>Ga0315296_10000223_pt1 | contig 53099 bp, 41 predicted proteins | sample YL17G14_18_MG_FD_203921 | JGI IMG/M metagenome (GOLD analysis project Ga0315296, IMG submission 203921) | Sediment microbial communities from Yellowstone Lake, YNP, Wyoming, USA - YL17G14_18 | ecosystem: Environmental > Aquatic > Freshwater > Lake > Sediment | place: USA: Wyoming | collected... | reverse complement strand
AGAATTGCAGGTTTGTTCTGTCCTATGTGGTGCTATCGGCGACGATTCAGAAATGAGATGTATTGGGCTCTTCATTTGAACGTGATTTATAGGTTTCTTATGCGATTCTGAGTTCGGGGAGATGAACAAAGCTCTTCTTAGCTAGCTATGTTAATGTTAACGCTCGCGCACGCGGTTCTCTGCTGGAGTCACTTAGCCGGAGCCACGAATGAAGGCCAAGTCTACAGTCGCAAACACGGAGGCAACTGGATTCAAGGCCTAAAATGCTACACTTGCCCAGACAACAAACTTCGCAAGAGAGGAGGCGGCAAATGCATTCCATAGAAATGGCGCGCGCTCTGAGTCAAAAGACACAAGCGCAAATCGCTTCTAATTGCTCCACTAGCAGTTGCTTTTGGGTCTGCATGTCAATATTAAGGTCAATAGTCCGAACAAAAATCCTGATTTCCTTTCCATCGTATCGAACGACGTATGGTTCTCCTTTTGCAGAGGTCAAAAGATGAGCTGGGTAAAGCAACACGACATTCGGACATTCATGCTTCAAAGCATAAGCAATAACCTGGTACAGGTCAGATTGAGAAACTCCTAGCTTGCGATCTTTGGGGTCAAGTATCTTGTATTTAGTGTCAATGATTAGCTTCTCCCCTTCACAGGAAACGAGTATGTCGGGTATCAGCCTGAAAATCGGTTCAGGATGATCAATAAGGTGTTTTGACTTGTCATGATATTTTACGCCTGATTTCTCTGGAAGTAGTTTGCTCCTGTTTCTTATCATGAAGCCCGCGATGAACTGCTCGAACAACTCATCCATATCAAACAAGAAGGAAAAGGTCTGAAGTCTATCATGAGTCAGCTCTACTGTGCTGTGGAGTATGAAGAGTCGAGCAAGATCTACAAGTGGTCGGTAGCAGTAGTTCAATCTGTCAAGGTGCAAAGCGTCAAAATCAGCGGGTTTTATCCTTTTGAAAGATATGTCTGATAGAATGAAGTCAATTTCCTTGAGCATGCGGTGGTTTTCAGAGTCTCTTGTTAGGAATATCAGGAGCCATGAAGCATATTTGAAGATCTGATTAAGGAGTATGTCTTCCGAAAAGTGTGAGAAGTTGCAGCAGATACGGTTCTTGCGGAACAAGTTCTTCTTGATTTGTTCTTGAAACAAAATGCGCGTCTGGAATTCAGAAATTTCGTTGACAGCTTGTCGAAACTTGTTCAGACTGGTTATTTGCAGACCTACGACTATGTAATTCAAGACCTACGACCCGGAAGATGGTTCCGAGAAACTATTCCATATACATTTTTCAAAGATGGATCTTGGGCTTACGAGCATGATGGCTACATCCAAAACCTTCGAAGCCTAGTGAAAAATGCTAAGAATCAGGATCTGCACGTCACAACCGTTGCAAATTGAGTTGCGCATGCTGTTGCTTTCTTGTCTTTGTGCGGCTCTGTAGACGTGCGCGCGCTAAGCTCCAGCGAATCAGCGTCAGCGTCGTCATGCGGGGGGCATAGAAATTCTATCCCCACCAACCAAAAAAGACGGTAGTTTGGGTTTTGGAATAGAATTTCTATCTGCTACTTCGAGAACAAGGCTTACTTCACTAAGAGAGGACTGAACAAACGGTATGTACTGCATGAGTTCTATCATCACTTGGTCGATGTCAAAGGATGGGATTTGCCGAGTAGAAGGGAAGAAAGGGATGCTAACCGTTATGCAATGGAATTTCTAAGAAGTCGGTTTTTCTAAAGACTTACTATTCACCCCAGTACTAAGGCTCTCAATATCTAGACCGAAGAAATCTAATATTTCAAGGATACCAGTAAGAGTTTTGTACATTCAATGTCTGTTTGGCACTGGGGAACGATAATGCTTAAGAAATATATCGCAAGAATCTCCGATACGGCAAGACAAGGTGACGCTCGAGAAGAGAGTTATTACTCTGCACTTGAGACATTGCTGAAAGAATTTGCGGCGTCCAGAAACAAAAAGGATATTCATGTCACGTCTCAACCTAAAAAGACTGATGCTGGAAACCCCGACTTTAGAGTATGGGATGGAAAACAGAGAATCGTTGGGTATGTAGAAGGAAAAACGCCCGAACAAGACCTTACCACCGTTGAGAAAACTGAGCAAATAGAAAGGTACAAGAATACTTTTCCAAATTTCATACTTACCAACTTCTTGGAATTCAGATTCTTCAGAGATGGTTTAAGAGCAGATACAGTCGTGATTTGTGACCGACAGAGTCTATATGCCCAAAAAGGAAGACCGCTCGTAGAGAATGAGAGAGACTTTGATAACCTATTAGAAAAGTTCTTCTCTTTCTCTTTTCCAAGCATCACGTCAGGAAAACCCCTCGCATTGGAGCTAGCAAAGAGAACCCGATTTTTACGGGATGAGGTGATTGCTGAGGAATTAAGAGAGGGAGAAAAGAATGGAACAGGACGGATACTTGGATTCTATGAAGCTTTCCAGAGATATCTCATTAAGGGATTAACAGAGGAGCAGTTCGCGGATCTGTATTCTCAAACGATTACTTATGGTCTCTTTGCGTCACGAATGCGTTGTGAAGGCGATTTTAATCGGAAACTCGCTGTCTATGACATACCCCGTTCGATAGGAATCCTTAGAGAAATGTTTGAGTTTATTTCCTTGGGCGATTTGCCGGTTCAGTTGGAGTGGATTGTTGATGATATATCTAACATATTAGCTAATGTTGATGTAAAAAAGATATTTTCAGAGTTTTACAGAAATAGAAAGAGAGAAGACCCTGTTTTTCATTTCTATGAAACATTCCTAGCAGAGTACGACCCTGAAGAAAGAGAAAAAAGAGGTGTTTACTATACTCCTCAGCAAGTTATCTCTTACATAGTTCGTTCACTTCATCTGATTCTGAAAGAAAAATTCGGCCTGAAGGACGGACTAGCAAGCCAAGATGTTACAGTTTTGGACCCTGCTGCTGGCACACTTACGTTTATTACACAAGCAATAGAGCAAGCGGTTGACGAATTTACATCCAAATACGGCGAAGGAGGAAAAGAAGGCTTCATCAAGGAACACATTATGAAGAATTTCTACGCTTTTGAACTCATGATTGCGCCTTATGCAGTTGGTCACGTGAAGATATCATTTCTGCTCGATGAGCTAGGGTACAAACTGCAAAATGAAAGAGTAAAATTCTTTCTGACCAACACTTTGGAGTTGGAAGACATTGAACAAACCTCACTGCCTGGTATGGCATCATTGGCTGAAGAAAGCAGAAAAGCTGGAGAAGTAAAGAAGAGAATACCAATATTGATAATCTTTGGAAACCCACCTTATTCGGGTATGTCAGCAAACAAGGGGGAGTGGATTACTAATCTGGTCGGAGCATACAAATTTGTAGATGGAAAGCCGCTTGGGGAAAAGAACCCAAAATGGCTACTTGATGACTATGTCAAATTCATCAGATTCGCTCAGTGGAAGATTAATCAGACAGGCAAAGGCGTTGTAGGTTATATTACGAATCATAGCTATCTCGATAATCCAACTTTCAGAGGAATGCGCCAGCACTTAATGATGGATTTCGATGAGATTATGATTCTTGACCTGCATGGAAACGCCTTGAAAGGACTGAAATGCCCAGATGGAAGCAAGGACGAAAATGTTTTTGATATCATGCAGGGTGTTGCCATCTCCTTTTTCATAAAGACCCGAGATAGACATAGCGGCGAGACGAAACTTCTACATAGTGAAAAGTGGGGTTTACGAGAGGAAAAATATGAATGGCTTCTCTCGAACGATGTGGACTCAACTGATTGGAAGGAGCTTCATCCCCATACTCCTTTCTATTTCTTTGTCCCAAAGAAAGAAAGATATGATAAGTTGTTCTGCAAATATTGGAAGGTAACAGATGTCTTTCCAGTCAATAGTGTTGGAATCGTGACCGCAAGAGATGGCTTGACTATTCAAAACACGGTTGATGAAGTATGGAAGATTGTCCAAGATTTCGCTTCATTACCTGTCGAACAAGCAAGGACAAAATACGATTTAGGAAAAGATGTTCAAGATTGGAAAGTTTCTCTCGCCCAAGAGGATTTGAAAGCAACCGGGCTAAAGAAGGAGCTCATAGTTCCTTTACTCTATAGACCCTTTGACATTAGATACACCTATTATACGGGGCATTCAAAGGGCTTCCATTGCAGACCAAGACCAGAAGTAATGAAAAACATGTTGAAGAACAACGTTGCTCTCATTACTTCTCGGCTTACCAAAGGAGAGAAGTATAGACACGCCTTAGTTTCAGCGAATATTTCTGAAGTTATTCTGTTGTCTCCAAAAACATCAAACAACGCCTTTGTTTTTCCTCTGTATCTCTACGAAAACGCAAAAGGAAAATCACCCAACATAAATCCCGGATTGAGGAAATCACTAGAAAGAGTTTTTGGTCAAAAAGTAACACCCGAGCAAGTCTTCAACTACGTATATTCCGTTTTATACTCTAACACATATCGAACTAAATACGCAGAGCCCTTAGAAACTGATTTCCCGAGAATCCCCTTCACGACTAACAATGACGTATTTGTCAAAATGGGCAGGCTTGGCGCTAGGCTGGTCGATTTGCACCTGCTGCAATCCGAAGCTTTGAACAATCCAATCGCAAAGTTTCAAGGAAAAGCAGACAACAAAGTCGAAAAACCAATGTATGACAAAAAGTCGAAGCGAGTCTACATCAACAAGACTCAATATTTCGAGGGAGTTGAAAACGATGTATGGGAATATGAAATAGGAGGCTATCAAGTCTTGTCGAAATGGCTGAAATACCGAAAAGGAAGACAACTGTCACTTGGAGAAATAAGACATTACTGCAAAATTGTGACTGTAGTCAAGGAAACAATTGAAATCCAAGACGAAATAGACAAGCTATATCCTGATGTTGAAAAGAGCATAATAGATTTCAAGGAGAGCAGACAACACGCAAGTTTAGACAAATACAATCAATGACAAGCGCACATGGTTGGTTGGATAGAAATTCTATGCACACACAAAAAAACTGGCTAAAAAAGACTGATGGAAGAATTCTCTACCTCGAACGAGACCTCGCGGAGTCATAGCCTAGTGAACAATAGTGGCTAAACGCTAGTTCTATTACTTCGTCTTTCGTTCTCTCTCCAGATTCGATGTCTTCACGGTATTTAGCCCAATATTGATCAAGAACAATATGCCCGTAGGCTACTCTGACAAAATCACAGTCTCTATGGCCCCAAACGCCATGGAGAAGGCTATCCCATAATGAGTCTCTGCCACCTCTCACCCACTCCCTAATGCCTTCCTCTTGATGATGAGGGTCTAAGTCTTGATGTTGCCATGGTCCACCATACCTATGCATTTCTCTGTCCATCCTATCATGCACTTCGTCACATTCGTTGTCTCCGAGTTCTATTATCCCATTCTCTCTCAAAAGTCGGTCAAATTTCAGATGGTCTTGCCCACTTCCCATCTCGGTGCCCCAAAAAACATGTTCCATGGTAACGATTCTTAAAGTTTGGGTTTATAGAAGTTCGCACGCGCGTTATTCCCATTCAGGTCTTACAAGTAGAACAAACCAATCTTGATGCACTTCAGAAACGACAATCTCAAATCCATTTGTATGATAAACCGCACCATTGACTGGTACGTAGGTTCTTATATCCTGCACTGTAAGTCCTGCCGTGACGTAGAGATACTTGCCGTCTTTGATGAAAGTGATTGCTTTTGGGCTATTCTCACTACCGAAATTCTCAATCGACAGCTGTCCTTCCGACACGATCACTTTTCTATAGCCTTGGAGAAAGGAAGTGATGGTTGAAGCATTGAGAATAACGATGGCTACAACAGAAACAACCACACCTATGATGATAACTCTGTTGAGCGCTGACCGACTTCTCAACTTGTCTCTCGTTCGCCTGTAATCTATGTGATCCACCACATCGACGCCCATGTCCATTATCAGTTCAAAACACGATTTAGTCATTATGAAGCAAAGGTTCAGAAACAGAGGAATACTTGAACAAGCCAGTGACGAATGACCTAGTGCGGAAACTATACTATTATTTTGAGTCGAAAGTAGATGTTTCCAGAATAATGCATGGCAACCGTCAAACCGTTGAAACATTGATAAGTGAAGAGGCTCTGCTGTAACAGAAAAAACTTTTCTGGGTGAGGACTACGGAGACGAGTCGATGCGCTGGCCAATAGAGTTCGGAGGATATAGGCATGTTATTGAAAGCCCATACTTGGACTTGTTTCGAAGACTCAGGGATGGAGCAAAGGCAAAGGACTGGTGGATTATCATCGGTTTCTCCTTCCGAGATAGAACCATTTGTAGCTTGCTAAACGATGTGTTGGGATTGAAAGCGGAAAGAAAACGACCCAACGCTTTACTCTTGGACTGCCACCCTGAACCAATAGTCAAGAGGCTTGAAGACTGGGGGTACCAGGCTCTTGTTGACACTATCCACCCAGTAGAGGCTGAATTCGGAAGCAAAGATCTTTCCACAAAGCTTCATGAAGCTTTCGTAACTAAAGGACATATCAAAGAAATGCAAGTTTCCAGCGTGAAGCCTCCTTCTTAGAGCATCTGGGCGCGGACCCATGAGGAGCTAGTGCGCGCGCGCAGGTTCACACTGAGAGATATGTTGCTGCACAAATAACCACTCTCTTTTTTCTTGTTTTGGCGCGCTATGCATGGCATTGTTTTCAACGTTTCTACACAGTCTTTCGTATCGAAGACTATTTCACAAGGCATAAATGGTGTTATGTCGAGTAATGTAATCGTCTGGAGGGAGAATAGAATCAATGAAATCGGAAAAGAAAGCAGTTTCTGGAATGATGCTGACACTACTATTGGTGAGCATGTTAACCATAGCGTTTGACGTTGAAACGATTGGGGCAGAAAATGACAACAATGAATATGAAAAATCCCTCTCAATCGAGGTTCCACAGCAGGCGAACTATGAAATAACCCCTGAAGGAAAACCAACTGAAGAACACGCAAGAATCGTAGAACATAGAATGTCTGCTCTTGAACTGGCAGCCTTGAAGCGGGACATTGGCGTGCGGGAGGATCAACGGAATTATTGTCCTGTTATCAACGGTCATGGAACAGGATTGAGCCCGCCAACCGAAGAGGAGTGGGCAGAGATTGCGAACAGAGCCTACGTCGTCGAAAGAATTTCCATTGATTCAACGATTCAATCGCCATCAAGCGTGGATCATTCCACCGAACCGTGGTTTCCACCAATAGGAAACCAGGACGGAGAAGGCTCATGCACGACATGGGCCGTCGGATATTACATGAAGACTTATCAAGAAGCAATGGAACATGAATGGAATTTGTCTGATGCTACGTGGGAAGGGGGATACTATGGGTACCCAACTCCAAAATATCAAAACAGAATGATCAGCCCAGATTTCATTTATCATCTGATCAATGGGGGAGTGGATCAGGGCTCTTCTTTCTACGAGGCAATTGACTTGGTCTGTTCACTTGGCACAAGTTCTTGGGAAAAAATGCCATACGATCCCGTTGATCACACAACTTGGCCTTCAGAAGAAGCTTGGAGAGAAGCTCCACTGTATCGAGGGAATAGCAGTGGTTACGAATATATACCTATAAATACAGATGCGGGCTTGACGGATCTCAAGAATTGGATAGCTTCTGATCACCTCGCGGTAATAGGTGTAGATGGTAACAAATATTCTAGCTTAACAAGCCAAGACTTCTGGACGTTGGACAATTATGTAAACCCTTCTGTAAATCACGCGAACACGATAGTCGGGTATAATGATACCATATCGTATGTGGAACAAGGACAAACTCGTTACGGAGCATTTAAGATAGCGAATTCTTGGGGCGTAGGTGGATGGGAGAAGATTGCAGACGGATGCTACTGGGTATCGTATGAAGCCATGAAGCAGCGTATTGGATACTGCATGTTTTATCGAGATATGATCGGCTATGAACCGGAATTGGTTTCGTCATTTCGTATTGCCCATTCCAAGAGAGGTGAATGCAGCATTTCGATTGGTGTTGGCAATAGTAGTAGCCCAAAAGTGGAGAAGTCTTTCAGTCAGTTGGTTAATGGTGGAGAACAGCCATTTTGCGCCAATGATATCTTGCTTGACGTCACAGAATTCAGAAATATCGTGCCACTAGTCTACAACGAGTCTTTCTTCATAGAAGTCAGCGACTGGGGTAGCGAAACAACGGGAACTGTTACCGAATTTGCTGTTGAGTACGCACAATCTAAAGACACACCTATTACCACTGTTCAAGGTGGTTTCGTCTACGCTGAAGTGCTGTTGCTTCCTATTGATATAAGCTGGACTATTGAGAAGCTTGTCAACCTCAACCAAAATTTCAGGGAAGACCAAATCTCGATAGCGACCGATGGTAACGGTTGGTTGTACATGGCCTTTGCAGACCAGTATCCCGGAACTAGTCAAAGTCAAGTTTTCGTGAAACACTCCGTAGATGGAGGCATTAGTTGGTTATGGGATTGTTCTGTGGCTGATGCAGGTCATGATCTCGGCTTTCCTTCAATAGCCATTGATCCCTATAGCAATGATATTTATGTCGCATTCGAACGTGAGTGGACATCAAGCGATCATGATATCTTTGCACTTTGGCGTGTCAACGGGCTTTGGGGCGTGAGCTCTGTAGCCAATTCTTTGGGATATGATGATCGTTATCCATCAATTACCTCAGAATATCAATATGGATCCCTGAACCGACAATACATTTCTTATGAGTATGTGTATAATGATAACGACCGAGATTTAATGTTCGTAAAATCAAGCGACCATGGTGCAACTTGGTCCGTTAAGAAGTTGCATGGCAACTGGCCAGATGGTAATGTGCACGCCCAAACATGCATAACTAACGCCGAGGGTTATGTGTACATCTCTTACAAATGGGGCGTTGACTACAGCAGCCCGAGTGAAATCCGCATTGACCGCTCAACAGATTTTGGCAACACTTGGTCACAATACTCAGACATAGACGGTTTGCCAAACGGATGCAGTTTTCCGTCCGTTGCCGCAACACATGGCGGTAACTCTGTCGTAGTGGCTTTTCAATACGAATGGTCTGCAACTGACATTGACGTTTGGTATTCATACAGTGCAGACAAGGGTTCAAGCTGGACAAAAGGAAAACCCCTGTTCATTTCTGGTCTTGAAAACGAAAAGCATCCTGTCTTAACAGTAGACGGAGGAGGAACGACAAACAATGACGTCAAAGGGCACTTCTACGTGGTCTGCAAATCTGGCAGCTATGCCAAGTACAGAAAAGCGCATTACACCAATCTGCTTAGTTGGAGTAATCCGGAGTTTGTCAGCGACCGGTGGATTAGTGAAGGATTGGCTGTTACAACTCAAATGAGGGATGGATATTTCTATCCATGCGTGGCTTGGACTTGCGGGAGGACGAGAAACATATACTATTCCACGCGGGAACCCGGCACAGTTTCAGTTCCAGATGACTATTCAACGATTCAAATGGCAATAAATGCGGCGCATCCAAAGGAGACAATTCGCGTCAGAAGCGGAGTGTACTACGAGCACTTGGTTGCGAACAAAACTGTCTCTCTCTTAGGCGAAAATCAGGAAAACACAATAATCGAAGGTCTCAACCGAACCGAATTTCTCATTAATATAACAGTGTCAGATGTGACCGTTGAAGGATTTACACTTCGAAATGGGCATCACGCAATACACGCCTCATCCCCTCAACATGAATACTTAGACGATATTGTCATCAGTAATAATACCATGACACAGAACAATTGCGGCGTTCTTATGAACTACCCACGTTATTGCCGTGTGGAAAACAATATGATAAGTGGTAACAGAGAGGCAGTTGCTCTTCTTGGGAGCTCTATGAAACTGGGTCTTGAAAACACAGTGAGAGGCAATGTTATAACACATGAGGAATGGAGCAGCATTGACATCCTGTGGTGTTTCGGTACAGAGGTTGTTGAGAATACTATATCGTTCAACAATGGTACGAAATATTACTATAGTGGGCTTGGGCTTTGGTATTCTAACCATACAACTGCATATCATAACAATTTTATTGAAAACTTTAATCAAGTCTATCTTATAGAATCATACGACAGCATTTGGGATGATGTTTATCCTTCTGGTGGAAACTACTGGAGCGATTACGCGGGAATGGACCTGTGCTGGGGTCCTCATCAGAACAAGACAGGCAGTGATGGAATTGGAGATACACCATATGTGATTGATGGCAACAATCGAGACAACTATCCTTTGACGAGCCGCTTTGAATACTGGAGCAATCCAATTTTAGGCGACATCAACAAGGACATGGGAGTGGATTCTGAAGACCTGTCTCAGGTCGCAGTTGCCTACGGCTCAACTACAGGAAGGTCAAACTGGAACCCCAACTGCGACATCAATGGCGACGCAAAAGTTGACGTCTCAGACCTGTTCGACCTAGGCAAAAACTACGGAGAAACTGCACAGACAATGGGAGCCAACGTAGTTGAGAAGAGCTCTCCAACAACAGCTCTGCGGACATTCACGGTTCTCTCCATGCTGGGAGTCTTCGTTGGAAAAAGAAAAATGCCCAAGGAAACCAAGGACCAAGTCCAACACCGTTTAGCCCGTCGGACAGAAGGATATCGCGCGCGCAATGGACTGCGTTGGGAGTGGGTGAGCCAGGAGAAGTCGAGCTATTGGTCGGTGCCAAAGAACGAAACGGGCGAATTGTGAACTAGCAAGTTCAATGAAGACTTCCAGTCTTAGAGCTTCCGTTCGCCTATACCTTACGTCGAGCATTACCCCATCGGTGGTCACGTTTTTCAAAATAACCTTTCATTTCTATCGGTGAGCTACTGTATTGATTGAAAAGCCCAAGCAGTTTTAGCATAGCTGACACAAACTCCCTTAAATCGTTTGCAAATCTAAAATAGCCATCATCAGGTGCACGCCCGCGTGTTGCCCTCCACCAGAATGATACATTATGCATAACTCTAGAACTCACAATTTCTTCTAGTGCCTCAATAAGTTCAGGAGTCAAATAAGCAGCATACATATCAATGGTTTTTTCTATCCCTTTCTTGGTATCGCTAAGAGTGCTATTCAGAAGCTCCCACCAATTGAGTTTCCTCACTCCGTATGGATTTGCGCGCGTGACTGGAACGAATATGTGTGTTTCTGTTTCTTTCGCATAGTCTAGAAATGTTACTTCTGTGAAGTAATTCTCGGTGAAAGTGTCCTCAAACGTCGAAGGCAAAATAGCTGGCTTATCACTTGATGCAGCTATATACATGTCAGACAGAAGACACGTGGTTAAATATATATGGCGGCGCAATCGCGAAAGCACTAGTCTGAGCATTCGCAACCGTTCCTTCTTGTTGTTGCCATCGATTATCTTGTCAATCAAGAAAATTATGATTAGAGACCCAAAGATCCCTGCGGCGGTGTCGGACAATAAGCCCCCTATCCATTCATCTTGGTGGCTAAAAGAAAAATAAGATAGCGACCCTGCAAGTATAACCAATACTAAATATGACCATCTTAAACTAAAGTGACTGCTCATCTTAGTATAAGATCCTCTCGTCCTTCTGATTTATGAAGAGGGTAGTTTTGTTAGGGCTTAAACCTTGTGTATCGACAAAAGCATGAATGTAGGCGCGCGCGACAAGTTCTCGGGTTATCTCCCGCACCTCCCCTTTTTCTATGTTAAGGAAGTTGGCTTTGTGTATGACGCTGGGCATTCCGCTCCAAAGCCGTGAGAGACGATGACCTTTGTCAGGAAACCCCCTAACCTGCAACCTATCTTCCATCCAAAAACGCACTGAGACTCGATAGGAAATTGTAGTTATCGTATAGTATAGACGCTTTTGATTGCAGAACCTCATCGTGCTCGCTTCTATGCAGCCCTGTGGCTTGCCTTGTGGGACACGAGAATCTACCATTCTGATCTTTGACTTGGATCACTTTTTTAGTCTGAGCTATTGCGATGATCAGACAATCTCGTTCTTGGTCAGATTCATCCTTCAGTCTAATCTGCTGGAAATGAACAAAGCTGGCATTGCCGCCAGTACATCTGTCAAGAACTGACTTTGTGAATTTCATCTTATTTTCCAGATCCTGTATCCCGACAACTTTTCTGGCAGGCTCGTCTGTTATACCTATTATCAAGGCTCCTCCGCTCGAATTTGCATAGCTGCTGACCTGCTCGGAAAAGGCCACCTCAAATTCCTGCTTCTTCTCCTCCTTACACTGCCACATTTCAAGCGTGTTTTTGAAATCCCAGAGTTGAGTCTCGACCCTGTTGCTGGCCATAGCCTTTGTTACGAACCGACTCCAAAAAGATTCATTGTACAGCAAGCGAGCTTGGTCGTTGTATTTCTCCGTCTCCAGAACAATGTTTCTTAGAGAATTGCGGATAAACTCAAAATACGTGGAAATTTCATCGAAAACGTGGTGTGATGTCTGGGCGAGTAGCGTGTTCTTGGAAACTGGATCCGAAGAAGGCCACTCATCTTCTGGATCAATCGAGTCGTAGATTTTTGCGGCTATGGACCTGTGGACCTCGTCCATCGTGTAACCGAATCTTCCTCTCAGTCCGAAAGCCTTCTCCATACATTTCTCAACGGTTTTCCCGTCCTCCTCGATTGAATCTGCCGTTATCTGAACCATCCTGTCTGAAAGCCTTGTCGTCCCCCAAACTCGAGGAGTGAACAGTATGATGGGAGCGAGCACGTCTCTACCGTGAAGCCAGATCACATAATCGTATAGACCGCGAATCTCTTTCGCGTCTCGCTCAGTGAACTCCTTTATCCTGGCGACGATGCTCGCATAGGATTCTGGAGTAGGCATACTCTTTAAGGACAGAGAGTCTTCTTTCAACTTCTGAGCCGAGGTCAACGCGCTATTTGTCCTATCAAGTAGTTCTTTCATATTTGTTTCTTTCTTGAAAACCCACCAATGAATTTCGTCCACTCCAACCTCTTCGCCGAAAGGAGTCAACACTTCTTTCATTATATTTACAAAACCGGCTTCTTCTTGTTTGACGCGTCGTCGGCTTTCCATTGCAGTGTCCGCTTTCTGAATGTACCAATGAATTTTCCCTATATCCAGCGAAGGACCAGAAAACAATGTTTGGTGCTGCTTAATCTCTTCCTCAAACATCTCTGCTCTTCTCCTCTTCGTAACTCCTCTTTTGCTTATAACTACCTTTGTCTCGATTTCCGTTCAGTCTTGGTCTTCGATCGCTTGTCACTTTCAGCCTATATAACAAGCTCTCAGGAAGACCCATTATTGCCTTGGAAGCGTCATTCTGTTGAACTGACAAAGCCATCTCTCATAGCCCTTTATTTTGCCTTGCTTTTGCGCTTTCTTTCGGTTGAGGCTATAGATTATCTACGCAAGTATGGTAGCCTGCGGCAAATTTGAAATAGCTCTTTGGCTGGAATTACAGTAGCAGTGATCTGGAGTCTTCATGACTGACTGCAAATTTGAGGAAAAGCAATATGAATGGCATCTCAATGACCAATTAGCGGAGAAGGGGCAAGTATACCCTTCAGGACAACATCTTGAATATGATCTCGGCATAGATTCTGCAGTTTTCTCCCAAAATCCAAAATTCTGGGCTATGTGGGATCGTCGACGAGCTCAAAGATGGAAAACTGGGCTTCATCTGAGACCTGAACTGTGGGATACCGCAGAGAGGATATTGACCAACAACATGTTCCCCAAATTCAAATGCAACATCTTCATCCAATGCAAACGACCAGAATCCATTTCTTCACCTTATGGCAAAGAATATTCGTATTGGAAACAGCCCTACCTAAGATACGAAATAGAAGACCACCAACAGATCACATTGCAGAATCTGGAAGAGAAAATATCATCATACGCGATAGTCGTTTATGCCTGTTTGTCTTTCTGGAAGAGAGAAGACTTTTGGAGACTCATTGAAAATGGACAAATAGTCGAAAACAGCAATTTTGTTCAACCACGCAGATTGCGGGGACACCGAAGATACACATTTATTCAGAGCGGAAAAGACGGTTATGCGTGCTCGGAACCGAGAAAGATAGAGGGATTAGACATATTGAAAGAAATCCACAGAATGCTTGACCAACCAGATCAGTTTGAGAATAATGTTCAGTTTCTGAACAATTTGGCCAAAGACATTAAGATGGTGATAGAGGAGCTGGATGAAACGACAAGAAAAGGCTTCTTTGCAATTCGAGAAAGCATGGGATATTCAGACCATGAATTGGGAAGAAGCGTAACCACAATTTTTGCATTTAACCTGTTCGCCAATACAACTTGGGGGATCGCTTTCGAAAATCCGCAGCCTCCCTCTCATCCAATCCAAGAGGTTGACGGACGGATCAAGGGTCTTTTCGACAGCCTATGAAATAAACGAAAAGCGCTTGCGCACGCTATCCTGTGGCAGACGAAAATGGTGGAAAGTATGAAAGATAGCATAGGACTTGTTAAGAAAACAGAAAGCACTGACAGATTTGTCGAGGTCTTCTCTCTTTAATCAACATAACCAACGGATATCTGTTTCCGAATTTTTCTCGGTTATCTCCCGAACTCGGTCATTTTATGTCTGAATATCGCTTCTCCAAATAATACCTGCACTGTCCTGCCTAAGAACACATATAGAAGATACTTCTAGATACCTCCAGAAATAGCCCTATCCAAGGACTGACTTCTAAGAGTATGATGGTCATCGCTTCACAAATACTTGGATGAAACAGACTTCTGGGCGGTGGCATACTTCCACTGAAAACTTTAGTACCTCTCGAGTATCTCGCATCTCTTTTTTTGATGCATTCTGCTTCATGCTTCTCCAGTTCTTGTGGAACTTAGCGAAATGGCTCAGACTTCTTCAGAAGCTAAGGGCTCTTTACCCCTTCCTTCCCCAAGGAACGCTCGGCGAACGGCCAGCGTAATGCTTAAATGGATAATGGCGCTTATCTTATATCTTAGTACATAATATTCAGTGTGCATTGACGATTTCCACCTTACCGTGAAGCTGATTAGAGATGAAGACCCTCAAGCAGTTCCTAAGACCCAGCCCGGGAAAGATCGCAGTGTTCGTGCTTTTGTTCGCGTTCTCTCTATTGGCAAGCAACCCTCTCCATATTGAAGATAAGGGTCTTCCACTTTCTTTTCTGGATTTTGCGGCCTATGGACCATCAACCTTACCTTCAGGGGGAATTGTTGACTATCGCGCTCCGTATTTAAACCTAACAAATCTCATCATTGACATTACGTTTTGGTATCTGTTATCCTGCTGCATTGTCTTCGCTTATTGGCACTTTTTGAACCAGGGAAACAGAAAATCTACCTTGATGAAGGCCAAGCTGCGAGACAAGCGAAATCTGATAGGTGATGCGGAACTCGGTGAATATAGCTATATTTCACCCGCATCTCGGAATTTCCGAATCACTGTATCTACAGGTCAAGATCAGGCGCTCCATGAAAACGCTTAGAAAACCGAATTCATCTGAGAAAGAAAGTATTGTTTGCATAGTAAGTCAGCGCCCTTTGATGGAAGTTCTTCTTCAAAGTGCTCCCGATTTTTAGTCATATTCACCAGTAGAACTTAACTACATAAGGCTTTAATATGAAATCTCTTCATAATTGCATTTTCTCGAAGGAGAGAAGACAAAATGAAGAATCTGAAAAAGGTCTTTGTTCTAGCGTTTCTAGTCGCAACAACTTCCATCGTAGTTGGTGTGCCTCTGACCTTTGGTTCGGTATCCAATTATGAGATAACCGATATCACGCAGACAGCTCCAGACACAATAGTAGTTACTGCTAGATGCATTTTCTGCTCGGCCTGCAATCCAAATAATCCAGGAGGATCTGACCGAGGGGACGGTTGTATTCCTTTTGCGTGCGGATATCCACCCCCTAGCTTTCCGGCATACGCTTCATGTCAAAGAGGCAGCCCCGACGGCAGGTATGCAGCCATACGTATAACGGGTTCTTTCGGATCAAAAACACAGAAGCTAATCTGCGATCAGTCTAATTGGCGTCTCAGCACATTGTGGTCTCACAACTTCATTTTCGATGGCCTTTCATTCGAACATGGAGAAACCATAAAAATCGAGGCAGATTTCTATTGTAGCTACTGCATGCATTGGTATGCGGTTCCTAAGACTTTCACTCCAAATCCATATACCTTCGTGTTCATACCACTGAACTGGCAGGGATCAATTGATTCATTCAAGACCAATGCCCAAGATCAAGCGAATTATTTGATAAATGAGGTAAGCAAACTCACAAAAGATAACACGAAAATAATCAAAGTCGAACAGAACCTACCTCTCGATTTCGACAAGAGCGACCCAGATAATTTTCGGAGTGAGCATTGGAATGCAATAGTCAACCATGCGACTAGCAATGGCGCAACTGGAGACATGTATATCGCCTTGACAAATGAAGACCTCTGGGACGGTGTTGCAGGCATGAATAGAGCAATGTACGGCAACACAATAATCATAGACAAAGATGGACTTGGAGCAACCGAAACTCTGGCTCACGAAGTAGGGCACGGATGGGGGCTACTCGAGGAATATAACTATATTCGTTGGCTAGCCGAAAAGAACGAGGTTCGCGCTGACTACAGTTACAACTCCTACCCAACGTCTGATGACCCAAATATGCCTTACCCCCCGCCAAATCTCGACGAACCAGACTATTCACCCGTAAGATGTCCTGGAAGGTCTTTCGACGATAAACACTGCGTAATGGGACCTGCAGGATATTGGTATAGATGGCTATGGTATCTTGGACCAATCCCCGTAGATGATTACGTGTATTTTGGATGGCCTTTATCTGACGGGAAAGGTTTTTGCCAAGACTGCAACTCAGCGATTAACTCGAATCTAGACAAAATCTGGGGAGCATCAGGAAAGGGGTTGGCTCAACTAGTCGTCACATTCTTCAAGGATGGCACTACTCCAAGGATAGAGGGCGTGGAAGGTTTACCTATTGCCGGCAAGTCTATGCATTTCGACGGTCCTGCTGATTATAGCATTAGGGCATATTCCGAGACCGGGTCTTTGTACTACGCCTCAAACATCTCGTGCAGTTTCCTGACAAACCTACCCTATATGAACGTGAGCTCGATGGCAAAGCCTCTGGAAGTTGACAGCGTAACTTTCACTTGGCTTGCGCCCGCCTTTTCCCAGAACAAAATAACAGTGGAGCTAGTTGACAACGCTGCTGACAAGGTTGTCGATGCAGAAGAAATCTTGATAACCACCCCAGAAGCCTCCATCGACTACGTAACGACTGACAAGGACGCATACGATTCTGGCGAGGTTATAGACGTGACCATAGAGGTAAACACAACAAGACCAAGCATGAGCGTAGTTGTGGACGCTACTCTTTTTGATCCTGATGGGACAACTCAAGACTACGAGTCATGGAGTGGCGTGATTACTCCACCGGCTGATCCTAAAACTTTCCAGCTGACGATACCTATCTCAGCCGAAACAGGAACTTGGAAAATCTATGTTGTCGTTCTCAATAGCACCGGACAATTCCAAGACTCGGAGGTGAAATCAGTGACCGTTGGTGGAGACAAATTCCCTCCTACAACTACACTAGCTACTGGTTCTCCGCAATACATCGACTCCTCGGGCGATGCTCATGTGACCTCAGACACTCCATTCACACTATCAGCAGAAGACAATGTAGATGGTTCTGGAGTAGCCACTACAGGATATTGCATACGCGATGTGGCCTCTTATAATTCTGGATGGACAGCTTCCGTCCCCCCAATAGAGTTCTACCTCACCGGACTTGCTGACGGAGACTATTTCATAGACTTCAATAGCACCGACAGCGTTGGCAATATTGAAACAACACACACCGTCTCTGTCATCCTTGACAATTCTGGGCCCTCAATAGTAGTCGAGAACCCGCCTCCAGGATGGGCTCTCCAAGACGGAGTCACATTCATAGCTTCAGCTAGCGATTCAAGCGGAACACATAGCCTGAACTTTTCCATACGCGAGGCAAACGGTGATCAAGGAATACCAGTAGGATTCGAAGACATCCCAGCCACTTACGATGCGGTAACAGGAAGATGGAATTGGTATTTCAATACTCTTCAGCTTCCCGACGGATACTACATAGTTCTGGTCAACGCCGAAGACAATCTTGGACACACATCCTCGATAACAGTTCCTTACAGCATCAGAAACTGGGCTGTGCTGGAGTTGTTGCCAGCCTCAGAGAGCAACAAAGCCGGCAGAACGATGCCTGTCAAATTCGCCCTCAGAGTCGCTGCTTCAGTGGATCCAGATCAGCCCTTCGTCTACAACGAGGACCTCACAATCAAGATATACGCAACAAATGACCCAAGCAAGATTCTGCAGACATCAACATATGGCGAAACTGCGCGAGACTACCGCATAAACACTGCGAGTGAAAAGTACATCACAAACTTCCAGACTCTGAAGACGCCGATGCAATACACAGTGTCAGTCTATAGAGGCACATTCTTGATTGACTACTTCAGCTTCGCAACCGTAAAGTAGCCAAGAACTTTCATCTCCTCTTTTTTTGTTCCATTACCTCTACTCGAAGCAAGCCGCTAGACCGAAAGAACGCTGATATCTGTTTCCGAATATTTTTCGGGTTGTCTCCCGCAAACTCCCATTTTTTTGCAGAGGATTTTCTAAGGGTCTTTTCCGTATTGTGTCTTGACCAGTTGGAGGTCTTGAGTGCCTATGATGCCGTTTTCATCTATGTCGGCTTCTGCAACGTAGTTTGGACTGCCCAAGTTTGATCCCCAAGCCTTAGCAATCATATAGATATCATAGACATCAACGACTCCGTTGTGGTTAACATCACATCTCAGCACTTCATAGTGATGTATCGCAGTTGTGTTGATGTTTCCAGCATTGTCTACGGCCTTAACAAAATATTCGATTAAGTCATGCTTTTCGTACCCGAGTATTGTAGTTTCATAAAGACCAAGTGCCGCGTTGAAAATCATTGTTGTGTTCCACCATGGACCACCGTTAGCTCTGTAAGAAAAGAAGACAGGGGTTTTAACACCACTGGCGTTTGCTGGTTCTGTAACATTTGCGAAGACCTTTACTTTTTGTCCGGGCAGTGGGTAAGCTGGAACTCTTGACAAAATTACTTCTGGTGCTATGAAATCATCCACCGTATACGAGAAGAGTTCTGATACAGCCCAGTTGCCATCGGTATCATTCGCATAAATTCTGTATTGAACAAGAGTTTCGTATGGTTGAGCAGGTATGGTTGCATTGAACCTGCCACCCAGTCCATCCATTGAAGCGTTATGCCACATCGAAGCGTAGGTATAGGATAGTAAAGCTTTGTCAATCGCTTTGTCACCTGAGATGTAAGCAGACACTTCAACGTCGTCGTCACAGTTAGGAGCAAGAGGTATCTGTATGACATTTGAAATGTAAGGAGGCCCACTAACAACACTCACTACACCATCAACGAGTGTATTGTCGGCTGTGTCGATTTCGCCTAAGACTGGTTGAGCATGGGCACTTATAATATAGTTACCCATAGCAAAGTCAATGGTGTTCCACATGAACGTGACATTTTTTTTCTCGTGAGCAGCTAAGGTCACCTCTTGAGAGCCGACTAGCGTTGACCAATGTGGTTCGGGGTTAACCACTAATGGCCCAAACTCAGTGTTCTGATGATAGGCGCAGTAGTAAGTGAAACTTCCAACAATATCCGCCTCGAAATCGAATGCTATTTCAGTGAATATGAAGTCTGATGATTGGGGTTCATTGCTGTCTGGAAAAGCGTTGCCATTGTAGTCAACGTAGAATTTGTGATGCAGACTGTCCACGGGTTGCAGAGTCAGCGCTAACGTATCCCCCGAATAGGCTGCTATCATAGGTCCTGGTACGCTGTGGTTCCATCCTTGGGCTGCACTTGCTTGTAGCTTAACTTGACGTAAAGAGGGAGTATACTTGTAAGTGACACTTAATGTTAAATCGCAAGTGGCAGGCGACCAACCCTGACTTTCAACAGTCGCATTTATAGACAAAATACCCCCGTGGGAAACCGTCGTTTGGAAAGGTATTAACTCGGTCACAGCAATGTCGAACTCATAATAGGGTTCCATAAAAGGATAATTATCTCGATTGCCCGAGTCTATGAGGTAAGGTGTGTCGCCTATGCCGTCACTGCCTGTCTCATTTTGGTAGGGTCCATTATAGAAGTCAACACCATCATAATCACTCCAGTAATTGCCACCTGAAGGGTAGCCATCATCCCATATGGTGGTTCCATTCTGAACCTCTACGCGAGGGACGGAGATATTGTTGTGATAGAAGCTATTCATATTGGAGTTGTACAGTCCCAACCTCTCTCTGCTAATGGTGTTACTAACAAAGATGTTGCTGCTGGAATTGTGTATGCTGATCATCCCAAGTGTGTTTCTGCAAAGATAATTATCGTTAGAATTTTCAAAGAGCATTTCCCCTCCAATGCTGTTTTCACAAAAAGTATTGTTGTAAGAGTTGAACACCCCGACAGGACGTCCGCCCATCTCGTTGCCCATTAAGAAAATGTTGCAACAATTACTCATTGTTAAGCAAACCTCACTTGCCATGATTTCATTACGCACAAACATTATGTCATAACAATCCGCCAAGGAAATTGTTACATATCCATCTATTCTGTCGTTGGTAAAAACGCAGTTGCTGCAATTCAATAGGCGAACTGTTAGTCTATATCCCACTCCATACAGCATGAAGCAGTTGGAAACGTTAAGATTCTGCACCCCCTGTGCTATTAGCGATGTCGAACCGCCACCACTCGATCCAAGGCCGAATATGTCAAATTGCGTTATACTGACATTGTCCGATCGTATGACTATGGTTGGAGGATTGTATTCGCTAGTTACGCCCCATCCGACGCGAGTGTTGTTGCGACTTTCTCCTATAAGAGAAACCATTTTGTTGATAACCAAATACTCAGAGTATGTTCCTCTTTTGACCGCTATTGTGTGTCCGTCCAAGGTTTCTAGAGCATCGATTGCTGATTGTATTGTTAAGTAGGTTTGACTTGTGTTTAGATTGCGAACAGATCCGTATGGATGCATTAGCGGGTAGTTGTCAGTATTATTGCTGTCAATAACGTATGAAGTGTCCCCTATGCCATCACTACCAGTCTCATTTTGATAAGGACCCTTATACCAGTCGATGCCTGCATAGTCACTCCAGTAGTTTCCACCAGAGGGGTAGCCATTATCCCATACATTTGCTGATTCTGCTCTATTCACCTGTTCAACGTTGCCGACGAAGTTGTTGTGATAAATGATGTTTTTTGAGGATTCGCTGAGATAGATGCCCACGGGATTTGCTGTTGCGGTGTTTCCAATAATCATGTTGTTTGAAGAATAGCGGATAGAGATGCCGTGACCGGTGTTTGCGGTTACGTTGTTCCCGCTAACCGTGCTGTTTGAAGATAAGTAGAGCAGGATGCCCAGAGTGTTTGCTGTTGCGGTGTTTTCGTCAACTGTGTTGTTTGAAGAAAAGTAGAGCACGATGCCATTATAGTTTGTTGCCGCGTTGTTTCCGCTAACAATGTTGTTATTTGAGGAATCTTCAACATAGATGCCGCCACTGTTTCCTGTTGCGGTGTTCCCGCTTATAGTGTTGTTTGAAGAACCGGAGAGCCAGATGCCACCATATCCGTTTTCTGTTGCTATGTTACCGCTTATAGTGTTGTTTGAAGAACCTATGAGCGCGATGCCAGCGTGAGCATCGTAGTTTGTTGTCGCATTGTTTCCGCTAACAATGTTGTTGTTCGAGGAATCGTGGAGCGCGATGCCTCCCAGAGTGTTTGCTGTTGCGGTGTTTCCGCTAACGATGTTGTTGTTTGAGGAAGCGTGAACATAGATGCCAACAGAGTTTGCTGTTGCGGTGTTCCCGCTTATAGTGTTGTTTGAAGAACCGGAGAGCCAGATGCCGTATTCGAAGCTTTTGATGTTGGTGTTTCTGACAGTCACGTTGTTTATGCCATACCAGTGAAAGCCGTTTCCGCTTCCTGTTCCTTGGAGCGTGTGGCCAGCTCCATCAACTAATATGTTGCTTCGCTCCACCACAATCGAGTCATAGATGTCAGCCGTGAAGGTGTAGGAGTGATTTCCAACATTCACAATAGGCGCAGTCGGCGGGTCAACTGATCCGTTAGCCCTAATGTATATGGTTCCACTCGCCTTAACTGGCTGGATTTGAAGTGCCAATGTTAAGACATTTAAGATAAGTACTGTCAGCATCATTCCCGAGATTGCTTTCTTCTGCATTTTCATTCTCCTTTCTCGATTTAGCAGTTAACCATATGATGCAATAACTATTTACAACTTGTGAAAGCATCTTCCAGAAGAGATTCTCCTTAAATCATTAATACAAGTTGAAATGAAATGAAGACTGCATCAAAATAGAAGATTTCTCCATAAAACCTAAGTTGTCTGAAGAGTATACTTGTGATTGTGCAAGGGAAGTGAGAATAGTGTTTATGGGGAAGAGGACGGCTTCTCGAATAATGCTCACACTGTTCTTAATAAGCATGTTAAGGTTGGCGCTTAACATTCAATCAGTTAAGGCAGAGCCCAAAACTTGGATTGTGGACGACGATGGACCAGCAGACTTCCACACTATACAAGAGGCCATAAACGCAGCGGGTTCAGGGGACACTATTCATGTGGCTTCGGGAACGTATTATGAACATGTGACCATGAACAAGTCGTTGAGGCTTATTGGGGAATATAATCACACTATCATTACTGCTTTATACCCACAGCACACGACCTTTACATTTCGGGGATTTGTTGTGGAAGTAACCGAGGACAATGTTGAGATTCGTCAGTTCAGAATTAGAGGTGAGTATGGCATTAGGTTTTATCATTGCAATAATAATATCGTTGCCGATAATATCATACATAACAAATACTCTGGTCTCTCTCTGGTTTCTTCTAACAACAACACAATTGTTGGCAATACAATCTATAGCAACTATCCTGGGTTGTATATGGAATCGTCCACAAATAACACTATTTTCCATAATAACTTCATCGATAATCAGGATCAGATAGGTGGCGGCGGTTGGTCATTTGTAACATGGGACAATGGAAAAGAAGGTAACTATTGGAGCAACTATCAAGGGTTAGATTCAGATGGCGACGGCATAGGCGATACGCCCTACAGCATCTGCACCAATAATAGAGATCACTACCCACTCATGACCCCATGGAACCCTCAAGGTCTCCTTTCCAGTCTCTCAATTTCTTGCAGTTCGTCAACGGCGCATGCTGGGTTCAGGGTAAACATAAATGGTAGACTAGCTTACATAAACGGGAGTGCAATCTCAGGACCTAGAATAACACTTTCGTACAGCGTCACAAACGGAGCGTCTTGGAATGACATTACTTCGGTCACTTCAGAATCTGACGGCAATTATTCTGCTCAGTGGTTTCCCCTCGCAACGGGTATATTTATTGTTAAAGCCGCATGGGCTGGAGACGTTTCGCATGGAATTTGGAGAGCAAGTGCTAAAGTTAATATATCAGTCGTTCCGTTTGTGGAAACATATGTTTTTTCAGTGGTTTCTAACTCAACAGTTTCGCAGTTGAACTTTGAGTCTGCTAAGAGAGAGCTGACTTTCACTGTAGAGGGACCTTCGGGCACTGAAGGCTATGCTGATGTGTGCATTGCGAAAACACTTATAGGCAATATAGAAGGCGTGGAAGTAAAGCTCAACGGCACAGAAATAGATTACACAGCAACATCCATAGATGATTCTTACCTAATCCACTTCACTTACCAGCACAGTGCACACACAGTAGCAGTGAATCTGGGCTTGGAAACTGTATTCGTAGATGGCATGCCATCACCACTTATATATCTAATTGCAGGCGCAGCAGTCGTCGCCATTGTAGTCGGAATTGCCATAGTAAAGATAAGAAAAACAAAAGCCCACAGAATCGAATCCTATCAAAGTGAAAAGTCACAACCGGCGGCGCAAAAACCCTTTACTATAGAATTCCCGTTACGCAAGTATTAGGTTAACGTCCTAGTCTTTGCTTGTTCTTCAGCATACTGTTTCTGCAATTCTAGGATTAAGGCGGAGCGAATTTGGTATGCCATGTTATGTGGAATCTTAAGTATTCGCCTCATCTCGTTTACGTTTATCTTACCTTGATTCGTCTGTTTGTTAACGTCTAGTATTTGAGGCAGAATAGAATGCGATTTATTGAACTCAATGGAGACTACGAGTTCACTCTATATCCATATCCATTTTCAAAAGAAAGACCAAATTTTGGATTCTATCGACATCTGGATACTTCAGAAACTTACATTGTCTTTAAGCAAAAATTTAAGGGAAAAGCATTCTTCAGATTTGGCACATTTGGGACTGGTCCAGAACCAGTTATTTCCAGCAAATCCAAACTGGTTACGGATATTAAATTCATGAAAAGCAATGAAGTTGTTAGAAACAGCCCAGAATGGCTTGCAAGAGAATCGCAAAAAGAGCAATTAGCTGTGGAAATGTTATAGCAGAACCGAAAGAGCTAATAAAGATACATAAAAAGAAGCAAGGGTGATTGATATGTTCAATCCGAGAAAACATCCTCTCCCTGAAACCACAGAAGAATGTAAGAGGCTGTTAAGAATATTAGAGGAGAAAGTTAAAAAAGCACGCCCAAGTCCCTTCATGCAATCAGAATCAGAGTTCCGCCCTAATCTTCAAATGCTTTATAAAAATAGATGTAAACAGGCTCTTAGCTGGTTTATTGAAGAACATATGAATGCGCCTACCATCTTCGAGCAAAGGCTTGTCAAAATGGCTACAGAATACCGAGAACGTCTCTAGTTGTGGACAAAAGTGAGCCACTTAGGCAAGGGGCAAGGGGTCTGAGGCTCAAAGTGGCTGCTAAAGCAAAAAGCTGAAATTATATTCTTCTAAAAATATTAATACAAATTAACCGCAAAATACGGGTTGGGCATCCTAAATATCGCACTATAGGTTTGGGTCAACGACTTGTATGGGGAACCCTACCGCTTGCGGGCACGCCCTACGTTGAAACGGTAGCGGTCATGGCCAAATATAATCCGTTTTTTGAGCGTGCAGGAATGCAGAAGATTATGGAGCAGCCTCCACCGAAACACGCTCTAGCCGTTCGGGAGGCGCTTTCAAATCTAGGCTTCAGCTTGGCTTTGTTAGGGAGTCAAAAATACGTTCTCAACAAACTCGAAGACTTGCCGCCTGAGCAAATACGGGATATCCGCCGTGCTTTTATACGAAATATGCATCCACGATTTTTGAAAGAGTTTTTCTACCATCAACCATACGGAAAACGCGGACCGTACAACCAAGAAGTGCAAACAGCAAGCCTTGGAAAACTCACAAAACTCATCCAAGTCACAGCATTGCTACTTCAAACTAAGATCTATTTGTTCTGGAAAAAAGATTCACACACAAAAAAAGGGAACTATATAGTGTAGTACTCCAGATTTTTCTCTTTCCAATAGTTGGCGTATGATTCATCGATTTCCTTGTTGAATCTGAACCTGTAAACTGTATTCATGACTGAACTTGGGTCGTTACTGTAATCTTCGTCTGTTCCGTCCCCATCAGGATCGCTGAAAGGAAAGTTTTTGTCCAACTTAAGTATGCCAATGCTATGTCCAAGTTCGTGCATCAAAACTTTTGTTTCAACTTCCTCAGGAATAGTCTTATCGAAGTTCAATTCTGCAAATATATCGCCTGTCCGATCTGCGATGAATATATAATTTCCTTGAGTATCACTTGCCTCAGTAGTTCCATATCCATCATCGAATGTACCAAAGAGAACCCACTTCCATTTGGAATCCGTTATCTTATGTCTGCCAAATATGTCATACCATGCTTTGTCGTTACCCATGTCATTGTATGCCGCTTCATAAGACCAGAAATCGGCATCAGTGACACCGTCATTGTCCGCAGGGATTCTGTCGTCTAAAAATATGCTAAGCACGATTCCATTGTCACGGAAGTACCTTTCAATATAAGTTCTTACAGACTCCGTTGGCTCGTGTCCATCCATATAGTCGATTTCTATGAAGAGTTCCCACCGCCAAGGGCGAATGGTTATGTCTTTTGAAATTACGCCTGAAGCGCCTTTATCGTCGGTTACTGTGAGAGTCACAGAATACGTCCTGTCGCTCATATAGGCATGATATGCTACTTCGTCTGTTTCCGTAATTGTGGTTCCATCTCCGAAATTCCATGTATAGCTCACTATGGTTCCATCAGGGTCATAGCTTGGCGCTGCATCGAACTTGACTGTTGAAGTGACGTAGATGATGGATGGTGTGAAACTGGTTTCAGGTCCTCTAAACCTAAAATCAGCAACTGGAGGCTGATTAACTATGAGAGTGCTGAAAGCAAGGCCTATCCTCCATGGCCCATCCATACCCTGATACCACATTCTGTAAGTGCTGCCGTCAAATACCACGCTTCCCGGAGTCAACGCATGAGAATCCCATGCCCCAGCACTTCCTACAGGTAGAACTGGGTTGCTAGCGTATTTTGTCCATGACATGCCATCCGTAGATGTAGCTAAGCCTATCTGGGCAGTGTCTGAGTAGCTTTGTCCCGCGTAATACATCTTATACGTAGTTCCATCTTTCATAACGAACTGCTCAGTGACATGCTTGTCATCCCATCCGCCATTGCTGCCTGGCACCAAGACAGGATTACCACTGTATTTTGTCCATGAAATTCCATCGGGAGACGTAGCATAGCCAATTCTTTCTGGACTGTACTGATAGTTCTGACCACCATACCACATCTTATATGTGAAGCCATCTTTCAACACAGAAGGACTGTGAACGTTCCAATCATCCCAACCGCCGTTGCTACCCGGAGTCAGCACTGGATTACCACTGTATTTTGTCCATGATATCCCATCTGAGGAAGTAGCATAGCCAATTCTTGCGAACTGCTGAATTGGACTATAACCATGATACCACATCTTGTATGTTACCCCGTCCAAGATAACAGACGGTCGCCCTAACGTAGCTTCCCATGAGTCAGGCGCTCCTTTTTGAAGAACTCTCCCATACGCATTCCATGAAATTCCGTCAGACGATGTTGCATAATAAACATCGCCAACTGAACAATACCACATCTTGTAGGTTGAGCCATCCAGAATAACTGATGGAGATTCAACATTGTCTCCGAGGTTTAGTGGGTTTCCACTGTACTTTGTCCAAGTTACTTCAGCTTTGACCTGCGGTGCAAATATCGAAAACATTGACAAACATAGAAGCCCAATTATTATCACTGTCAATACTTTTTTCAATGTTCTTTTCTCTCCTTAACTTTCGGTAGAATTGATTTAGTAGGCGTTCTACTTTTAACATTTTTCAGAAAGAAAACTCTAGAAGATTTCTCTATCTCGGACCCTAATTTCCCTTCACCCAACCCTTTATTGCGTTTTAGACAGAGATTTATCAGAAAAAGTATTGTACCAGTTGTATTTTTGAAAAGAAGAGAGATGACAACGCGCAACCGACGCTCTCCAGCTTCAGAAACTTCTAATGTAGTCCAAAGTGCGTGCGTGGCGATCAATGTTGGCAGTTTAAAATAGGGGATTGAATTGAGAGCAGGCTACATCCTTGCTGGGATAATTTTCTTCGTTTTTGGCGCCATCATCTGGTCGTACGGTCATTCCCTTGAACTCACTGCATACTACACGAGAAACCCCAGAACTGGCATAAGTGAGTGGCAACCTGGTTTATCCCACTATGGTATGATTTTAGAGTTGTTTGGTTTCGCTGCTCTCGTTTTTGGAGGTGCTTTTGGAATTGGAGGATTATTAGCCAAACCTGTGCTTCACGTGAGTACGAAAAAGGATGTATCATCGTCTCTAAAGGACATCAGTGTTCCAGTCATAATGTTGGGTGGTACAATGGTCGGAATCGTACTATTAGCGTTGCTTATTAGGGACCGTCCGATTATCTTAGGGCTAAGTTTTTTGCTTTTTGTCGGATACTTTCTACTACAGGGTGTTCTTCTGCCAATTTTGGGAATTATTTACAAGTTTCTGGGCTTTTTTTACGAAGAGGCAAAACCCAAAGGCACATTCTCCAAAGTTGCGACAGCCATATTTTCCGTGGCATTCGGAATTGTCTGGCTGAATATTCTGGCGTCTGTTACTGGAGGCTTCATTGGTTTATTCACGCCCTTTTTCTTCAATCTGATTGGTTTTCTACTTGGAGTCATTGTCAGTTTTATATTCATGGTAATAGCCATAGTAATTATAGGAATCGCCAGAGCCTTGTTACGAAGAAGTAGTTGAATCCCAAATTAAATCAGAATAAGCCAAAATTGCGTATGAACTGCAGCAGGATGCATCGAAAAAAGACTGATGCGTCGGGCTTTTTTAATGAATAGCCAAATTGTGATATATCCGTTTTTGGATACTGTTCCTTGTTGATGCCAGAAAGTCCTTAAACTTTTGAAGCAACACAGTTTTAAGGTGAAACCTGTTTGGTCGATTTGGTTGAAGATTGTAAAGTTCTCGAAAAATATTCAAGGAACCGCAAACTCGGTTTCTACCAAACCATAAGCAACGGCAAAACCATTGAAATCCGCGTGAATTCATTTTGCGATATGGGTCTGGGTTTGGATATTAACTTCGTAGGTTTTCATTGGAAAACTAGTGAGAAATCGATTACAACAGCTCAGTCTTCATTCGGTTAAAGAGGTTTAACAGAACATTTAGCAATTATGTTAAGGAACTTGTCGACCTCGGGTATCTAAAGTCTGAAAGAGCAAAGGTAAGAGGAAATGTTCGCATGTTTTCTGTTTGCTAGCAGTCTTTCATTCTTTCTCGCAAATTTTCTTGAAGGTTTCGCTTGAGACTGGGATAATGTCTTTCCTCTCTCCAAGCAACTTTGTCGCTTTGTCCAAAGCTGTCTGTGGAACTATCAGAAACCCTCCTCCGCAAGACGAAGACCCTAGCTTGTTTATTGCATGCGCTATTCTATCAGTTCTCCCAGTAGTCTCTATTTCTACGCAGAATGTTGGAGCTTTAACATCCACGCGACCGTTGACTGCTCTTTCTGCATAGCCGCCGAAAACGTTGGCAGCGCATCTCTTTAGGTTCTTATGCTCTTCTGATTCGCCCATCTATTTGTCACCTCCCTGAATCACATGAAGGTTGAAAGTATTTGTTCGGGAAAGCAATATGCTCTGACATCGCATCCAAGGGACTTCTCAACTATTCGTCTCATCTGCAATATTCTCGTAAGAAGGTTCTCCATTGAAATGTCTTCCTCTATGTAGGGCATTTTTATCATCCTGCTGCGAAGTCTAGTCAACCCAAAGATGAACATCCCATTGTTACTCGATTTAACATAAGCGATTGTTTTCCATCTCTCAAGTTCGACTGCCCCTTCTATTTTCTTCCACTGTTCATTTTTGTCCAAGTCGCCTTCCGCAGTGACTTTGACAGTTTCCAAGTCGGCCTCTACTCTGTATGGATTGAATCCCTCTCTTCTGGCAAATTCCGTTACTTTCGTAATGAGCTTTTCTTCCCACTCAAAAACTCTTGCATCTTCTAAACGTAGCCCAAGGTCAGTCTGTAGCTGAGCGAGAATTTGGAAGATCGAATTCTCAGGTGGTGCCATTCCGGGTGAATACATGTAACATATCCCCTCGCTCAAATCAAAGAAGAGTAGCGCTTTTGTAGCTCGCGGTACTGCTGATGGCACTTTGACGTTTTTTGGCAGACATCCATCTTCGCATAGCAATTTTTCTAGACTCGGATAATCTTCCTTTACCGAAGTTTCAGAAACATAGTGTGCAAGTACATGATTTTCCTTTCCGATCGTTTCAACTTTGTATATGCCTTGTCTTGTTCCTCTTTCATCATTCAGCTTGAGCCATGAGTTTGATTCTTGATTTAACACAAGCATCTTTTGAAATGAGTTTGATTTCTGCGTCATTTGACTCCAGACTTTGGGATGTGAAAGGCAAATAATTTTAAGTTGTGGCATTAGATCGCCTCCTGCCTCGGCATGTTCTCTATCTCAAACATCACCTTCACTGCCTCTGTTGCTTTGTAAACAGACTCTCTCCCTCGTCCAAAGAATTCCACAAGGCCTAAATTTCTGAGGTCGCTGAGATGCCTTGAGATAGTGGTCCTGTCCTTTCTAAAAATAGAGCTTAACTCTGTTGGTGTTTTACCATAATCTAAGACCTCTTGTAGAACCTTAACCTTCGTTCGACTCAGATTCTTGAATTCTGTGAATGCATTAAAACAATTCACAATTTTACAAGCTTTCAAAGATATGTCTTCCGTGACTTTTGGTCTTTCAGTAGCTTCAGATAAAGCACCCCTGTGAATGTCCAGAAGTAAAGTGAGGCTTTGGGCAGCGCACTTGAGAACTAGACTTGGAATCCCCATGCTGTATTTATGGATCGTTTTCAAAGCTTCCTCTTCGAACAAATCAGAAATAGACAGCCTTTTACTACCTTCCATTAATACACGTTCTATTCTTTTGTTTAGCATCTTAACCATGTGTTCAAATTTCAATGGGGTAAGGAAGTGCGTCTTCGGAGCTACTGGAAGTTTGGAATAGACTGCTTCATAGTCTAAGGGAGACAACGAGAAAACTTTGAGTCGGGTTCGCGTAAATTCACGCATGATTGTTTCTACGTGAGAGGGTTTAACATCATCCACGAACAAATAGTCTCGAACATTTTTTGATATTTTTACCCAGGTTTGTACCTCTTCTTCCTCTTTTGAATCATCTTTAGCTTTTTCCGTTTCCTGAAAAAGCGAGTAACTTGAAGCGATGACTCCGTTTAAGAGAAATTTTTTCGGCTGCTCCTCGCCAAGTTTCTTCAACACAGTATGTATGTACTGAAGTGTTGATGTTTTTCCCGATCCTTGAGGACCGACCACGAGTATGATCAAGGGAATACCCCTCGAAGCAACGCCAACGTCATAGATAATCGAATCAACAACTTCCTCTCTATTCACAAAATAATCCATCTCTTCCGGCGGTATTCGAGGAGAGAAAGGATTTTCTTTCATCCTAAAAAACATGTACCACATTGTTAGAGTTTCTAGCCTGGCAGATTTTGCTTTGTCTAAGAGGCTCTCGTACTTCTTCAGCATGCCCATTCCTCAAATACCGTTAATAAATATGTGATACGTTGCATTTATAAACTTATCGTGCAAAATATTTATTAACGTGTAATGCGTGCATGTATTTGGAAAGAGGATGGTTTAACTTGTACGTCAACCTCTACAAGTCGCTTGAAAGAGTTGAACAATCAGTAAGAGGTTACTACGTCAAATTTGAAGGATTGCAGATTGAGAAGAAAACGGATAGGACTGCCTTTCTCCAAGCAATCGCAACTTCTCTGGCGAGGAAAGGATATGATGCCTGCGTCATTCCAGATGATCTATCCAATAATTTTGACGTCGTTCTACTTAATGTCGGTGAGAACCAAGTTTCAGAAGTCACCTCAAAATACTCCAATCTCGGTCCGAAGTTTGTCAAAACCGACATAATCAGAAACGACATTGTTGCAAAGGCTTGGCAGAACAGAGTACGAGTAGAGCTTGCAAGAAAGGGTCTTCTAAGGATTGGAGACCGCTACGTTTCTGAACAAGATATAAAAGACAAGCAGAAAAAATTCAAGAAGGCCTTCAGAATTCAAACATTTCTCATTAGCGGCTTTCCGTCTATTTTCATCGATCCAAGAACTAGAATAATGATTCCTCTTGGAGATAACGAGATGCGACAAGCTGAAACAGCTGGAGAAGAATCCAAAATCTACGTTAGAGTCTTGCCGCACTGGCAAAGAGGGATTCTCGTCGGAACTACGGGTAAGAAAGCGGTTGATACGCAAATCCCTCTCGGAGAGAAAATGTTTCCAGCCCACGAATATTGGAAAATCAAACACAACATACATTTCGTGAACGCACAGGAGCCAATGGTAGATGTGCATGTTTCAGCTTATGAAAGAACACTGCCTTACCCTGTATCTTGTGTTTTTGCTGAGTTTGAACGCAAGACAATGCTGCCTGAAGATTTGAAGAAAGATCCGCATGTACGTGTTCAAATTTCTTCAGATTTCATTCGTAACTATTTTGATTCCATCCCTTTCCTTGGTCAAAAGATAGTATTTAAAGGGCCAATGGCAGCGCAGGATCTGAACTATACGGAATACGCGTTCCCACTTCAGAATAGTTTCCAAGTAATTGTTGGGAGTTATAATATAGCTACGGTTGATGGCATTCACCGAGCCTTGCGATTCCACGGTCCATATGCAGGAAAACTTGACGGGAAGTATGTCGTGATTCACTATGGCAATCGTGACAGAATTTCAGAGGCACTCAAGTCACTAGAGAAAGCATATTCACAACTCAATCTTGGCAGACTTGCTCCTCTTTCTTCAGTTGGAGTGAATGGTTTTGTCGACGCTGGGGGAGAGTCAGTTGCAGACTATACTTCAACTGTAGCTGAGCTTCGAGCAACTTTCATGGAAAAGCGTGAAAAGGTAATAGCGATTATAGTTCTTCCAGACATATATTCTTCTGAGATTTACTTCAAGTCCAGAGGGCAATTATTTGAAAGAGTCTTTGGGGCAGAACCAGTTCCGGCTCAAGCAATCTCTTACGATAGTTTAGAAAAAATTATTGTCAACGATAAAAGTTCTTACGCCATATGCGTCAACACAGCCGCTCAGTGTTACATCAAGTTAGGCGGTACGGGCACGGCTGCATGGATTTTGAAGGATGCCGCTGATGTCAACATCCCAGGAGTTCATCAAGGTTCTTCATGCTATGCTTATCATGATGTTTCAAGACGACCAAAAATAAAGGCATCGGCAACTGCATACAGTGCATTAACTGATTCTTATGGACGATACATAGCTACTGGAACTAAGCCTGTTGGTGGCGAGAAGTTAACGCCCTCTAGTTTCTACGATATACTTGTTGAATTACTGCAAAAGATTTCTATTTTCAGCAAAAGATTCGGTGCTGTTTCTGGTGAGAGAGCGTTCTCATTCAAGCGATTAGTTTTTGCAAAAGATGGAATGTTGAAAGGGGATGAGGCTGAAATGATGGATGCTGTGATAATGAGCGGTTTGCCCGAAGAAAGAAAGCCACCAATTCCAGAATTATTGAAGAAGATAGCAATGTTACCAAAAACTCTGACTATAGATATAATAGGAGTAAACAAGACGCCGAACAAGAGAATCTTTGATCATGTCAATGAACGCTTTGTGAATGTTCCTGAAGGAACCGCAATTTCCTACGACGAAAACAACGGGCTGTTAGTTTCGTGCCGTTCGCATGTTGGAACTGAACAACCGATAGAAATTTCACTTCAGAGGCACCTATGTTTAAATGGTGATTCCATACCGAGGCCACACATTTCTCAAATAATGGATGAATACTATAGGTTGACTTTCTTGAATTGGTCTTCAATCTTCAAACATGGTAAGTATGCGTTGCCACAAATACTAACACAGAACCTTGGGGAGAATATTTCCGCTGGGGTTCTTGTGCCTGATGATATGGTCTTACTTTAGTTAGAAGGTGATAAATATGAGCGTTGAAGCAGCAAGGAAATTGGTTGAAGTCTTAGATGTCAACACTGCAGAGCGTTCGTTTGGGAGACCATTTCTTAGACAGGATTATAAAACGCTCCCTATCGACGCGAAAAATTTCCGGCAAATAAACGCCATTAAGGAAAAGGGAAGAATTGCCTTCGTTGATGGCGGCAACCGAGAAATCTTACATGCTCCGAATTTCTCCGTTCAAATAAATAGAGCTTACTACAACATCTTTAATGGGTGTGATAGGGAAAACCCCAAAAAGTTACCCAGCCGTATAGAATTCTTTTCAGCAACATATTCCGATTTTCATGATGAGAGACTATTTTTCAAGACATTGATTTTCCCGCAGAGAGATGAATACAAGGCATACATGCCAGATGACAAGGATCTATGTTTCGATTCCTCAGACCGAACTATGATGGTGGGGTTGCAACGAGCCGACATTTCTAGGGTGGCTTCGGTAGCTAGAAGATTCGTCGAATGGGAGTTTGCATCGCATGTCGTGAAGGAAGAGCTTGGAGAGGAAAGCATGTTAGTCATGGATGGGACACTGCAGGCTCCCTACACTAATGAACCCAAGTATGTGGAAAAGGTTCAGAGATATACCACGCGCAAAATGGTTCACTTTGTTGGTCTGTCAAAGACATGCGAACTATATACAACCACTGCTCTTTCTCTCACGGGCGCAATAAGAAAGCTGGCTACTGACAATGGTGTCTCAGGAATGTGGTATTATCCTGTCGCATCCATTTCAAGCCCCGATCACAAAGCAATAGTGCTGATGGTGAAGCTTCATCCAAACGCTGGGAGAATATTTAGGTTTGAAATATTTTCAGAAAATCCAGACTTGGATGGCAAGATTCCTGAAAAAGCTTTGGCATATCTTTCCGACAATTGCAGTGACCTTAGTTTTCCAGGATATCCTTACGGACTTATAGATGCAGATGTGTTTGCTAGGGTGAGAGAGGATGAAGTTGAAAGATATCAGTTATTGCTCCTTTCGGAAATTTCGAAGCAAGGCAAATGGGAAAAGTTTTCCAGGCATATTCAAGCGTCTGACGCGCACGATATACTAAATATGTTAATGAGGTGATTGAAGTGGAAGTTGCTGGGCAGATAGTTTCGGGAAAAGTTGGCGAGATTCTCATCAGACAAAAAAGCGAAGAGACAATTGAGTTGGGAGATCTCCTTGTTGTCGAGGCGGGAGACCACTTCCTTATACTTCAAGTCTTCGATCTTCGCTATGGCAGTCAGATATCTCCGTCAGCCAGAGAATTGCTAGCTGGAATGAAACTAGAGGGTTTCGGAGCAGGCCTGGACTTTCTCGAACCCGAACTAAGAAACTATGTTATTGCTGCGGTAAAGGCCGTTGCCAGAGTTAGTAACGATGGGAAAGATGTTAAAATACCCAAAGTCTTGCCTGACTTCTTCTCGTCCGTGAGACACATCAAAAAAGAGGACTTGACATTTCTAACCAAACCATCAAACCCAGTGTATTTGGGGAAAGTTCGCAGTGGATCGAAGACAATTGATGTGGATGTATACTTGAATGCGCTCGATGTGTTCAGGCATCATATAGTTGTGCCAGCGACGACAGGGAGAGGAAAAAGCAATCTCGTCAAAGTAATGCTATGGAGCATGTTAGGGCAAGACAAGTTTGGCGTTCTTGTACTAGATCCACATGATGAATATTACGGCAGACATGAAAAGGGTCTCAAAGATCATTCGAAAGTGAAAGACAACTTGCTTTATTATTCATCTACTCCTCCAGCAGGGACGAATACATTAGTTGTAAATTTGAGGTCAATCTTACCATGGCATTTTCAGGGCATCGTCATGTTCACGGATGCTCAGCAGGATGCAATAAAGCTGTACTACAATCGCTTCAAAGAAGACTGGATTGAGAACATAGTTCGAGGAACTCCAGTGGATGGTGTTGCGCCAAGGACACTTGAAGTACTCCAAAGAAAATTTGACACTTCGCTTGGAGTATATCTTGATGATGCTGGCAACTTGCAGTGCAGAAACAAAGTTTTTAGCGATACGGCTGGTACGACAACAACTAAAGATATCGCAAATGCATTAGAAAAAGGAAAGATAGTCATTGTAGACACTTCTCGTCTACTCGACGAAGCAGAGCTCTTGATCGGAAGCATAGTCGTAAGCCAGATTTTCCACAGATATCAGAGCTATAAATCAACTGCAGAGCTGGATACAAAACCGATAGTGAGTGTAGTCATAGAAGAGGCACCAAGAGTTCTAGGTGCTGACGTGTTGGCAAGTGCTGGCGATAACATATATAGTACTGTTGCTAGGGAGGGAAGAAAGTTCAAGGTCGGACTTATTGCCATCACACAATTGACGAGCCTTATACCTAGGCCGATTCTCGCCAACATGAACACAAAAATTATTCTAGGGAATGAGATGGCTGCTGAGAGACGTGCTATAATCGACAGCGCTGCTCAAGACCTTTCTGAGGACGATAGAACAATTGCCAGCCTTGACAAGGGAGAAGCGATTGTAAGTAGTAACTTCACAAAATTCGCGGTTCCGATCCAAATTCCATTATTTGAAAAATACATCGAAACTAGTGCGTCAAAGAAGGAAAATGAGAAAACAGTTTTCGTGGGATGATGAAGATGCACAAGTTCGCTCACATCTCAGATTGTCATCTCGGGGCTCACAGAGATCCTGTTCTTCAGAAGTTAGAATTTGCCGCGTTTGATAAAGCACTTACAAGATGCACGCAGGAAGAAGTTGATTTTATTGTCATAAGTGGAGACCTCTTTCATTCCAATATTCCAGACATGGGAGTTGTCAATAATGCAGTTAAGAAGATGAGAGAAGTTCGCGACAAAGGCATTCCAATCTATGTGATCTATGGAAGTCATGACTACAGCCCGAACGAGACATCCATCGTTGATATTTTAGACAGCGCTGGACTGTTCACAAAGATTGTCAAAGGCGAAATTGAGAAGGATACTCTCAAGCTTGAATTCACTGAAGACCCTGAAACAAAGGCGAAACTTGTTGGAATTTCTGCGAGAAAAACTGGAATGGAAGAAAAATACTATGAGATTCTAGATAGGGAAACCCTGGAAAAAGAAAAGGGTTTCAAGATTTTTGTATTTCACAGTGCTTTATCAGAATTCAAACCTGATTTTCTAGCAACAATGGCCTCAGTTCCGATCTCTTATTTTCCAAAAGGTTTCGACTATTATGCGGGCGGGCACATTCACAAGCAGATTGAGGAAAAATTGCCAGGATACAACAAAATAGTTTATCCGGGTCCTCTCTTCGCTGGATATCCAAGAGATCTAGAGCAAAGCGCCTGTGGCGAAAAAAGAGGTTTTTACATTGTCTCATTCGATGATAAAGTTGAGAAAGTAGAGTTCATCGAAATTCCAACGTGTGAATACATCTTCTTTGAATATGACGCTTCCAATAAAAACTCAACTCAAGCTCAACAAGAGCTTGTCAAAAGAATAAAAGAACTTGACGTCGCAGAAAAAGTTGTTCTCCTTAAGGTAAAGGGCGAGCTTTCTGGAGGAAAGACTTCAGACATCAACTTCTCTCAAATCAGAAACATTCTAACAGAAAACGGAGCACTTCACGTCAACATAAATCGATTCGGCCTCTCTTCAAAAGAGTATACATCTTTGAAAGTCATGGGAGAAGATGTTCGTGAGATTGAGGGAAAACTGCTCAAGGAAAGCATAGGCTCTGTCAAAGTTTCAACGGAAGCTCTGAAAGGAGAGAAAGGAGTGCATCTCGCAACCGAACTTCTGAATGCCTTGAGACAAGGACAGAAAACAAATGAAAACAAAAAAGACTACGAGGACAGAATTCTCGAAAAAGCTTTTGAGGTTCTAAAACTTCGGGAGGTGCTCAAATGATTCTAAAGTCGTTGAAGCTAAAGAACATCAGAAGCTACGAAGATACCTCCATCGATTTTCCTGTTGGAACAATGCTTTTCGAAGGGGATATAGGCTCAGGCAAATCCACTATACTTCTCGCCATAGAATTTGCTCTCTTCGGTCTTGGAGATCAGAAAGGAGCCGCGTTGCTGAGAACTGGAGCCAACAAAGGTTCTGTCACACTGGAGTTTGAAGTTGATGGGCAAGAATTTGAAGTGCACCGCTCTCTGGAAAGAAAGAAGAGCAGCGTACAACAAGGAGAAGGTCACATCAAATCTGCTGAAGGTACCAAGCATCTTTCAGCCTCAGAAATAAAACAAGAAATTCTAGACATTTTGAGTTTCAATGAACCTCCAGATCCCAAGGCTCAGAGCGTGATATATAGATATGCAGTGTACACTCCGCAAGAGGAAATGAAGGCAATTCTTTGGGCTCGTGCTGACACAAGATTACAGACATTGAGGAAGGCATTCAGGATTGAAGATTACAGAGTTGCAGCAGACAATGCTTCGAGCCTAGCCAAAGTTATCAACAAGAAAGTAGATTTCCTTGAAGGACAAGTCAGTGACATCGATGACAAAAAGACCCAGCTGAAGGAAAAGAAAGAATCGATCGAAGAAAATCAGAAAATTCTTGAAATGCATGTTAAGAAACAAGAGAAGCTTCAGACCGAACTTGATGAAACTAAGGATGAATTGAAGGAACTCCGAGAGTCAGAGAAAAAACTGAAAAAAGCTGAAGCTGAGATACCGCTTCTCACCAAACAAATCAAAGAAAAAAATGATCGAATGGAAAATCTCACGTCTGACAATGACGAACTGAATGAAGAGATAGCATCAAAGCTTCAGCCAGATATTGATGAGCTAAGCAAGATTAAAAAGCCGACTGAGAAGGATGTCGAGGTTCTCAATAATGAATTGAAGGACTTGAAGGAGAAAGAAAAGGAAGTCCGTAGACTCGAAACAACGATTGAAACCAAAATAAAAGATTACCGTTCTGTTGAGCAAAACAAAATATGCCCAACATGCGATAGGCCAGCCGATCCAAAGGAGTTTAAGGCAAAAATCGAGACGAAGCTTGAAGAAAAGCAAAAAGCATCCGACGCTGTGAAAGAATGCGAAAGGCAGATAGAGAATACCGAAGACTTGATAAAAAAACTGGAGAAATTTAACGAAGCTCAAGAAAAACTCGGTGACTTGAATGAAAGGTTCAAGAAAAACAAAGAGCGCATTGAAAAGAACGATCAGGAAATCAAAACAGTCATCGCAGACAGAGACGAACTGCAGAAGAGACTCGACGCTGCAGAGACCGAATTCAAAAAACTGGAAAAAGTTTCTCAACGAATAAATGAACTCAATGAAGCTGCTGAGGGCATACAGAAAGAACTGACTGAAGTTACGGGCAAAGTATCCTCAGCTAAAACGATGATCCAGAAGCTCAAAGACGACATCAAGTCACTGAGCGATGAGATTGAAAAGAAAGAAGAACAGAAGAAATTCAGTGAAGAATTGAATGAATACCACATTTGGCTCAAGGATTATTTCGTTCCTACTCTGGACAACATTGAGAAGCATATAATGATCACGATCAATCAAGAGTTCAATCAGTATTTTCAAAGATGGTTCAATCTACTTGTGGAAGATCCAGGGAAGGATGCCAGAGTCGATGAAGATTTCACTCCCATCATGGAACAGGATGGATATGAACAGCCGGTCGATTTTCTGAGTGGTGGAGAGAAGACCAGCGTAGCATTAGCATACAGACTGTCTCTCAACAGCATAGTTCAAAAAGTGTCGGTTGGAATGAAATCAAATCTTCTGATACTGGATGAGCCTACAGACGGCTTTAGCAAAGAACAATTGTTCAAAGTTAGAGAAATATTGAACGAGCTGAAATGTCCTCAAGTCATTATGGTTTCGCATGAGAGAGAACTGGAAAGTTTCGCTGACCAAATCTTCAAAGTAGAAAAGAAAGAGGGTGTTTCTGAAATAAAGACAGCTTGAGGTGATTTGAATGAGTCGATCGAGTTATTCCAAGGGCATGCGTGCCGAGAGGAAAGTGAAACGAGGTCTTGAAAGTAAGGGATGGTTAGTAAGGCAAAGCAAGGGCAGTCGAGGGCCTTATGACCTGTATGCAATGCGCGGGGGAAGGAAGCTGTTAGTACAAGTTAAAAGTGGAACAGCTTCGGCATCAAGAAGCGAAGTAAGAAAACTAAGGTCAGCGGCAAGAGGAAAGAGCGCCAAAGGGCTGGTGATTCGTGTACGCGGAAAGAGAACGCGTTCGAAAATTATTTACTAAGGGCAGGGAATTGAAATGGCACAGGAAATTTTGAAAGTAGACCTTCAGAATCTCATAAACGCCATGCTCCGGCAGTACAAAAACAAATATGTTGTGATAAGGGAGGCGATTCAGAACTCTATTGATGCTGGAGCAAAACACATCAATGTAACAATTGCGAATGATTGCATCCAAGTTGATGACGACGGAACTGCTATGGATCTTAACGATATTAGTGAATATTGGAATACGCTTTGTCGAACGAGTAAAAAGAAAGAAAAAGGAGCTATCGGCGAATTCGGTCTTGGCAGGCTGACATTGCTTTTAATGTCGGATAAGATGTTCATGGAGACAAACAAGAAAGGGAAATCTTATCGTGTAACTACAGACAGAACGGGTAGCATACGGATAGAAAATGGCAGTAGAAAGGATAAAGGAACGTCTGTGTGGGTAGATGGCAATTTTTCCAGCATCAAAGACGAATTTATTGGATACGCCCAAGTTGTTGCAAAGGCAAGACCTGAAGATGTGAGGCTCAATGGTGTAATGATTTCTCAACAAAAGTACGCTCCAAAAGGCGAGACAGTTTTTACCATGAACATAAACGAGTCTGGAACCAAAGGGTGCATCTGGATTCCTTCTGAAGCCTTAGAGCAAAAGGGAGCAATGAAGGAGAGAGAAGCAACAATTGGGGTGTATGTAAATGACCTTTTCGTCAAGAATCTAGCTACAGACATACCCAGATAATGTTCTTTTCATCATCAGGTCCATTCAGTGAACGAGGCAGTAGATGATCCATAGTGAGGTTAGTCCTTGCACCACAGAAAATGCATTCATCCTTCTGTTCTCTCTCCTTCACATACTCCCTAATAGATGTCGACCACGAAATCTCACCCAAAACAAGTTTCTTGAACCTGTCCATAACGAAGCCATACTGCCTCTTACCAGCGCCGAGTTTCAAACCTCTGATTTATTGCGACTATCCTCTTACAACCAGTACCTTTCCACATTTTTCACACTTTATAGGATTATCAACAGTAAGAGTTTCAAAACCGTTTTTTGCCATTTGAGGTTATCGTGCCAGTGCGTACCATGATGTGGCGTTAAGAGGATTCAAAAAATTGTTCTGCCCTTCGATTTAAAATCATCAAATACTTGTTCTATTTCGTGACTTTCTGCATCGCCTAAGAACAAGAATGACCAGCGAATTAAAAAATGGGGAGGTGAAAGTCAATGAACGTGCTTTTAAGTGAAGGCAAGCGCCCTACTTCTTTTTCTCCTCAGGTTTCTTTTCTTCAGGTTTCTTTTCCGCGGGTTTAGGCTTTTCTTTCTTCTTTCGTAAGGGCATAAACTTCGCCTCCTGGGCTCTTGTCCGAGTGTCTGTTGAGTTTTAGGAATGGTATATGCTTTTTGTCAACATGCATATACCAGTCTGCTGCTTGTGGAGAAAAAGGAGCAGATGGCTGATGCTGCTTTGCGTTTTCCTCTTGTCAAAGTTTTGATTCTTGCTATTGTCTTGATAATTATTGCAGCTTCACTTTTGGCATTAACTGACTTTGGAGAAAAAGGCGCATGAAAGTTCCTGATGCCTGTTACCCGTAATCCAAAAACCCAAGGGGGTAGGAGTTGCGAAAAGTCAGGGTTAACCAGGTCTCTAAAAATGGCAACGGGTCTCTGGACCAGTTCTCTAAGGATCCAGTTCTCTAAAGACTCTAGAGAAGACTGCAACCGAGACCATGCCCCCGGGCAAACAAGAAGTGGTTCAAAGACAACCCGGATTTTGAGACAAAGAGAATGCACGATATAAGGAAAACACTGCATGAAGCTTTGCAATAGAAGGTCTACGCCCTGTGAAAGACTTGAAAATCCTTAAGGTCACGTGCGCGAGTTGCGGGCATCTCAACCTGGTTCCTATTGGTGGGGCGCTAGTTTCCGACGAGTCAGTCAAGTGCGAAAAGTGCGGAAGGGTACTGGTTGAAAGAGAATAAATGTTGCTAATCCTTAGATGGAAACCTCAAGACGCGTGCATGTATATTACCGAGAATGACGTGGGGACTTGGAGCTGACATTAGGACCTGGGTAGATTAGTTGCTCAATCAATACCATCCAGTGTGAATAATGTGATCGACTACCTGAACACACGCAATGATGCCAAGAATATTCAATACAAGTTTGAAACCAAGACGATTGCCGACGGTCAGCTGGCTTAAAGAGCCTTGATGCCCAGCCAAATAGTCTTTTGAGCGGGGTCCGAAGTGGTCCTCAAGCCTTGGCGATTCTGGGTCGTGAAAGCCTAGACACTCAGAGCATTGCAGTAGTCTTCTATCGATGTCTTGCAGCATTCTTGCGATGCTGGACTGATTGGCAGGAAACGGTAATTCATTCACAATAGTTCACCCCGGATTATGATAATGCGCGCTTCTTGTGCACGCGCTAAAGGTGGTTTGAACCTATTGGTGTAACTATTTTATTAGCTCCCATAGCTCTTTTGCAACTTCTCTTCTGTCGGTTTTGCTTCGTACGTCACGCAAATCTCTTCCGATCAGCTTTCTGGTATTAAGAGTTCTACTGTCGATGCTTCCAAGATAATCTGTGAATACATCATCATCGACATCGTCCAAGTCATCCTTAGTTTTAGTCTTGGTCTCCAAAATTCTCTTGAGGACAATGAATAGTATTGCTAGGCCTTGGTTGGATTGTGCAAAACCTTTTTTTCCGTCATCCCAACTAGACTTGAAGTGTTTTTGAATGTAGGTCAAGTACGTTCTTAAGATTCTCAAAGGCGTTTCCAGGTCGTCTCTATTCTTCTGAAACAGACCCCCGCTGGGTTTTTCATAGTTGATGAGACCCTCTTCTGTTAGGCTGTTAACTAGTGTGCTCAGTTTGAGCCATGCGCCTCTTTCCCTTTCCTCAAACCCCTTCTTAATAGGTTTGGTGAAAATTTTCTCTTTGTCAATATCTAGCAACACCTTTGCAGCATATCCTTTAGTCTTCTCCAATAGTTGCGCCTGAATGAACATTATCAAGTCGGAGTTGATACCTTCTTGCGTATCATTGATTGTGTAGAATATCTCTGCCTGGTCTGATAATGAAATATTAGGATAGGCTGTGACGATGAATCGATAAGTGTTCCTGATATTCTCATCTTTGCTTTTGCAGAAAGAATACAATCTATGTTGACCATCAATAACCCACAATGCGCCATATTTATTTGAAAATTCAATTGTTCCGCTGTTCGGATTGTTCTCATCGGGGATGAATTTGAATTCCTTGATGTTCGCCACAATATTATTCGGGAAGACCTCTATCTTGCTCTTGTGACTTTGTTCTAGAACGAAATTGGCTATTTCTCCCAACCGTTTCTCCTTAATCGCTCTTTGATATGCCTCAGCCAAGTCTCGTTTGTTTATGTTTGCTCTGTTGACGTAGGATACTCTGACCAAGTCGTTCGCGGGCATCGAAAAAGTGTAGGTCGGCCGATCGAAATTCTTGTTTATCAAACATTTGAATGCTAGAGTGGACGGCTCAAAGCAAACATCTATTGCACAATATGAGTGTAGAAATTCCATGAATGCAACTCCTGGGCTTAGAGCGTCAATTGCTTCCGAAAATTGGTCGATCAGAAGCCTCTCATAGCACGGAATTTCGTATTTGATAGCTTCCCGCTGTACTGGCGGTGGAATATCTTCACCACTTTCTATCCAAACCAGAAATACTGGTTTAACAATAAAATCTGGAGCTTTGTATTCTTCTCGAATCTTGCTGAGTCTAGATGCAAAGCCTTCCAAATCTTTCATTATGTTACCAGACGCGTCAGCATGATGTTTGCATTCCAGAACAATCAGGTATTCCCTGCCATTGTTTCTGAAGTGAATTTCAAAATCTGGTCTGACGTTTGCCTGGCTTTCAAACTGATGCAACCTCTGAAAGTAGACATCGACGTCGAAGAATTCCACATTCTTGTCAAGTTTCAACAGTGTTTCGTAGACTTCCCTTTCAAACGGTTCAACAATTTGCTTTACCTTCTTCTTGTCAAGTACCACGACTTTGCCTCCTTACACTCCATTATATGTTCCAGTCTTCCAGCGCGTTCTAAACAAGATATAACACTGTTATTTTATTAAATCATCTGTGAGCACCACGTAGCGCGCATAATTCTTTTGACGTGAGTTCGCGTAAAAGCTTGGTAACGTGCTCTTTTTCAGAGCATATGCGTTTGTGAGTGCGGTAAGACAAATGTTAATAATGCATGCGGAAGCATGCAAACTGACGAGGCAGCTCGTGAAGGAGCACTTGGATGTATGACACAGGAAACCGCCATTGGTGACCCTGATGAGATAAGGTTCCGAAACATAATTGGCATGGGCTTAGACTTCTTCGATGATGAGGCTTTTTGAAAAAGGCTCGGAAGACAGGCTCTGGCGTAGCAAGGGGTTGGCTTGATATTTCTGGTCGAGTTCTTTTTGCATGACTTCGGTTATGGCGAGTGTTGTGTCTAATCCGACGTAGTCAAGTAGGGTTAATAGTCCCATGGGCCAGTTTAGGCCGAGTTTTATGGCTTTGTCACGCCCTTTTGTCCAGATAAGAATCATAAAACAAGCTCATAAGACTTGGGAGAAATCAGCCTTTTATGCTTAGAGAGTATAAATGATTAAGTGAGAGGATTATGCACTCAAATGAATTGATTAGTCAACTTAGGTCCTCTAAACTCTACGCAGAATGCACTCACTGCGGCGAAGAATTCAAACTCTCAGATGCGATTCTATTTGATGGCAGCGGTGTTTTTCCAGAGATTGCTGAGAAAAAGCGGCAAGAGCTACTTGAGGAGTTTACCCAAAGGTCTGATGAACTAAAGAAACGAAAGATATCGGCTGACGTTGGTGCCGAGAAAAAGGCAATCGAAGTTGGAATTGGAAAAATAATTGAGAAAATCATTCCTGCATACAAAGAATTCAAAATACCTCTTCATGATTGCAGACCATTGTTTGAACCTGTTGATTTGATAGTTTTCAACGGCATGAGCAAGTTGAATGTGAACTCGTTAACTTTCTTGGAGATAAAAACAGGTATGAGTAGATTGGCAAAGCATGAAAGGATGATAAGAGACGCAATTGATGACAAAAAAGTATCGTATAAAGTGACATAAGATGACAAGCAACATAGTGAATCTCTTTCAGTCTTCTAGAATGATTTTGTGCATTTGCCCCTGTTGCGGAGACATAGTCCGACTCAGCGATCTACGCTTGAAATACAAGGGTGCTGCACCACGTACATGGTTAGATACTTTCGAATCAAAAATCAAGAGACTAGACGAGAAGGAGCTGGTCTTTGAGGAAAAGGAAAGCGAACTTCGAGAAGCGGCGATTGAACGAGGACGTAAGAAAGTTCCCAAAATGATCTGTAAATGCCTTGACACAAACATAGCCAAGTTCAATTACAATCCCTACGATATCAAAGCCTTGCTGCACCCTGTTGACTTTGTGATTTTCAACGGATTGAATGAGAAAGAGAAACTTGAAGAAATTACCTTCTTCTCAAGAAAGACCCTAGATCCCACCATAAACAAGATTCGCAGTTCCTTGGAAACCGCAATAGATGAAGAAAGATACGATTGGCATGTCGCGCGAGTCTCAATCGAAGGAAAAGTGAAGATAGAGTAAATCAATCTCAAATGATGGGAAATGCATAAGAACTATAGTGCGTCCTTGAGGGGAAAGCCTTAACTGCGATATTAAATAATTGGAGAAAAGCACATGCGAAATGTTACTAAGGAAATTTTCCTGAATAGCTTGGCATGTCCTAAATTGGGATGGTTAATAAGATCTGGTGAAGTTTCTCAGATGGTCCCCGAAGCGACTCTGGGCGAGAAATTTCGAATAGAGCAGGGAATTGATATTGGTAAGAGAGCAAGAGAACTCCATCCTAAAGGGTTTCTGGTTAACGAGGCAGACATTATGTCTGCTTCAAAGAGGACAACGAGTCTGATGAAGGACCCGAAATTCTCGACAATTTTTGAAGGCGCCTTCCTCATTGATGGCTTTGCAGCTAAAGCCGATATATTGAAACGAGCCAATGGCAGTTGGCACATGATAGAAGTCAAGTCCAGTGTGAATGACAAAGAGGAATTCATAGATGACATGGCGTACACATTCATGGTTCTTGCCCATTCTGGTGTCAATATCGCGAAGGCTTCACTGTTATTGGTATCCAAAGATTTTAGACTCGGAATGGGAAACGATGAACTTTTCATAGAAATAGATCACACAGATGATGTTCAGGATCGAGCTGCTTTGTTTGAGCCTTTTTGGGAGCCAGTCGAAGAGGAAACCAGAAGCCCGATAAAACCCGAGCCGGCGCTTAGGTTTGAATGCCGAAGTTGTGTACTCTTCAAAGAATGCCTAGGCAAGGGAATTGAGAATCACATATTTGAAATTCCACGAATAACCCAATCTAAATTTGATGAATTGAAAGACTTGGGAATCGTGCGCATCGAGGATATACCAAATGAATTTCCCTTGACTGAAAAACAGGTCACTGTGAAGAATTGTGTACAATCAAAGAAGCCATTTGTTGGGAACAACCTTAAACGTGAATTAGGTTCTATTTCATGGCCGGCTTATTATCTGGATTTCGAAACAGCTATGACGGCAATACCGTTGTATCCAAATATTGCCCCATATACTCAGCTGCCAACGCAATACTCTATACACAAATGTTCTCAGCCAGGTGAAATTATCGATCACTTTGAATATCTGGCTGACCCAGAAAGGGATTGCAGAAGAGAGCTTGCTGAGAACTTAATCCTTAACATCAAAGGGAAAAGCAGCATCATTGTTTATTCCAGTTTCGAAAAAACTATCATAAATAGTCTTGCAAAAGCTTACCCAGATCTTTCAGAAGAATTGAGCCTTCTAACAGCTCGATTAATAGACCTTGCCTCAATCATCGGAAGCCATTTTTACCATCCAGATTTCCATGGGAGCACATCGGTAAAGGTTACACTTCCTGTTTTAGTGCGCGATATGTCATACGATGATCTGGAAATTGCAGATGGTGATTCTGCTATGGCGGTTTTTGCCTATATGGCACTTGGCAAATATCAAGCAAGTGAAATCGAATCAGTCAAAAGAAACCTTTTGAACTATTGTAAGAGAGATACATTGGCTCTGGTCAAATTACTCGAACGTTTGGTCAGATACATTTAATCGGACCCCAGGCTCTGAGTTTTGATTCTATGCGGTTTCTGGGTTCAATTTGGCTGACAGCATCAAGCAGGTTGGCTTGCTTGAGCCGTTGATTGTGCGTCCCGTCGGCGATGGATACGACGCCATAATCGCCACAAACACGTCCTCAATAAGCATAACCGAACTCCGAGTCGCCGTCGAACAGGAAGCTAAGGAAAACGTCAAGGTATAGGTCTTGTTGTGTTCTGTGCTGTTTTGCGAGATTCAGATAATCCGTCATAGAAGTCTTTTAGTATGAAGTTAAAGAGTTTCCAAGCTCGGGCATATCTTGCCCAGAATGCATAGTAAGCTTCTTTAAATAACTCAACGTCTGCTCGCCTTGTCCTTATGGCGTCAAGAAAAGGTTCAAGTTCAGATTTTATCTTTTGTTCCATTGGTTGTATTTTGGTTGTGTCAGCTATTCTGATACCTATGTTTTCCTTGCTCATGGAGAACCCCTCCCTCAGATTCTATGACTTAAGTGGGTTAAGAATTTTGTTCGTTCTGGCAAGCTTAACAATTTTTTAGCAGTTGCAACTCCAAGACATACTGAATATTTCACTCTGATACTTCTGAAGCATTTGGACTCTCTGATCTGGAGCAACTTGGCTTGGGGGATTATTGCCCGTATCGAGTCCCCAGAAATCTCTTCCTAGTTGATTCGTGTCCTTCCTCACTACAATTGCTGAGGGATAGATAGAAGGATTAGTAAATTGAGCTATTCTACTGCTTACCTCACCTACTATATGGCCAATAGTGCCCCGGTTTATCTTTTCATGTCCTCTATCTTTAAGCAGATTCATTAAATCGGCATCCCCTTAGGAGAGGGGTGCTAGCTCACGCAACTCCCGCCCCTTTTTTCTAATAAAACATGACTTTTGTAGTGTATAAACTAATTCGACTGAGTAAACGCTAGTTCTTAAATTCAAATGATTACAAATATTGGATGGGTAGTGCTCCATGCAAGGAGGAATTGATGATGTCAGGAATGCACTCTCTGCAAATATTAACAGGGTTGCCTATTGCCTACTTCCAATGGCGTATGCTCACACTTTGCCTTGGGGTAAAGAAGAAGACTATCTTAACAACTTGTACTCTGCCATTAATACATCGGCAAGCCTGGCAAGTAGTTTACCTCTTTCAACTGCACAATCGAACTACTTATTGAGAATCGAAGGCGCAAAGGTGCACAAAACAATATGGGTTGACTTCCTTGTAAGGGGAAAGCGTCAATCGTGTGATATAGGAGACATCCTTGTTATTTCAAAATATGTCGATCCGCAGGGCATACTAAGCCGTAACATTTGCTTTCTTCAGGTCAAAGTATCGAACAAAAACAAGAGGTTCGATACATGGAAGATTGACAGGAAACAGTTGCAATTTTATTTGAGATGGCCTACTGTCCAAAGCTGCTATACTGGTCGCGCATTAACTCAGCACCTGCTGTTGCAAAACTTGAGAGTAAGTCACAAAAACAGGCTTTTCTCGCCATATTTGTTGCTGGGAAGAAACTGGCAGCCAGGTCTCTTGTGTGGTCCATCTCCATGGATAACCGGTACAGATCTAGTTGCAGCAGCCTCACATGCCAGCGGGAAAATGCAGGGTCCTCTTGAGCTTCCCTTCTTGACCCATTTGATTCAGTTGCTCTTTCAGACAACCGGTGAAAGAGATTTTCTCAGATATAAATCCAAGAACGCAAATCTAACCCAACTTGGTGATACACTGCTTCAATATGTAAACCTTAACGACCCGCCAGAAGGAGAAGGAAAACCGTTTCTGGTTATGACATTAACAATAAAAAAAGTCCCTGAGCCTCAACAGCACGTGAACTCCTGAAAATTCTGAGCAAGATTTTCTCACGGCATCATGCCAATGTTCATCGTCTTTTGTGTAGGTTTTGGAGAAGACAGCTAAAACCCCAGTTCTAGTAGGATCCTCTTTTTTAAGCGCTCGGAGTTTTTCAATCTCTTTTCTGAGTTTCCATCTCTTTTTGGTTCTTATTCCCCTTCTGAGAAAGCCTTAGGATTTCTTGGTCAACATTTTTAATCTCCAAACCTTCTAATTTCTTTGGGACTCCCGTCTCTTTATCTTGGATTATACCATAGATTAGGTCTCCACCACTTGCGTTTGCAAAAGAGGAAATGTCCGCAAGGAAGTCTTTTTTATCGGAATCCTACCGCTTCATTTTAGCTTTTTCCTCTTGGAAACAAATTGTACACACTAACTAAATGGGTCTCTGCAGGAGCAATGTGCAACACGGGCATAAATAGAAAGATTAAAGATTAGTTAAGATGATTTCAAATGCTATTAGGCACATTTTCTATTGAGGCTGAAAAGAATGAGCAAGATAATGATTCAAGACATCCTAAAGGAAATTAACCTAAGCAAACCGCGCACGGTGAGCCCAGAGACCCGCTTGCGGCGTGCTCTACAAATAATGTCGAAAAAGAAATTTTCGCAATTACCCGTTGTGCAAGAAGGTAAGTTCCGTGGAATGCTTTCATACAAATCCATAGTTAAGCAAGTTGAGCTAAGTCAAGATTTGACTGCTAAAGATAAGAAAGGTTCAATAACTGTATTGGACTTGCCAGTCAAGCACTTCACCGATCCGTATGCAAAGTTCCTTTCTCTCAGGGATAACATCTTCGATTTGTTTAGAATAACAAAAGAAGAGGACACGGTCCTGATTGGAGAAGATGGAAGTGAACCCCAATACATCATAACAAATTTCAATGTTGTGAATATCTTGGAGAAATTATCTGATGCATTTCTGTTAATTGAACAAATCGAAGATTCCTTGAGGTCTATCATCAAGAAGCAGTTGGCAACCCAAGATCTGGATTGCAGCGAAATCGTTCAAAAAATAAATCAAAACCTCCAGCCACCCTATGCGTTACCAGAAAAAATCGAAAAAATGAGTTGGGAACATTACATTATTCTTACAACCAACAAGGAATGCTGGAACCGACTCTTTTCCAGGGTTTTCAACACAATAACTTCGGTAAAGAGTTACTTTTCATTTGTAAGAGACATTAGAAACGATGTGTTCCATTTCAGAAGGCTTAGTCATACATTAAGTAAATCTGAAATCAACAAGCTCAAGAGAATTAAGGCCTGGCTGAAGAATTTCGAGTAAAGACTGGGCGAGCGCTTTTCAGAACGGCCATCTAACCAAATTGTCTTGTGTGTCCATCCATCCCTTGAAGTCAAGCCTGCGTAGCCCCTTTTCCTCAAGGACCCTTGTTTTCACTATAGCTTGGCAAGAGGCTTTGGCGAACAAGGCGCAAGTTTACAAAAGACAGAAAGGCAAGATGAGCGCTCTAAACTCCGGTCGAAAAGTTTTGAATCTGCATCTATTTATAGTTGAGTCTGCTTACTTGGTGTACCATCTAAGCCCAGAAAAAGTCTTCCAATTTATTGCAAGTCTTCGAGAATTGGGAGAAGACAATGTACAACCGTCAACCTTCTCGACACCTCTATGATTGCAAGGGGGTTAGAGCCTTGTTCTACTTCTTTTTTCTGTTTAGGGTGAATAAAGAAACGATTAATAGGAAGAAAAAGAGCTTTTGATTGAAACGCAAATGACTACTACCCGAAAAGAGCATGAAATAGGAATTGCATTCGAAGACAACTACTGGAAGCTGTTTAAGATCAGGGAAATATCCAACAATCTATACCTGATCCCGTCGATTCCTCACATCGGTTTACATCTCTCAGTACACCTTCCAAGAGCAGGTTATCCTGGTGCTCACGTCCATGTTAAGAGCGAGAAACTTGGCATAGAAGAGGATATTGATACAGTGTCTTTCTTAGACGAGTCCTTGAACCGTTATATCTCAGAATTTCTGAACTGCTTCAAACTCAGACCGCTCAACGATGAAAGAGTTATTGTGTTGCCGCCGAAATTCTTAGAGGGTTTGAGACACGAAACTCAAAATCGCAAAGAAAGAACGGTGCTAGACCTAGGAACTTTTATCGAAGGCATAGCTGGAGGAACGTTCTATATAACGGAGGCAGAGAAGCTACCTCTTCTTTTTGAAAGGATACTTGGAGCAAATAGCGGTATGGATTTCTATGAGAACGCATGCGTTTTCGGCGTAACTGAGAAGAAATTAATCATGCCAGTAAGCCCAGATGCTATGATCGAGTTTAACTATCGTCGTCTTTTTGGTCAACTAAACAGGGACATATTTGGCGATGCTTTCGGAGATGCTATGTCTCGAACGTTTACCACGGTCTCCAATCGCGCACAAGAGGCTATACAGCAATGGGTTCCGTCTGGTATGTTCAGCGATTTGGAAAAACGAGTGAGATCAGTTGAACCAAGAAAACCAAACATCGTCACCTTTTAGATATTTTTCTGTTTGGGGTGATTCGATGGGTTTGTATTGCGGTGAGTGCGGAACCAAGGTGAAACGCACCCAGAAAGTCTGTCCGAAATGTCGCAGCGACTTATCAAAGACCAGAGTCTCAGCCACGGAAGAAGAATTAATGCGAGCTGATAAATGGCTTGACGGTCGCAAAGGCTTCCTGAAGTCGAGGATGCTGCAGAAGAGAATTTTACCCTATGAGACTTGGTTAGCCGTCTACAAGAATCTCAGTTTAAGAGAGTTTGGAGATAAGACACCAGAAGAGCGAGCGAAACTTCTTGCAGAATACGAAGCATGGCTAAAAACAAGATAACCCCTTCTTTTTTCAGTTTGGGGTGAGCAAAGATTTGGGTTGCACACGAAGGTTAGATGAGTTCATTGAACATCTAAGACGAGAGTACGCGAAGACGACCGGGTGGACACTTGAATCGGTACTTATTTCTCGAGCTTTGGAGTCCATGCTGAAAGAAAGGTCAAACAGGGTTACAAAAGCATAATAAAGTTTAGCTACATACCTACAGAACGACCGATTAGGATGTGAAAAAATGCCTATGCTTTATGTTAAGTGCAAAACTTGCCAAACTGAATTTGCATCAGGGATAAGTTCTGACGAAAAGAGCTTTGAAACAGTCATATTGATAGGAAACTACCACACGTGCCCTAAAGGTCATAAGCACCAATATGATAAGAAGGATTACTTTTTCAAAGAATAACGTCAGCACTGCATGGTGTAAAGAATGGAGCAATTCGTTATAGAGGTTTTTGTTCAGGAAATCATTACTCAGTGTGAATTTGCGAAAATTGCGATGGCTGACCTGCGAGCTGCTCTCCGCACCCATAATACTAGGCGAGTTTTTTACTCAGCACATGCTTTTTTGGTCGCTGTCGGCAACATATCAAAAATCCTCTGGCCAGGCGCACAGCATAAACGTCGAGGAGACGAATTGAGAAGAGTGCTTCGAGTTCCAGTCAATTCTCCAATTAAAGCTCGTGACTTTCGCAATTTTTACGAGCATTACGATGAGCGCTTAGATAAGTGGGTGGCTTCTTCAAAAAGTAAAAACCTCGCCGATATGAACATCATGGGGCCTAATGGAATAGTTGGGCTGGATCCTGAAGATTTTATGCGTAACCTTGATCCGACAAACCTCAACTTGACTTTTCGTGGTGATACCTACGATCTGTTAGCAGCTGAGGGTGCTCTAAACTCTATCTTAAATGAAGCAAACTCGTTCTGAGCTAGAAGTCGGAGAAGATAGCAACAGTTCTATAGCAGCTTCCTTTACTACGTAGCGGAAGACGCCCATAGAAAGGAAATAGCAGCACATGGGAAAAGAGGGGTTTGGGTAAAATGAGTGGGGATTTGAACACTTTAATCGATGCTCGGCCGGAGCACCATGAGTTTATTCCTTTGGTCCGCACACCCCCCGCGTTGGGCGAAAAGTGAAATTTCAAACACTCGATTCCATGGAGTGCATTGTTTCAGAAAATGCATTTGAGAGAGCGAGATTTGGAGAATATAGAAAATCTCGGCCAGGGCGCCATTCTTATTAACAAAGCAGGAAGAGCAGATAAGCATAAGGGGCTAGATTCATGGTTGTTGAGCATCTTTCAATGATTACCACACCAGTAATCTTGTTGAAGGGCA
>Ga0315296_10000222_pt1 | contig 53214 bp, 36 predicted proteins | sample YL17G14_18_MG_FD_203921 | JGI IMG/M metagenome (GOLD analysis project Ga0315296, IMG submission 203921) | Sediment microbial communities from Yellowstone Lake, YNP, Wyoming, USA - YL17G14_18 | ecosystem: Environmental > Aquatic > Freshwater > Lake > Sediment | place: USA: Wyoming | collected... | reverse complement strand
GTTCGCGCACAGCGCATCGGTATCGCGCACCTATCACATCTGGCTTCCGCCGGGCCTGATCGTCGCGGGCTATGCGGTCGAGGCATGCTGGGAGCCGCCAATCAACACGCCGGTGACAAACCCGATCGAGGATTTCCCGATCACTGCGAACCAGCCGGAGGCGTACCGCTTTAAGATCGTGATAAACGACGGGAACCCGGTCACCGATCCCAAGTGCTGCAATACCATTCCGCCATCTACCGTACACGAAGCGCGGGCGGAGATTTACACGTGGTACCTCCCGCCCGAGCACATCCCAGGTAACTACTATATCGGCACCTGGGCGGACGAGGAAGTGCAGTGGTGCCACCAGGGCTGCACCACAGGCGATTGCGAGGAGCCGCCCGAATGGCGGTGCTTCGGCAATTGGAAATTGTCCAACTACCCGAACGGGGTGTATCAGCTTATTGCATGCGAATACCACGTGAACTCGACTAAGGTTCCATGGCCAATTGCTACGACTGCCATGGATGTGTATGAAATCGTAATCGACATTCCAGAGTGAAGGAGGCTGGAGCTATGCGCAATTACATCATTTGGGCATTTATTGCTGCAACCTTGCTCTCATGTTCCAAATCCGATCCAGTCCGGCCGGGATGGGAGGGATCATGGGATCGCTTCGCCCAAGACTTTGACCAGCCAAGGCTGATCTTCGGCGCGCCCGGTACCTGCACAGACGCCGATGTCGCGACAGTCGTCAACGGCCCTGGCACGGCCAATCCGGGTACGGCATGGGCTGACGGCAACGGTAATCGCTGGTCCGTGGCGACCGGATTGCGCCGGACCGAAGCCGGCTACCTCATCACCTGGCGCTTCTTGCCCGACGAGCAAGGGGCCTTCCAGACAAGCACCTACACAGGTGGTCCCCTTGGAGAGACCCGTCTCGTCAAGGTGGACGCCTGCTACTTCCCGGAAGATCCTTACAGTCCCAGCACCCCCTTTGTTGAAGCCTCGATCATCTTCCAGCACCGCGAGGAGAACGAGGATTGGGACATCTTCGTCTGGCGTCTCCTCTACAACCCTGAGGATTTCGAGGACGAGCGTCCCGGATACGCTGTATGGACGGACCGATACCAGTTCCCGGACTTCAACGGGCAACTTGAGGATGTCCACCCGGACATCGCGTACGACCCGGAGACCGGCGATTTGATTGGGGTGTGGACGCATCTTGAAAACTCCACCCCATCGACCCCGGCCCGTTTATACTGGAGGCGAGGACACAGGCAGGCGGACCTCGGGTGGGTCAACTGGGGCGCGCAATGGCGAGCACAGAACCCGATCTGCAATGGCTGGACGCCTCGCATCGACATAGGCTGGGTATATGGCGTGCCCGGATTCGAGAACCAGACGGTGCGGATGGTCGGTATAGCCTATACGGGCCAGTTCACACGGGAGCGACCCACGGGCTTCAACACGCGAGTGAACTACTGGCCTGTCTCCTGGCAAGACGCCAACCGCTGGACTTACGATATCGACTTGCCCTATTTGGCCGACGGCGCAGGAGCGCCTTCGATCGACATCGGGCCGCCGGGGAATCCCTACGCCGCTATCGCCTTCGTTCAGCTTCTCTCTCCAGGGGGGAACGAGCCACTGGTTGTGCTGGCCGACACTTTGTCGTATTCCTTCACGGAGTTCGACGACGAGGACTATTACGACTATTCGGCTCATCCCTCTGTCGCAATGCACTCATTCGGTGACGATGAAGAGACGAGCCTCAGCGTGTCCTACCTCGGCCGCGAGGACGATCCCGAGGACGAGTGGGGAGTGTATGGACGGAGGGTTGACGTCGAAGACAGTACCGTTACGCTATCCGCGCCTATGCTCGTCGATGACGATGTGTATGGCTATTGGGACTTCGGGAGCCTATGGGACCACCACTACGGAGTGAACACCTCTTTGGTCATCTATTACCCTTATAATGAGTACTGGATGCTTTGGTCAAGCATAGTCGGCACTCAGGTCACGCCGGCGCAGATACACGGCACGTTCGGGTATACGGAAGCAGACTGAACGACCGGACGCGAGCCTACCACAGCCGAGCCCAGTCCGGGCTCGGCGTTCTGTTTGGCAGGATCTAACCGGGCAGGGCCCCGAGTCGCCATAAGGCTCGCCCGAAAGCCCGCACACAGGTGCGCGCCCGCGGAATGTCGCCTCTTTTCTGAATGCGCGGAACTAGCCCTGCGTCTTATCTCCACCGATCTTTACGGGTGATTGCAGCTTGCTCAGGGTCTCGAGGAACTTCGCGTGGGGCCCTACCTTCAGCCAGTTTGTCACAACCATGCTGCCGAGGGTCCGTAGTCTTGCGTTGCGCCACACCCGGGACACTTCTTCGCCCGCCTCCCGGAAGCCTTCGCGCAGCGCTGATGCCCTCTCGACCCCGTCCTTAATGGCCGCCTGAGTCCGATCCGCACGGTTTCGAGCGAACCGGGCGGCCCGTGTGAAGCCCATTCGAAGGATCTCCACAGGCGTCGTGAACACCAAAACGGGGAACTTCAGGAAGCTGAAAGGGTGATAGAAGCTGCGCATTATGCGGTTCGCCTGCTTCTGAAGCTCGCTCGCGGAGATCTCGCGGTCCGGAAGGAAGGTGAGGAAATTGCCGTCGTACTTGTCCCATCCGACAAGCTTGAGGGGTATGATGCGGTCCTGGTCCATGAGCCGCTTCGCGAGCCGGCTGCCGGGGATCGGGACCGGTTTCAGGACCTGTATCGTGTCTATTGCGGTGCGCCTTATGAAATCGATGTAGCGATCGGCTCTCTCGCGGAGGGTCAGCTTCGCGTCGGCGCCGGCGCCCTCCAGCGGGTATCCAAATATGAACATTCCATGTATCATGAATCCATGACGCCGCAGGTTCCTTACCTCGCTCTCGATCTGCTCCGGGGTCTGGCGCTTCTTCATTCCCTCCAGCTCTTCTCGGATGGGCGACTCGAGGCCTATGCAGAGCACGCGAACGCCCGCGGCCCACATGGCCCGCATCAATTCCTCGTCCCGCCCGACTGAGCTTCGCACCTGCACCGTGAAGTCGAGCCTGACTCCTCTGCGTTTCCCGATTTCCCGCATCAGGCTCAGGAGCCTGAGAGTCGCCCGCCTGCCCTGGGTGAAATTATCATCGATGCAGAAGAAGTGCCTGAAGCCGCTTTCGACGCGCACCTCCAGCTCCGCCGCGACGCGCTCCGGCGAGGCCGACCGGCTCGGGCCGAAACGGTCGTTTACGATGCAGAACTCGCACCGGTAGTTGCAGCCGCGTGTCCGCTCGAACGGCGCGATGGCAAGCCGCCGCCTTATCTCCGTCAGCAGCCCGAAGTCGGGTATGGGGAGGTCGTCGAGGTTGCATATCGGCTGCCTACGCTCGGTAGTGATCACCGAATCATCGGATGACAAATAGCTGATGCCCTTGATCTTCTCGATGGAATGATCGTCCGTCCATGCCTCAAGAATCTCGATGATCGTCTCCTCGCCCTCACCGTGAACGACCACATCGATTCCCTCCCGAAGGGCCTCATCGGGAAGGGCATCGACGTGTGCCCCGCCGGCGACCGTGCGCAGGCCCATGCTGCGGTAGAACTTCGCGAGCTCGAAAAGCCTTGGCACGGTGGAGGTGAGACCGCCGTAGAACCCGACAACCTGCGCCGGTCGGCGCGACTGAAGGTCCCTGTGATCCGCAACCGGGTCCGCTCTAAGCCGGCGTCTGGTGACAGGGATGCGCCAGTTGAGCTCGTCAATGACCTCGGCGTCCCATCGGCCGTGCCGCTGCACGGCAGTGGCCACGTGCAATGCCCCCAGCGGAGGCATGGCTATATGGCTGAAGACGTTCGGGTAAGGCGCCCGTGGGACAATCAACCTGAAGAGTGGGAGGGGGGAGAGATTTCCGTCTCTCGCTGAGGACTTGTTCACGGTGGAAATTCCTTGTCTCGAGAAGAGCGTTTTCCAACATTATAATCGCTGAAAGCCATTGTCAAATGAAATGACGCAAATCGCGTGAGTCTTCCCCGGAATTGACGAGCGCGGCCCGAGGTTCTAAAATCCGGCCTTACGCATTCCGTTGTGCGATCCGGCGACCTGAAGCGGCGTCCGAGACGCGCCGAAGTCGCCTGTGGAGGTCGAGATGAACGAGCGATACAGCGAGATACTCAAGGCCTGCGGCATCGTCGAGGTCAACTCCGGCGCATGCTCGGGCGAATGGATGGAGAAGCCGAGCGGCGGCGAGCTTGAGGTCTTCACCCCGATCTGCGGGAGCAGGCTCGCGACGGTTCTGATGGCGGGTCCGGACGATTACGAGAGGGTGATGGAGAAAGCGCAGGTGGCTTTCGAGACCTGGCGCATGATGCCGGCTCCCAAGCGCGGCGAGATCGTCCGCAGGCTCGGGAACGCCCTGCGCGGGAAGAAGAACGAGCTTGGGGCGCTCGTGACTCTGGAGATGGGGAAGATCATCGCGGAGGGTGTGGGCGAGGTGCAGGAAATGATCGACATCTGCGACTTCGCTGTCGGCCTGTCGCGGCAGCTCTACGGCCTCACGATGCACTCGGAGCGGCCCGCGCACAGGATGTACGAGCAGTGGCATCCGCTCGGGACCGTCGGCATCATTTCCGCGTTCAACTTCCCGGTCGCCGTATGGAGCTGGAACGCGGCCATCGCCGCCGCGTGCGGCGACACGATGATCTGGAAGCCGTCCAGCGAGACCCCCCTGACCGCCATCGCCGTCCAGCACATATGCAGCGACATCATGAAAGCCAACGGGCTGGAGGGGATTTTCAACCTGGTCATCGGCCGGGGCGGAACGATCGGGGAGCGACTGATAGCCGACAGGCGCATTCCTCTCGTCAGCGCGACCGGCTCGTGCGAGATGGGCTACCGCATCGGGGAAGTGGTCGGGAGGCGGCTTGGGCGCACCATCCTCGAGCTCGGCGGCAACAACGCGATCGTCGTGATGGACGACGCGAACATCGATCTTGCGGTACGCGCGATACTGTTCGGCGCTGTCGGCACCGCCGGCCAGAGGTGCACCAGCACGCGCCGGATAATCGTCCATGAAAAGGTCTACGATCAGTTGCTCGATCGACTGCTGAGGGCCTATGGGTCCGTTCCGATCGGGAATCCGCTTGATGAGGGCACTCTGATGGGCCCGCTCGTGAACGCCGCTGCGGTCCAGATCATGCAGGGGGCCATCAAGCGAATAAAGGAGGCAGGCGGCAGGATCGTCTGCGGCGGAGAGCCGATTACGATCAAGGGACTTGAGGAGGGGAACTACGTGAAGCCGTGCATCGCGGAGGCGGAGAATCAATGGGACATTGTCCAGGAGGAGACCTTCGCGCCAATTCTCTATGCCATCAAGTGCGGCTCAATCGAGGAGGGGATCGAGCTCCAGAACAGCGTGCCGCAGGGCCTCTCTTCGGCGTGCTTCACCACGAACCTGCTTGCGGCGGAGGCGTTCCTGTCGCATCGCGGCTCCGATTGCGGGATAGCGAACATCAACATCGGCACATCGGGCGCGGAGATCGGCGGCGCTTTCGGTGGTGAGAAAGAGACCGGCGGCGGTCGGGAGGCCGGCAGCGACGCCTGGAAGGCCTACATGCGCAGGCAGACCAACACGATCAACTGGTCAACCGAGCTCCCCCTCGCGCAGGGGATCAAATTCGGCGACTGATTGTGCCGACCGCATCCTGCGGTCGGTCTTAACCCCACCCGAAAACCGCATAATGGTACCCGCCGTTGTCGTACCAGACATGAACCTGCTGCCTCGCGTAGTCCGCATCCATCGCGATCGCCTCGCCGGGCAGGGGAGGCTCATAGCGGTACAGCAGATTCCCGTTCTGATCGAAAACAGCGATCTGCCAGGTTGAATCGCCGTTGTCCTCGAGCACCACGAGCCAGTTCCCCTCTGCCCAGGCGACATTCCCGAACGAGTTCACACACGTGATATCCACCGGCAGCCCGACCAGGTCGTCATCTATGGTTCCGATGGCCACCCCAAGCGGGTAGTAGGGGGAGGAGCAGTCATTCTTGATGATCTCTATCCCCGGATCGTCCGGCGGCCCCTCCATCCAGTAGTAGATGATATTGTGCGGCGGGTCCAGGCCGACCGGCTCGCTGTCGACCGCGAGCTTGTAAGCCTCATTATCGGAGACCCTGCCGTCCACGCTGCCGACCGTGTCGACCGGGAAGTCAACGGCACGGCCCATCGTATAAAACATCCGCCCCTGCTCCGTGCCGGGTGGGTAGCCTCCCCAGTATCCCCATATTCCTGAGACCGGTGGGAATTCATTCTCAATGTCGAACGAAACCAGGTCGGGGGTTCTATAGCCCATCATAAGCAGCCCGGTCAGGTCGAACCACCAGAGGGGTTCATTTGCAGGGTAGCCTCCCCACACCATCGGATCGGTCGATTCACCCGTGCACGCAAGGCCCGCGGCTGAGATCTCGATGGCACTCATCCACTCAGGCCCGATCAGGAGGTCCTCGATGTCGAATCCCCCCCCGTTGCCGGTAAGCTCGCAATACTGCGTGCCCTCCGCAGAGTAATCCACCGGGTACCTGTAGATCAGGAAATCCGAGCCGGTCGAGTAGTGGTAATAGACCCCCTCGCCGCCCCAGTCATCCCCGATCACGCAGAAGTCGACGAAGTTGGTGACGGGATGCGGCTCGGGCAACGGACCCGAATCCCTGAGGACGGGTCCGGTGGACTCGACCACCTGGAACATATCCTCGCCGATTCCGTGCGAGCTGCAGCAGCCGTTGATGAGTACAACGTCCCAAAGCCCCGCCGAAACTCCCGACAGGTCAAAGTCGGCGGTCAATTGCGTGCTGCCGAGGAACTGGAGATCGGTCCCCGTGACCGACATCTGCCCATCCAGTGAGAGAAAAGCCCCGAGACATGGGCCTTCCTCGATCTCATCGCACGTAATCAGCGCGTCATCGATCGCGGAGTCGATTTCCCCGAAATCCGGATCGATGCTCACCGGCATCGGGATGTGGCAGGCGGATATCTCAAGCAATCCTTCGCCTACTCCCGGCAGCCCCCCGCAGCCGTTCACTACGACGACATCCCAGAATCCAGCCACAGCCCCGGCTAAATTGAAATGGGCCTTGATGAAACTGGGCGGGACGAACGAGACATCCATTCCTTCGATGTCAGGCTCACCGTCCTTTGCGAGCTTCACCGCCAGCCACGGGCCGTCGACCAACTGGAGGCATTCAATCTTCGCATTCTCCATGAAGGTGTCGGGATTCACGACGGAAGGGGAGATGCTCAGCACATCCGGCGTCGGACAGGCGGGTTCTTCGGCCACCTCATGCTCGAAGCGGAAGAACGCGGCAAGGGGGTCGGTGTCGGCGAGGTTCGGGACTCCGAAATCGTTGGTGTAGTCGTAGTCGCCGTGCTCGGCGATGACCCAGAACTCCTGGCCTTCGAGACCGGTGACATTGTCCGCGGGGATCTCGACATGGTAGGTGGAGTAATGCTCCGAGCCTCCGACGGGTGTCATGTCCGCCATGTCGAACTCGTAGACACTCGTGAGAACGGTCGATTCGATGTAGATCGCCGACGGCTGGTCTTTCCAGGAGAACAGGCTGATATCCAGGTTCAGCATCCCGCCGTTGAGCGTGGGATCGATGTACCAGACATCGCTCGCGTCAGCGACGCTGCAAGCGACGGACTCGGGGGCGTTCGACGGATGATCCCAGGGATCGCTTCCTTCCCAGTTCGCGATGACCGCATAGCCGAACTTGATCCCCAGCGCATCCGGGAAGCATATGTGGTAACACCTCGTGTTCTTCGAGCCCGCCGTGAATACGCCGTGCGTCGTTGTGGCCGTCAGGAAGTTCCAGACACTATCATACGTCCCCAAGCCGTCCGCGAAATACCTGTATGGGCACAGAGTGGCGGTGCCGGCGAAGTCCTTGGTTGCGTACTTGCCCGGGACGTACGAGAACAGCGGCATACCGCCCGTGGAGAACTCCGTCAGGTTGAACCATCGAGTGTACCCGTCGGGTCCGCCCGGCCCTCCGTACGGGTTCTTCTGCAACTGGTCGAGCCCCGGGACCGGGTACTTCAGATCGCTGTTGTAGAGCATCGTCGCCGATCCGTTGCCCATTAACACGCCCCGGACATCGTAACCGTTGAACTTGCTCTTCCCGGGAATCGGATGGGTAATGGATACTTCCAGGTTAATATATGTGTTGCCCATCTCGTGGACTATCCCTTTCAACATGAACCCAAGCGTCGCCGGGTTGTTGTTGAGGATTCCCACGACGTTGAGGGTGAACATCGCATGCCGGTTGAGAACGGCCTCGACCGTCTCGTTCTCGGCGTCGACGCAGACATCCCAGCAGCCCCACATGTGCGTGTGTGCGCTGTTCGCGAATGGTCGCACCGCCTGGGGTTGGCTTCCGGCTGTGATCGGGTCACTCCCCCGGCCGGAACACCCGGCTACGCCGGAAAGCACGATCAGAATCGCTAGGGTAGAGAATGCGGACTTGCTCATAACGACCTCCTAAGCGCAAGAATGACTGTGTGGTCCGCGTTATATTACGTGTTGAATTATAACACATTCCTTCACATTCGGGAATGCAGCGTGGGAGGGGACGGGCATTCGCCGGGCGATCCATCCGCGGCGGTCGATCAGGCTGCCTTCCCCTTCCGTCAGCTTCGAGCCATCGACATGCGAAAAGCCCCCTCGGTCGAGGGGGCTTCTGAATTTTCAGAGAAAGCCGGACGGCCTAGGCCGATCACAACCAGTGGAGGATCGTGTACTCCAGTATGCTGGCGTTGTCGGCCCAGACATGAATCCGCTGGGATTCGGTATCGCAGTCCAGGCCGAGAGGAGTGCCGGGCATGGACATGTCGAGCCGGACGATCAGCGCGCCGGTCTGGTCGAAGACGGCGACCTGCCAGGTCGAATCTCCGTTGTCCTCGAGCACGCAGAGCCAGTTGGTCGAGTCGCAGCCGACGTAACCTGCGGAGTGCACGACGCTGATGTCGACCGGGGTTCCGATCAGGTCCGTAGTGTCGATCGTTGCGAGAAGCGTCTGGTCAGTGCCTCCGGTTGCGACAGTGTTGGCGAAGACCTCGATGCCGGGGTCATCGGGCGCGCCCTCAAGGTAGTAGAAAATGACGTCGAGATCGCCGGTGAGGCCGACCGGATCGGAGTCGACCGCCAGCTTGTAGGCCTCGAGGTCGGACACCTCGCCGTCAACGCTGCCGACCTCATCCAGCGGTGCCCAGTTGGTGCCCCACCCCGCGTAATTGCCGTTCTGATACGGATAGTCGTTGCCGCAGTGGGTCACCTCGATCGGCGGAGTCACGATGTTCTCGATGCCGAACAGCGTCCAGATCATCCCCTGGTATTGCATCGATGCCTCGACATCCTTTGATCGAGTGGTGCCGTAAGCCGCGTCCAACACCACGGCGTTTGAGACTTCCGGAGTATCCGCCTCAAACCAGATCGCGCACATGTTGCGCTCATATACACTCCAAAGAATGCCTGTGCTGTGGGACGTGATGGCCACGCCGCCCGACGAATCGACCTCTATCGCTCCCAGCTCTTCCGGCTCGCCGAAGAACGTCGGCGCAGGTATGGGAAGGGGATCGGTCATGCCCTCCATGGTCATGTAGAGCTCGCCGGGACTGGAGTAATCGAGCGGGTAGAACATGATGTCGTAGTTGTCCCCGAAGTAGAAAACGCCCTGATGGCCGCCCTCATCGCTGCCGACAACGCAGAACTGCTTGTCATCAGGGAATGGGAGGGGGTCGAGGAGGGGGCCGGACGCGAGCGCAGTCAGCTTCGTGGGATCAGCGGTCACCAGCAGTCCGCCCGCGATAACGGCCGGCGGACTGCAGCAGCCGTTCGTGATCACAACATCCCATGCGCCGGTCTTGGCGGCGAAGAGGTTGAAGTCGACCGTGATCGTGGTGTCGTCGACGAATGTCACGTCCGTCCCGGGGAGATTGAGCTGGCCGGGCATTTTCAGCGATACCGCGAGGCAAGGGCCGTCCACGAACCCGGTGCACGTGATTGTCGCGTCCTCGATCACATCTCCCGTGCTCGCGCACGCCGGGTCCATGATGCATCCCTCGGGCGGCAGGCAGTCCGTGATCTGGAACAAGTTGTCGCCGAGTCCGGGAGTTCCGCCGCAGCCGTTCGTCACCTCGACATCCCAGAAGTTGAGCGCGGCGCCGGTAAGATCGAAATCGGCGGTGAGGGATGATACGTCGACGTAAGTCACGTTGGTTCCCACAATGTCCGGTTCACCGAACGTCACCAGCGAAGCGGCAAGGCTCGGTCCATCCTCGAGATCAGTGACGTTGATAACCGCGCCGGTCACCACGGTATCGGGATTGCCGACGGCGGGGAAGATCCCCAGTACCTCGGGTGTGGGACACACCGGCTCCGTCCCGACCTCCAGGTCGTAGCGGAAGAACGCGGCCAGCAGGTCCGTGTCGGCGAGGTTCGGGACGCCGAACGCGTTCGTGTAATCGTAAGCGTCAAACTGGGCGATCAGCCAGAACTCGTTGCCTGCCACGGTGGTGATGTTGTCCGCGGGAATCTCGACACGATAGGTCGAGTAGTTCTCGCCGCCGCCGACCGGTGTCATCTCGGTCGGATTGAGCTGGTACGCGTTCGTGAGCACTGTCGACTCGATGAAGATCGCCGACGGCTGGCCTCCCCAGTCGAACAGGCTGATGTCAAGCTTGAGCTCGCCGCCGTTGTTCACCGGGTCCTGGTACCATACGTTGCTGTCATCGATCACGTCGCAGCCGACCGCCTCGGGCGCGTTGGACGGGTGGAACTCAGGCGCCCCGCCGCCCCAGTTGGCTATGACTGCGTAGCCGTACTTAATGCCGGGCAGCGGGACAGGGAATCGGACGTAATAATTCCTTGTGTTTGTCGATCCGGAGGAGAACACGCCATGGGCGCCGGGGTTGTTTCCCAGCCAGCTCCAGAGGTTGCCTGTGGCGGCGAGCCCGTCGGCGAAGTACTTGTACGGGCACAGGGTCGCCGTGCCTCCGTAGCCCTTCGCGGCGAACTTGCCGGGAGTGTAGGAGAACAGCGGCATGCCGCCCAGGGAGAACTCGGTGAAATTGAACCAGCGGGTGTAGCCGTCCGGTCCGCCGAAACCGTCATCGGGGTCCGCCAGCATCATCTGGTCGGTTCCTGGCACCGGGTAAACCAGGTCGCCGTTGTAGATCATCGTCATCGATCCGTCGCCCATGAAGACGCCGCGGACATCGTAGCCGTTGAACTGAGGCTTGGCGGGGATCGGGTGGGTGACTCTGACATCCAGATCCACATCAACATATCCCACGCCGACGTCCGTTCCGTTGAACGTGAACGACAGACCGGCCGGTATGTTGTTGAGGATGCCCACCAGGTTCGCCGTGAACATCGCGTCGCGAACCGGGATCGCCTCAATGGTCTGGTTCTCGATGTCGATGTAGACGTCCCAGTAACCCCACAGAACCGTGTGTGCCTGGGTGGCGTGGGGGCCCGCCACCGCAGTCAGGCTGGATTCACTGTCAGGTATGGCCGGGTTGCCTCCGCCGGAGCACCCCAGTCCTGCAAATAAGCCGATGAGAATCGTGGTCAGAAGCGGAGTCCATCGATTCATACTCAGCCTCCTTGAGAGAAATCTTGTTGAACGTGAGGGGAAAATGACCCACTCCCCGTACGTCCGGCGACTATTGTTCCATGTCCGGCGGCCGTATGCAAATGCCGCAGGGGGCTTGAACGGCCAGCATGTGGCGGTTTTTCGAAACCGTTCCGAGCCGCGCGCGAAGCAAGCGGGTACGTGACTTTCGCAGCCAATCGGCATGGTGGCCTGAGTCGTCCGCCCGCTTGCTGACGCGCGCGGCTCGGAAACCACATACAAAAAGCCCCCTCGATTGAGGGGGCATGTTGATCAAGAGTGTCGGGTGACAGACGGTCGGCTCAGATGAACTCGAAGATGTAGTACTTCGGAGTGCCGCCCTCGGTGCACCAGACATGGACTTCGATGTTGGTCTCATCGGCGTCGCAGTGCCATGGAGTGCCGTTGTACGGTCCAAGGCGCCCAATGAGGTCACCTTCCTGCGTGAAGACGGCAAGGTTCCAGGTGGTATCCCCGTTGTTCTCGAGGACGCAGGCCCAGTTACCTTCAGCGCCGGTGGCGTTGCCGTAGGTGTTCGCAACAGTGACGTCCTCCGGGAACACGCCTGTGCCCTCGTAAGGATCATCGATGGTGAAGAGGCTCACCGGGAACGCCATGGTGGCAACGTTCTCGAAGACCTCAATGCCGTAGGCATCCGGGGGACCTTCCATGTAGTACCAAATGATGTTGAAAGGTGCACTCAGTCCCTGAGGATCGCTGTCGATACCGCACCAGAAAGCCTCATTGTCTGAGACCATCCCGTCAACACTTCCTACGTGGTCCGCAGGATAGTATCCGGTGTAGGAGCCGAAGTTGGAGGAACCGTAGCCCGCGTCGAAGTAGCCCGTGGCCCCGTCAACACCGGCCGGCTTGTTGCCCCAATAGCCCCAGTTTCTACCGGTCAATGAGAATGATCGCTCCAGGTCATGGAACTGCATGTTGAAGTACAGCCACCCGTTCTCCAGCAGTCCGGTGGAATTCCACCAGCATACCGCGCCGTCGGCGGGGTAGCCGCCCCAACCCATGGGGCCGGTCCACCAGTTGCTGTTGAACATGGTGCCCTGCGCCATGACCTCGATAGCTCTCAGGTAGTCATCATTGAGCAGGAGCTGACCAGGTGTGTAGCCGTAGTTCCCCACCAGAGTAATGTGCGCGACGGCCTGCGCCGAGTAATCCAGATTCTCGTAGTGAAAGACCTGGAAAATGGCGGTGGGGGAGGTCGAGTAGTGGTAATACACGCCCCGATGTCCGAACGAGTTCGAGCCGACCACGCAGAGGTCGTGCTCGGTGTTCGTTGCATGCGGGCCGGGAAGGTCGCCGCTGGCCTTCAGCTTCGGACCGGCCTCGACGATCTCGAAGATATCCGGGGCGGTTGTGGGGGTTCCGCAGCCGTTGACCATCTCCAGGCTCCAGAAACCGAGTCCCCCGCCGGCCAGGTCAAAGTCGGCGGTGATCTTCGTCGCGCTGACGAATTTCAGGTCGGTGCCGACGATGTCGGTCTCGCCGGCCTTGGTCAACTTCACCGCGAGGTCCGGACCGTTCTCGAAGTCGGTGCCTGTGATTGCGGCATCATCGAGGTTCTGGCCCGAGCCCGCGTGGTCGGGATCCATGCCCGTCACTTCGGGCTTCGGGCACGGCGGGATGGTGCCGACGGTCAGCCCGAACTTGAAGAACGCGGCAAGAGGAAGTGTCTCGGCCGCGTTCGGCACGCCGAACGGGTTGCCGTAGTTGTAGCCGTCGTACTGTGAGATCACCCACAGCCAGTTGCCCGTGAGACCGGGAACACTGTCCGACTCCACCTCGAAGTGGTAAGTCGAGTAGTTCGCATCTCCTCCGACCGGGATCATCTCGGTCGCGTCGAACTTGTACGGATTCGTTGTGAGGACGTTGGTCTCGACGGAGATGGAGGACGGCTGATGGCTATAGAACGGCCAGTGGAAGAGACTGATGTCCATGATCAGCCAGCCACCGTTTTTGGTGCCGTCCACATAGTACAGGGTGCTGTTGTCGTCGATCAAGCAGCCGGGCGATTCAGGAGCCGGCGCGGGATGATCGACCGCAAGATCCTCGCCCTTCCAGCTTGCGACAACCGCATAGTCGTAATTGACACCTACTGCGTTCGGGAAACGCAGGTAGTAGTTGCGGGTGTTGCTCATGCCGGAAGCGAAGACACCGTTGGTAGTGGGATTGGCGTTCAGCCAGGTCCACACGTCGTCGTTCTTGCCGAAGCCGTCGGCGAAGTACTTGTACGGGTTGAGGGTCGAGTTCGAGAGGTAGTTCTTGGATGCCAGCTTGCCCTCGGTAAACCCGAGTACGCCCTTGACCGTGAACTCGATCGGGTTGAACCATCGGGTGAAGCCGTCAGGTCCGCCCCCCGCCACGTCGCCGGGGTAGCTTGCCGGATCCGGGTCCTCGAGCATCGTCTGGTCGGTATCCTGGATCCCGTACGACAGCGCGCTGTCATATGACAGCGTCTTGCTGCCGTTGCCGATGAAGACACCCTTGACGTCATACCCGTCGTACCGTGGCATTCCAGCCAGCGGATGCGTCAGGGTGACGTCGATGTCGACATCGATGAAACTCGGGTCGACCGGTGTCTCGTTGATGACGAACATCAGACCCGTGGGCTGTCCGTTCAGGAACGTCACCACATTGGCCGAGAACATGACCGACCGGTCCGGTATGGCCTCCACGGTCTGGTTCTCAATGTCAACGTAGCAGTTCCAGTAGCCCCACAGATGGGTCTGTGTCTGAGCCCCGTGAGTCGGAGTCCCGGTCGTTATTCCGGGTCCGGTGCCGGGCGTCACGGGGGTACCGCCGCCACCGGAGCAGCCCAACACGGCAATCGTGCAAAACAGCAAAGCCGTGAGGAGCACTGTCCACCGATTCATATGCAGCCTCCTTTAGAGTTTTTTAGCTGTCGATGGAGTGGGGTTCTAGTATCACTCCAACTTATCCTACGCAAGATTATTCCAAATTCCTGACGGATATTCAAGTCCCTTACCGCTTTTTTATCAGAAGAAAATCCCGGACGCCCGCGCCTTAATCATGCCCCACCAACCCGCCCTTCGCTAGATGTTAGATGCCGTTCGCGGCGATTTGCTCCCCCATGCCGGCCGGTGGGAAAATCGTCCACGAATCCCTCGGGGCCGCTTCCGCGGCCCCCGGCCTTGACACTCGTACATACCCTGTGTATATACTGCCGGTGACGGCCGACTATAATAAGTGATTTTCCATGGTTTTTCAATCCGCATCATTTCTCCTCCTCAACCTCAGCCTTCCCCGGCCCGCATCCCGGTGATGTGGGCCCCACTTGACCCCGGCCACGCTCCCGCCGGTCCCCTTTCAGGAGCAATCAGTCCGAGTAACGCCCACGAGCCGCCGAGCGGCGTGTTGCCGACGGCCGTGGAGATGCGAGGAGACAAACATGGATGCGAAATACGACTTCAGGTCGGTCGAGGGGAAATGGCAGACGCGCTGGGCTGACGAGCGTCTGTACGAGACCGACCGGGACCCGTCCAGGACCAAATACTACGTCCTGGAGATGTATCCTTACCCATCCGGATCTGGTTTGCACATGGGCAACACCCGGGTGTACTGCATCGGGGACGTGTACGCGCGCTTCAAGGCCACGCAGGGATTCAACGTGATCCATCCCATGGGCTTCGATTCCTTCGGCCTGCCCGCCGAAAACGCCGCCATCAAGGACGGGGCCGATCCCGGCCCATGGACCGAGGCGAATATCGAGCTCATCCGAAGCCAGATCAACAGGATGGGCTTCAGCTACGACTGGCGGAGGGAGGTCGCCTGCCATCGCCCCGATTACTACAAATGGACCCAGTGGCTCTTCAAGCTGCTCTTCGATCGCGGCCTGGCCTACCAGAAGGAGGCCAGGGTCAACTACTGCCCGAACTGCCAGACCGTCCTGGCGAACGAGCAGGCTGAGGGGGGAGTGTGCGAGCGCTGCGACGGGCCGGTCGAGCCGAGGAAGCTGGAGCAGTGGTATTTCAGGATCACCGACTACGCGGAGCGCCTGCTGGACGATCTCGACACGCTGTCGGGCGGCTGGCCCGACAGGGTGATCGACATGCAGCGCGCCTGGATCGGACGATCCGCCGGCTGCATGATCTCCTTCCCCGTGCCGGATTTCGAGGCGGATATCGAGGTCTTCACCACGCGCCCCGATACTCTGTACGGCTGCACCTACATGGTGCTCGCGCCCGAGCATCCCTTCGTCGAGAGACTGGCCACCCCTGAGAGGCTGGATGAGGTCCGCGCGTTCGTCAGGCAGTGCATCATGCAGTCGGAGATCGAGCGCACGAGCGAGGAGAGCGAGAAGATCGGGATGCATCTCGGCAGAACCTGCATCAACCCGATCAACGGGGAGGAAATACCGATCTTGATCGGGAACTACGTGCTGGCCGAGTATGGCACCGGCGCCGTCATGTGCGTCCCGGGGCACGACTCCCGCGATTTCATGTTCGCGAAGAAGTACGGCCTGCCCATAGTCCGCGTGATCAGACCTTTCGGGAGCGGTATCGACCCGAATGCCCCGATTGATGGGGCATATGGTGACGAAGGGGAGACGGTCAACTGCGGCGAGTATGACGGGATGCCGTCGAGCGAGTTCTGGAATGTGGTGGCCGAGAAGCTGAGCGACATGGGCAGGGGCGGCAGAACCATCAACTATCGGCTGAGAGACTGGCTGATCAGCCGCCAGCGCTACTGGGGCGCGCCGATACCGATTGTCCACTGCAAGAAATGCGGGCCGGTCGCGGTTCCTGAAGATCAACTGCCGGTCCTGTTGCCTTCGACGGAGAGGGTCAGCTTCCTGTCCGGAGAAGGCAGCCCGCTGGCGACCGTGGCCGACTGGGTGGACACGACGTGCCCGGCCTGCGGGGGTCGGGGCAGGCGCGAGACCGACACGATGGACACATTCGTCGATTCGTCATGGTACTTCCTGCGCTACTGCTCTCCGGACGCCGAGGATGTCCCGTTTCGCAGGGAGGATGTCGGGTACTGGTGCCCGATGGACCTGTATATAGGCGGTCCGGAGCACGCAATCATGCATCTCCTGTATTTCAGGTTCATCATCAAGGTGCTGCACGACGCGGGCCGGCTGGCTTACGACGAGCCTGCCCCGAAGCTGCTGACACAGGGCATTGTCATGTGGGGCGGGCACAAGATGTCGAAGAGCAAGGGCAATGTCGAGGATCCGGGCAACCTGGTGAGCCAGTACGGGGCCGACACGACGCGCCTGTTCATCCTCTTCGCAGCCCCTCCCGAGAGGGACATCGACTGGGAGGACCATATCGAGCGCGGTCCCGACGAGCCCAGGGACACATATCCGCCCAAGGCGTACCGCATGACGGGCATGGAGGGTCAGTATCGCTTCCTGAACCGCGTGTGGCGGCTGGTTTACGAGCATCGCGAGGAGTGCCGCGGGCTTGTTCCGACCGACGGGTCTGTGGGCGAGATCGTGGACGAGGAAATCCGTCGAGCGGTGCATTACGCGATCAGGGAAGTCACGCAGGACATCGATCGGCGGGAGACGCTGAACACCGCCATCGCGAGGATGATGGAGCTGTCGAACGAGCTGGGCGCATTTGCCGCCAAGCGATACGATCCGTCAAAAGAAACCGACCGGGCCGATCTGGCGAGGGCCATCGGGGTCCTGCTGAGGCTGCTGTCGCCGTTCGCGCCGCATATAGCGGAAGAATGCTGGGAGGGCCTGGGCAATTCCGAGAGCATCTTCCGGACACCCTGGCCGACCCACAATGAGGAGTACCTGAAGCGCGAGACGATGACCATCGTCGTGCAGGTCAACGGCAAGGTGCGCGACAATGTCGAGGTCCCCGTCGACATCTCCGAAGAAGACCTCAAAGCCGCCTGCCGCACGGAGAAGATCGAGAAGCACATGGCGGGCAAGGAGATCCGGAAGATCATCGTCGTCCCGAAGAAGCTCGTCAATTTCGTTGTCGGGTGACGACTGACGCCGAAAGCAGCAGTTATGGGACCCCATCTCCTCCCGTCACCAGAGCTCGATGATCGAGAAGGCGAGCCATGCGTCGGGGTTCATTGACAGGACGCAGGCCAGGTTGCTCTGGACAGCGACCCTCGTTGCATGCGGCGGGGCGCACGAGTGCCCGACAATCGCCGGCTGGTAGGGGTCTGTCAGGTCGACGATGGTGAGTCCTGCGGTGCGATCCGCGATGTACGCATAGCGCCCGCAGAGGTCGAGATCGCTGCATGAGTCCTTTGTCCGCATTTCGCCCGTGACGAAAGGCGACGATGGCTCGGTGATGTCGAGCACCTTCAGAATCGAATGCCCGGACCAGGGCATGATCAGAACGCAGAGGCGATCACCCGAGACCGCGACATCGGTGATTGGACCGTCCAGACCCTCGAACACCTCCGCCGAGCCCACAAGGGCCGGATTTGCCGGATCGCTGATGTCGACCGCCAGGATGGCCCACAAGCCCGTGGTTCCCACTGCGTTGCATCCGATGAAGGCGTGCTGCCCTTTGATCGCGATGCTCTTCCCGCGGAATCCGTGGGGGATAGCTCCGACTACCTGCATATTATCGGGATCAGTGATGTCGACAACCTGCAGGCCGAAGCCCGATGTCCCGGTCAGGAAGGCATGTCCGCCCGAGACGGCAATCGCTCGCGCGCCGTACATCCCCAGTCCGCCGACTGTCCTCGGATTCGTTCTGTCGCTCAGATCGATCGCCACAAGGCCGCCTTGGTAGTTTATTCCATATGCAAAGTCGCCTGAGACGGCGATCTCATCCAACTCCATGCCGGCTGCGGTCTGACTGACAATCTGAGGGTTATCCGGGTCGCGGATGTCGATCACTGAGAGGCCGGTCGGCGAGGTCGCGAGGTAGGCGTAATCGCCCGCCACCTCGACATCGGCGGGACTCAGGATGTCGCCCAGGTCGGTCGACTCGATGGCCGAGACGGGGTGCGGGCCGGACGGGTTGGAGATGTCCACCACCGTGAGGCCGTCCATGTTGTCGGGAACAAAAGCGTAATTCCCGGAGGCCTTGACTGCGTAGGGAGCCCCGAGCGTGAACGCGGAGCCGATCGGCTCGGGCGATGCGGGGTCGCTGACATCCACGAATTCCAGACCGACAGTATTGATAAGGACGAGCATGCCATCCGATATCGAGATGTCGCCATCACTATAGACAGGGCAGCCGCCCAGTTCCTTCGGATTCGCCGGATCGCTGACATCCACTGTGACAAGCCGGTTGGAGCCGAAAACCAGATAGAGGATCGATCCCGAGACTTCCAAGCTCCATATCTGGTCGGGCGAGGACGAGTAGACGCCCGCGAGGACAGGGTCTGTGGGGTTCGAAACGTCGAAAATCGCGACTTCGTCGCCGGCGACGTGGTACAGGAAGTCTCCTTCCGTCCTGACGGTCCTGGGCCCCGGCTTATGCTCGATGGTGCGGCAAATCCGGGGCTCGGCCGGATTGCTGATGTCCAGGACGGTAAGGCCGTCGCTGTCCGAGACATATACTGCGCCGTTGCGGAGTGCGATATCGACAATGTTGCGCGGGATCTTCTTCGATCCGAGCAGCGCCGGGCTCGCCGGATCGCTGACGTCGACCACATTCACCGTCAGGGAGCCGCTGGCCAGGATCGCTATATCGCCCGATGCATCGACTTGCCGGGTCTTGCTCCCGATGAATCGCGAACCGACGAGAAGAGGGTCGATGGGATTGCCGATGTCGATTACGCGCAGACCATGGTGGTAATCAGCGACATAGGCGTACAAGCCCGATATCGCGATGTCGGTCGCGTCGCCCGCCTCGGGCAGAGACGCAACCACGGGAGCGCTCCGGGGATGGCCGATGGACAGTCCGGCCGGGTCCGACGAAACGCGCCAGCCCGCCGAATCCTCGACCGTCAGAACGACCTCGAACCATCCTTCCGAAGCGAAGACATGCGAGGCGACGGGATTGTGCGACGGTCCGGAGATCTGCCCGTCCCCCCAGTCCCACTCGTAGGCGAGCTCATCGCCGTCCGGATCGGTCGAGCAGGACGCGTCAAAGATGAGCTCCGAGCCGGGCTGCCATCCATCGGGCGCTTCATACGTGAAGCATGCCGCGGGTGGCGAGCCTGCCGGGTCGATCTGGATTGTCTGCTTTGTGGAAGCTTCCGTCCCGGCCTGGTCGCGGATTGTCAGCCTGACCTCATACGTGTCGGGCCGGACGAAAGCGTGCGACGCTGCAGCGGTCGGGGAGATTTTCTTCTCGCTGCCGTCGCCCCAGTCCCACGCGAACTCGACGATCCTGAAGAACGGGGCTGTTGAGCTCGACGCGTCGAACTGCACGACTTCCCCCGCAATATACCCGTCGGGCGCTGTGTGAGTGAAACGAGCTTCGAGCCTGTAGATGCCGGGCGGGGCTGTTGGAGCGCCTCCGCCGTTGCAGGCAACGGGAAGGAGTACAGCCAGAAGAGCGATACCTGGAAGAAATGGGGGGAAACGCATAACAGCCTCCGTGTTTCGGTAAAGATCGAATCGAACCCCCCGAGTTGAAAGGGCCTGCACGGCAGATTATAGGACCAGTTTGACCAAGCCGCAATGATTGACTTGTGCCGCGCATTGGGGACTAGTGTCGTGCGTGGTAAATAAGGGTGACACCGGATGGGGTTTGTGGTAGTATCAGGGCATGGAAAAACAGAAACCGACTCTGGTGGTGGACGAGTTCGAGAGGGAGCATCTGCAACAGTGGACCAGGGCAAGGACGATCGAGTCGTGCCTGGCCCGTCGCGCGCGGATCATCTTTCTTTTGGCCAAAGGACATTCTCTCAGGAAAGTGAGGGATGCAACAGGGATGAGCATCCGGCACATCACGAAATGGCGCGATCGATTCGTGGAGCACGGCGTGGAGGGGCTTTATGACGCGCCTCGGCCGGGAAGGCCAGAGAAGATCGGCCTTAAGACGAAGGTGAGAATTCTGGCGATGGTCCAGGAGCCGCCGCCGGAAGGGTTATCGCACTGGTCGAGCTATGAGGTCGCCGAGAGATGCGAGGTGAGCCCGACAACCGTTCAGGTGCTGTGGCGCAGGGCCGGCCTGAAGCCGCACCGTCAGGAAAGCTACATGGCGAGCCCCGATCCGGAGTTCTACAGGAAGGCGAAAGACATCATAGGGCTCTACCTGAATCCGTCTGAGCACGCCGCGGTATTCTGCGTGGACGAGAAGACGGCGATCCAGGCTCTTGATCGGCTCCAGCCGCTTCTTCCGCTGAGGTTGGGGCGGTCGGAGAAGCGGGGGTTCGAGTATGAGCGCAAGGGTGTAAGCTCACTGTATGCTGCATTGGAGGTCGCGACCGGCAAGGTGATCGGCGAATGCTCGCCCACCCATCGTTCGGTTGATCTTGTCAGGTTTCTCGGCAAGGTGGTCCGGGGCCGCGAGAAGCAGGAACTGCACCTCATCATGGACAACCTCTCCGCACATAAGACCGGACTGGTGGATGAGTGGCTTGGGCAACATCCGAATGTAACAATCCACTACACTCCCACCTACGCGTCATGGCTCAACCAAGTCGAGATCTGGTTCTCAATGCTGACCACCCAGCGCATCCGTCGAGGCTCGTTCTCCTCAGTCGCCCACCTCGTCAAGGAAATCAGGAATTACATACGTCACTACAACCAACACTGCAAACCGTTCGCCTGGTCATACACCCAACCCAGAAGACGAATCCGTGTACCCCCTATTAAAAATGCGCGGCACTAGTGTCTTGCGTTCGAAAAGGGGGATACATCCGGTAGGGGCGCACCTGTGTGTGCGCCCTTGCGTCGGAGCGGACACACAGGTCCGCCCCTACGGAATGTGCACCTTGTTTCCGATGCACGACACTAGGTACACAGGAACCGTCCATTCGTAGGGGCGACCCTTGGGTCGCCCGGGGGGCTGGCGCAAAGAGGGAAGGCTCAGAACACGCCGGGTGGAGGCTCTTCAGGCTCAGGTTGATCGGGAGACGGCTTCTCCGAGGGGATCTGCTCGGGAGGGAATTGCTGCGATGCGCGCTCATCCCGCGATTCGCCGGGAGCTGGATTGTAGCGGATCAGCGCGCCGACCGGCGCTATGCGGTCGCTGCTGAGCTGCTCGGTGCGGGTCTCGTTGCCCGCCTCGTCAAACCATGTTCGCCAGGCGCGTTGATAAACCCCGCTCACTCCCTCGTCCTCGACCACCTCTTGCCCCGGCGCGAGCGAAGTGTCGAGGATGTACGTGGTCATCGATTGGGTTCGAGGAATCCACGAATATGCGTTGCCGATCTCGACGCGCACGCGATCGTCGGGATGCCCGTAGATCACGAACGTGATCGTCCCGGCCGACAACCGGTCGACCTCCTGATGGATGATTATGGGATGATCCAGCGTGTTGCTGAACTTGAGATCGACGGCCCCGTACGCCACCGTCGCGTCCCTCCCATACGGAACATAGCTGCACGGTCGCGAATGCGGCGCTCTCTCCGCGATCTCGAGTCCCGCGAGGAGCGCGGCGTTGTAGAGGGTGGTCGACACCTGGCATGCCCCTCCCGCCGGCGACATCTCGATCCTGCTGCGGACGTACATCGGAGCGAGAAGGTAGCCCTCCTCCGACGTGCGAGGGCCGGTCGTCGCGTTGAAACTGAAAACCTCGCCGGGTTGGATGACCACCGCCTCGAAACGCGAGGCGACCATTTCGATATTCCGTGAGCGGTTGCGCTTCCATGTTGCGAACCTGGTGGTGTAGGTCGCGAGGGGATTCTCGAGGTCGAATCCGTCGAAATCGTCGCTCGTGACCCTTGGCGCGGTGCGGTTCGCGGTCAGTCTGATCGGAAAATCACCGAGTGCGGTGAGTTCCGTCGGGATATTTCCCATGGTGGACTCGATATCGATTGTGATTCCATCGCGCGACGGTCTGACCATGCGGTTCGCGAGGTCCATAACCGCGTCGATCGGCTCGCAGTCGTAAGTGGACTTGACCCCGTACAGAAAGTCTTCCGCGACATCCTCATCGAACGAGAGCCTCAACGGAATCTGGGGCGGATCATTCCAGAGTTCTATTCGACGCTCGATCGCCCATAACGGCCTGGAGGCGTCGATCATCGATTCGAGCTCGCGATGGACGGACTCGACATCAACGCTCAGGCCGAGATCGGCGGGAGCCACCGACAGCGCGATCATATCCGTGAGAGGAGTGACAGCGGACTTGGCGTCGGCGGTCGATGGAGCGACGGCATCCTCGATGAGCCACACCGAGAGCCCGTAGAATCGATCGGACAGTCGGTCGAGTCGTGCGGTGATCCGGTCGAGGGATTCGCCTCCGATATCTTCAGCGGCAAGCTTCGCGCCCGGCGGCACCGCCCATCCGCTCGTTCCCAAAGCCCAGGCCATATCGATCCCGGAGTACGAAAGCCAGCCTGCGAGCGCGAGCGCAACGATGACGATCAAAGCGAGCGGGCTGATGAACCACAGCATGGCGCCGCTCTGAGCGCGCGGGCGCGGGCTCTGCTCGCTGGGGCTTTCGACCGAGTCCGACTCGTTTGCCTTTGAATCAGATGTTTCCTGGTCGGTCATGCCTTGCCGGATGATTCCCTTATCGTGTCGATTCTACATATATTTTCGGCATCGCGCCTCATTTTTGGCGGATTACGCCGTACAACGGCATTAAGGCGTACACTGACGCTGTTCGTCCGGAGGGCGGGGCATCGTCTCGTCCGGCGGGCTGAGAGAGCCTTCGAGTTATCCCCCGCCGCGCGATTAAAAACCGCGTCTTTTTGGTGTATACTGAAATCGGGAACTGGATGTAGGAGCGGACCATGGTCTCTCCCGAGACCCTGAAAGACCTGGCCCTGGAAGCAGGCTTCGACCTGACAGGGTTCACACGACCTCCGACTGCGGAGGAGCGGGAGCAGTTTAGCCTTGAGGTCGGCGACCGCAAGGCCAGGGGATTCAGACCCGGCCAGGCGTATCCGTGGATGGACTCATGGGATTTGCCTCCCGAGACGCGCACCATAGTCGTTCTGGGGTTCAACTACTACCAGGAGGCGCCGGAAGAGCCGCCCGGTGAGACCCGGACGGTTATCGCAAGATACCTCACCGGCTCGTGTCCCGCCCTCATAAGAAAGCTCAGGAGTTTCTACCGATCGCTCTCCATTCTGGGAATAACCCCGCTCAATCACATCGGGCCGTCGGAGCTGCCCCTCAAGTGGCTGGCGCAGCGAGCCGGCATGGGCTGGATCGGCAAGAACAGCCTGCTCGTGACGCGCGAATTCGGCTCATGGGTGATATGGGATGCGGTGCTGCTGGCCGAGGAGCTCCCGGCCGAAGTCCACCCGGCGCAGACCGGATGCGCCGACTGCGATGATTGCCTGAGAGCGTGCCCCACGTCCGCGCTCTACGAGCCGTACAAGCTCGATCCCACCCGATGCTTCACTTTCTTCTCGGAGACGCTCGCGCCGATGGACGCCGCCTGGCCCATCAAGAACGCCAGGCTCGCGTTCGGCTGCCGCGTGCTCGGCTGCGACATCTGCCAGGAGATCTGCCCGCACAATCGGGCCGTCCAGACTCCCGGCGATATAGCCGACCTCCCGCTGCATATCGACCTTCGCCGCTTCCTCGAGATCGACGACGAAACGTACGACCGCGAGTATCGGCTCACTCTATGGGGAATCCCCCGCCATCGCGTCGCCGACATGGCGAGCCTCATGCTCGGAACCCGCACCCCCTGATCCGGCCCGAAACGCAGTATTTCCTATCGTCACGTAGGGGCGAGGCGCTGCCTCGCCCTCTGGGCGACCCACCGGGTCGCCCCTACGGATGGCCGTCACCAATGTGCGCCCTTCGTGACCGGGCGGACAAATAGACCCGCGCGTAGGGGCGCACCTGCGTGTGCGCCCTTGCAGCCGGGCGGACACATAGGTCCGCCCCTGGTCTTCACTCCCCAATACTGCGCCCGAGCGGGAACTCAGCACGTCGTTTCTCCCCAGTCCGACTCCAGCGCCTTCCGGAGATGCTTGACCGCCTTCTCCTCGGCCTTCTCCGCGACCTTGAGCGCCTTGATCGCCTGCGATCGGTTCTTCTCGTCCTTTAACTGATCCCCGGGAGGGAACGGGAAGATTCCGGCGATCTCGCTCATCGCGCTGCATACTTCCTCGTAGTAAGAGACCGCCTTGTTCAGAGCTTCTCTCGGTTTCTCGTTTCGGGACGCGATTCGCTTCAGGAACTCCTTCGCGAAGTTCTTGGCTTCCGACCAGCACTGCGCGTTGTACGCGTTGCCGAAATCGGCGGCCTTGTTCGCCTCCAGAGCGTCGATCCACCAGTCGTACGCCTCCAGCCCATAGCCGTACTTCCAGGTCGCCAGTCGATTCCCAGAGCCCTGAGGCATCCGGTGGCGGACGCGACCCATGTGAGCCATGCCGGACGGTACTCGACCTCCATCGGCACCATCACTGCTTTGTCTGTTGCGGTTTTCATCTCGCCGGCCTCCTGGTCTTTGCTCGCTCCTGTTCCCGCCGGAAAAGGACGCACATCCTACCACTCAACAAATGACTAGTCAACCCCGAATCGGGGATTTTTCATGCGGAAAATGCAGTACGGCACCCATGGGTCCGATTTGTAGCATGCGCATCCTGCGCATGGCATCTTCGTCGCACGCTCATCCTGAGCGTGGGCGGAGAGGTCGTTCGAGGGTTTTGATGCAGCGATCATGCGCAAGATGCGCATGCTACGAGGAGGTCATGCGCAGGATGCGCATGCTACATAGAGTGCCGAGACTGCCGCTATTCCTCGCCGTCGATCGCTACCGTGGTTCCGTCATCGGTGACCGGAGGAGACGGGGGGACGTAGTTGAAGCTCTGCTCCTGCTGCACGAGACGGCCCTGGCGTGAAATGTCAACCCTGGCCTCGTAGATCTCTACAGCGACCACATAGAGCACGAAACACAAGACCAATACTATGAGCTCTCTCATCGTTAACTCGGGCGCCATACAGAATCACCCACGATTCTCAATCCCCATCCCATGTATTGTGAGGATCGGCCCGCCGCGACGGTGGGCGCGATCCTATCGGTCAAACGAATACTCGATCAGCCTCTCGCACAGCTCCCCGAACTCGATTCCCGCCGCACGCGCCGAATCGGGCAGCAGGCTCACCTCGGTCATTCCGGGAATGGTGTTGAACTCGAGGAAATGCGGCCTCATCTCACGATCGAACATAACCTCTCCGCGCCCACAGCCCTTCAGCCCCATGAGCCGGTACGCCTTGAACGCGATCTCCTCGGCCTCCCGTACGCGCTCGGGGTCGACATTCGGCGGGATGATATGCCGGCTCATCCCCGGCGTGTACTTCGCCTCGTAGTCGTAAATCCCCTTCTCGGAGATGATCTCGATCGTCGGAAGAATGATGGGATTGCCGTTGCCGATGATGCTGATCGTCACTTCCGGACCGGGCAGGCACTCCTCGATGATCGCCTCGGGCGAGAATTTCAGCGCGGTCGATACGGCGTCCGAGAGCGCGGACGGCTGAGAGATTCTGCTCAGCCCGACCGAGCTGCCCGCCTGTGTGGGCTTAATAATAAGAGGATACTCGACTTCCAGGTCCTCCAGGTCCGCGGTCGCCCTGGGAATCTCGTCCACCCCGCTCAGCACGGTGCCTCTCGGCATGCGGATTCCGTGCCCCTTAAGGAACTCGCGGGAACGGGCCTTGTCGATCGCGAGCGCGCTCGCCAGAACGCCGCTGCCGGTGTAGGGGAGATTCAGAAGCTCGAGCAGGCCCTGCACCGTCCCGTCCTCGCCCGGACGTCCGTGCAGCGCGATGAATACCACGTCCGGACGAAGCTCGTCGAGCGTCGCGTACACTTTCGAATCCAAATCGACACATGTGACCTGAAAACCCCGCCCGCGCAAGGCCTCCGCGACCGCCTTCCCCGATATGAGGCTGATCTCCCTCTCGGACGAGGGGCCACCCATCAAGACGGCCACATGCCTTGCTTTCTTCGGCATCACAAACCCGCTTCTCCGGTCCTCATCCGGTCTGTACGTGGTAAACGGTCTGATCTTCCGGCCACAGGGTCGGGTCGCTTGCGAGGGCCTCGGCCACCCTGTGGACATCTCCCGCACCCAGGGTGATCACAAGGTCGCCGGGGCGGACCTCGTTCTTCAGCCAGCGGATCGCGCTGTCGAGGTCGGCAAGCTCGGTCACCTTTGGCGCCGAATGATTGTGACGCCTGATGGCCTCGACCACCAGCTTGCTCGTCACGTTCTCTATCGGGTTCTCGCCGGCGGAGTAGATGTCGGTGACAATCACCTCGTCGGCGTCGTCGAATGCCTGTCCGTACTCCTCGTGCAGGAAATGCGTCCGGGTGTAGCGATGGGGCTGGAAAACCGCGATGATGCGGCGGCGCGTGCTCGCTCGCGCCCCGGAAAGCGTGGCCTTGATCTCGGTCGGATGGTGCGCGTAGTCGTCCACCACCATGAAGCCGTTGTTCTTGTGGACCTCGAACCGCCTCGATATCCCCCTGTATTCCTCGAGGCCCTGCCTGACATGCTCGAACGGAATGCCGAGAGTGAGGGCCACCGCGGACGCCGCGATCGCGTTAGCCACGTTGAATCGGCCGGGCGCCCTGAGCGTTATCTTCCCGAGCGATCCTCCCTGCCATATCAGCTCGAAGGACGATGAGAAATCGCGATCCCGTATGTTCCTCGCCATGCAGTCGGCGGGATTGTCGATCCCGAACGTCACCAGCCGCTTGCCGTACAGCGGCCCGAGATCGGCCACCCCGATATCGTCCGCGGAGATGACCCCGAATCCCCTGCTGGGGAGCTTCTCGAGGAATCTGCGGAAGCTCTGCAGGAGCTTGGCGCGCTCGCGGTAGTGGTCCATATGATCGCAGTCGATGTTCGTGATGACCGCGACCTCGGGATTCAGCCTGAGGAAACTCTCGTCCGATTCGTCGGCCTCGCTCACGAAAAAATCCCCGAAGCCCGTTTTGGCATTGGCCTTGTACTTGGGGAGGATCGCGCCGACATAGGCGCTCGGGTCCCAGCCCGCCGCCTCGAGAATGTAGGCGAGCATGGCCGTGGTGGTCGACTTGCCGTGTGTCCCGCTTACAGCGATCCCCCTCTGTGCGTCCATCAGAATCGCGAGCATCGCCCCGCGATGAATGATCGGAATCGCCATCGCCCTGGCGACCGAAAGCTCGGGGTTGTCGGGACGGATCGAGGAGGAGACCACAAGGCAGTCGGCGTTGCCGATATTCTCGGCCATGTGGCCGACAAACACCTTGATCCCGAGCTTGCGAAGCTCCCCGAGAAGCCGTCCGGCCTTGATGTCGGAGCCGGAGACACGGTAACCGAGGGAGACGAGCATGCGGGCAAGGGCGCTCATTCCGATGCCGCCGATGCCCACCATGTGGATGTGCTCGCACTTCCTCATGGTCGCTCTCGCTGTTTCGCCGGAAGAATCCATGTGACGCAAAGAAAGCCCCCGGCAGGTTTGTGCAGGATTCGTGCCGATTCGTCTACCGTTGCCGGAATCCGCCCGAATGCAATCGTCGAGGATCGGCGTCCGTGCAGCGGGGCTCATCGAGCCGGCATTCCAAAGGGGTTACAGACGATTCGGGCAACATAGGGCCTATAAGTGCTATTAGAATCGATTAAGAGCGGGGGGTTTTGACCAGGTTCTCAGGGTGTGGCAAATCGGCCACATAGGGGAGGTTTGAGCGGGGCATGTGGCAGGCCGCACACGGTTTCGGGGGGACCCGAGCGGATGACGGATTATGCCGCATTATATCATCGTACGCGCTTGATAAAAAGTAATAATCGTGGTATAATAGCACCATGAATGGCTAACCCGCGAAGGGAGGCTAGATTATGTTCGTACGCAAGTTACGGCCGATACTGCAAAGCCAACGCGGTCAGGGTCTGACCGAATACGCGATGATTCTGTCGATGGTATCGATCGCGGCCATCGTTACGGTCACTCTCTTCGGGGACATCATCATCAACACCTTCTACGCCTTGATTAACGACGCTTTCTCCGGCATCTAGACCACAGCATCTCTCTCGATATGATCTGCACCATCGCGGCCTTTTTCGGCCGCGCTTTTTATTGCGCGGCCTTTTCGCCGATTCCCCTTTTTTGATACAATCCGAGGGGTAAGGAGGCTGACGTGAACTACGCTCTCATTCTCTCCGGCGGCAGCGGCACCAGGCTGTGGCCACTGTCGCGCCGGGCGCGCCCCAAGCACCTGGTCTCACTCGCCGGCGCCAAGCCGCTCCTCGAGCAGACCCTGGATCGTCTCGACGGTCTCATCCCCGCCGAAAGACGTTATCTCATCACCATCCCGGAGCAGGCCCCCATAGTCCGCGACATGGCTAGGGGCAGAGCGGTCGGGATCATCATCGAGCCCGCCGGCAGGAACAACCTCTTCCCGATGGCCCTGTCCACACGAATGATCGGCGAAAGGGATCCCGAGGCCCGCATCGTGTTTCTCCCCGCCGACCACAGCATTGCGGAGCCCGAGAAACTCAGGGATGCTCTCGAACTCGCCATCGATGTCGCCGAGGAGGGCTACATCGTGACTCTCGGCATCCCGCCGAAACACCCGGAGCCAAATTACGGGCATCTGCAGAAGGGCGACGAGATCCCCGGCTTCGAGAATCGCCCGTTCGAGGTGTACGAGGTGAAGAGCTTTCGCGAGAAGCCGTCGCTGGATGTCGCGCGGCAGTATGCCGAGAGCGGGGACTGGTTCTGGAACGGCGGCATTTTCATTTATTCCGCGGCGACCATGCTCGACCTGATCTCCGAGGCGCAGCCTCAGCTCGCCGATCTCATCGAGCAGCTCGCGCCAGTTCTTGCGGCCGGCAGCCCGAGCCTCAAGAGCCCGGTATGCGACTGGGCCGCCGCAGTCGAGATCTTCGAAGCCTACCGTATCCTTCCCAAGAAATTCCAGACCAGCATCGATTACGCCCTCATGGAGAAGGCCGAGAAGGTGGCCACCATCCCGGTGGAAATGGGCTGGAACGATCTGGGAAGCTTCGCGGCCTTCGCCGACCTGATCGAGCCCGACGAGCGGGACAATCGAATAGCTCCCAGGCCCGACCGGGAGGAGGCGCGTGTGCTTCTGCCCGGGTGTCGCAATACCGCTGTTTTCCCGGCGAAGAGAACCGTTGTGTGTCTCGACTGCAATGATCTGATCGTGGTCGAGACGCCGGATGCGGTACTGATTGTTCCGCGCGAGAGCTCGGGTCAGGTCCGGGACATCGTCTCGCAGATCAGAGAGCGGGGCTGGATCGATCTTCTCTGATCCCGATCCTTCTCTCAGCTCGCTCTCAATACATTTCGGATTCTGCCGAAATCTTCTCTTGATGCGCGACCGGCACATCGTGAATGCTCGCGTGACCGGGAAGCTTTCCTGGCTCCTGGCCGCTTGCTGCTCTTTTGCGTTTCTCAATCTCACCTGTAACGGGGACGGGTCGCCGACGGTTCCCGAGCCGGTGCCCTATGATCCTTCGCGCCCGACGATCGACAGCTTCACGGCCCAGCGAAACGGCGCGACGATAGACGACGATATCGTCTATAGCGGCGAGGACATCGGCCTCGTCGTGCGGGCCACCAGTCATGCACTCCCGCGCAGTTGCGGTCTCGATGAGAGCGAGACGGTCGAGGGGAATCTTCTCTACACTTTCACGTCGGCGCCGCCCGACGGAGTGCCGGCCCCGGGGCTTATAAGCCAGGCCTCGCCGCCGGACGATCGAGCCGTGTGGCGTGTGCCGATCCTGGACGACTACGACACCGGCGATGGTGTGCTGTATGTGCTCAAGGTCAGAGTCTACGACGAGTGTCTCGGCAATCAGGCGAACGGCTCCCAGACGCTTCGGGCGTTCGCCGACCAGGGCTCGCCGACAGTCTCCGCAACCAGGATCGAAAGCTGGTTCGTCGGGGGATCGCCCGCGCAGGAGGACCTGGACCCGAACGGATACTACGAGGTCGAGAAAGGGAACGAGTGCCGGATCACTGTTACGGCTCAGAGCCGCACGAGCGGGACGATCTGCGCGAATCGCGGGGTGCCGGAAGGCGACGAGCTCCGCTACGAATGGTCCAGCTCCTATTCGCCGATCAACCTGTCGCACGATCAGGACCCGCCCCGAGCCTCCGTCGCGCGTTTCGATATCCCCGCCCCCATATCGGTCGGCGACACGTTTCAGATCGTCTGCGATATTGTGGATGCCTGCACCGGAACCGCCTCCTCCGCCATCTTCCGATTCAGGGTGGTCGGCAAACCCGGCATAACATCCCTCGATGCCAACTCCGGCGGAAACCCCTCCGAGTACGATCCGTACTTCGACACGTATGTCGTTCGCCATGGACAAGAGATCATCCTCACAGCGAGCGGCGAGACGCTGGACGCGGACCTCTGCGATCTGAAGGGGATAAGTCCCGACCTCGAGTGGAGCTGGGAGGAGCTCGGCGGCTCGATCCCCTCGCTGGCTCCCCAGTACAATCCGTTCCCGGTCCCCAACAGCCGGAGCACGATACAGTTCGTTGTTCCCGCCGCGTCCAACGGCACCGAGTATTCCCTCGAATGCACGCTCACCGACCGCTGCAACGGCCTGACCGACAGCGAGATCGTTAGATTCCTGGTCATTGTCCCTCCGGACGCCCGAATCACGTTCGTCAAGCGCGGCACCACCGAGATCAGCCCGTCGCAGGACAGCGGCCGCTACGAGGTCGGTCGCGGGGATACGGTCACTGTGCGCATCACGTCCGACGCCAAGTCGGGAACCGGTTTCTGCGAAGCGAGGGGCGTCAGCATGTCCCCGCCGGTCCAGTACTACTGGATCGATCCCTGGGGCGATCTTCTGATCCTGAACTACGAGGCCTTCCCGACCGAAACATACAGCGACCTCGTCATTGTGGTCCCCGCGTACGCCCCGCCGATGAACGTCAACCTGACCTGTCGCGTCAAAGACCTCTGCAACAAGCTCGTAACCCAGATCTCCGTGCCTTTCAGGATCCTCGCCTCGGACTGAGATCTTCGTAGCATGCGCATCCTGCGCATGTTTTCTTCGTAGCATACGCATCCTGCGCATGTTTTCTCTCATGTGGTTCGTGGTGAACGACCCGGCGTGCGGACGCAAGGTCAACGCATCATCTCCCAATAACGATATTACTGGTGAGTCGGTCGAGTGTTGCATCTGTTCAGGAAAGACGGGATCGCATTTCATCTGACTTGGCAAGTCCAAAGGAAGGACAAGAGCAATGAGTGATCGCTCCGACCACGCCCCGCCGATCCAAGGGGAGCCCCAGCGCAGTCTGGGATTCGGCGAGCTGATGTTCAGCAAGACATACTCGGGTGACCGATGCATGCTCTCCCTTGAAGGCGAGTTGAGGCACGGAAACTCCGAGGAGCTGTACCAGGAGGTGCTGCGCCTGTTCGAGGCCGGGGTGATCGATCTTCTCCTTGACTTCAGGAACTTGAGCTACTGCGATACCGCCGGCCTGCAGAGCCTCGTGAGAATCTACAAGTACGTCCAGGAGAACCAGGGCCTGAAATTCTCGATACTCGTTATTCCGGGCGAGCTTCAGGATATCCTCAAGACCTGCCGCTTCGACAAGTTCATGCACATCACCGACGATGAAGCGGTCGCGTGCGCCGATTTCCAGCAGCCCTGAGTCAAAGCAATCCAACTTAACTTAATCGGATACTAATTACACCGATCGGGACCGGTCGGCGCAACATGCTGTCCGGCAGCCCTGAGTCAAAGCAATCCAACTCAACTTAATCGGATACTAATTACACCGATCGGGACCGGTGGCGCCTACAAGCGAGTCTTCGAGCTTGTAGGTGTCTCTCATTATCGTGTCCTTCCGATGCTTGAAGCGGACGAGACGATGACCGACGTCTCGAAGACGTCGGCACGCTGCCGATGGACGAGGAAAAAACAGAACAGCCTACCCCCCGCACACGTCAGCGCGCTCGCGAGCGCGGACAGGTCGCGAAGAGTCGCGAGCTGACCGGCACCATCGTGCTTCTGGTGGGCTTCCTCACCCTGTTCGTCATCATCAAATGGTGGGGCGTGATATCGGCCGGCCTCTTCTATGACACCCTGGGCAATCTCTCGAAGGTCTCGGTGACTGCCGAGGGGATGAAGGACCTGTCGCTGTACTCGATACGCATGATCTTCGCCTACATGTGGCCGATCTTCCTCGCCACGGCGGCCGCTGCGATCCTGCTGAACCTCGCCCAGACGCGGGGAATAATGAGCCTCGAGCCGATACGGCCCAAGCTGAGCAACATCAACCCCATCCAGGGCGTCAGGCGCATGTTCTCCACGCGCGGTTTCGTGGAGCTGCTGAAGGCTGTGCTGAAGGTCGTCCTTGTCGGTGTCGTGGCCTACATATATATCCGCAGCAACCTCACATCGATAGTTCAGGCCCAGACTCTCGAGCCCACCGCCTATCTTCCCTTCTTCGGAAATCACGCTCTCCGGCTCGGGCTCTGGATCATCGCCATGCTGATCCTCCTCGCCATCCTGGACTACCTCTACCAGTACTACCAGTTCGAGAAGGACATGATGCTCACCCGGACCGAGGCGAAGGAGGAGTACAAGCAGATGGAGGGCGATCCGCTGGTGAGAAGCAGGATACGTCAGCGGCAGCGCCAGATCGCCCTGTCCAGGATGCTGAGAGAGGTCCCACGCGCGGATGTGGTGATCACCAACCCGATACGTGTTGCCGTCGCGCTCCGGTACGAATCGGACATGCCCGCGCCCCAGGTTGTCGCCAAGGGGAAGGGCGCGATCGCCGAGAGGATTATCGCGCTTGCGAAGGAGTTCAAGGTGCACGTGCACCGCGACCCTCCGCTTGCCCGCGCTCTCTACCAGATGGTGGATGTGGGCGACATCATCCCCTACGATTTCTTCGTGGCGATTGCCGAGATTCTCGCCTACGTATACCGCACGAAGAAGAGATACGCGAAGCAGCGGCGACGTCTCGCCGCCGGGCATGCCGCTTCCCGATAAGAAAAGGCGCTCTTTCGAGCGCCGCAGGATTAGCGGACCTCTGTCGGCGCCAGCTTAGTACGCGAAGTCCTCGTCGTCAAGGATGGCCGAAAGCCCATTGGAGTGGATGATGTCGGTGTAGTCGTCCTGGAAGTCGTAGTCCTCGTGAGCCTCCAGGTCGACGTGTCCCGCCGTGAGAACGGGATGGTCGTCCTCGGTCGATTCCTTGTCCGTGCAGAGAAGCCTGGCCGCCTCACGAGCCTCGTCGGCCGGTATGAGGATATGCACCTCGTGGTTCGTGCGACCGGACGTGCGCTTCCCGCCGCCCGCAAGACCGTTGCCGTTCCGCACCATGACATCAAAGCCGTTTGTCTCCAGGAAACCCCTCAGCGTCTCCGCCTGGACCGAATCCCTTACAGTGCGAACGGTGAACCAGGATCGCCTCCTGTAGGACAACGGCTCGCTGAAGCCAGGCCCTTTGCTCAGAGGCTGTCCGCATTCAGGGCACTTTTTCCCGGGAGGTTTGTACTCGCAGCTACAACCGGGACACCACGGCATAGGCTTGTACCTCTCATTGTTGATCGCGCTGAAGGAGTCCCTTCTTCCGATCCTACTCAACCCCGCTCAGCTTAGCGAAACCCGGGACCGAATTCTACTCAGAAGCAAGGATATTCTCAATCTCCCCGGGCTCTGATTTCTGGTCCACCTGTATCTCCTTTCGATGCACATCCCGCCCGGATTCATAAGGAGAAATTCCCCGGTCCGCTTTCGGCTCCTGAAGCCCTGTCCTGCGGCGGGAAACCGCCCTTAGGAAATGCGCAATCCCAGTGTAGCATGCGCTTCCAGCGCATGACTTCTTCGTCCCACGAGCATCATGCTCGTGGAGACGGGAGGAACGTGCAGGATGCTGATTCCATGCGAGGGCACGCGCTCGAAGCGCGTGCTACGAAGAGATCATGCGCTGGAAGCGCATGCTACGCACCCGAGCCGGCGATGCGCGACACTAATCCATCGAGTGGATTATCGTCCCGTCCGCTCCGCAAAATCGCGACAGATACTCTCTGCGCTCGGCCCTGAGGGCCTCGACATACCCCGCGATCTCTTCCTCGCTGTAGAAATTGCTCGGATCGAACCTGCGCATGTCCACCCCCGGCACTTCCTTCGGAACCATGTACCCGAACAGCGGCTCCTCCACCCACTCGATCCGATTTCTGACAATGGCCCGGATGATCGCGGACATCTCCCTGACCGCTATGCGGTCGACCTTCCGGACGATCTTGCGATGTCCCTTCTCGTCGACCTCGATCTTCTCTCCGACGCCGCCGGTGTTCAGAAGATAGCATTGCATCTTGTCGCGGTGCTGCTCCACGAACCTATGGAACCGGTTGCCCTCCTCCGACGGATCGCCGATGACGAACGGGTTGAAACCCACCACCCGAACGCTCTGGCCGGCCTTCCTCGGATCGCCACCGGACGACTCCACGCTCTCCCCGAGAAGGAACGAGGCCGCCGCCTGGTGCGGATCGAGCTTCGCGCACATCGGCAGCACCGTGTTCCTGCGCGTTATCATGGCGATGATGAGCCCGTCGAATTGGTCGACCGGCGGAAGGTTGATGCTGTCGGCCTTCCTCTCCCCCAGATCATCGAACTGGATTATCCCCCGACCGTTCCCCGTCAGCGTCTCGTCCTGGAAATCCACCTTCCCGCGATAGTCGACCATGATGTTCTCGAATGTCGCATCCCTTTTTATCGCGGCTTCATAGAGTACGGGTTGCTCCTCCTTGTCCAGACCGTCGGTCTTGATGAAAAACCCTTTCTCGGTGCCGAGGCAGGTTCCGTCCTGGTCCATGAAGACGACATCGTCCTGGCAGATCGCGACCCCCTCTCCCTCTTCATCCAGATGATGGTCGTGGCACGCGTGCGTGGTCTTGCCGGTCGCGGTGAGGCCGAACAGGATCATCCCGAAGGTCGCCAGACGTCCGTCGGGCTGGCGGGCCCGGACTATCTTGCTGCCGGCGTGAAGCCCGAGCATCCCTGCCTCCTTCGCCTTCCACATCGCCATCCTCAGAAATCCCTTCTTCGCCTCGCCGTAATAGTCACTCCCCAGCACGAAAGTGACCCCCTCGTCGGGCCACACAAGAACCTGTCTGTCCTTCTCCTGCCATTCCGGGATGAAGACTATCGTCAGCTCGGGACCGTTTGCGTTCTCATCGTACGGGAACATGGTGTTTCCCCACATGTATGGCAGGCGGACGCAGTCGGGTCTGTGCAACGACGAGTAGAGCGTGCAGCGGGGCGAAAACACATCGTTCTGACCCATCGTGCGCTGGATCTTGACGAACGGCGCCTTCGAGAGATAGCTGGTTACAGCATCCAGGGCCTTCGGGAGGTTGTCGATGATCTCCTGCTGCCTTGGCGTCGGATTCGGCGTTCTGACTCTCTCATCCCCTATGATCACTGTCAGGGCCGCCGACCGATTTCGGACGTTGGTGGACCAGTTGCAGTTCCCGAACTCGGTGAGAATAGCGTGCTCTTCGGCCCGTTTTCTCAACTCCTCGTGCGGCACGACCCTCACGTTCGGACTGCGGTCAAACTTGCCCTTGATGTACTGCAGATCGGGCTTGACGTAAGACATCGGCTAGTCGCCTCCGGACACAAAAAGGGACAACCTTCTCACCAGTGCCGTGCACATCCTGTGCTCGGTCTTCAACATGGCCCTCTGAATCGTATCCCCCTTAACAATCTTAGTATCCCCCTACCTGCGCTCCGGTTTTCAGAGCCTAACCCCCGAGGCATTCCCTGGTCCTGGCGATTATCTCCTCGACCGTATCGCACACCGGCACTCCCACCGCCTCCAGCGCCTCCACCTTCGCCGCGGCAGTCGATCCCTTGCCGCTGATTATCGCGCCCGCGTGGCCCATACGCTTGCCGGGAGGTGCGGTTCGCCCCCCGATGAATCCCACCACCGGCGTTTTCATCGTCTTGATTATCTCGGCGGCTTCCTGCTCGTCGTTCCCCCCGATCTCGCCGACCAGCACCACCGCTTTCGTCTCTTTATCGGCTTCGAAGTCGGTCAGCACATCGCTGAACGTTGTGCCGATGATCGGATCGCCGCCGACGCCGATGCACGTCGACTGCCCGATGCCCGCCCTGGTGAGGCTGTCCACGATCTCGTACGTCAGCGTGCCCGATCGACTGATGATCCCGACCGGGCCGGGCATGAAAATGCCCTGCGGCAGAATTCCGATCTTGCATTTGCCCGGAGGCGAGATGATGCCGGGGCAGTTCGGACCGATAAGCGTGATCCCGGCCGCCTTTGCGGTGTGCCAGACCTCAATCATGTCCTGCGCGGGAATCCCCTCGGTGATCACCACGACCACCCTGCAGCCCGCATCGATCGCCTCGAGCGCGGCGTCCGGGGCGGACGGGGCGGGAACAAGCACCATGCTCGCGTCGGCGCCGGTGGCTTTCACCGCCTCGGCGCACGTGTCGAATACCGGCACATCGTCCATCTTCCGCCCGCCCTTGCCGGGCGTCATGCCCGCGACCACCTTCGTACCGTAGCTGATCATGTGACGCGCGTGGAATGTCCCCTCGCGGCCCGTGATCCCCTGGACCATCACTCTCGTCTTCTCGTCGATGATTATGCTCATTTCTTCACCATGAAGTCAGTGCCGACATCTTCCAGATGTCGGTCTTCACAGACTATTTCCCCACCCTCGCGCTTACCGTCTCCACGATCCTGTCCGCTGCGTCGCCTAGCGTCTCGATCGGTATGAACGCCGACTTGTCAAGAAGCTCGCGACCCTCCTTCACGTTCGTGCCCGCGAGCCTGACAAACACCGGGATCTTGGCCTCAACGCCGCTGACCGCCTCGTTCAATCCCTTCGCCACCTCGTCGCACCTCGTCAGCCCTCCGAAAACATTTATCAGAACCGCCTTCACATTCGGATCCATCAACACGACTTCCAGAGCGTTCTTCACCACGCTCGCCTGCGCGCCGCCACCGATATCAAGGAAATTCGCCGGCTTCGCGATCCCCTTCCCGAATCGCTTCACCTCGTCCATCGTCGCCATCACCAGACCCGCCCCGTTCCCGATGATCCCCACGTTCCCGTCCTCGAGCCGGACATACGTAAGCCCGCGAGAGTGCGCCTCACGCTCGATCGGATCGGTGTCCTCCGATTCCTTCAGCGCCTTCAGCTCCGGATGACGGAACAGGCCCGAATCGTCGAAATTGATCTTCGCGTCGATCGCCAGAATCTTCCCGTCCTTCGTCAGGACCAGCGGATTGACCTCCGCAAGCGAGCAGTCGAGGTCGGTCACCAGCTTGTAGAGGCTGCTCAGGATGCCCGCGGCCTTCCCCGCGACATTCTGCTCGAATCCCACACCGAAAAGAGCCTTCCGAGCCTCGAACTGGTGAAGCCCGTACGCCGGATCGATCCATACCTTCGCGATCTTCTCCGGAGTCTCCTCGGCGACCTGCTCGATATCGACCCCGCCCGCCGGCGACCCTATCGCGACATGCTGCTTGCGGTCACGGTCGAGCACAATCCCGAGGTAGTATTCCTTCTCGATATCGACGGCCTTCGCCACCAGAACCTTCTCGACCTTCAGGCCCTTGATGTCCATACCGAGGATTTCCGACGCCTTCCGCCGCGCGTCGGCAACATCGTTCGCAATCTTCACGCCGCCTGCTTTACCGCGTCCGCCGACAAGCACCTGCGCCTTTATCACCACCGGCGGTCCGATCTCCCCGGCGATCCGCTCCGCCTCGTCGGCATTTGTCGCCACTCCGTCCGCCGGAACCGGCAGACCGTAGCGCCGGAAAATATCTCGCGCGTGATGCTCGTGAATCTTCACTTTTCTCTCCGCATGTAAGTCTCGGCCTTGCGTGGGGCATGAGAACACGCCTCGCAACGCCTGGGGACCGATGATGATAGCACCGGGAGTGGGGATGTCAAGTTGTAAACCGCTCAGCCGGCGGTATTCTGGCTCGTTAGGGAAAAATGGTATAATATTATCGAAAATCCCCCTCTCAAGGTGCCGGGAGAGCGGAGAAGAATGGAGGCGTGTTATGCTACTCAGGAGTTTCCTCACGGCGGGGACCGTTGTATTGCTGGGCGTTATGTTGGGCTGCGGGCGGGGGGGGGCAGGCAGTAGTGACCCTGTAACCCCCGATGCGGGCACAAGGCTTGGGAGGGATTTCCGGCCACCGTGGAACATCTTCGGAATGAACCAGGAGGATGACCCGGGCAATGCGGATTTCCACCATCAGGTCGCAAACGAGGTCGACCTGGCGCCTCTTGTATGGGGGCACAATTTTGCGGAGGACGCTGGGGACCTTGTGATGGACGGGGACGGCAACAGCTTTGTTGCAGCAGTCAGTCGGATTGACGAGATGCTTCTCGGGCAGCCGGTCTCGTCGGTGATCGAGTTGAAGTTCTTCGCGATGCGGCAGCATCCGTCGACTCAAGAAACCGAGCCGGTGATGTACGACATGGAAGGGGGAGAATTCTGGGGCTCTGAGATTAGTCCAGTCTACCAGTTCAATACGATACCGGGTCACATCGTCTGCCAACCCGGAGAGACAGACTGTCAGAACCCTCGCGTGATCGCGTGCGCAGATCACTGGGACTACGGCGATCTGATTATCCATGTGCAGGTTGCCTACGAAGTCCTACCCTCTCCCATCACGATCTCGGTGTACAGGGGCGTCTTCAAGATCGATTTCACACCCCCTGGACCTGAGGATATCCTGATTGAGCCTGAGGCCTATCCGTTGTGGGCGACGGTGGCCTCCGACACTAATGGGGACTGTCTCTTCCCGGACCTCGAAATCGGACCGACGAGCGGCTGCACACACCTTGTCTATACTCATTATGAGCCGGCACAACCAAGGGACGCGCGGATACATTATCGGGCTCGTTTGTACGGGGAAGCCCAGTTCTCGGGATACGCCTGGCTCAATGAGTGGGATGGCGGGGACAACGGGTGGATTCCGCGCATCGATGTCGGGACGGTCACTGATCCATACCACTTTCAGACCCATGGCGACGTGATGACTGTCGCCGTCGTATACACCCGCCAGGAAGTTGATCCGGGTCAGACTTTCTACGGCTACAGGTCCTATGTGCGGTATTGGAGAGAGGTAGACGGTCCGGGGGACCCGAGGACTAGTCCAAACAGTCGGCAACTCGCGGTTGTTAACGGCCAGTGGGAACCGCCCCAGGTGAGCGGCTATCACGGGAGCGGGCTGCCCGTCATCGAAATAGAGCCCGAATCGAACGATGAGCACGACGCTTATGTCGCTTTCGTGCAGCAGGTCAGCACGCTTCCCGACTTCATTCGCCATGCGGTGTATGTGGTGGGTCACGCGTTCCAGGGGGAGCAGCTTATCGTCCAGTTCATTGCCGTCACCGGCCTGCAAGACGAGACGGCTGTTCTGCCGACGATGTGCATGCACTATGGGATCAGGCAGCTGAGCATCACTTATTACCACCAGTGCACTGTCGGTCTCGGCCCGTGGACCGTCATTGCCAGGCGCATTGAGTATCTTGGTGACATGATTCTTCACCTACAGACTGTCATCGACACCGAGGCGTATGGGAATTTCAACATAGCCGAGTTGGCGAATTACAATTTCGGTGTTGCGAGCGGACTTGCGGCGACTGTGACGGAGAGTAATCCCTCCTACTTTGCGTCCTGGAGCGATGCGGTGGGAATCGTCTGCGAGCCGTGCCACATCCAGGCAACGTTCGGGTATACCTACTATCCATACTAGGGAGGTTAAGACAATGGTCAAGCGCATGGCTTTCTTCCTGATAACGCTGATTCTCGGATGTTCGCATGGAGAGACGGACCTCCTGATTCCTTCCTTGACTGAGTCAGGCAACAAATGTGCGATCGCTTCGGACAGAAGCCCTCATACTCTGTGGGGCATTTACAGCCTGCTTTTTTCAGAGGACCATCTCTCGTGCGACGTTGTTCCGGTTCGTACAGTTGACTTCCATTTCAATGCGCTGAAGTTCCTGGAGGTAGCGCCTTGCACCAACTGTCTCACGGTCGGCAAACCTACTCCTCTTGGTAACGGTGTAATTGACCTGGATGTCACGGTCCGTCATCCGTTTGATCAGCCCCTCATATACTCGGCCTTTGATGTCAAGGGGATCATCATGTTTGACGGTTCACTGAGAGCCGTGATGTTGGGAAACCTCTATGAGTTGCATCCCGAGATTCACCCGGTTTGGATCAGTTGGGCACTCCGTGGTGATTGGGAGCTGCTCAATCCGGATGGTTATTCGTACTACTGGAGCGTGCCTTTCAACGCGGACAGCGAATGGCCCATAACCAAGTATATGCCGGGGAGGTTGTCGGTCGGCTCGCCGACTGGCAAGATCAACGGCTACAAAGAGTTCTATACCAATGAGGCGAGGCACCTGTTCAGGCCCGGTCATTCCGTGACCCAAACGTACCGGGTTCAGACGCAACCCGGGCCGATGGCGGTTGGGTATGCGATCGACGCATGCTGGCAGCCGCCTCTGGTCGTGCCGGTCATGGACCCGCTGACCGACTTCCCGCCATCGGCGAACCAGCCGGAGCCTTACTGCTTCGAGGTGGTGGTCAACGATGGTCAGCCTGTCGATAATGATGACCTCTGCGGCGACGACACCGGGGCAATAAAGGTGTACGTCAAGCAGTGGAACGGCTTGACTGTGACGAAGGTCGATTCACTTGCATACTATCAGGAGCCCGGGGTCCTATTTGAGCTCATTGGAACGCAGGATTATTTGGAGGGTGCGAACTACAAGGACCTCAAGAAATGCAAGTATGGGGATTGCGGTGAGGGCTGTTTCTGCGGGATTGAGGTGTGCTTCAAGAATTGGCATGACGATGTGCCCGAGGGCTGGTACAGGCTTGTGACGACGACCTACTACGTGACCTGGACCGGCGCCACAAGTCATTACTACGACCATGCGGTCGATGTGACCGATTTCTACTGCGACCCGTGGCCAGAATAAGTCTGGACAAACGAGCATCGCGCGGGCAGTAATCCAACTTGGCCCGCGCGCGTTGGTTTTCATAATCCCGGACCCTGCGGGACCGATTTGGTCAGGGTCCCGAGCGGAGTGAGGGTGTTGTAGACGAAGCCGCGCGGATCGATCGTGGCGCACGCGTCGGCGCAGACCTTCGGCCATACGCGCGCGTTCAGCCATCTCCCGTCGCTTCTGAACATCGAGATGTAGCAGTTGGGCTGCGGGGACTCGTATCCGGCGACCGGACGACACTCGCGGACCGCCTCGACCGAGCCTGGATCGAAATCAACTGCGCCCTGGAATGTCCCGAACACGCACATCCGCCCGGTCTCGCCGATTGTGACGCCCATCGTGACATCCTCGCCGTCGCCGCCCCAGCGCTTGTACCACACGAAATCCCCGTCGGAATCCAGCTTGCACAGAATCGCGTCGGCGTGCTCACCCGACGCGATCCCGGTCGAAAACAGCTCCTCCTCCCTGCGGCCCGGGTTGACATCAACCAGCCCGGAGAAGCTCCCGCTCGCATATACGCAGCCTTCCGCGTCCATCGCCACTCCGCTGCACCTTACATCCCACAGGCACTCCCATACGGTCTCGCCGTCCCGCGAGAAGTACCTGAGCGATGACTGGTCGCGATACTGAGTCGCGCTCTGCCGCCTCGACATGCCCCCGACAAGCTGGGTGTATGTCGTCCGCCTTGCCGTCCCCGCGTTCGGACTCACCACGCATACATTGCCCGACTCATCCGACGCGACCATGATCGACGAAAAATCCCGCGACCGGTCGATCTCCCCTCCGCTCCAGGTGCGGACCCACGCGAACTCGCCGTCGCGGTCGAACCTGCTCAGAAAGTAGTTGTGGATGCCTGATGTCGCGCTTCTCGATGCGCCCTCCCCGGGATCGAAATCCACGGAATTGTAGAAATGCCCGGCCACATACACATCGCCCGCGCCGTCGACCGATAGCCCCGTCGCGCCGTCATGATCGTCTCCGCCCCAGTTGCGCGCCCAGACAAGGCTGCCGTCCCTGCTGAACTTGCACAGAATCGCGTCGTTCTTCCCGTTCGACGTGACTTCGGTCACCCCCTCGTCGGGATCGACATCCACCGTGCCGGACGTGTAGCCCGCCGCGTAGATGTTCCCTTCATCGTCGACCTCGACCTCCCTGAACTCGAACCAGAGATCGCCCGACATCAGCCCCGACCAGGTGCGTGACCATCGCAGGTTGCCGGTCGAATCGAATTTTCGGATGGAGGTCTGGCCGAGCGACTTGTCGATGTAGACGCCGTCGGGACCGCGCCACGCCATGCCGGCCGGCTCGCGGTAGTACGTGTCGGTGACGATCACATTGCCCTGGCTGTCGCAGGCGATATCGGTGACGGTGGGATATCTGCCGTTATTGGACCACTCGACGGCCCACTCGCCCTCGCGCAGATCGGTGCTTTCCGACAGGGCATACTCCCATGCCTCAGGGTCCCACTCGTCAGGCGACCCGCCTCCCGCGCATCCGACCGTCGCGGAAGCGGCGATGAGAAGCACCAGTGCTGGCAAAAATGATGCGCGTCCCTTCATAAGCCACCTCCGATTTGGGAGGGGCGACAGCCTGTCGGCCGTACCGAGCGCATCCTGCGCTCTCAATCGGACCATGATACTTCCCCGGTCACACCGTCGACCGTCACATCCGCCTCGTTCGGCACAGCCGCGATCAGGTCCTCCTCGGGCTCGCACACGAGCGCGACCTCGGCCAGGATCGCGCCCTCCACGATATTCGGGTCCGCCGGCTTCTCAAGAACGATCGCGGCGGGCTGCCTGCCGATTCTCGCCAGCGACATGAGCACAACACATCCGCCCGACGAGCCCTTCGTCTCGGGATAGATCATCACTTGACCGGCGATCGATCGGCCCTCGTGCTCGTGTCCGCGCGCGATGATCTCGCCGGTGTTCATATCGACATCACCGAGGAAGGAGAAAGCCTCATGGCAGACGAGAGCTCTGCCCCGGGCTTTCCTCTTGACCATCGGACGCGCTTTTGCCGTCTTGTCAGCCAACGGTTAGTCCTCCTTGATATCAGTCAATGCACACACATCCTCGCTACGCTCGGCTGTGTGTGCCACAAGCGATTCAACCACTGTGGCACACACAGCGCGACTCGTCCACCGAAGCTCAAGCGAAGGTGGAAGCGATGTGTGTGCATTGCGAAGCGATGTGTGTGCGTTGCTCGTTCGCGTTCATGCGAGCCTTCCGGATACCGCCGACCTGAGACACTCATCCCGATTTTTAAGGGCGGTCTTGCAGCCGATCAGGTCGCCGACATACCGCGCCATCTTGCACGAGTCGCAGACCATCGCCGCGACATGCGGCGTGTGCAGCCTGTACTCCTTGCACGTCGAAATCCGCATGTGGCTTTCGACCGGGCAGGTGTCCGAGACGACGAGCCCGCCCGCATCCTCGATCGTCCGCGTGATCCCCTCCCAGGTCGCCGCGCGTTTAGTCATCCGATTGGTGCAAATCCACACCTTGACGCCCGGATGGAACTTCGCGTTGTTCTCCTTGATCCAATCGGCCGCGTAGCGAAGCTGCTCGAGATTGTAGTGCGGGCATCCGAGCGTCACGAAATCGATCCCGGCTCCCTGCGCCATGTTTGTGAGCTTGTCGTAGACCTCCGCGATGTCCTTCCGCACGACGGAGAGGGTCTCTTTCGGCTTATGTCCCTGGAATGCGGCATCGACGGTGTCCGCCTCGGCGGTATGCGGCGGGGCATGGAAGAGTGTCACCGATCCGCTCGTGGCGAGCGCTGCGCCGAGTGCGAGCATGCCGGTTTGATCCGGCACGCCGATGTTATCCAGGACCGGGACCTCGCCGCCGACAATCCCGCCGACATGAAAGCCCAGCGCGGAGTAGTCGGAATCGTGCCTGAGGTCCTCCGGCTCGAGGTCGATCTTGAACAGGTGCGTGCCGCGACGGTTTTCATCGAGCAGGTATCCCATGTACGGATACTTGCCGGTGACCGCGGAATAGCGCGTGAACACGCCGCCGCGATTCGTTCTCGCCCCGAGCACGGAATTGAAGTAGATGATCGCGGACGACTCGACGCTGATGATGAGCGAGTTCTTCGGCGGGATGAATCCGAGAAGCTGCGGGGTGCAGGTGTATGTGCCCAGAATCCCCATTTTCTTGTGCGCGGGGACAACCTGCGCCTGCAGCTCGTAGATGCCCTTCGGGCAGCCGGATTTCTCCCACTGATCGAGGTCGCAGGCGAGTGTCGATGTGGTGGTCGGGATTCGGACCCGGACGCCCGTGTCGGCATAGTCGACCAGGTCCTGGACCATGCCCTTGTAGATCGCCATCTCGGCGGGGTAGTGAGCGTAGGTCACATCGACGAATTTTTCCGCGTCGAAAGCCTCACCGAACTGCTTCAAATAGTCGAGCGCCTTCGCTGCGGGCTCGCCGTAGCCGCCGTCGAGCATCTTCCTCTCGTCGTCGGTAAGTCTCACAAGCCTCTCCTACGTCCGTGCGCACTGCCGATCCCCCCGGATCTTAAACACTCGTCACGGGTAGTATAACCCGAGATGGGTGCTCGATGTCATGATAAACCCGATTTGTCGCGATTACAGCATCGACCGCCGATCCCGGCGGATCCAGCGTGTTCGTATGCGCCGCGAACTTGGGCATCGCCGCCGACGCCACCTCCAGCCTGATCCGATGCCCCTTCAGGATCCGAGTTCCCGTCGCCCAGAGATCGATCCTGACCTTCGCCACTTCGCCCGGACAAACAGGATCAGGCTTCTCGAGCGATTCTCTCAGGGCCAGACGGATATTCCCGTCGCAAAGCTGGCGCGACACTCCGTTCGGATGGACATCGCACAGTTTCGCGCAGAACTCGGTGTCCTCCGCCGATGATGAAACCCAGAGTTCGGCGAAAACCCTCCCGCAAATCACGAGATCCTCCTCGAGAATCGCCGACGTGTAGCACAGCACATCGTCCCTTCGCTCGACCGGCCTTGCGTCGAACGGCCCGCCGACCTGCAGTGTGCCCGCATCGTAGAGATACGGTGTCGGATGGTCGGGATCGTAGATGTACTCGTCGAACGCATTCCCTTGCTCGGTCGGCTCATCGAGCAGCGCCCCGTCGCCGAACATCGTGTTAGCGCTCCCACCGGAGCTCAGATAGAGAGACTTCTCGACCGCATCAGGAGGCGGCCAGTCGTCCATATCGTGCCATGTGTTCGATCCCATGAGGAAAATCCTGGCGCGCTTCCTGTCGCCCCAGTTCTTCGGACGTCCTCCGATGATCATGTCGAGCCAGTCGAGGATGAATCCGTTGAGGTCGATCACCTCCTCCGGGCCGAAGTCCACTCCATGGATAATGCACTTCGTGTTCGTCGCATGCGGCCACGGCCCGATCAGCAGGTATTGCTCGTCCCTGCTGACCGCGAGCCTGCGGGCGTTCGGATAATTGTTGTACGTGCTCGGGCCGTCATCATCGTACCAGCCGCAGATATGCAGCGCGGGGATATCGAGCTCGGCCATGCGATGCATGTAGCATGCCCGCTTCCAGTATTCATCCTTGAGCGGATGATCCATCCAGTCCCGCCACGCCTTGCTCTTGAAGCCGAGCTGCTCGTCGAGCCGATTCAGCGGGCGGAAGCTGTAAAGGGACTCCCAGTCATACTGCTCGACATCCTGGTTCGTTCGGCCGTGCACGAAAAGCGCCCAGGTCATCATGTTCCAGAAGGGCGATCCGTTCTGCCACGGCACATTGACCACAGGATCGGGCAGCGCGACGATCGGTATGATCGCCCTGACCGCGGGATGGTGCCCGAATGCCTGCACCCAGGCGCAGTATCCCTCGTACGACCGCCCCATCAGCGCTATGCTGCCGTCGCAGAAATCCTGCCCGGCGAGCCATCTCTGCGCCGCGAGGCCGTCCTTCGCCTCGTTGAAGAACGGCTCCCATTCGCCTTCGGAATCGTACCGCCCGCGCACATCCTGGATCGCGACCGCGTAGCCACTCGACGCGAACTCGCGCGCGAGAGGGATTTTCTTGACCGGATCGTTGTTGTTATACGGGGTCCGTATCAGCACGCACGGCCACGGCCCGTCGTCCTCAGGCAGATAGACATCGGTCGAGAGACGGGCTCCGTCGTCGGCCATGCAGCCAAGATCGAGAAGGCACCTGACGGGGTAATGCGGTCGTTTCGACACTTGTCACCTCAGTGTTGAGCGCGGAGCCCCGCTTCTGCGTGTTTCCGGGGATCGATTGTAGGGGAGCGGCTGCAGCGAGGCAAGGGGGGGGCATGTGGCGCCTCCAAGCGGAGCTTGGAGGTGCTTCAACTAATGTTGACTTGAGCTGAATCTGGACGAAACGGGAGTCAACATTAGGGGAAACACCTCCAATCCGCCGGAGGCGGATTGGAGGCGCCACAGACAGCTTGCACTGCCATTTCGAGACAAGAAACTCTCACCGAATCCGCATGTGGCGCCTCCAAGCGGAGCTTGGAGGTGTTTCAGCTAATGTTGACTCGAGCTAAATCTGGACGAAGCTGGAGTCTACATTAGGAGAAACACCTCCAATCCGCCGGAGGCGGATTGGAGGCGCCACAGACAGCTTGCACTGCCATTTCGAGACAAGAAACTCTCACCGAATCCGCATGTGGCGCCTCCAAGCGGAGCTTGGAGGTGTTTCAACTAATGTTGACTCGAGCTAAATCTGGACGAAGCGGGAGTCAACATTAGGAGAAACACCTCCAATCCGCCGGAGGCGGATTGGAGGCGCCACAAACGACTTACACCGACTTGCACCGGAATCCTGGAATAGAGAAACCCTCGTTGCCAAACCACTCCTTTCATGCTACATTCCATCACTGCCAAGGGGGAGTAGCAGAGTCGGCTCTACCTGTCGACTTCGCATGAGCCACCAGCACGGGCACGCGCCCTGGCTCATTCGACCGGCCCGACCCCCTGCCCCGGAATCAACTTCGCCGGGCAGACAAGGATGGCCAGACCGGGTGTCAGACCTTTGGCGGCGCGCGAGACTACATGTGGCGCGCGTACGGTCATCCGCGAGCATCCGGTAGAGCCATGAAACCCAACAAGGACGCAATCTCGATACTTGTCGCGGTCCTGGTAACCATCCCGGGGGTCTACCTCCGTCTCGCCGGCATCCATCTCGATCCTCTGCCCATGGCTTTCTTTGCGGGACTTGCGATTCTCGGGGCTTCCTTTCTTGTCCTGTGGGCGTGCGATGTGTGCCAGGAGGATGTCTCGCAGACTCTGGCGATTGCCCTGGTGGCGCTTGTTGCGGTTCTTCCCGAGTACGCGGTCGACATGTACTTCACCTGGATGGCGGGCAGGCATCCCGAGGGACAGTACGCGCATTACGCGATCGCGAACATGACCGGCGCGAACCGTCTCCTGATCGGAATCGGCTGGCCCGTGATGGTTTTCATTGCATGGGTCAGGATGCGAAGCTCCGTCCTGCTCGACAAGGAGAGGGCCACCGAGCTTCTGTTTCTGGGTGCGGCTACGCTCTACGCTTTTGTTGTCGTGATCAAAGGCACTCTTGCCTGGTACGACTGCATCGTCTTCGTGGCCCTTTTCGTCTGGTACATCATCATCGCTAGCAAACGTCCCTGCGTCGGCTGCAAGCTGGTCGGACCCGCGATGCTGATCGGATCACTTTCTGTGGCGTGGCGACGGGTGACGACAGTGACGATGTTCATCTACGCTGCCGCGGCGATTGTCGCTAACGCCGAGCCGTTCAGCGAGGGCCTTGTGAATACCGGAAAGGCGTTCGGAATCAACGAGTTCCTGCTCGTGCAGTGGCTTGCGCCGATCGCGTCCGAGGCCCCGGAGTTTGCCGTCGCGATCATGTTCGCCTCGCGGGGACAGCCCGGTCTCGCTCTCGGCGCACTTGTATCGTCCAAGCTGAACCAGTGGACGCTGCTTGTCGGAATGATCCCGGGAGTGTATGCGCTCGCGAGCCGGCAGCTCGTGCAGCCGATCCCGATGAGCAGCCTGCAGATGCACGAGATCCTGCTCACAGCGGCCCAGTCGCTCCTGGGGGTCGTCCTGCTTGTCGGTTTTCGACTGACATTTAGAGAGGCGGTTGTTCTTCTCACGCTCTTTCTCGGGCAGTTCATACTCTCGCCGGTGGCGGACTCGCTGGTTGCGAGGGGCGTGCTGAGCATCAGCGGCGACGTGGTCCACCAGGTATTCTCGGCCGTCTATATCGGGACAGCGGTCGCATTGATTCTCCGCAGGCCGTCGCGCTTCAGGAGTCTGGCGCAGGGTCTCAAGGTCGTCCCGGACCTGAGCCTCCTGGACGGGCTTGAAAAAGGCGGAAAGGGCGGGGAGTAGCCGGGACCCCGGTCGGAATGACGTCCGATCCGACTGATAAACGGTGTTTGCATTTTATCAAATGATATGTTAGCCTTCCGGCTGAAACTCATATCCAACGAGGAGGTCTCCAGATGGCCCGGGGGAGGGTGAAATGGTTCAGCCCGGAAAAAGGCTTCGGCTTCATCGCTCTTGACACCGGTCAGGACACAGAGGTTTTCGTCCATTACACCTCCGTGCTCGGAAACGGTTTTCGCATGCTCCACAAGGACGAGGTGGTCGAGTTCGATCTCATCGACACGCAGAAAGGCTACCAGGCCAGGAATGTGAAGAGGCTGGGATTCGACCGGTCGACAGACGTCGCGGCTGAGCCCGACTCCCCTGAAGAATCCCCGACCGGTTGACCTCCAATTGACTTGAGGCTATGCTGCGCGGAACCGATGGTGTTCCTCCGCACGATACTCGGAGCGCTCCTGAGCGCGGTGACGGCGCTGGTCATATTCCGAGTGCTGCCGTACGCGCCCGATCTGTCCGACTGGGGCGGACGTGCGTTCCCAAGGTCCTATATTCTTCCGCTCCTCGTGGTCGCTGTTGTCAGCTACGTCTCCGCATGGATCTGGGCGAGACTGTCGCCGGTGACCGGTCGATTGTGCGGCATGATCGGGATGATACTTGCAGCCATTGCTGCAATCGGCTGGGACACCGGCTCACGCGTCCTCGAGCCCCTTTTTCATCATCCCGCATATCCCGTCTTCTCCGACCATGCTCTTCTCGCCCTCGCGATCCTGCTCGTCGGCGGACACCTCGGCGGGCTTCGCGTCGAGAAAACCTCCCGACAGGTTCGCCGCGAGCGGCCGAAAGCGATCGAATGAGCGTTGATCCAGCCTTCCTTGACACTGTCCTGCTGCGGTGATACTATCGCCCCAAGCGTTGAGAAGGAGTTCCAAGTGGCCGACGGAATTGTCAAGTGGTTCGATCCCGAGAAGGGATACGGCTTCATCACCACTCAGGACGGCAAGGATGTCTTCGTACACTACACAGCAATACCGGGAGAGGGATTCCGAACGCTGACGCAGGGGGAGAAGGTCCAGTTCGACCTGGTGATCAGCCACAAGGGACCCCAGGCGCGGAATGTCCTCAGCTTCTCTTCGGATTAGCAGTCGCACGCCGCGGAATTCAAAGTGCATGCATCCGGCATCAACGCCGGTTTTTTCGTGCCTCTGGTGTCTTCCATTTTGGGTTCGTGTGACATGTGACACGAGGACGTCTGCTTGAAGCAGACGTCACGGTTTCCGACGTCTGGAAGACGTCGGCACGTTCTAGAATGTAGGACACTGGTGCCGGAGAAGCGGCGGGTGCGCGTCAATCGACTCCTCCTGGAGCGCGTGCGTCTCGCCTGCAGGGGCAGCAAGCTGCTTAGCGAGCGCAGGGGCGTCAATCCTGAAACGGCGCTCGGCTGAATCCCGTGACTGAAATCGTTCCGTCGGGCAGAATCGAGACCTCCATGGTCCCTCTCGATACGAGATCTCTCTCGTTATAGCGGTCGGTCAACAGCAGTATTCGCTGATTCGCGCTTCCCCTCAGCTCCCCCTCGACCGGCTGCGCGCGATCATACGGACCGTCCACAAGAATGTCGATCAACGGCTCAGGCTCGAAAAACCCCGCTGTCTCCACGTCCGCTGTGAGGTCATCCAACATGTAACCCGTGAACACCACGACCGACAGGCCGAGGCCCCTCCCCGATCGAAGCAGAGCCATCAAACCCTCCGGCTGATCGAACGGCTCTCCGCCCGACACAGAGATGCCGTCCAGCTTCGACCGCTGATGCACTTCGTCGATCAGCCTCACCAGCTCGCGCACCTCGATCCAGCCGGGAGTCGCCGGCGGGACGAATCGCGGACCATCTTTCTTCAGGAAGGGGAGAGTCTTCGGATTGAAGCAGCCGTCGCATGCCCTCGAGCATCCCTGCACCCATATCGTGAACCGAACCCCAGGACCGTTGGCCTCGCTTCGGGGAATCACCGCGTGAATACCCAGCCGCACTTCCCTTTCAGAGTTGATCGGCGTCATCCGTTTGTACCCCGGGCCAGTTTTCCCGCCATTCGCATCTCGACAACCAGTCCGTGCAGCTCGCCGACCATGAATCCAGGCGATACAGCGGAATCGCCGCATCGTATGCGGGATGTTCCTGTGTGAAAATCTCGGCGGCGATAAGACCCGCGTCCTGGAAATTCTCCCTCGCGAGCGAGTACTCCTCGTTCCTGTAGGCGCAGATTCCAAGGTAGAAAAGGCAACTGCGTCGCACGAACGAATCCGCTTGTCCACCGAAGCTTGAGCGAAGGTGGAGCGGGCCCTGATGAATGCATTCGAGGAACATCTCCTGCGCCTCGGGATACATCCGCTCGGTGATCAGGTCCACCCCGAGAAAATAGAGAGGCAGCCAGCCCTGATCGAGCGATCGCGCTCGCTCGTACCTCCATCTCATGTTCTCCCCTTCGCGGAACGCCGCGAGAAGCTCGTCCAGCGCGGGTGACTCAAGAATCTCCATCCTGAGGATTGCAGTCTCCCTGACCCCGCTCGCCAACGCCTCATCGTAGGCCGCACGGTACGCCTCTGCCGCCTCCTCGATCCGCCCTGACCGCGCGTATATGTCCCCCTCAAGGAGCGACAGGTATGATCCCCAGCCCTCCGCGCTCGGCCATTCTCTGACAGAATCGACAAACCGCAGCGCCTGCTCGTAGTCCTCGAGGTAGTAGAGCATCTTCGCCTGCTGGTACGCGTACCGCATGTTCTGCGGCGAGAAATCGAGAAGCATGGAGTACTCGTCGTACGCGTCCGCCCAGGCCTGGAGCTGGACATGCTCCTCCGCGAGCCGCTCGTGCTCGGCAAGCTCGTGCGCGCACACTAGCACAACAAACTTGGGCGGAGCGAAGGCCAGCCTCGCGTACGCGATCTCGTCGGCAGTCAGCGGCACATGATCCAGGTATTCCATCCACGCGTCCGTGGCGGCCTCCTGGCTCAGGCCGATGGTGCGTTCCGTGTCGTCGCGAATGTAGGCCGCCCGATACGCATCTCCACCGTACGTGTCCAGAAACCACCTCGTATGGCTCGCGCCAAGATAGTAGTTCATGCCGATGCGGCCCACGTAGAATCCCCCGGGACGCAAGTTGCGGGTGAGGAGTCGAATCGGGGCGGTTTCGCGCGGGAAGAACGGCCCATCGCTCAGGGGATCATCCGCTTCCCTCAGCGCGGCCGCCCATTGATGGTACGTGAGGTCGTTGCCCGTCTCCCATTGGACTCCCTCTGCAATTCCCTCCCCGTACGCTCCGAGCATTGAGGAGCCGAAGAAAGGAACTCCCATCGGGGCGGAAATCACGTGCACGAGCTCGTGCTTGAGAGCGTAGATGCGATTGGGGTTGTACTCGACATGGATCTCGCACGTCCATGGCTTCGCGTAGACCCCTGATCCCACGCCGGTGAGAAAGGTCTTCGAAGCTCTGTCGGGATAAATGTAGGCGCGGATCGGCCCGTCCGGCGCAACCCCGATGTCGCGCACGATCGACCAGTAGTAGTACTCGTGCTCCTCCGCGATCCGCTCGATATCCTCTTCAATCTCACCGCGCACGGGGTAGCGTATGATGAAATGCTCGGTCTCAAGCCTGCCGTCGAGCTCATGCTCGAGATATCGCCGAGTGACCTCCATCCCGAGCGGTCCCTGATAGTAGAACCCGAGAATCAGAAGGACGCCGAGCGCCAGGAAAGCCTGTATCTCGGGCAGGAATGTGTCCCATTGTCGGAGATTAGCCGGAAGGTTGGGGAGGGCGTATCTCTGGAAGCGCCTGTCGGCGAGGAGTATCGAGACTGTGGTGATGAAACATGATGCCGTGAGGAGAAACAGCCGGCTGAAGAGAAATCCCGATTCCAGATTCGCCTCCTGCTCGTAGAGCGGGAGGTTCAGAATGCCCGTGAACGGATCATGGACGCCGATCGTGTGGCCTCGTCCCAGCCTGATCACGATTCTCGCGACGAACACGATCACGATGAGAACGTACAGCCAGCCTGCACGGCGTCGGTTCGAGGTCGCGAGCGCCGCGAACGACGCGACAGACGCCGCAAAGAACGTGCTGATCAGCGGGATCGTCACGTAGAAACCCAGGCCGGTCGGGAAGTCGCAG
>Ga0315296_10000221_pt1 | contig 53688 bp, 57 predicted proteins | sample YL17G14_18_MG_FD_203921 | JGI IMG/M metagenome (GOLD analysis project Ga0315296, IMG submission 203921) | Sediment microbial communities from Yellowstone Lake, YNP, Wyoming, USA - YL17G14_18 | ecosystem: Environmental > Aquatic > Freshwater > Lake > Sediment | place: USA: Wyoming | collected... | reverse complement strand
AACTGTTCGTAATCCTTGAAGAAACCTGGATAATCAAATGGAGCATTATAGTAAGGCGGAGAAGTCACCATCAAGTGAATCGAGTTGGATGGAATCTCATGCATGTCTCTGCAGTTGCCAAAAACAATCTTGTGCCACGTATCCACTTCGTCCACTCACTTTTTCACGGTAATCTTCGTCTAGAACGCCTATGGTACTTATTGTCCCAGGTAGACCATTATGCCCTGTGGTGACTCTTATTTCTTCAACGGCCATTGGAAGCTGGAGAGATCGAACATTGCGATGCGAGTCAATCGCCGAACCAGAAACGAGGAAGCTGTAGGAAATGAGATCAACATCTCCTATCTGCGTAACCTTTGATCTGTGGGAAACAATCATCATGGATGGCCCTGAGAAGGATCTCCTTCGGCGCAAAGAGAGATGCGAAGGGCTCCAGCGCACGCTATCGCGTTCTGGCATAGAACTTCCTCTTGAGGGGCTGCTAAGAGGGTACGATGAAAGTGTCGGTTGGTTTCAATCCTTCTGGAAGCGTAACCAAGACGTACCTACGGTTGAACAAATTCGCTACATTGTGAATATTGCTTCCAGAAACACCGTTGCCTTATCAGAAGAGTCGAAAGTAATCGAGGAACTTCAAGAAGCACATGTTACCCCGGTTCTCTCTGTTCCCCCTGTCTTGAACCATGATGCGGAAACGCGCCCATAAAATAGGGTTAATTAGTAATACTGGTCGCAGCCCCGGCAGAACCCTTCGCAAGCTCCTTACCGATCTTGGAGTCCTCAAGTTCTTTGATGCAACTGTTTTCTCTGATGAAGTGGGATGGCTCAAGCCTGATCGGCGAATCTTCAAAGCGGCAGCCGAGAAGCTTGGAGTCGAAACTGGGAACATCGTTCACATAGGAGATGACCCTGAATGCGATGTCTGGGGAGCCAAACAGGCAGGTATGCGAGCATTGTTGTTTGAACATGAGGTTCCTGAGGCATTCAGAAGACAACCGGGCTCTCTATTTGCACTCAGCAGAGCCACGAGATCAATAGAAGATTCTGAGATCAAACCCGACGGCCGACTCAGTTCTCTCAAGGAAGCACTACAATTCATTGATCTGCGCATCATTTGACTACAATCAATTCATGGGTTGAATCGTAGAGCCTCTCGGCCCCGTCCTTTGTTACCACGACAATGTCTTCGATTCTTATGCCGAACTCTCCCGGAAGGTAGATCCCAGGTTCATCGCTGAAGACCATGCCTTCCTGAAGACGCACAGTGTTGCCTTGCACTATGTACGGTGGCTCATGTATATCTAAGCCCAAGCCGTGTCCTAGGCGATGGGAGAAATACTCACCATACCCAGCTTCTGTTATGATCCTTCTTCCCACTGCATCAATGCTTTCGCATGTTACGCCTGGACGGATAGCCTCAAAGGCACTCTGCTGTGCTTCCCTCACAATCTCGTAGGTCTTCCTGAACGTGTCGGTACTAGGTGCCACTTGTACAGAACGGGTTTTGTCTGCCCAATAGCCGTCCACATGACCTCCGCAACCTAGCTCCATCCAGACGCCATCGCTCTTTTCCATTACTCTGTCGGAAGTAGAGTGGTGAGGTGAAGCTCCGTTCGGCCCACTTGCAATCCCAGCATGATATTCTGGCTTCAGTCCTTGATCCTTCACGATTTCCTGAATCTGTTCTGCGAGATCTAATTCTGTGGAACCTGTAAAGTGGAGTTTGACGATCTTTTCGTAGACTTTGTCCATCTTTCTTCCCATCTCTCGTAGTCTGCTGATCTCGTGGGAGTCTTTGATTATGCGCAATTGTGAAAGGACGGGCCCCGCGGACACGAATCTTGCTTCGGGCAAGGTACTCTGCATTCTCAAGACGAATATTCCCCAGATCTGGTCGTCGATTCCAATTGTGGCCTTCTTGTCTGGATTCACTAGTGTGCGAAGGATCGTCATGGGGTCTTCCGCGTCATCCCAAGTACGCACCGTATAGAATTGATCTATGTTGGCCAATCTTGCAGCTTCGAATTTCGCCGTCACCATGCTCGGTTCCCCGTCCTTGGGTAGCACAAAGAGGGATAGGCGTTCACTGGGCTTCTTTGAGTATCCAGTAAGGTAGAACATGTCTGATCCGACAGAAACGAACAGGTAATCGATCCCTGTTTCATGCATTCTTGCTTGAGCTTTCCTGCATCTGTCTGAGAATATTGACATTTTCATTTCGATCTCGAAGGCTCGCCCAGTGCTCGCTGAGTTCACTGTTCGCGTCTAAGCAGCGCTCAGCTGGATGGGCTATCTATCTCTTGATGGGTAGTTCTCGTGGGTTGTAGATTCTGGTCGATGAAGGAACAGTTCGTACAGTGTATGGGGCTGGAGGGAATCGAAGATCCGGCGAGAAGACTTGTGAAACTGAGGTGGACTGATATGGATAGTACGCGGGAGGATAGGTTTCATTGTAGACCTGGTACGGATCGGGTGGTGTCATGGCATATGACGTTTGGGAAGGAAGGGACTGGTAGGGGACAGGTTGCGCAGGTGGTTGGTAGTAGTAGGCCTGAGGGGGAGGTTGAAGGTAGAACTCCTGTGGAGGAGGCTGATACACGTAACGCTGTGGTGGCGACTCAACGTAGTGAACCTCTTGTGGAGGAAGATAGTAGAGTTCTGGTGGTTGTTCAACCAAGACCTCCTCTGGGGGAGGTTGGTAAGAGAACTCCTGCTTTGGTGGAAGGATTTCTACTTTGATTGAAGGGCGGGGCAGATAGTAATAAGACAATGGACACACCCTTTGAGCTTTACAACTAGTTCTGTTAAGGCCTGGTATGTAAGATTGTTGCCGCAGACTAGAAGTAACGAATCATCTACGTTGAGATTACGGTTAAGGCACTAGTCAAGACGCGCATTAGAGTAGCGCGTGAACATCAACTCGGTAAAGAATCACATGTGATATCAGCGCGCTTATCAGGTCCTCGATGAAAAGTACACTAAGGATGCCTACGACCACCAAGTTAGGCATTCCCATAAGATAGACGTCAGTCACATAGACGTAAGGAAACTGAACCACATATGCAAGAGCTACAGAGATCATATGTGGAAGAATCAACCTATTTGACATCCCCTTTATTCTAAGGCAAAAGAACCCCGTCAAAAAACCCAAGATCGCATTCCCGCCGATTACGTAGGGATTTGGTCTGGCCAATGTGAAAGCCATCACGAATGTACCGAAGAAACCCACCAGTCCACCTGCCACAGAGCCGGCGGCCAACCCGGAAAATACGACCGGCAACTGTGCGAGGTGAAGTGTTACGAGGCCTGTTGGGATAACTAATAGCCCAAGGGCGTTTGAAAGTGCGCTCATCGCCGCAACAAAAGCAACGAATCTCGTTTTAGCGGGCTTGCTCATTATGGCTGACCAGCTTCATCTGTGTCCAAAGGTCTATTCTCTGTTTTTGCATGATGTCGCACGCGTTTGGAAAGCGGGACACTGCTGGACCATCACCAAGCACATTGATAACGGCTCTACCATTTGCGACATATCCCAGCGGCTTTGCTCTAGTCCAGCCAAGTCTTCTTCCGCGCTTATGTATCATATCGAGGCTGGCTGGTAAAGCAACAAGAAACTCAACTTGGAGAACTGAATGCACGCGCGACTATTTCAGGAGGATTGTCTCCTGCAGGTGTGTCGCGCCAGATGTTCATGAGAATTTACTTCGTTCTTTCCAAAATCTCCATAACCTGGTCGACGTACTTGAAATAGATTGGATCTCTTAGGTAACTCATTCTGGGTCTAGGAATATCGACGTTGACTTCTTCAACGACTTTTCCAGGCCTGGGTGACATCACGATTACTCGATCGGCGATGAATACGGCCTCCTCAACATTGTGACTGACCATGATGAAAGTGTTTGTTGAAAGCGAGGACTTCCTTCTGAGATCCATCACCAAGGAGCGGAGATTCTTTGCTGTCAGCTCGTCTAATGAAGAGAAAGGTTCATCCATGAGGAGGACCTCGGGCTGTAGAGCCAATGCTCTTGCAATTCCCACCCTTTGCTTCATTCCGCCTGAAAGATCGTGAGGGTAGGTGTTCTCGAAACCTTCCAGGCCGACCATCTTGAGATGAGACCTAGCTATTTCCAATCTTGTTTCCTTCCTGACTCCGAGTACCTCCAGCGCGACCTCCACGTTCTGGAACGCAGTTTTCCATGGAAGTAAACCAAAGAGTTGGAATATCATGGTGATCTTCGGTGTTGGAGATCTTTGTGGTTGGCCGTGGAAGAGAACTTCGCCTGAATCAGTGTGCTCTAGACCTGCAATTATTCTTAGAAGTGTGGACTTACCGCATCCGGACGGGCCAACTATGCATAGGAACTCATCTTCTTTGACAGAGAAGCTGACATCCTCCAAGACGCGGATTCTAGTTTGTTCGAATTGAAACGTCTTTGTTACATGTTCTATGTCAAGTACAGTCAAGAGTCAGACCTCGACTCGATATTTCTCGAATCTCTTCAGTAATCTTCTCCAAATCAGACCCTCCATCGAAAGAACGATGGAGGCAACGATGCCTAGTAGGAAGAAGAGTCGAATAGGATTGCCTTTTGGAGGTGGCAGGTAGCCAGTCTTGTCCAGATATGATCCAAGACCAGGAAGCTCGAGAGGGAGCCCCCCGAACATATCCATTTCATACGGCATGTATTCAGCGAATATTATGGTGTTCCACCCTGTGCCCCAGGATAGAATACTTCCTGTGACAATTGCCGGGAGAATTGCTGGGATGACCATGTGTACGATGCGTCCTATGCCCTTGAATCCAAGAAGACGACCAACTTCTTTTATCTCACCTGGGATACTCTTCACAGCTCCAACAACGTTCAGAAACATGTACCATATCATGTCTAGGACCAGAACGAGGATTGCGGTCATCTCTAGGCCAATCCTCCCTCCGAATATCCGACTGAAATAGACGAAGAATATGGGGAATAGTGCCAAAATCGGAACTGCCTGTCCAATATCGTATATCGGATAGAAGACTGCTGCGAACCTCTTGTGTTCCGCAGCCAAAACGCCCATCCCCAATGCAATGCCCAGAGAGATAGTGTATGCAATTGCAAGCCTTCCCATGGTCAAGACAATGTAGATGGGAAGATTGAGGAGTTCTGGATCTGAGAAAGCCTGACGAAACGCTTCTGGGCTGGGGATCTGCCCGAGAGCGAAGTATATCATTGCGAAGACCCCGCCCAATGACATAGCCAATGCGATCGCTTTCTCTAGGCGCGTGTACTTTTTCAGCCACTTAGAGGCTAGAATGATTGACTTCGGTCTGTGAAATCGGTCTCCTATTCGTAGCCACCTCGGTCCGATTGTTCCAAGTTTTCCAAGCCCAGAGAGACCTACTCTGACAACAGGTTTGTAGGTACCAGTGGCAACTCTCTCCATAAGTGGATGCCAAGTCAGGAAGTTAATGTAGAGAACTATTGCAGTGATTAGAACTAGTAGAATGAGGGAAAGATTCAGATCGTTGTAGACATAGGCGGCCTTCGCCAAATAGGACCCAAGTCCAGGGACAGAATAGGTTGCGCCCAAATAGACTACGTACTCTGCCGCTATCATGAAGAACCATCCGTCGCACCATGCCAGCGTGGCTCCAGAGATCAGAGAGGGCCCAATTGCAGGAAGAAGCACGTGGCGTATGTAATTGATGCCGGTCACTCCGAATCCCTGCGCAGCTTCAATTATGTTGACGGGAATTCCTTTGACGGCGCCCACGACCCCGAAGAATATAGCCCAGGCCATAGAAGTGAAAAGTAGCAATATTGCGGACAGCTCAATTCCGATTTCACTTCCATGAAAAAGCGATACGAAGAACAGTATTATGACAGGAAAATAGCCGAGAATCGGAACTGACTGTAACAAGTCGATGAAAGGTACGAGAATTATCGAGGCGGTCTTGTTCGTTGAGGCCAGTATTCCGAAGGGGACGCCCCAGACTATAGAAATTCCCAGAGTTAGCGCTATTCTCAGAAGAGTTCTGAACGTGTAGTAGGGCAGAAACGAAACCTCAGGGTTCTGAACGAATCTCATTACCAGCCAATATGCTGCAACGATTGCAAGCAACCCAGCAATGAAGATCGCTGCCTGCCTTTCTCTTCTCACGATCTGCGCCTGCTTGTTACCGTCTCTCTATGTTTTCGGTCAAAGCGGTTGGATTCAGGAGCGATTTAAGGTTGCTCAAGGAAAGCCAGAGCGGTTCATTCTCAGTTGTATGGCGGCCGCTGTTCCTGCTGTGCATATCTTGAGTGCTAGTCGTAGTGTGTATCTCTTGGTGCGGGGGTGCGTCTCCAAAGTCAGATTGGGATCGCGCTTTTCCCTTCGCTCTTACATTCTGAGACGACCGAGCATCTTGCCTGGATATGTTTCAGTGTTGCCAATGTTGGATCAAGCATTTGATCGATGAGTACGGCGACCGACCGTTCGGCCGGCCTTCGTCCTGTGGTGCTTTAATAGTGGCTATAACATTCGGATTCTAGGAGATGCAAATGAAGTTCAGCGTACTGGTTGAGAGGGATGAGGATGGGTACTACATCGCCTCAGTCCCAGAATTGCCGGGTTGTCACACTCAAGCCAAGACGCTTGACCAACTAACAGGCAGGATCAAAGAGGCGATCGAGCTATACTTGGAAACTGAGGGGACGAAACCCGATGGAAAGATCGAGATCGTCGGCGTTCAGTTCATAGAGGTCCCGGTCAAGTGAGCCTGAGACCCACACCTGCGAAGAAAGTCATCAAGCTTCTTAGCAAGATAGGATTTGAAGTCGTCAGGCAACGAGGCAGTCACGTCATTATGAAACACTCCGATGGAAGAGTGACCGTTGTTCCGGTGCATCTTGGAGAAGACCTAGGAGAGGAATGCTGTCCAAGATAATCAGAGATAGCAGGATCACTAGAGAGCAGTTTCTCAAGCTACTGGAAGAAATCTGAGTGCTACTATTCCATTCAAACTCTGATGTAACCCTCATAGCAGCGAGGCGTCAGTGCGAGGATCGTCCGTCACGCAATCGAGGCTAATTGACAGTCTTGGGTTTCATCAAATGACATTGAAATCATGTTGCTACTGAGGAGTAGAAGTGCGGGGGGTGGGAACCCCGCACCAGTTTACCAGTAAAGGGGGGTCAGAAACATCTCTTAGACAGTAGCGCGCGCGCTAAACATCAGCATTCTCTTCAGAATCAAGTGTGCCGGAGACCTAGACGCAATAAGCAAGATGCTCGGAAGCGAATTCTCGAAGATCGCTCCAAGTCTTCCTGTGGGCTACCCGATCTTTCATTTAGCAGATATTGGAGATCCATTCGTGATGACGTGGCGTCCCACATACTCACGATCCTAGCGCTTTGAAGTGCTGATCAGTGGCATATTCGAAAGACCGGAAGGGATCTCGCCTTGTTTTATCGAAGCCCATCGTCATGGAATCAAGATATGCAGGCTTTAGAAACCGGGCTCTTTGAAGAGTTTAGACTCATAGTTGACTCCTAGCCCCCACAATTGCGTCATCTTACGAGGAATCTTAGTTTCGACGATGGTGCAGGTGTGATAGAGAGAATGATTCGAGTTCCTATGAGGATTTCCACAATGAACGTCTTGTCGTAAGTCTGCCCAGTTGATTGCGTCTTAAGTCACCCTTCTCTTTAAAAGAGAACAAAGAGTTGAATTACTTCACTAGAGGAAGATCCTCAGGTGTTTGCCAGCTGGATAGGCTAACTTTCACTTACGCTCTGATCAAATCACTATACGAACAGGGCGAAGATTACGTCGATTCCTTTTGGCCTTTCGCCATTAAGGTATTTCCGACCGATAGATCAGTCGATTCCCATTTCATTCAACAAAATCTGAAGCAAAGATTCGATCTGGAAATCCCGTTGCATGCTCTTACGATTGTACTAGGCAGGGCCAAAGATCGAGGGCACATAGAACGGGAAGAAAGACAATACAAGCTGACATCCAAAGGGCTTACGTACTTGGATGCATTCGAAGCCGACAAGGATGTAGAAAGGAGAATAAACGCGTTACTCGAGGATATGCGGAAGTTCTTTGAAACGCATGGAATACAGTTGACTACGCAACAAGTCCATGAGACTCTCATGTCTTTCCTTCAGTTGAATATTCAACCACTCATTCAGTTTCTCAGCCCTTCTCATGCTTCAATACCTGCTATAAAAAGACGAGAAGCGCGCGATGCGTATCTACTTGAATACGTCGAGACAGTCGAAGAATCGAAACCAGAACACTGGAAAACGTTTCAAGATATGGTCTTGGGCTCGATCATCTCAGTCGTTCTCAACGCTGAAAGAGTTGCGGAAATTAGCGAAGCACCGATGAGAGGTTTCAAGAACTGTGAAGTATTCCTAGATGCAAACTTCGTATTCTCAATATTAGACCTACACAGCCCGGAGTTCAACGAGCCCGCAAAAGAACTCTATGACCTGCTTAAGACGCACGCGTTCCGCCTAAAGGTGTTCAGTTTCACAGTCGATGAGATTTGTAGGGTCATTAATGGATATTCGACTCAAGCATATCGCTATCCTATTGGCATAAGGGTGGATTCCCTTTACAGTACTCTAAAGGTTAAAGGATGGACAAAGCCCCGAGCCAGAGAGTTCATCACGAATATCGATGATACCCTGTCGAACAAAGGAATTCAGATTGAATGGATAAAAGACATAACCCTTGAGAAATATGAGGCACCAGATGAACAGATACGAGAGATCATAAGAAAATACAAGCCCTTGCAGGACTCCTTTCATCAGAGTCATGATCTTGCAGCCATTCAAAAGATCAGAGAAATGAGAATGAGGCCAGTAAGGAAGATCGAGGACATATCTACACTTTTCCTGACTTCAGATAGTAGGCTCAGCGCTTTCGACTTCGTCGAGATGAAGCATAAAGAGAATGGAACTGTCTGTGAGGTTATCCTGGACCGCTTGCTTACTAGTCTGCTGTGGCTGAAATATCCTAAGAGTGGACTTTCGCTGAAGGCCATCATAGGCGCTCACTCCCGTGACCTATTCGTCAAACGAAGGATTTGGGACAAATTCTACGATGTTCTGACAGAATTGAGACAAAAAGGTCAGGTTACTGACGAACGTATCTCGACGCTATTCTACCACAACTACGTAGAGTATGTACTCAAACCGCTCGACGAGAATAATGTCGACGAAGTCACCCCTGAGTTTGTTCTAGAAACAATCGAAGAAGCAGCTAGACTGCCCGAACAAGAAGTCCAACGTCAGATTGTTGAAAAAGAAAAAGAATTCTTGCAGCGGTTGAACGAAGAGCGCACCAAGAGTCAGCAGGAAAAGGAAGCTGCGGAAAGAAGCTGGCTGGAGAGATTGCAACAGGTTAAGACCAACATCAGAATGGAGGCAGAGAGGAGCGCTGGATTTTATTCTCGGATGTGCTCGGGAGCTGTCTGCATGTCATTAGTTGCTTTTGTCTATGGAATCTACTCTCAGATTGGATGGGCGGCTCTGTCACTCGTCTCTTTCATTTTGGGCGGGACTGGCGTCGTAGGCATTTGGATAAAGTTGAACAATTATCTTGAAATGCGATTCTCGAACAGGATCTACAGTAAGAGAGCGACAAATATACTTAAAGGTCTAGAATTGCATGACAACGGCGCACCGGAAAAGCACGCGTCACATCGTTCATAGCTCTCGAGAGATATGAGCCTGAGAATTTCAGAACCGATTCTAGCACCAAGAACGCGTCGGACCCCGCCCGGTCCAGCACATTGATGCGTCTAGAAATGGATACAGAATTGATGTGAATAATAGCGCCTGTGCCACGCCTTCCGCACCCTAACGTGTAGAAAGCTACTGTATATTCCCTGAGTCTAAGAAATTCGCCTAGGTAGGATCGAGTCCCGGCGGCCGCAGCACCCCGATGTTTCGCGCGCTTACCGACAAATTCACGCGTATGTCTTGACAAGCGCTACTGCTAGACCTATGCCTAAGACGACTGTAAGAGACAGAAGCACAGAACTCATCTGATCGAAAGGAGCCCGTGCCAGCTCAACCACCGATATCGAAAAACCAATGAGTGCCACATCCTTGAATATGGACCATACACGTCGCCTCTCCATTGAATTCAGTCTGTTTTCCGTGTCCTTCAGACGCTGTTCCGACTGTTCTTTCTCGATTATCAGCCTCTGAAGCTCCCCTATGCTAACTAAAGTCATCTCCGGCGGTATGTAGCGAAACGGCATTGGCTTTCCCCTTGCAGGTGACGCATATCTACTTGAATCATCCTCGCCTTTTGCCACTCAGATCCCTCAATGCATGTACTCGTCTGAGAAGCCCTCTAGCTTTGCCTCAGGACCCGGCCTCTTCAGAAACATGAATCGTTCAGGATTTCTCACAACAGATTTGAGTAGACCTGACTCTCTCTCAACTGATTGGAGAGTCTCTGCTGACACTATTCTCAATTCAGGTACGACGCCGTAGTTCTTGTTCTTGACGGCGCGCGCGTGCGTCAATAGGAAGTAAGCTCCTCCCCCTAAGCCTATGAAGCGCGTGTACGTATGGATCAGGTTACGCGAGGAGAGGCTTCTTACTACGAGTCTACGGATGGAAGGATTGATCATCACTACGCCATAGTTTTCTGGGGCGAAAAAAACGCTCCCTTGTCCTGCCGTGACCAGCGAAACATTGACCACCTCTTCTCCACGGTATTCCTGAACCAGGAATCTTGCTTCACCTTCTAGTACCTCAAAGATCTCTTTGATATGTCCCGCCGTGGTGTAAGGCAGATTGTCATGCCCAATTGTCTTCACATATTCTTCTCCAAGAACTAGAGGAGGCATAACCGTAACATCATATCTCAGACCTTTTTCCATAAGACTTGGTCGATCGTTGTCACGAGCCACATCCCAGTGTACATAGTACAATGGCAAGCTAGAGCTGAGAGAACCGACAGATTCAGGGGCATAGAGCACGGGCATTAGATCGCCAAGTGTCCTCACAAGTGGAGCAGTTGCCTTAACCTCTCTCAGAAAGTCCTCTAGGTTGAATGGTGCTTTGGACTGTTTGTCTAATATCTCTGCTGTCATGGCTTGACTCTCTTCATACAGTCATCAATAACTAGACGTGTTCCAGAAAACCCGTGGTGTCGTGTGATTTAACGCTTTTCCATGTTCCAGTTCAACATACCGTTACAATTGAAGTTTTCATGTCTCGAATTCAGCCCTACGATCATGGACGGGTCTGAGCTCAGGCGACGTCCAGAAGGATTTCAACGGTTTTGGTATCCGTCCCAGTACACATAATCCCGAATTCCCATAATTCTCCTCTGGCGGTGTGGATCCAAGCTCCAAGCCTCTCCCTCTCCTCCTCTCTCTGAGCGTGGCTAATCACCTCTCCCTCGGGAATCTGAAGTATTCTCACTATGGAATTCGTGAGTGTTCTTGTAGGCTACTCGATCGACTCTGGCGAGAATTCCAGCTCGATCTCTTCTTGGGGGTCCGTACGATTGATTGCATACGGCCGGCCCGTAGATATCCGTGGACGCAGCGGATATGTACTACCAAGATCTTGATGGCCAGTATGAGGTCGTCACAAACCCGAACTTCCTTGAAGACAAGCCTTCAAATGTCGTAGAATGCAATATGTACGAAACCTGCAAAATCTTCAAGAATGAATACATTGAGAAGCGCGCGCTTGAGCAATATCCTCTGGAGGCGAAAGTGCTGCTGGCTTGGCTGGGACCAACCAACAACCTTTGTTCTTGGGCAGCGCACAGACTAGCGCGCGCGCCGCACTTGGATGAGTGTGTCGAGCTTGTAACCGACGTAGCATCCTATCTTGGAATGACACCTCGAAGCGAGAACAACCGCTCTATGTGCTCCATCGAGTATCTGTACAGTAGGTGGACATGCAGTAGCGATCATGAATGCATGCCAGATTTTTCTTCCATCATCAGGAAATTCTTTGACTAAGTCAGGTTCAGTCCTTCCCTCATTCTTGAGATACTGGACAAACATATGCAAATTGAAATTATGCTTTTCAAGAAAGTGATTGACGCTGGCGTTTACTTCTGGCAGGCGCAACAGGTCACAAGGAACATTCTCCTTTTTCCAACGGTACTCACTCCTCCCAAGGTGCTCATGAAGCGAATTGTCTCGATACTCTTTTCCTGTGAGAGCCTTCATCAACCTGATCGATTCGTGTAGATCAAGTTCATCGATGGCGTTATCAAATCTCTTAACAAATTCCTTTGTCTGTTTCCATACTTGAACGACTTTTCCCAACTCAGATTTGAGGTAGTATCTAACAACTTCGGTCTCGTCAACGCATGCACATCTCATAAATCTCGCACAGGCATATAGTTGGTTTTGACAATTGAGGATTTCGAGTCCCCTAAGGTTACCAAGCTACTCATTGGGGGGATCTGGACATGCGAACTGTCGAGGGGAGTTCTATTTGTATTCAATACTTGCATCCACATTCACATACGGGGCTAGAGAAGGCTTCATATTCTCTCTAACAGGGCACTTTTTCTCTTTGTACTTGACCGCCTTTGTCAGCCATCAAGTATGCGTCCAAGCGACTAGGCGAGGAGATGGAGAGAGATAAGAAAAGAACTTGATGAAGAGTCCATTTCTGAGAGTTCAGGAACTCAACAGATCATTGCGCTAGGTCCTCCGATTGGGCCGCTGCAAATCTTCAGACTTACCATTCACATATGGTACCTAGCTGCCTTTACATCCTTGCCAAGTTTATTTGGCCCCATTCCTACATTGTGCCTAGAAGAGTTGTATTGCATACTGCTGGACTGAGGACAATGTCGCTGAATGCGCTCCGATCACTACTTTCAATAAAACTACGACTCAACGCTAACAACCAACCGTTGTTCGAGATATCCCCTGGAGACGCAATGCGACTTGAAGACGACGTTTTGAGGATAGATTGTGGTTCAAATCAATTCGTTTCTCGAGAAGATGGACTAGTTGGCTTTTCGGGGCTACAGTTCAGACCTTCTTTGGTATATGCTCCGAATCGCAAGTTTGCTGGATCTGCCTACTCATGGGTCAACGAGAGAACCAGTCAATTACTTGGCAGCGCCATGGCCGCTGCGATGCCCGTGTACTTCTGGCTTTCACTCACACAAGGATTCAATTTTACGCCGATGACTCAATTGCAATTGTGTTCGAATCTTTACGGCCTGTCTCTCGAGGGGTACTTGGTGGGCGATAAGATTTCTGAACTTAGAAGGCAATTAAGAGGCAATTTGAGGTCGTTGAAGCGGGGTGATCAATTGGACTCTTACGTTTCTCTGATGAGAATCTTCGAGTGCGCCAACTCAGAAGCGAAGACTGGGCGTATACTCTGCAATCTTGGCTATGATGTTCAGCTTGGCATCCATCCCGATTTGTTGGTCGACGGAATAGGAGTAGAAGTGAAGAACGTTCTACAGAGTTTTGCAGGTACTAGTGATTATGGCTTCCAATTGCGCCAGAGAGCCCAACAGATTGCCAAGGAACAGAATGCTCAGATAGTAATCTTTGATGCGGCACAGTACTTCAATTTCCACTGGCACAAACACATGCAACCCCTCTCAGCAGTGATGAAAAAGGCGATGTGGCAAGCTCGCAAAGGGCGAATCTCAGCGATACTTCTGTCGCATAGTCCCTCAGATCAAACTCCTCGCGGGCTAATTCTCTAGGCGCTTGTATTGTGGACCAAGCAGCATTCACGCTCATGCAACCGTGTAAAACGTAGATTTCTTGAGTTCCAGAAACTGTTCCAAATTCCCGACAACAGAGCACTCAAGATCAAGACAGCTGGAGACCTATCTAGAGGCGGAATTTAGAACCTCGAGAGGGAGAGAAAGTGAGTGAGAGCAAGGTGCAGGAGCTGATGAAGAAGCATCCTCCCTCGTTCATGTTTGACTTTCATCCGATACGCTTCTCCAAGAAGGTCTCAGAGGATGAACAAGAAGACCAGAAAGAGATAGAAGTTGACAGAGAAGAAGAGTAGCGTGGCACGTGCTGTGAGCAATGGACGTTCCAAACGGAACAGCAATCGAATTGCGTTGAGTCAACCGTGGTTCATTCATTTGCTAGCCGATTCTGCTCAGCAAAAACTCAATTGCGGCTTCAGTCATTGAGAGAATGTATCTTGCCTCCTTGGGTCCTGGCCTGTATTTGTCGTGAGCGTCCTCACTTACGAGCCTATAGTAGAACTGATGGATGGATTCTGCCACCCAAGGGTCCAAGTATCTGTGACTTGCGACTCTTTCGAGGTTGTGTGTGAAAGAGTCAGTTCGTTCGAGGCCCACTCGGATCATTAGGTTCTCCAAGACCTGCTCGACCGCAGACCTGCAATTCTTTGCGCCGTCCTCTGGCGCTCCTGCAATGATTTTTGCTTCTGCTTTATCAAGTAAATCTGCCTGTGAAGGCATACCCCACATAGTCAGTCGCCTGCAAACGTCAGTCATTAGGCTAGCAGATCTCACAGACGGGGGATCTATTTCTATTCCTCCCGGCATCCCTTTGAGCACAGATTGCACAAAGGAAATACATTCGTGCTGAGCGTCCTGTATCTCTTGGCTAGTGCACTCTAACTTTCCAAGTTGCGCTATCTGACGGTAGAGAGCTGGACGAACGGTGACATCAAACTCTACTCTTCCATCTTTAACATCAGAGCCAACCATCAAAAGGTCTATGGGGATACCAGAACGGGTCTCACCGAGTTTTAGGAGAAAAGGGCTCGCATCCTTAAATCTCCGTAAGAGGTCCTTCCTCGGTGTTCCCAAGACTCTGGTGAAGCTTATCGTGTTTCCCCGTAAGTCTCCTGTCCACAGAGATCCTGGCCATCCAAAATTCAGGTTGTCCTGTATCTTCTCGAAGATCTGTTTTACGCTTGTCGCTTTGATCGCATACTTGGCTCTAATTACTAGCTGTTCAAGGTCTGGGGATCGGTATCCGTTCCTAGGCACATAGTAGAATCGAGCTTTGCTCTTTCCGTAGTCGTATGCAAGATATGCGACAAAGATAGCTACAACAACCAAGGCAAAGGCGTAGCTAATATCTGGACTACTTTGTGTCAACAGTCCCCATCAATGAATAAGTGAATGCACGAATCTCTTTAGTCTTATGATCTCTCGTGTCTGAGACATGTTGGGCCTTCATCTCTGATTCGAGCAAGAGCCGGAAAGAGGGGGCGAACGAGAAGGAAGTATCATAGAGCTAATTGATAAACGCTAAAAGCCATTGCGGCAATAACAGTAAACAGGAGTAGAAGGCCTAACTGTTTCCACGATCGAGCCTCTTCCTCTTTTCCAAAGGAAATCAGCATATATCGATCTATGTATGGGATTGTGAGTTTCTTTTACCCTCTTCTCAAGGTAGTCTAGCCCCTTATCAGGGATAATTAGTTGGTCGTCCCAAATGGCAACTCTAGATCCATCTCTGAGAGGTCCCAAATTCATTCGTGTGAAGAAGAGAACAGATATCTCCCATTGTAGTTGTTCTGCCCTTTCATCGTTTCCAGAACTCTCGTAAGATTTTCGGATTTCTGCGAGTCTAGTCGCACGCTGATGCAACCGTTGCATAGTGGAGGTGTCTCGTTCTATGTCTTCCAAATGTGCTCTAAGAGCCGTGTCTTCACTCATGTTATCTAATCACATCATGAGCAAGTCAATCAGGACTACCTCCTAGCATGGTATGTCAGGGATTTCTGTCTTGAGGTGACGAAGACAAAGCATGCACGAGTGGACCTAGTAACAGTCTAACTGACCAAAGTCTAGCGCGCGCGCGAAAATCTTCACCCTTGGGAATACACGCTGCAATTCAGACTTCCCTAGAGGTGGGAACCCCGCACCAATTTACCAGTAAAAACCTACTCATAAGGCATCTTCTGAGGCATCTTTTGGGGGGCCCGCGGGGACTCGAAACTAACAATGTGCGAATACTCACAGTCGAAGGGACATTCCTGACACGACGAATAGTCTATCGAATGACTCCGCACGCTCAAGGTGGATAGGAGTTCCGAAGACATAACTTCGATGGTCACCAACACCAGAAGCACTACCCGCCTAAGCTTTCGTGTTACCAGAAAGAAAAGAGCGCGCGCTAAGACGAGGTCGTCGCTACGGTAATCAACCGACTGTATGAGAAGTTGCGCGAGCAGATGGGCATGGAAAAACTGATTCATGTATTGTCGCGGAATTGAAACCTGTAGAGAGAGTTCCGAAAGTCTGAATCTAGCTGCTGTCTCAGGAATGTCCCGTAGGGAGGAGCTGCGTCTTGGGTAGAACCAATAAAGCCGAAGGGGAAGCCTCGCGCGTGGGCTTGGCTACCAAGCAAGCTATGCATGCTGTTGAGAACTGTTCTCCTTTGTCGTACTCTTTTTCTTCGTACATGTCGGTGACCTCGAACTGATGGTCCTCATTTTCTAGTCTTCTAAGCACATCCACAGCTGTGCACGTATTCACTTTCCCTCTCGCCAGAATGTAGAACATATCAACACCTTTCCGTCTTGCTCTTCTAACGTAGTTGACATATGGATCACTACCCCATTTGGCCACAACCTTTCGTTTTCCAACCAGCACGATTGATGTTCTAATGCAATCACCAATGTACTCGAGATCAACCCTTTCACCCCGTCGTTTCGTACTAAACCGATAGAACAGGTCAATCAGATTTCTTATGTCGTACTTTATCCCGCGCATTTCAATACATTCCATGCAATATGCCTCTTTCAATTGAGTTCAGGATCATTACGATGTAGTTTTTGTTGACATGGGAAAGCTCCTGCAGGGCTCCATAGTTTTCTGAGTTTCCAACAATATCCCTTGTCACATAATCATACAGTCGGAAGAGATCCAAATCCCTCAGTCTATCTTGCTTTAACCTACAGTATGCTTGCTGAAGTCCACCATCAGCTCCCATTTCTCTGATGTGAATCCCTATCAGAATCAGATCTACAACTTTTCGAATCTTTTCGGTTAAATAGATGCGCGAGGAGAGGGGCTGCATTGAATAATCTTTTTCGATCAGTCTGACTATGTGTTCTGCCGAGGCCGATGTCATCAACACCGTCCTATCCCTTGTGTCAATAATCTGCCCTTCGACATTTCGGATACGGAAATTCCGCTGAACGACAGAGAAGGCGCTGTATACATTTAGAGGATGGCCTTCAAGACGTTTTGATGCCTCAGTATACTGCTTGGTTAATCTCTTCGCATATCGAGCGTGATACACCAGATAGGAGACATCGTATGACTTGTCCTTGGTCTTCCCGAGTATTCCACACACGTCTTTCCTGAAGTACAGCAGCAAAATGAGTACCGCTAATAGGATGGCTACCGTTGGAGATACCTGCTTGAATAATAAACCAAGTAAGTCGGTGAGGAAATTCCAGTCCGACATAACCTCCCCCCGAAACGTATCTTGGTATTCGCCCTGTGCGTATAAAAGCTTAATCCTTATCCGCACTTGGGATATAGCCAAGATCGTCAGCCTGAAGATCTCAAGAAAACGTTGTTTCTGGCTCTCCGAACGCGATCTTGGATATCTGGAGTTTGAATATCGTGGTCAAGCAGGTTGTGTGGGCACATAGAATGGTGTCTCATCCGACACGTCGCGAATTGAAGCGCATATACATCTTTGCTCTGCGCGAGTCGGTTCTAAAGGTCCGCTTACCACTCTGATGAATTGTAGGAAGAGTTCTGAGGGGGACCTAGCCCTCGTCATGGCATTGTTGCGGCCTTCGTTCAAGATGTTCAAGCGTTTCGGCCAAGTGCTTCACGAAATCGCTTGCGACCTCTACTTCGGAGCCCCCCTACTTGTAGCCTTCTGGACAAGCAGAATAGCCTTTCTTAGATGAGATCATGTCGTCCTAGGTATCCTATAGACACGTACATACAGATTGTCCGTCTATGCATCAGAAGAAAACTGAGGAGATAATCTAGGCCAAGCGAGGATCGGATTGTGAAATGTTCAAGAAATATATCTATGAACTTGTAACGATTGTTCTCGTCTGTCACAGCCCAGGTTGTGTGCTGAGTTTTACGTATCTTCGTCTGCCGCAGCCACACTTGTAAAAGGTTTCTATTATGCGTGCGAGTTCCAATCTTGATACTTCTCTCGATACGTGACCTACGTAGCTCAAGAACTTCGGTCTGTTTTGTTCCTTGTTGTACTGCTCTGCGTACAGGCGCCCGGCTAGATCCGTTACGGTCAAAGCCTTTCTTGATCTCTCTAAGAGTCCACAAATCTTTAGCGCCAGTTCACTTGAAAGAGTTCTGAACCTTGACGCAGCATATCTTTCCTTTCCTTTGTATGCTGAGAAGCTGAATTCCGTTGCCAAACCTCCTTATATCCCGAAATTGGATATTCGTAAGTTGGTCTATTAAACACTTAAAGATTTCCTAGACAACGAAGTCAAGAATTGGTCCCTTTCTCCTTCACCTTAGCGCGCGTGCTGTTCCATATCTGCTCTTGGCTCGTTCCTTCAGACCTTAAGCCAATCCTCATCCAGTAGTTTTCGCAGAGTCTTCAAGAAATTATTGCCCATGGCCTTTGTATTTTCAGTTGCGCGTTTCCAAGCGGCATCTATGAGGTTCTTCCTTTCTCCAGGGGGTTCTCTCCTAGAATCCTCACCAAGATCTCGGCATCTTGTTGCCTCATAGTTGAAGTTGCTGACTCCAAAGTAGACTCTACTTAATCTAATTCTCTGATCTGCGGTAAAGAGCCTTAGTGCGCCTGAGTATGCAGCCGAGTCCCATACAGCATGTGGGAGGAATTCTAGTCTGTTGCGCTCCAGATTCTCAGTCGCTACCACAATCTCGCTTCTGAACGCCTTCCTGAATGCAGATCGCTCTACACGATCCTTCCACCAGTCAAAAAGAGCATCAGCCCCAATCTTGGAGAAGAGACCCGCTAGAAAACCTGAGAGGAAGGTCTGTAAGAGAAAGGATCCCTGTTCTTCGTTCAACGTGCCCAGCCTTGAGGACTCTTTATTGCAGCTTTGACATATCTTTATAATAGAGCGCGCGCGGGATTCGCGCACCAGTTTACCAGTAAGACGGCCTACCCGCAACCTGTTGACAGAGTCATAGCATCTGAAGAATATCTCCCCCGGTACGCTTGGGAGTTGTTATCTCATCTTCGTTCGACTCGACCATTTTCAATCAACTATAGAGGTGCTTAGAGTATCTGCCAAACGCTGTTGACTGAGGCGCTTTTCTACTGTTTTACTCTTTTTTGCCGACTTCCAGCGCAAATCGCAATTTCTTCGGAATGACTCGAAATAATGTCGCCATTTGGTTCGGAAAAGCTTCTCAGTGTGCTGGCTTGGAGGCGATCGAACGAGCCTTTTCTAGTAAGAGATGAGGTATTACTACGAGGACATTATCGACGAATGATTTTTCACAATTTCATGCTCCTCATCTTAAGTAGTTCTTCTCTTACCACATTTGAGGGAACATCGAAGAAATCAAATGCTTCGTACAAAGGTTTTGTTAGAGTTCTAACGATCTCGGGTAATGCTTCACTGATTTGGCCAGTTGGGATTGTGATCTCTGAGGCGATAGAGTCTTGCTTTGATGGACCTCTTGGATCAAAGGAGATGCGACGGGGGGTTGCCCAGGAGATGAGCGTGCGACCCGAAAGTCCTTTCCACATGACACGAACTGCAACAGTAGTTGCTGCTTCGCCTGCCATCGTCTTCGCAAGTCTCTCGGCGTGAAGAAGACATTCGCCAATCCTCCATATTGGAAGTGTCACATCAAACATTGTTCCTGGTTCAGCATGCAGATCGCTATCTTCTTCATATCCCCGCAACAGAAACATCATTCCCTTTGGAGATGCCCTCCAGAAATCAGAATCGCCAGAATAGCGAAAGACATCTGAGCGAGTAGGTCCAAATAATGATGGGGAACGAAGCTCTCTGAGCCAGCATTCAACCACATCATTGTAAGGATACGGTGCGATTTCCTCACGACTTGGAACCCACCAGGGTGGCCACCCTGTTTCATGGCCTCGTACTTTCCTAAGAACATCAAGAAACTCACTAAGAGACATTGATGAAGAAAACCCTCTGACTGAATATGCCACGTACCAGATACCCTTTGAATAACGAGAAGGATTCTCGTCCTGTAATTTCTCTGCCACAAGTGAATTGAATCGGTCCATGGACCCGCTAATCCACTCATGTAGTTCTGTTGTCTCATCTTCTTCTTTGGTTTGAGTGACAGAGACTTCTCCTTGGAGAATCTCGCGGATTCTCTCCAAAAGGTTGTCTCTTGCCGCCATTATGCAGCGGTTGATTAGTTCGTCCCATTCTCGCCCTGACTGAGGGGTCTCACTTTTCGGACCCAGTCGTCTAATGTAGTAGCTGTTCTGGTGCACATGCTCTCCGTTTGGACCATCACGCTTGGCTCGAATGGGAACCCTGTGATGGCCAGGTACTGTGACGATTGGAAAGAGCCGTCCATTTTGAGGGTGAATCACGTGATGAACGGTACAGTGAAAGGGTGGCTCGGCATAACGCTGCACAATGTCATTGATGCAATCCTGTGAGTATAGATCCAGATCAGATGGCCCAAGATTCGAGGGTTCCCATAAACCATCCCTCTTGATGAAACCGATGAGAACAAATCCTCCTCCATGATTCGCAAGCGCAAGTAGGGCTTGTGCTAGGTTTGCCTTGTGTTCTTCCAACGAGAGATTGAGCCAATCCTTCAGCTCGGTATCCAGCTCTTCATGAGCCCTACCCAGAAGATCTTGAAGGCGCCTAAGGCTATGTGTGTCCTCACTCATTCCACAGGCCCAACCTTGGTAATGTCTCTTTCAATGTGTCTCCTATGGACATTAGGGTTCATTTCGTTCAATGAGCAAGACAAATGGAGTTGGGGTGGGAACCCCGCATCAGTTTGCCAGTAAGCCAGCGCGCCTTGACCGCCAAGCTTCTGAGTCAATCTAGGCAACCTCAAACAAGCCTCAGAGGCGAGCGCACGCAAAGTCTAAAGGCATCGGCAATTCTCTTGTCAATAACGGGGGGAAAGTGGTTGTCCCGTAGACCCGTGTCACTGAAATTGAGAGATATTGTTCTTCTGTTTCTTGGAGCATATCTGGGTGTCGTATACAGCGAGATGTTTGCAGGGTTCAAGGCTACGAGTCATACGGCGTTAGAATATGTTGGTGCTCACATCGTATCGATGGTTTTCGGTTTCATCATTCTCGTGCTTATTTTGAAGATCTTTCAACGTTTAGGATGGGTTACAGTTCCAAGGGAGCTATGATAGATCGTAGTGACTGGGAGGATGGTGCGAAGACATATTCCCTGCCTTCGAGGACATATCAAAGACAAAGAAGATGTGAAGATACCTCAGAACGCACCAATGGGTCCACAGATCATAAAATTCTGGCTCAAAGATACGAATAACAAGAGGAACAAACACGAGTATGAATACACAATCTCAAACTGGCGCGAGTTAGATCTGCGCGGTTTTCGCGAACCGACTGAAGAACAGGTTCGCAGAGGGTGCTGGTGAAGAAGACTGCATCAGAGCGGCCAACGAAGCTCTGAAACTCATACCGCGTCGCGACCGAGAGAGAGACCAAAATCAAGGTCGTAGTACGCGCAAAGCCCGCATGCAAATATCGTTTCTTCAACACACAATTCTTCTGCTATTGGACAGGAGTGCTTTGCTGACCCACACATGCAAGGATGTCGCGAGAGTATACACGAAGTCTTTCGAGTTCTGTCTCTTCAAGCAGTCTATTGTGGGCAATGTTGTTACGCGCTATTTCCAATTCGCTTAGTCTTCCAATCACAGAATGTTGATCGCGGAAGTGAGGTTGGAAGACTCCCCAGTTAGCTTGAATTATGCTCTCAAGTTCATCGAAAAGAGTATACCACAGCGGATGAGATTCTTTCACCTCATGCCAAGGAGATCCTGTTTCCTTCTTCCGCCTGTTCTCGCAGTTCTCTCGGATGGTTGTTGATACTACTTTATCCCACCAATCTGCGCCGACCTTTTCCTCCAACTTCTCCTTTATGAACTGTCTCAGACTGTTCTCTAGTAGGTATAGTATTGCATATGCTCTGACCATTCGTTGAGCTTCTTCATGCAAAGGGGTTCTTTCAGCGATCTTGAGAATCGATTCTAGGGATGTTTGAATGACCTGCCCGTTTTCAATCACGTATCCTATAGGCTGAAGGTACGAGTTCAATGTTCGGACATCTTCTTCAGTCAACTTATGGCGACCAATCAGCGTTGTCAAGAAGTGGGAGAAGTCAGATGGATTAGCTTTGAGTTGGTTCAAGGCAAACGCTATCATCTCGGTCTTGTTACCCGCTGGAACACATGAGAAACCGAAAGTCTTCAGCATTCGGTCCATAGAAAGTGTCCCCATTCTTATGCCTAGGAAATTCGCGATTTTTCCTATAGCCATAGCAAGAGGATCTGGAGCACTCAAGATAACTGCACAGTGAAACGTCCCGCTTCCCGAAATTTAAGCGTGATTAGCTGAAGCGCGCGCTTCACCGATACGTAGCCCCGTTGAGATCTTGGGCGATTTCTAACTTGATATAATGAAATCCCTTACGTTAATTGAGAATCGGTAACATCTTACGTTTCAACGTGGTGATAAGAGATGAGCAGGTTGAGTGGAGAACGCAAGGATTTAACAGTGCTTGAACAGGAAATTTCGGAAGCGGTTCAAGAACTTCGCAAGTTGGTGTGTAGGCTACCAATGGCTTCGACCCTTTCGAACATTGCTTTGAGAATATTCCTGAAGAGTCCAAAAGTAGAGTTGGAGGATATTAGTCCGATTTATGCCGAATATGTTACTTGGTTGTACGTGTGTAATTTCGGTTCGGTACCGAACCCGCTCGCTATTGATGAGGCGGTTACAGATGATGATCTCGAAAGAGCATACGCTCTCTCGATCAAAACTGTCAAGCTAGTTGAGGACTATTCTCTTCTTAAGGTTGCGGGTAAGAGGCGCTTAGGTGATAACGTCGAAGACATTCTCGAACACACGAGAATTATGAATCTTCTCATGCGTGGTGAGGCTTTTCGTCATCACATGAGTTCACAATTGCATGCGCTATTCGATCCGTTCAGTACAGAGTTGCAGCAGCTCATCGGTTTCGATATTACCCAGGCTCTTGAGATTTTTGATGGCTTTGGTAGGCTAGTGAATAGTAGAATCTTGAAGTGCGAATCAATCATGCTCCAAGAATCTAAGTCAGATCTCCCTGATTTGCACAAAACACATGGTTCTGCTGAACTTCGCAAACAGAGCGAGGAGATCAATCGTTACCTGATAAAGGCGATGAGACCAGTGGCACACAGGATATTCTTGGTGACTTGTGTAGAACTCGCGGAGGTTACAAACGTCGATCCATCTGTTATTCGGAAATTCCTCGACTTCTTTACAACCGAATTTGGACAGCACGATGTAGGAGGATTATGGCCAAGCGTTTACGACTCCCTTGATCGTGCTCCTTTTCTCAAGTTATCTGACGAATTATGGTTGGCCCACTTGGCAGGAAACTCGATTTTTAGGTTCAAAGCAGCTATTGAAAATGTACTAGAAGAGAACGGGGGCCTCTGGAGCCGCTACGAAGGTCATAGATCAGATTACTTAGAAAAACACGCAGTAGCCCTGATCAAATCAACTACGCGACACGCCGACGCGTGGGTAGGCTTGCGTTACTCTTACGATGACGGTCAGGGAGTTCGAGACTACGAACTTGACGGGCTTGTGTTGGTGGATAGAACCGCGTTTTTGGTTGAAGCGAAAGCAGGTACGATGTCCACAGCAGCTCGAAGAGGATCAAGAAGTGCAATAGATCAGTTGAAACGATTGCTTGATGAAGCTCAACAACAAACTGCGCGAGCAGCGCGCTATATCCGGTCTTCGGAAGAAGTGTACTTCAAGAGTTCTAAAGGCCAAGTTCGTTTGAGCAGTAAGAACATAACACGCATGTATCTTATCTCCGTGACGTTAGACTCATTGATCGCCTTTACAACAAATAGATCCTGGCTATCTAGAGCAGGAATAGTAAGCGGAAACGAAGCTGCATGGTCCGTCTCTGACCTTGACTTACAAGTGATAACTGAATTGGTCAATGGTGGGGGGGAGTTCGTAAGTTATCTTGACCGCAGATTAGCAGTGCAAGATCTGGAGGCATTTACCACTGAGGAATTGGATTGGTTCGGTTTGTTTCTGAATAACGAGCTACTTCCCGAACGAATTAAAGCCAGTAAGAAAGTCATAATCTTCCCAGATCTTACAGGCCCAATCCAAGATTACTACCGTTATGTCCTCGGTGTACGCTCAACTCCAACTCCTAAGCCAAAACAGAAGCTACCCCATATAATCGAGTCACTTATAGATGTGCTTGAGAAAAATGGGCCAGCTAATTTCATAGATGCAGTCGCAATACTACTAGAACAAACTCAGGAAGAACGGTCGAATTTCGCAAGATCAGTTGAGAAACTATGGTCTATGAAGAAGCACAAGGATCTGGCACTTAGAACGAGACTTGAAAGTGGTTCTGTCCTTTGTTATTCTAGAACACGCAAGTTTTTCAAGGAATACACTAGGGTGGCAAAATACTCATTGAGAAGTGACTATGCCGTATGTATATGCCAGACAACTAAGCAAGGGAGTCTTGTGTATGTTGAAAGATATCCATGGAAAGAAGATGCGTCCCTAGAATCATCTACTCGTGACTTCCTTAGACAAGTCAGAACCCGTGTCAACGATCACGGGAATCGGTAGCCCGCAACTACAACCAAAGCGAGTACTGTAGAGATACCCTGCACTAACCGAGTTTCTCTGTTGTAGTCGAAGCAAAGAACTTCACGCCCCAAACCATGTAGCGCGCGCCAAAATGGTGCAGGGGGTGGGAACCCCGCACCAGTTTACCAGTAAAACCGAAAAAGCTCGCTTCTGTAAAGAGAGCAATAGTGAATCAAGCGGGATTTGGAACCACCTAGTTGAATTTCTTTGGTTCGGGAAATGACTCTGTGGAGAGCTGGATGGTAGAACCATAGATCTTCGAATATGAGGCAACTCTGGGTTATGTTATTCAAAAGCGTGGGTGCTGGGGTCGTAGCAGTCTTTATGTGATCGTTACCCTGTTGGAAGCATGTGGCTCGGAGCTGATTTGGCTTCATGGACGAAACCACGGTCAGAGAAATAATGACATATTATTTCAAGTTGGAGAAGAGTGACGTCAAGGCGATGCCAAAGGAGGGCTCTGGACCAGACTTTCTCCAAGCAGGCCGTGCAATAGAACTCAAGGGTACAAATTCTGATTTTAGCCGAGCTATTCAACAATTCATTGATTACCTGTTAACAGGCAACTATCAAGGGCTGAGTGTGGCTTTTCCTCATGACCTTCTGGATGCGGGGAAGATGGCCACATTCGTGGCCTTTTGTCAGGTAGCGACGGCTATGAACCAATCGGTGCCAACCTACATACTGACCGAGGATGAAACATTCTATTATGTCAGGAGATTCAATCATGGCAAAGATGTTTGGACTGCCGTCCTTGAAGAAATCTACAATCAATACTACAAGAAAAGACATGAGCGTGATGATTGGCAGATGGAACTAGCAAAGAAAGCTCCCCTAGAGTTTAAGAATTTTAGCCAAACACTACGGAAAAATCTCCATCAGCTAGCCAAAGGACCCACAGATTCCCGCTGGTTTATGAAATCTGCAATGCCTCATGTGGACACCTCTGGGGCCATAATCAAAGGTTTTTCTTCAGAAGATACATCTGCCGACAACAGGGCACGGTCTCAATAATCTGTGCCCCCCATGCACTTCCCCTGCCAAAGGACAGGCTCAGCGAAGTCCTGGAAGATGTCGTCATATGAAAGTATGAAGTTCAAACCATGAAAAAAGAAGTCGAACAAATTCTAGTCTAGACAATGGTAGCCCTGGGGAGACCGTAGTCCAGATTGGAATTTATACCATCCTTCACTGGCGCTTGCTACTGAAGGGTCAAATATTCGAAATTGCAGGAAAGCGACCTAGGCTTAGACCCAGAGAAGATTCTCACAGAGGCTGCGTTTGGTGAACCCCATTGACCTTATGCAATTTCTGAAGAACGAGAACAAGCTCAGATAAGAACCCTCAGCATGGCCATCAAAGAAATGATTAAGAAAGAACTGCTGGCACCAGAAAGTCAGGCAAGCAGTTGATGGACATCTTGTGACAAAACAGGTTCGAACCCCTTAGATGAATGAACTCTTGGACCTCCCCTTGGTGCTTTCCTGCGTGACTCTACCGTACTTCCTGAATGTCGATAGCTTGTGGTCCCAAAAATGTAAAAACCACATGAAAGTTGACCAAGTCTCCTTTTTGGGGAGTAAAATTGCATCTGATCGGCCTGAAGTAAATTGGAAACCTTAGGTTCTTGACTGACGTGCATTCTATTTCTCCCCGATACAGAGTCTCAACTTTGGAAACTACTCCTTCGAACGTTTTCAAGGTGCCAGTTAGATCTTTGCAGTAGATCTCTTCGAATCTTCTCTTATGACCTAGACTCACTCTATCTAGTTCAAGGAAATATTTCCGAGAGTCATAGTAGAAATCCAGATTGAATGCCAGAACACCTAGCTGAAAGAGAAGCCAGACATTTGGCTTCCTCATGCCCGCAATTCTATACCATTCCTTCAATGATGCATATCTATTCAATAGGTCTTGGGGATGGAGTTCAGCTGTGATTTTCGCCCGAAGCCTAGCGCAAGCTTCGTCATCTGGAAAACTTTCTATCCCATTGGCCACCACATCCAACGCCTCATTAAGAAGAGCCTCCAGATTCGAAGGCCTTGTGGAGGCCATGGCTCTTTCGAAGAGAAGGCCGCTGTATATCGAGTAGCCACGAGCACTGTTGTACTTTTCTTTGAGGATCTGGATGTTTTCTTTGACCTTGCGCATATCACCGATAGCTGAAGAGAGGGAGGTCTTTAGCTCGTATATGGGTCTCAGCTCACCAGGGCTTAGATTGTCCTCAGCAATATGAAGAATCGACAAAGCCTCTCCAAGATACTGAATTCTTTCTGACTCATCCTGAGCGATTGACGATATTTCGTAGTACATCGTTGCATGAGCGTGAAAAGGGTAGGGATTAGTTGGGCCAGCATACCTGGCACGCACAAACGTATGATCCGCTGTTGTGAATTTCTCCTTTGCCCCTGAAGTATCTCCCTTCCTCATAACCTCTTGACCGAATTTGGAATAAAGTCTTCCCAGTGATGTCAGGATGTTACGCTCAGACTCTCCTCCAAATGGATAAGTTCTTCGGGTATCCAAGGCTTGTTTAAGAAGTTGTTCAGCTTTATCAAAATTTCCTGCATCTGTCTCCAGAATTCCATAATGATGAAGAAGGCTTGGAATCTGGTTAGTCTTACAGACGGCCTCAAATAGCTCTCGCTTGTCTTCTATCGTGAATCTGGACATTGGGGCTCTTGGACCAAGATGTCTGATCATCAATTTCTCTACAGTTTCCTTCTCTCTTCCCAGTCCCAAGTGCGCTGATGCTAGTATATCTAAGAAGAGCGCTTTCTGTTCTTTCGGGTAACCAAAAAACATCTGAGCGATTTTCTCGGCGATTATCCTGTGATGAGAAGAATACAGCAGGTTTCCTTCAGTGTCTTGTTCTTCAAAGATTACACCTTTCGTCTTTGGAAGGACGCCTTGATAGAACTCCTCGTACGGACATTTCAATGTCCTCACGAGCAATTCGAGATTAATCGGCAGATTAAATTGATGAAGGCAACATATGTACTGAAAAGCCCTTTGTGCAAGACCGCTTAGTGAGCTGTATTCATCTCGCAAGACCTCAGTGAGTGGTTTCCTCGCGTGATGAACGAGCGAGTACATGGTCGCAAAGAACGACGATTCGAACTCAGTTTCAATTAAGGTATCCCATGTGGTATCGGGGGTGTCGAGATAACCAAGATCATAAAGATGTTTTACAATCCGCACTTTCTCCTCAGAATCAAGTTCTTCATCAATTCTGAACACATCCTCCTCGTGAACTATTCCTCTGGGATCTCCCCACTCCACGGGCCATTCGTTGTCTCTTCCTGCAGCAACGATGAGAACTGGCGTGCTTCTAGATGAGAAATAGTCTCTGACCGACATGGGATCTATCATCAGTGATGGAGCATCGTCAATAACAACGAGCGGCTTCAATCGTTCACGAATCTGAGAGCCAGAAGCCCTATCACGTGCGTGGCTCAGCTCCACTATTACACTATCGAGAAGCTTCAGATCAAATGTCCATCTGGTTGAATCAAGAACCAAGACAGGGCAGAATCCCTCCACATACATGTCATAGGCTAGTCTCCGCAATAGCATACTCTTTCCGATTCCAGGAATTCCAGTGACTATGATTGCTCTGTTTTGGCTGGGATCGGTCGATTTGAGTTGCTCAATGACCCTCTCTCGCAGACTTTCATGAGCGATCCGCCCGCTTTGAAGAGTCCTCGCCTGTCCTAGCTTAGAGTAGACATCTCTAATGAAATCCCACTTTTTGCCAAAAGCGGCCCAGCTCTTATTCGTTCCTCGAAAGAAATCATCCATTCTTCCTGGGTCACCTCTTAACAAATCATCATCTATCAACTCACCAAAACGAAGATACGGGCCCAGACGCTCACCATCTAATTCAAGATGGAGACTCCTGAGAGTCAGAGACACAGGTCTTCTTGAAGGGGCACTTGGAGGTCTTGTCTGAGGAGACTTTTTCAGAAACTCGAAGAAATCAGCAAAGCTGCACTGCACTGGAATTATCTTTCGCCTGCTGAATCGTCCCAGACGATCTGAAGTAGGTAGCTGGCTGAATAACACATAACTATAGGGAAGGCGGCCGATTCCGATATGATCAGAAACTTCGTCGATTATGTCGAATGCGATCTGATCGTAGCCACTATAGCCGATGAATACTATTGTCCCATCTTTCACGAAGTCTTCTAAATGCTGCAGGTATTGGGATTTCGTCTTGAGCGCTCTATTGTAGTCTGCACGACTAAGTACAAGATTGTAGTTTCCTTGTGGTGTTGCGACTATCGACCCCATGAGTCTAAACAGGTAGACTCTTGATCGGTCGTTAGGGCTGATCTCAATATTATCTCCGCTAACTGGAATACATGGTTTTAGTCTTCTAGAATCCCTGTAAGCACTTTCGATTAAGTCATCGAAATTGGTTGTGAAGATGGCTGCCCAGTCATATCTGGTCATCTCCTTGTGGGATTCTGTTGGAGACAGCGTATCAAACTGCCTTACTATATGTTCTTCCAAATCTCGACGGTTTACGCCATCCGTCTCTACTACCTCATTGCATACTTGCATGAAATCGTTTGAGTCCACTTTGACGGAAGAGAACTCTCTTTTGACACTTTCCGTGAGAGCTTCCGAACTTGGAGCGCCACATGCAATCGATGCCCCCGCACCAATGAATAGGACCGCTTTTCCAGCATTCACCCTATCTTGGATCTGCCTGAGATGTTCAACAGAGTTCTCAGACAAGAGTATTCACCCATATGACTCAGGGGTTGCTCCAGATATCTGCCTTTTGCTGCCGCTAGAACTAGATTTAGCAAGTCGTCTGATGATATATGACGAACTGTTGCTCAGGACACTGAGTCCAAGAAAGTCCCTTGGAAATCCGAATCATTTCCCCTCAGAACAGCCTGTCCTGGCGATTGTCAATTGGGTGCAGCCCATATGTGTCACTTGTCTACAATGAATTCGCTGAGAAATGTCCGACGAGGAGAAAGCCAGGAGATCCCCAGCACACAGAGATCAAAGTCCTCGAGAGTGCCATCAATAAGGAGCTTCTGGTACTGAGCAATTTGTCAAATCCAAGAAATTCACTCATTCGAGTGTGGCGTAATGGTGGACCAAGCAGCATTCACACTCACGCAACCGTGTAAAGTGTAGATTTCTGGGGTTCAGGAAATGGTTACACGTTTCAGACAACAGAGCACTTAAGATTGAGAGAAGTTGAGACCTATCTAGAGACTGAATTTGGAACCTCGAGAGGTAGAAAGAATGAGTGAGAACAAAGTCGAGGAGTTCATGAAGAAACATCCTGCTTGGTTCATGTTCGACTTTCATCCAATACGCTTCGCTAAAAAGCTGTCAGAGGAAGAACACAAAGACGAGAAAGAAATAGACGTTGAAGAGAAATAAGAGGGCGGATATCTTCTCTCTTTTCTTCCTTTTTCAGATCCGCTCGTTCTTATTCGTCGTCTGACAGCCTTTGCTGCCTTACTTGCGAGTTTTCCTCATGTAGCCAGAATTACATCAGCACTTACGTAGACGTTTCTGCTACACCTGATCTCAACTGCAGTTGCATCTTGAAGTATTTGGAAGTAGACATATCCCGTCTTGGTCTCTTCGGGCCTCAAGCTAGAAGGCAAATTCCATGTGGATTCTGGTTTGTAGGTGTATCCTTTATCCACATTCAAAGTCCATTCGCCAAAGTAGATTCTTGATTCCTTGGCTCCCGAATTCTTCACCATGACATTGAGGACTGCAAATTTGTAACCCTTGTCTGCTGTGCTGTAGCCCACTTTGTCAGCGTACCGAAACTCAGTGAAAGTGACCTCGAATGGTACATTCTCATACATGTATGTGAATGCCTGTCCAACCTTCACTTGTTGAGGTGCTGCTACGGCCGTGGTCACAAGTATCTTTGTCACTGTGGCCATAGAAGGCAGAGTAGTTGTGGTTGTAACGGTAACAATACGTTCAGGAGCAATTGAGGCTCCACCCAAGAATGCAAAGATAATCATAACGACAGCAATGATCGGGAACCAACGTTTCCTCTTCGTCGGTGTTGAAGAAACAACCCGAGTTGAAATAGGCGGAACAGGTGCCCCGCACAGCGCACAGAACTTGGCATTTGGCACAAGTTGGCTGCTACACTTCTCGCACTGTCTAATCTGACCCACTTCAACAGCACAACTCCTGCCTAACTAGCTCCAAGGGCAGAAGAAGCCATCCACAATAACACTAAACGCACGGCCATAACGGACACCTCGACAATGCAGATCCAGATATGCTTTCGGATCAAGCATTTGCATGCTACTAGCCCTTGTTTTCAGTTCTGGAGGTTTAATGAGTCTGAGTCAAGACTCTATTGCTGAGCGGTGGGACTTGTGGCCTGTGTAAGTTGGATTTGAGTTTCTTCTGGTTTCCAAATCAAAGCTAACACACTTCCCACTATGACAAGCACAAGACCGATCAGCAATCCTCCAAACGTATTGCCTAGTCCTATCAAAGCAAAGATGATGGCAAGACTTGCCCCGATCCTCACCTTTGTCTTGCTTCCTGTATTAGCCAGAATCGCACCGAGTATTATTACCACACCAGTTAGGAGACCTGTTGCTATCGCAGTCGTCGCAACCTGCTGTGCTTCGGCAGCCAGTCCTTTGGCCCCGAGTCCACCCGCAAATGCGCCCATAACTCCAACAACCATAGCAGCGCCGAAACCCCCAACGACGTAGAATGCACCACCAGCTATGAGCGAAATAACAGCACTTCTAGGCTTGTTTGCCATAACGGCTTGAACACCCTTAATTAACACAGGTCTGCACCTCCCACTATTAGGAATTAGTTTGTCACTATAGACAGACGTGGTGTTCAAATATGAAGCAGAAAAGCATCGCCAGATGGTTAGGGATGAGACTTGTCGGGATTCCAATGTTTTCAATAACAGTCAAGCAGTTAGTAGATCGGACGGTTATTGGCATCTCAGAAGGGGAGAATCTTGTCTGCCAAGGTTTGTGAATCACACTATCCAAAGGCGTCTACCGTGGTGAGGATGAGGCTGGCCTCTTTGGCAGACTTCCGCAAGAAGAAGACTTGTCAAAGGGCGACGTTTTTTGTCGAGAGTTAAGCAGATTTTGGAAGAGTTTGCACACGATTGCGGAGACAGGAATCATTGTTGAGCTGAGTACTCCAACCAATTTTCCTCAAAGAGAAGAAGACAAGGCCGCGGTCAGGGAGAGACGAGCTTCCATATATAATCTGGTGTTAAGACCTAGTTGTGAGACGCTCAGCTGATTTTTGCGTTCGTAGGCTTCATGCTCCAGGATACAATCACTGGACTATCGCTGTGGGTGTAGTCTGGGAAAGCTCTCTGAGTTCATGTGAGAAAAAGCGTTAGGTAAGAAACGATGAGTGTTAGGTAAGATCGTCAAGGAACTTCAGACTCCTCGTTTTACGTTAAGTAAGAAGGATCAGCTAGCAAGGTTTCAAGCTATTACTTTCTTTTAGTTCTGTCTTTCGAGGTCTGGCTGCTCGCCGCCGTATATCAGTAACGTTGAACTTTCTGAGCCGATGCGAGCTCCTGAAATCGGGAAATCAACTGCTTCGAGTCCACCAAGATACCTGCAACTGTGGACGTACCGTGCCCCTGAGGCAAACTCCCTTTCAATCACTCACAAGGTTTCCGCAGATGAGTTATGAAGATATATGTCACCATGAAAGCTAAGCCATTGCTGACACAGAGGAGAAGAATGCTCTCGGCAGGCAACAAGCTGTCAGCCCTGATTGTGACTTCGCCCGTTCTGCATGCGTAGTCCATGATCCCTGCAAACGTCGTTAGGTAGAGCCAGGCCGTGAAGCCCACAACCGCCACCGCGAACAGGGTTAAGGCCTCCCTCTTCGGCAACTTCTCATGCCTGATCTGACTCGCTTTCGTACGAACGGAGTCAACTCCGAATCTAGTCAACATGCCCAGAGTGAGGCCTATTGTGAGGCTGAGGAGCAGAAGAGCCATCACGGAACCCCATCTCCTCTAATATTTGCCATACCATGATCCGTTGATCGTTAAATATATTGTGCTACCAGATTGGGGTCACAGATTGTGTCTCGGAAACCGATTACCGAGAGTGAGATTGTGATACCAAAAAGGGACACCACTATGCTGCAGGGAAAAGGGCGATTCATCAACCGTCCAACACAGACGGGAAAACACGTGTACGACAAGTTCTTCGTGTACGTACCGACAGAGATAGCGCGGGATGGGCTCTTCCCTTTCAAAGCAGGTGACCAGGTAGTAGTGAAGGTGGACCCAAAGCTCAAACGAGTAATCGTAGAGAAAACCTAGTTGACGTTTTCCGAGCGCTTGCCCCTGTCGGGCCAGAAGCGGAGAGACTGGCAAGCGGACTCTTACTGGTAAATTGGTGTCCGAATTTTCTCGCGCCAACGGACGAACCCTCGAAACGGATCGAGGAGAAATAGCAGATTTTGCGCTATGGCTAGCTAAGGGCGGCTACTTTTGGTTCTTTTTGTCTATTTCAGATAACTAATCCCCGTCCTCTGTGGGGGGTAGTGATATCAAAAGCTTTTTTAGTTCATATGTATATCCCTCTGTAAGATAGATACATATGATTCCGAAAGAGCCTGTGGACATCAAGCAATACGCACTTCAGAAGATCCCTGAATGGAGTCCAATCAGTCGAAAGAGCGTCATCAACTTATTCGTACTCAGTGCGGGATTCCTTCCAAAGTATCTATGGCGAAATTGGCAACCAACGCTGAAAGAGCAAGGGATTCCATGGCAACTGTTTCTGAAGGCCATTTCTGCATGCGAGTACGATGTAAATGCGTGGGCCGAAGGCTCAAGAAGCTGGAAAGACCTTATGATCATAATCACCAAAGTTCTTGACAAGGCAAGGAAGGGAGTCTATCCCTTATGGCCACCATGATCTTAGAGATGTTGCATGATTGATTGAGCACATGGAGGATGCTGGAGGAAGTGAGAGCCCGCAGGAGGTTCCCACCTTCGTGGGTTCGAATCCTACCCCCACACCGTTTAGCGCGCGCGCAAACTGCGTTATCGCTGCAATCATGTTTCTTCTAATTCGCAGTACGGCCAAGATCTTTGACTGCCATTCGTTAAAATTCATTCCACTGAGAATCGAGGTAACTAGCTATTCCTCTGCTGGGCTGGTAATTAGGAAAAAGTCTCAGAAAGTCTCGCTTTGCATCTCCATAGTTTGTTTGACTGATAGCGTTAGCACATTTTGCGAGGTAAAGAAGAGCAATCGACGCTGAACGAGACTTGCCATGATTGCAGTGAATTAAGACCTTGCGTATTGAAATGTGGGTTTTGATGAAATCGAGTGACTTGATGAATAAGACAGACTTGAAGAGTGGTTGCTCAGGATCAATCATGTTCAGGAACAGATGGTTTTCCTTCTCGTATACCAGGTAGTGAGGGTGGTCTTGGGGGAGGCTTCTTCGATAACCCAGAATAGATTGATGACAGGGCGACTTACAGGCATGTACTAAGGCCCAATCCTCTCTGTTGTCATAGAAACAGTCATTCTCATCACCAATGAACAAGTTGGCATAAATCTGAAACATTCCCTGACTCACAGATCTAGGAAGGACCTAGCTTAGGCTAACTGAATTGGCTCAAGTTCGGTATATACATTAGCTTTCACTCTGCAGCCGATGGCACACGCTCCACTTTTGCTGGTAAACTCGTGCGCGAATTCCACTCCAACTCAGGAACAGATCGTTCTTTGAGACGCCTGTGCTATGGAGCGGGTGAACCTGTCTGAATTCCAGATAGTGACAAGAAAGCGCAGGCCAATCGGATAACTTAGATCCTATTCTTCACATTGCTTCAATCAGATGACAATCTAGTCAAAATCTCTATTAGAAGAGGTTCTTCATCTTCGCATGTAATGTGGCTTGTCTTCAAGTGTTCACGCAGAATTAACGGAAGCAAAACTTCTGCTACGTCATGGAGTGTACCATATCAGTCAAGGAAAACCGTCGAGACTCGATAGACGCCTTGGGGTTCATCATGCCCATCACGCTGTTGAGCTCACACTTAGGAAAAAAGCCTCGGAATTGGGAGCTTCTACAGCAGAAGTCTACGACTTCCCCAGACTAATCAAATATCTGAATGGGAAAGGTGTCACCATAGGTTATCAGAGGGAATTAGAAGAATTAAACAAGACTAGAGAGCTCATTCAACACTATGGCCAAGTTCCCGATGAAAAAGAGGCCTATCGCCTAGTACGTGCGGCAGCGAATTGTATGAAGGAATTTTGTAGCACCGCCTTTGGTATAGACTATGACAAGCTCTCGCCCACTGACCTCATCAGTAATCAAGAAATCAGGAAAACTCTAGCGGAGGCCCAAGAAGCCTATGACAAAGGAAAGTTTGAAGATGCTGCGATAGCCGCTCACTTGGCAATTCAGCAAGGAAAGTGGATAGTCAAAGAAAAGGCCATGTCTCAAAGGTACAGGCATCATCTATCGTTAGATACCGAACGCCTCATGAGAGATGTTGCTCAAACAATCGATGACATTGATAAGCGCTTGGAAGATGTTCTTGATATCGCTCTATCCGCACCTTTCGCATATGGCTTCCAGCGACTTCGTGATATAACATGTGCAGTTTTCCACAGAACAACAGGTGGTATTGTGACTCAAGTTATGAAGGAGTTTAGAGACCATGAGCCTACAGCAGACGATGCCGATTTTGCACTAGAACTTGCGAGTGAGTACCTCCTATGGGCGGATCAAGCATATGGCTTGGTAATTGACACGGAAAACTAGGTGTCTTCTGACAGGTTTTATTAGCTGCAAAACAATAACGCTTTTTCCCACGTTGAGCCTAGGTCTATCAGATCGGGCATCTCTCAGATGACTCGAACAATCCCAGTTGGAATGTGTGCACAGTAATCTCTCCAGAAGTACACGCTTGCCTCAAGCGCACCACATGACTGGATGAGATAAGAAATACATAATCCCATAGAGCGATAGAGTCAAGATCAGGCTCGAAACAATCCAACCCTTGGAGTATCCCGAATAATCGATAATACGTCCGACATGCCCCAGATCCCGCCTCGTAAGATCTTCAGCACCTGCATAGAGACGATAGATGGGCGTCTCTTCTTCACCTTCTCGTAGACTTGCTTTGCTGCGAGGATCTCCTATTGCTCTCGGGGAGGCGCAGAGAGTCTCTCGAAACTGGCGTTCATACCATAGGACCCTCGCTAAGGCAAGGGTCATCTGAGATAACAGAAAAGCCAGAACGAGATCAAAGAGTCCCTTTGAATTCAGCCACCCCATCGCTCCTTCCGAGAAAACGGTAAAAATAACAATGGCAATGGCAAGTGCGGTTGTGGTCCAGTTTCTCAGCTGGGACGCAGCATGATCCAATAACGCCCTTCTATCAGCTTCGTCGCACAAAAACCAAACACCTACTTGAGCTTAGTCTCCAGTATTTTCTTTATTTTCCTGTGTTCGGGGGTCTCAGACATGGCAATCTCAATGGAGGAAGCACGTCATCAAGGAATAATGTTCTCAACTCCAGATAAACCATGGTGCGGGTGAGGATCGCTGCCCTGCGGGGTAGCGCGCTACGTCCTTTCTCTTCACAACATACGTAGGATAGGTAGGAATTCCCGCTTTCTCAGGATCTGCACACTTTCTAGCCATGGTTGCTTCAATGCCTCTCTTATCAATTGAATTCTTCTTCGAAGCTTTTCCAATTCATGTTCGTCGCTGTCATCTCTCACCACGAAGAATAGTTGGGGTCTCGACTTTCGTTCAAGCAGTGGCACGCATATCTCAGCCAAGATCGTGGCTCCAGCGATCGATTTCCTTACATTTGTCGTCTGAACCTCGACTATACAACGCAGTTCCTTGCTCTCTCGCTCGAATGCGACTATATCAGGTTGGTAGAGGGCCCCTTCTCTGGTCTGTTCGGGAAGATTGAATGGAGATCTCGTATCGAATTTCCTCTTCAGCTCTTGAACAATCATTTCAACAACTTCTCTGTGCCATTCAAGATTGCTCAAAGTATTCGCCGCAACGACATCCCGTAGAGAGTACTTGTTGATTCCTGTCTCCAGGTGACTCAACCTTCTCGGGTTCAAATCTCGTTGAAAGCTCAGATTTTTACTGGTAAACTGGTGCGAGAATAATGGAGAAAATACTGGGTGTAGCAGCTGTAGTCGCAGTGAACGGCAAGAAACCACGAAGCTTTCGTGTGACACTTATCGAGTCAGTAGTCGACATCCTAGAACTGAAGAAGGGAGACAAAATCGCCTTCACATTGGACGAAGCATCGCGAAAGATCCAAATAAGAAAAGCATGATAACATGCGTACTAGCATTTGGTATATCATACGAGAGTCATTCAGAGAGCTCCTTATGAGTAATTCGAGTTCTTTTACCTAACGTAGTGCTATGATTGAGCATATTCTTGCTAGAATATGGGAGACGTAGAGTTTGAATAGAGAAAAGCATCTTATTCACACCATACAAAACGTTCAGAACGTTGCGAGATCAGGAGACTCTCTCTTATCCCGAAGGATTTGAGGTGGAACAGATTGTCTGGGGAGAAATCTGCCAGAACAGAACTGCAAATGAAAGCGAATTCCATCTACCAGTCACTTGTTTCTACTAGACCAGATGAGGTCTACTATGCCTTGCTTTCGCATCTCAAAGAAATGAAGGCTCTTGTTATCGAACACTGCAAGTCGATACGTTCAGGGTCTACGAAGGAAGTGTTTGAGGAGTTCAAAGAGAGCGTGCACGATGCCTACGTTTCGATTGGGAGCCCATTCATAGGCACGCAGAACTATGAAATTCCTTTCAAGATATACTCCAGCATGTTAGAGACAACTAAAGAATGTATACAGATCTCCAGCTATCCCTTTGACAAGGGATTTGAGTACTCAAGCCTGAGTATAACTGAACTTGGGCTGGGTAACTTGGAGAAAGCATTCTCGCACATGGAGTTAGCTCTGGTTGAAGACGAAAGAATAGACCATACGACGGGAGTAGCCAGACAAAACCTCGAATGGATAGTTAGCAGGGCATGCGAAATAATAGACGATATGATGAAGACATCCATTTTGTTGAATATACCGAGCGCAGCTTCATTATTCGCAAAACTGGATTGGCCGCTAAAGTGTAGGCTTGCAAAGACCCTCTGGAAGTTCCATGATAGAATTCGAGATGAGGGCAGTTCATTAAATAACGAAGATCTTGAGAGGAACTTTCTCAATCTCTGCAAAATCGTTGAGAATTACTTGAGATCAAAGTTCCCCAATCTTGAACCTAAAGATCAGACACTTGGACCGCTTATTGACCATGCATTCGGGAGCAATAGATTGAAACACAGCTGGTATGCCGAATGGAAGCCCTTCCCAAAGAGATATGACAGCTCTGCAGATAGCGAGAATAGACTCATTGATTTGCTGTCTGACAAGACAAGAAGATATGAGACGAACATCTTCTTAGCGCTCTATATCGTTAGGAACTTCAGCGCCCACATCTTAAACGATCAAAGCGATTTGTTCCTGGAGGCAAACTACGACAAGGCATTCTCTATGTGTGTAGAGGCTTTGATGTACGCCCTTACTCATGTGTAGCAATGTCTAAGCGACATCGATAGAAACAAAGGCTCAGATGATTCTTATCATCCAAAAACCCACTGTTGCGCACCTTGCATGCGCAAGCCGATGTAATCTCCAGAAGGGTATTGCGCTAGAGTCCCTAACTCGCACCTGATATTAGGTCCAAGGTTCTCAAGAGATATTCCAAGCTGGAGAACGTGACCTGTAAACCATACATCACTTCATGTTCGGGTGGAGTCTTGCCAGCTTTGTCAATATGAGCCCTCTCAGAAAGGTAAGACCATGTCTGCCTGACTAGACTTACGGCGTCATCTGGGTATCCATGCTCTCGAAGACTCCTGATCATCGGTCCTAAGTCTGTGGTCTTTCCAGGTTCTGCAGGAGGTTGCTTTCCTTCAAAGCTTCGGAATATGTTGCCAATAGCTATCATCAAACCCATTCTTAGGTTGTTACAGCAATCAGCCATTCGTCCGTCATCGAAGGCTTTGAGCGCTCTATCTAACTCCCTTCTCGCATCTTTCCATTCGATGAATTCTAATTTGGACAAAACAAATGTGAATGTCGGTGCAATCTGTATTGTTGTAGGCTGTTTTGGCAACTCTTTTGCTTCAAGAGCTTCGACTCTCTGAAACAAACCTCGAATCAAAGGACGAGAAACGGCCTTGTTGAAGTTGTAGGCCATTCCATCGAAGGTTAGACTGCCAAAAGCATGAACGCAAAAACCATCATAGTTCACTTTACCTGAACGGGTGTTGAGAAGCAATTGATAAAGAAGGGAAAGTCTATCCTCTTCACTTGTAGGCAGCACAAATCTTCCGCTGCCCACCATCGAACCACCCGACTTCAAGAAATCGTCATGCCATTTTGTGAAATCGATGTTTCTGTTGTCTTTCAAGGCACTTGTGATTGTTTTCATAATTTCATCGGATTCGCAGAATTCTAGAAAAAAGTTCAAAGCGTCCTCGAAGGTGTGTCCGTCTGATTCTAACAGGCTCATGGCACGCTCGTTGAACTTGCGCTTTGTTTCTTTGATCTTGTCTAGCATGAATATTCAACCCGACTCATGCTGAGCCTATGGCCAAGAGCGACCATATTAAACACAAGGTTGTACGCAAGTAGATGAAAAGGACAAAAGCGCACTGTTCAGCAGAAATGTTTCTCAATACGATCCTTCCTAGCTATCCATCGATGGAATTGGTGGCGCTTGGGCAAACCATTGCTTGAGGCTCCGTTAGAAGAGTATCTTAGGTGTGGTTTCCTCCTTACCCCTAATACAGATGGTTCGATAGATATACAGGCAACCGAGGCCAAGCACAAAGAACTAGCAATCAGCTGCTCACTCAATCTTTCCTTCTGGGGACCAAACGGAAATTTTACCGTCGACCCTGATGAAGACGGTCTACTGATTCACATACCAATTCACGGTCAACAGTTTACAAAACCCACGAGTTCTCCAAATAGGAAGATCATCACTCATGGCCGATGGTTTATCGATATTGTCTATGCGTTAGACAAGTCGAGCACAGAAGTTGTGGACAAACAATTTGACGATTCATTCAAACTCTCAAAGGGCAGTAATGACGCCTTAATCCTGAAGAGGAAATTTGTTCATGATCTGTATCAATACAGGTGGCCTTATGTTCTCAACTGCTATCCTAATGGGCGAGCAACGATCAGCCTAAAACGACCAATCGTCTTCAGGGGCATTCTTAGGCGCCACCTCTTGTAAGACTTTCCCACGTAAGAAATTCCTTGACGTCTTCCAGAAAAAGCCCCCAATCATATTCCGCACGAAGATTCTCTAATGTATCTTTGGCAAACTCCCAGTATCTTTCGCTTCTGGGAAATATCGCATAGTGTAGACTAAGTCTCGCATCGAACCTTATCGCTGCAGATAAACTCCCCAGAGACTGATTCTCGTCATCTGTAAGCCTAAGCATTTTCCGCATCCTCAAGTCCATACCCCTGGACCACTGATATATCTCAGAAGTTATCTCGATTCTCACGTAGCGATTACTCATTACGACTCTTTCATTGCTGACCTCCAATTTCATGTTCCTGGGTAGCCTGATAGGGGGCCATGCAGTATCCTTCAATGATTGGACATTGAGAAAGGAGTTACAGATCGCTTTAGTATAATAGAGAGGATGAGTATTCCTCATTTTTTCATTCCGATCTCGATAGATTCTCGGTGGTATCGGCACCCTAGTTCTAAGTGCTGCGAGCATAGTGACTCCAGGCAGTCTGCCAAGCCATTTGAGTATGGCATACATCATGAATTGCTTGAGTAACTTGCTATGCAAGTCGATTGGCTGTCTTAGAAAATCGCTGTGGCGCACGTCCGCCTTGATTAGCTCTTGAAAGGCATAGGCCGCCACGTGCCAGAAATCGTAATGCACCAGGCTAGGGCTCAACACTAGGCTTGTCTTCATGTCCTGGACCATGTAGCAGTCGATTGTGTCCGTTACTCTTAGCGGCGGAATCATTAACCTGAAAGCCACAAAACCAAGAGCAAGAAGAGAGACAACTGAAATGCCGAGAATGTGCCAAGGTGAAAGCCATGACGGAATCAAATACTCTATGGACCAGGACAGGAATGCCAGAACGATTCCGAAGACGACTGACGAGAGCATAAACAATACGATGTTTCTTCGGGTTTCACTAATTTCATAACTCTCTTTGTTCTTGTTCATCTGTATTTTTCGGTCCTCATTCTTGGGGTGGTCTTCTTCTTGTCACTCGTTCTCAATCATTGTGAGTACCAGTGCGCTTTGGGTTTTTATGTGATTTTCTCCTTGACAGAAAAGCCATGGATATTGTGGCAACTAGCGCTATCACAGCTAGGGTTAATGCTGAATTGCCAGGCACATGCCCTTCTTTCTCTAAACATGTGCGAGTGTCTTTTCTGATGTTGCGCACGAGTAGGCAAAGTTGCGCAGATGATAAGATGAGATACGACAGTTGAATGGCCGTGAGCTGGGGTGGAGTCACTTGCAATACGGCGAGCACTTGTCCAGCATTGAAGATAGATACTCCTGCAAACATTGTGATATGATCAGTTCTGCTGATCTTCGATCCTAGAAATCCGAATTGTGAAATGACAATGGAGATAGATAACAGGAGGGGACCCCAAGAAGACAGGAACATCCTCGCAATGTATCTAGGGGGATGAGAGAGCTGAATGATCAGACTTCTGAAGGCAAAGTTTGAGTATTTCTCTTTCTCCTTTTCCCAGGCAGGCCATTTAAGATGAAGATCGCTAGTATTCTCCATCCTGCCTGTCACCTTCCACTGACCTTCTTGTTCTAGGTATCCTGAAAAGAACGGTTGAAAAACCAATTCTGTCCGCACGTCGGTTGAATTGAATCCAAATATGATTTCGGTTTCATAGTACTCAAATGGGAAAAGATTGATGGCGCTAGGGCCAGTCCATATGGTAATTGACTTCCAAGGCCATGTTGACGTGGTGAATTGATAGATCGATTCACTTTTGTCGAAGCCAATCCCAACATCTTCCGATGACCTACGATCCAGGTAAGGTCGAGACATAACCATAACGAATCTCTGATTGGAGAACGCTTTTAGATTCTGAATCTCGACATCGATTTCTTGTGTATTTAGATTGATCCTCGAAACATTTACGCCAGTTATCCAGAGCGTCACTGGTGGTGAAGAAGGTTCTGCCAAGACCTCTGTGACCGCCAGTAGTAGGACAATCCCACAAAGCAAAGACGATAGAAGGAAAACCGATTTGTTCATTGAGTTGAGTTACTTACAATTGACTTATCAAGGTTCGCAGCCAACAATCAAAGGATGAGTGCCTCTGTGCGGATATGTCAAGAGCCTGTGTGACGCAGCCGCCTCTTTTTTTCGTCTTATTCTCCTTCTTCTGAGAACCTCTCAGCAAACCGTATTGGATGGAAGTCGAACATGAACCAAGCAGGATGTTTCTTCATGAACTCTTCCACTTTGTTCTCGTTCACTTTCTTTCCCTCTCGAAGTTCCAAATTCAGTCTCTAGATAGGTCTCAACTTCTCTCAATCTTAAGTGCTCTGTTGTCAGGAACGTAGAATCATTTCCTGAACCCTAGAGATTCAACTAGGTAAGTCCGAATCCCGCCCAGTTCACCATTCCAGTGACGGACGCGAGTTCTACTTCTTAGATTTTCGAATAACTATGTCTCCGTTCGTGGCAGCAAATTCTATACTGTCCCCTTGTTTCAATTGGAGGAGTTCCACTATCTCCTTCGGAATTGCCACGCGGAGACTATTACCAATTCGCATTACTTTGCGTTTCAGAACTATTGGCATAGCATCACAATCCCTGAATACGTTAGGATATCCTAGAGATAGCCTTATATACATAGCGATACACAATGGATATCCTGAGGATAGCCTGCATGGAAACGTGCAAAACAATATCGGAATTCAAACCTCGAAAGGCTGGCCACTGTGCTCATCACGTGGAGGCTGAAGCTCCAAGTGAGCAATCTTCGTTCATGCAGCTCCTTGAGCAGGTCTATCGAGAAGCGGCAAATGGAAGAACACGAGTTGCAGTGTTCGAACTACAATCCAGATTGCTACGCAGGGGATGGCATCCATGACCGTTCAGTCCGCTCTGAGACTTACTCCGTCATTGCTTGCACGAAAGATACTCTGTATGGGATACGTTCCAGCCCCCTTCAGAGAGTACGACCGTCTGAAATTTCAAGGTCTGCACGCTATGACGACTATCAGGGTGATAGCGCGTCATCTACAACTTGGATACAGACTAATGAAAGTGGAACAGGGCGGCGGCGGGTACAGAATCGATCTTCTATTCGAAACGATCTCCACAGGAAGAAAAAGATTGAATGAAGTTAAGTCTTCCAAGACAATCAGAGAGGTGCATCGCATACAGGCAGCCCTCTATGCAGCTCTTGCCGTCCATATGAATATCGATGAAATCGCTGTATCAAACAGAGAGATCGACGAAATCCTTAGCTCTGACTTCATCGAGGAAGTCCAACGACGCGCTCAGTTTACACGCCAGCTTCTGATCACCGACCCAGCCACTGCGGCAACCACCTATACTCCACATGAAGATTGCTGCTATGTCTGCGAAAACAAAAGCTGCCCGTTCCTCTCGACCCAGCCGCAGTCAAAACCACAACTCCACGCCACAGTGAGTGTTGGGCCATAGGACTATGGTGAACGTTGTGGAAAGTGAAAGGCCCGTCTTCGCAGCCATATATGCGAGAACATCCTCACCAAACCAGCGATTCAACCACAGTATCGAGGAGCAGGTCAACCAGTGCTGGAGCTACTGTAGCAAGAGGAGTTGGATCGTAAACTACGTATTCATCGACGAATGCGAAAGCGGCTCCACAATTGAGAGACCCAAGTTCCAGCTAATGATTGAAAGCGCCAAGGCGAGAAGATTCAAAGTCATCACATTCTGGAAACTCGACCGATTCTGCCGATCGTTAGTAGATCTGGTTAACATTGAAAGAACCCTTAGGCAATCGGGAGTCGAACTGTGCAGTGTCACAGAATTCATAGATACAACAACGTCTGTTGGCAGATTCAATTACCGAAACCTAGCGTCCGCTGGCGAGCTGGAACGTGAAATAATCGGTGAAAGAGCAAGGCTTGGAATGTATGGTCTAGCACGTGAACACAGGTGGCCTAACCCACACCCACCTTTAGGCTATGAAAAGGACAAGAATGGAAGACTAGCGATCAATAAAAAAGAAGCGGGGCTGGTCCGCAGAGTCTTCAAGATGTACCTATCAGAAATGTGCATGCCTCACGTCGCGTTCAAACTCAATACAGAAGGCATCAAGACGAAGAGAGGCAGAGAATGGAACGGACGAGCCGTGAGAGATGTCCTCACTAACAGAATATACATTGGACAGTACGCAGTCGCAGGAGTAAAGCAGGAGATAGATGAATACCGAATAGTACCCACATCAGTCTTCAATAAAGCAAACGGAATAATGCGTAGATACAAAACGAGTAAGACCAAAAGGCCTTCAATGCCTGAAGAAAGAAGAGCCGCACAAATAGAGACTATCCACAATCAATACCTGAACTTCCTCAAAGAACTTGACTGCAAATCTCTATTGTAGAAGGCAAAGATGATGCAAGCGCTCATCGGCAAAGACACATCCGCTTTCGAGAAGCTTGGATGCCCACAGTGTGGAGACGCTCAGATGATGAAAACCAGCGAGAATGGCAGAGCTTTCTGCATGAGTTGTGGTTTCGTGCCAACCGAAGAGATCGGACACAACGCAAATCCTAATCCTGAACTCGCTGGAAGAGCGCTAACAACTGGCAGTACCTTCGAAGACTCATCTGAAAACGGCACTGACACAACAACATCCTCGTTTTCCAAGTGGAAGAAGTTCGTTAGGGTCTCAAATCAGACAGAGAAGAACTTTGCAACCGCTCTATGGAAGATTACAAGAACAGGCGTCGGTCTTTCGCTCACAGAGAAACATCTTGAGACCGCATCCAGTATATGCAAAGTGGTTTTTGCGAAACGCCTGACAAAAGGAAGGTCGATTCGAGACTTTTGCGCCGCTATTGTGTACGCTACATGTAAGCAATGCGGTATCGTCAGAAGCCTTGATGAAATCGCCCGAGCTTTCAAAACCAGTAGAAGAAAGATTAGTCACTGCTATCGGATCTTATTACGGGAACTCGATTGCAGCATTACTACCCCCAGTCTAGACCAATATGTCTCAATGCTCTTGAATCACTTTCAGCTTAGAGAAGACGTGGGAAGACTGGCCGACAGAATCTCGAAAGCCACTGAAGACTCAAGAATTTCTTCAGGAAAGAATCCAATGGGCGCTGCATCAGCCATCATTTACTTGGCCTGCAAATTATCTGGTGAAAGGTTAACGCAACGAGAAATATCCAATGCAGCTGGAGCTACAGAGGTCACCATCCGAAAAAGGTACAAAGAGTTACAGAGAAATCTAGCTTTCATCGTGACTCTGTGACCAATCAGACAAAGTTGTTTGCGTCACATTGATCTTGACTGAATCTCTCCCCTTGTATGTGATGCCCTCCCTTTTCAAGAGCTTCAAGGCTTGTCGCGGAGTTTTCGGAGGGGAATAGCTATGGTAGCTTAAAGGATGAATAGAGCTGCCAGGAACCACGGCATTGTCTTTCTGCCTAGTTGTGCAGAGCCCAGAGGTGGGGCAAATCTTGTTCAGGTGACTATTGGTGGGAACAATAAAATGACGACTGCATTTCTTGCACTGAAAGATCTGTCTATGGATTCCTCCATCAATTCTGGTGCCGTTTCTAACTATGACTCCACCATCTTGCTTATGATGAAACTCAAGTTGGTCTAGGTAGTCTAGGGCAGAAATTTCATACCGCTCTACTAGTTGATTTAGTGGAGAATTCTCTTTAGGTTTGTGTCTGTCCGCAACACGTTTCAGGAGTTCCTGAATTCTTACGAAGCTTTCCTCAGCGATAAACAATAGGGACGCATCAAGAACAGACTCCCCAAGGTGCTGAGGCTTTCCGATGTATACTGTATCAGACAGTATTCTTCTGATTTGATCGCGAGTCAAAAGCTTCGGTAACAATTGTCGATATTTGGCGTTGATTTCAGTTCTGACAGATTGCAGGTTTCTCTTGTTTGGAAACAGGTTGTATGCATCCGTGATTAGAGGTTCCCAATTAGGGGCCTTCTCAATCCAGTTTCCAGTGCGCTGATAACCAGGTGGAATCGGCTTGTTCCAGTGTCTCTGCTTGAAGCTTTGCCGTTTTCCCGCTACAACCGCCCTTGCTCTGCGTTCGTTATCATCTTGGGCTGTAAAGGCCTTGATAGCGCCAATCAACCAGCCTCCTAGATGACCGACATCGATTTCACCATTCGGGGTGTTTATGATTACACCGTGGTCCCTGAGATCCCAAAGGAAGTTTAAGAGTCGCCTAGAGTTTCGACCTATTCTGTCTATCTCAACCACAAGAAGTTGGTCGATCTCATGTCTCTCAGCCAAGACGAGGATTTTGTCGAGCTTTCTTTGATCGAAATCTATTCCTGATTTTCCTGCGTCAACAAAACCATAAAGGCGTGAAATGCCTTCTTTTTTTGCCAGCTTCCTAACCTCGTCTTTCTGTGCATCTAGGCTGAATCCTTCTTTGGCCTGTTTGCCTGAACTAACTCGGATATACGCGGCTGCTCTGAGACCTTTGCCGCCTTCAATGTCTTCCACCCAATCTCCTGAGGAAGCAGCCAACGTGGCAAAGAGGAGCGGGAGTTGAAAGTATGATGAATGGTCTCCTCCCATGACTTTGAAGAGGAATGATACAGCCGTTCCCAGGAACAAGAGTATGATGAAGAGTCTGCTGTAAGATTTACTGTGAGAAAAATGTTCGTGGAAAAGGCAGAAGTATGATGGAATGGTTCCTCGACAAGAGTTTCGCAAGGCATATATGGCGAGTATGATGCGGTCTGCCAAGGCTGACCGCATCCTACCTACCTTAAGATCTTTTCGAAAGGCTTGATTTGGATCAACCCTTTGTGGAGAAAACAGGAATTGTTCGAGAGAACCTTTCATGGCTCTCAATATTCCATCCTGGCTTCACTATGTGGCGCGGCGAGACGGATGCGAAGTACTTTGCTAGCGTCGGCGTCTCTGAATACGCCAATTTTCTTACCAACATACCGTGAAAGTTTTTTCCTAGCTTGCTCAACATAGTGGATTGAGGAAAAGTCAACGCTGAACTGGACTGAATCCATGGTAACCAGTAACGAACTCTCGTGGACATCGATGCCAACGAGACTGCCGACAGCTTCCTCCAGTGGGTTCAGGTAGTGCATTTCCTCAGCCTGTAATCTTTATAGGTGTCAAGCCTTGTACTTCTACCTTATGTGGTAGAGAACTCCCGTAGGCTACATGGAGAAGAAAAGGTATGGTCAAAACTGGTGCCAAAAGCCCCTCAGAGGCCGAAGCTGAGGCTGAAAAGAAAGTGCTGAACATGCCTCCACAGGATGGAACTCGCGTGAGATGGTCAGAGCTTGAGAAACAGGCAGAGGATATGGGCATGAGTCTACGAACGCTAAGGAAACATCTCGATAAATGTCAACAGGCAGGAGTCATGGCCAGAACTGTAGATACTGAAGCTAGGCCGCCACGCGTCTATTATCAACTTCTGTCACCCGAGATTTTCTCGGGAGTTTTTGACTGGCTGCCTGTAAAAGAGCAAGATAATGCGCGCTTCCGTGCGAAGATCAACAAAATCAAGAACCCCAAACTTCTGAGGAAAGCATTAGATGCGTTCTTCGAGTCAGAGACCTCTCTTCTGATGGCTGCACTGTTGTGCATCTGGCGAAGAGGAATCGATATTCATGAAAACCAGCAGGCTCAAAGTTTCTATAAGATCATGATTGAAAACTATGTCGCTCCAAGAATAACCGAGTTGGGCCTCTTCTGCAGAACCTTTAGCGATGCTACGCCAGATCCATTGAGTGACCTTTACGACCACTACATGGATAGGATGACTCATACAATTGGCCCGATGATAGCTGTTGGACGACTTATCTCTGAGACAGAAGACGGATAGACGACATTGTGGAGGTGATAGTATGACTGAAGAAATCGAGATTACAATCAAGATTCCAGCTGAGTGGGTCGAAGAGATCAATGATCTCTTCAATAACAAGACACTACAGTTCTCGAGGTTCCTTCCCGAACCTAGGACCGTTGAAGCTTTCGTATATCAGGCGATTCAAAACGAAATGTGTGATCTGAGTGAATGCACTTGAGTGAGACTTATCATCTCAATAGTCTATGACGGAACGAAGAAAATTGATTTGAAGTATGTTGTTCCTTGCTAGATACCCAATTGTGGGATGAATGCCAGGTAAGCTCGTCGGAGTTCCTCGCTGTCGATTCGATCGTATATGTCTATTGCTTCTCTCCGTCGGTCTCCCCTTAGTGCCTTGATGAACTCCCGGTCCATTCCCGCACGTCTTAGATGTGTTGTGAACCAATGACGAAAGCAGTGTGCAGAAAAATGATCTTCTGGACGGGCGGATTTGGGGTTGTGTAGGCTAACCCGTTCCGCATACTTAGCAACCATAGAATAGACACCATTTCTCTTGAGTCGGCCTCCGTGCTCACCGATGAAGAGCGCTCTAGTTTGCAGGTTAAGCTTCTCCCGTTGGCTCAGCCAACGTTTGAGCAGTCTAGCCGTTTCGTCGTCAAAGAAGACGATTCTGCCACTTCGTTTCTTGAATTGGTTTCGCTTCAATACAATGGACTGTTCAACCCAGTTTATGTCATCGACATCCATTGCGATTAGCTCGCCTCGTCGTACACCCGTCTTGGCGAGTAGTGTCATAATCGCCTTGTCTCGAGTGTCTATCACGGAGTTTATGAGCAAACTCATTTCTTCAATGGTAAGCAACTTTCGTGGCGATTCAACATCGCCATCAGTTTCTGCCTTGTATCTGCGAAGGTACCGCTTCCTAACCCCAGGCACAGGATTCTTCTCCATATGGTCTTCGAACACGAGATACTCATAAAATCCTGCGATTCCTGTTATGTCATTTTCCAATGTCTTTTGGACTATTCTTTGTGAGCGTCTCTCACGGATGTAGTCATGGAGACAATGCTTGTCAACTTTGAGCAGGGATATACCTCGATGCTCTAAATACATCAAGTATTGTTTGATCGAAGATTGGTAGCGTCGAATCGTCTCCTCTGTGAGCTGTCTGTCTCCGCAATCTTCAACGAACAAATCAAGCAAGCGTTGAGGTGTAGGTATACTCGTAAGAAGCTGTTGGCTCATCAGCTCACCCACTTCCATCCCCTCAGGGTCTTGTCAACGAGCCCATAGGCCTCAAGGTTCTCCAACTGTTTCGTGACGGCCTTAACCAACGGCGTATCCCGAGGGTTAATTTTCAATAGGCGCAGCAGATGATCTGAGTCAACTGTGTCGCCTTTCTTGAGCAGTTCGATGAGTCGTAGATCGTATCTTCGTATACCTTTGAAACCTTCTTCTAGGAATGGTTCAGATCGGTATCGCTGCAGTTCGTTCTCAACTCGCTCTAGAGCCAGTTTAACAATCTCATTCTCACGAGTAAGCTTCTGGATCTGCTCGTCTTTCTCTCGGATCTGCTGCATCAGTTCCGCCCGAGATTTGTATGCCTCTTCCCCCTGTTCCTGCCTGAGTGAGTTAGTCACATGCTCAATAACAAATCTGGAGACGGATGCACCACTCTTCTTTGCCTTAGCCTTCCAGTCCTTCACCAGCTCTACAGACGGCAAGTACACATAGATTGACCGCTGCTTGATCGATTCAGTTTTCCCCATGGGAACCTGCGAAACCTATGTGGAAACGGGTATTTATATTTACCAGTAAAATGGTGCGGGGGGTGGGATTCGAACCCACGAAGGCCTTTGCCACAGGGTCCTAAGCTTTGCACCCCACGGCCCATTCCGGAGCGTGAGGCCCTGCCCCTTAGACCTGAATCCCGCCCTTCCAGAGATAGACGGGTCTCGGGTACCCCCGCAGCCACACAGTTTTGGCCTGATTCGCAATTAAAGCTACTCTCGTGACGAGTCTCCATGAGAGTGAGCCCATACACCAGCATCCTAGGAAAAAAGAAACAACGGAGTCGAACGCTTCTATGTGCACATATTAACACGTTCTCCCAGTTGTCATGCGACGATTTCATGAACCGAACAGTTAAACCAATGAAATCTTCAGAAATTGATAACGCTCGCTTTATCACGCCTATTGCTAGAACCCTTCGCAAGAGAGCGAGAAGACCAACATGATCGTAAAGCTGGAGATTTACAGCCCCCGTCTTTCAGGAATCTGCTACGTAGAGGGCGTAGGTCTAAGCTCCAACGTTTACACGATAGGAGTAGATGAGATAACGGTCATTGATACTGGCGCAGGTGACCCTATGAACACATTGTCTCCCAAACTGAAAACTCTGGATCTTGACCCGAGAAACGTGAAGCAGATCATCCTGACGCATACGCATTTCGACCACACCGGAGGCATTGAGGCATTGGCCAGCATGGCCTCGCCAAGAGTGCTCCTGCACGAAGACGGGATCAATGATGTTGAAGGATTTGGCCTTGGCGTCTCTAAGCTTCATGATGGAGATTCCGTCTTAGCAGGAAACCGCAGACTTGAGGTGATTCATACACCAGGCCACATGCCGGGAGCGATATGTCTCTACGAACGGCAAGACAAGATTCTCTTCTCAGGAGACACCGTCTTTCCAGATGGAGGGTTTGGCCGAACAGACTTTCCTGGTGGAGAAAGCCGCAAACTAGTAGAATCACTGGCACGTCTGGCCATGTTGAAAGTAGACTTCATTCTACCGGGACATATGGAGCCAGTCACATCGGACGCTAGAACGCATCTTGCGACAGCATATGAGAACGCGAAATCATGACTGTGAGAAAGCGCGTCGACTCTCTGACAGTGCTTCTCTCACCTTTTCGTTTCTTGTTTTATACAGACGTTTTAGTACTCTCAGAGCGTTCAGTGTTATCCACTTGCTAGGTCTGCCAACTGATTCAATGTTCGCTTGCATTCTGCCAACCGGCGAGCTATCAAGCGGCCATGTTCCATCTGAGCGACGTTTCTAAACGAGCACCTGTATGGCGTCTGCCAGGCGTTCATCGTCAACATAGCCCAGCTTTGTAACAGCTGAGAGCCCTCTCAGAGCATTGTATCCGTAGAACCAAGGAAAGCTGAACTTCAACCATCCAAGATTGATTACGCGATAGCCATGGTGGTCTGCTTTGTACAGGCGATGCATCAACAAGAACTCTGCAGCTCTTTCCAGTGCCTCCTTCAGTTCAGGTGTACGTTCTGCCTCAGGAACTTCTGAGCATGCCTCAAGCGGACATATGGTCCCGTAGAAGCACAGTTGCTTCTCCTTGAGCGCGCGCGAGACACTCTTGCCAACCTGACATCGAAGTCACTTCGAAGGTATGGGGCAGATATTCAATTGGGCCATTCGAATCCACTTAGAGCGAAAAGCACAATCAAAGGATTAGCTTCGTGGAGTGCTCAGTAGCGACAAAGTCTGCTCCGCTCCAGAAACAAGCTTAATGATCTTCCGTATCTCAGCGCATTGGTTAGCATACATAGTTGCCTTTGTAGAATCTCCTTCCATTTGCGCCGAAACACATTTGTCGAAAAGCTCTTTCTCTCTGAATTCTAACTTAGTTTTCCATTCCACCAGTCTTGCGAATTGGTAATTAAGACGTTGAACTGTCTCGTCGGGCTTCACCAATATTCTTGGCTGAGCTGCAGGAAAGACTCTTTTGACTATCCATCCTTTTCTCTCCAAAACACCAAGCATGCGGTTGGTCTTACTGCTAGTCCATGCCAGTTTCTCAGATATTTCCTGAGTACTCAATCCTTGATTTTCAGAGATCAGCCGGAAGAGCCTGTCAGAATCAGTCTCCTTTCGCTTCCTCTTGCTCTTCTGCAAGGCTCTACTCACTCGCAACAGAGAATCCTAAGCAAGGGAATCTCTTTTGACATTTTTGATAGATCTACTGCAGAATTGCGGCGGAACAGATAAGTTCGGCTGAAAAGGCTTCTACAGCTACAATTCCAGTACCATCCACACCTCATCAACATAGCTGTCTCCTTTGCGTATCGCCTTAGGTATTCTCCCAACCTCTCGAAAACCAACCTTCTCATAGACATGCCTAGCCCGCAAGTTCGAATCGAAGACGCTTAACCGCAGAAGCTTCAACCCAGCCTTCCCAGACTCCTCCGCAAGAACTCGCATCATCTCAGTTCCAATTCCAACGTCACGATAGCCATGCCTGAGAGCGATCCCCAAAGCCCCTGTGTGACTCCTCTTCCCGGTTCCTTTGTGAACATCCGAATTCCCAACAACCTTTCCTTTGACTTCCGCGGTAACATTGATCACCTTGCCCTTCTCGATCTCTGCCAGTAGCTTGCCAAGCCAATCGGCCTCAGCATCGCGGCTCGTCTTCTCGTTAACTAGTATGTCCGCCTCTTCGTCAACTAGCGAATTGATGAATTCAAGAAAATCATCCAGATCACCTATTCGCGGAGTTCGAAGAACTACTTTTCGCCCATCCTTACTATGAAATTCTCTGTAGACCTTCTCCATCTACACGCACCTTGCGGTGTCAAACTATCGTATTGCGGGCAATATCCCTTTGTCCATCATCTCTATGCTTCGGCCTGCAATTGAGTCTCAGAAAACGACACAACCCTTATTCCACCGTTCCCATTCCCCCCTTAGTCTATCAAAGAAATATCGTGGTAAACCGTGGCATCGCAGAGCCTTCAAAGCCAACAGAAGCATCGAAGGCGGGGTACATTCCTTCGAGTTCTGAAATACATGGCCAAGTACTGGCCTGCAACGACAGTTGCCATGTTATGCGTGGTTGCAGTTACCTACCTGAACGTTATTGTTCCACTCATAATCAGAGAAGTCGTGGACAAGGTCCTAGTCCAAAACATGTATGACCAGCTAGCCTGGCTTTCACTCTCCATCATCGTCATAGCTGCCCTTCGATCTGTCTTCTCATTCACCCAGAGATTCACCCAGCAATACATTGGCCAGAAAGTCGTGTTTGATCTAAGAAACAACCTGTTCAAATCCCTTGAAGAGAAATCGTTCAGCTTCTACGATCAGGCTCAAACAGGCCAACTAATGTCAAGAGTTACCAGCGACGTGGAACAAGTAAGAGCGCTACTCGCATGGTGGCTTGAAACCCTCGTCTCATCCGTTCTGACGGTAGGAAGTGTTGTCTTGGTCATATCTACGATTGATCCACGCTTGATGTTGTTCTATCTTGCAACGATACCACTTGTTCTTGTGGCAGCCTACAACTTCTCAAAGAGGATCAGACCACGTTTCGCTTTGACGAGGGAGATCTTTGGAGATATGACCTCGGTGATTCAGCAAACAATCGTTGGAACAAGGGTCGTAAGAGCATTCGCACAAGAAGAACATGAGAAGAAAAAGTTCTCTGTACCACATAGCAGATACTTGAAGACGAATCTTGAGATCTGGCGCTATCGCTCCATGTTCATGCCTTTCATGGCCTTTACGGTGAGCCTTGGAACGGCTCTGGTCTACTGGTACGGAGGAGGAGAGGTAATCCGAGGGAATATGACAATCGGTTCACTTGTGGCTTCAGCCGCATACCTAGCGATGCTAGTAATGCCGGTTCGATTCATTGGATTCCTCATGACGTTCTATCAGCAAGCAATTACTGGTGCGGAAAGAATCTTCG
>Ga0315296_10000220_pt1 | contig 53695 bp, 57 predicted proteins | sample YL17G14_18_MG_FD_203921 | JGI IMG/M metagenome (GOLD analysis project Ga0315296, IMG submission 203921) | Sediment microbial communities from Yellowstone Lake, YNP, Wyoming, USA - YL17G14_18 | ecosystem: Environmental > Aquatic > Freshwater > Lake > Sediment | place: USA: Wyoming | collected... | reverse complement strand
GGTTCAACGCGTTTCGAAGGACGATTCTGACGGATTCGGTTAATGCGAGTCTTGCTTCACTGAGTCCTTTGGGTTCGGCTCCGATGACGCGGAACGCGTTGTAGAAGGTGTTGAATTTGTCGGCCAGGCTGTTTGCTGAGTCGGCGATGAGGTTGGGTTTGAGGTATTCGGTTGCTTCGATGAAGGTGTCTGGGAAACTGGCTAGGGTTAACACTATTTCGTGTTCGAGTTTTTCTTTCAACAGTTTGTAATTGGGTTTTGTTGGTTTTTTGGCTGCTTTGCGCAGGATGCTGCAGGCTCGTGCGTGGGTGTATTGTATGTAGGGGGCGCTGTTCTTTTCGAAGTTGAGTACGCGGTCCCAGGTGAATACTACGGTTTTCGAAGTGTCAATCTCAACGAGTGCGTAGCGCACTGCGCCTATGCCGACGAAGGTTGCGATTTTCTGTTTTTCCTCTTCCGAGAGTTGTGGGGAGCGCTTCGAAACTTCTTCGTAGGCTCGTTTTACTGCTTCGTCCAAGACGCTGTCGAGAGTGATGTATCTTCCGCGTCTGCTGGACATTTTGAAGCCTGGGAAATTGACGAGGTTGTAGGCGAAGTGCACTAGGTTGTCGGCGTATTTGCCGTAGCCCAAGGCGTGTAAGGCTATGTGCAGTTGTAGTTGGGCTAGGCTTTGGTCCATGCCTATGACGTTGATGACTTTGTCGGCTTTTTCGAATTTCAAGAGTGTGTAGGCAACGTCTCTTGTCGTGTAAAGTGTGGTTCCGTCAGCACGAACAAGTGTTAAAGACGGAATCTGGTGTTCTGGTTTCAGACCCAACCGCGTCCAGAGGTCAAGTTCTCTTACGACTCTTTCAGCGTCGAACTCGAGTACGCCGGCTTTCGAGTGTGTGTATCGGGAGTTTTTTAGTTTCTTAAGGACTTCTTCGACGCGTCCGCTCCAGGATAGGTCGCCTTCCCAATCCCAAGAATCGAGTGTTACGTCGATTTTTACGAGTGTTTCTTTGAAGCCTTCTAGGCACATTTCGCTGACTGTTCTGACGAGATGTTTGGCTTTTTTGTCTCCTGCTTCGTAGGCTTGGTTGATGATTTGGATTGCGGTTTCGGGGTTTTCATCTTCGCCGATTTTTGTCAATAGTTCTTCGAAGAGCTGTGGGTATTTCTGTTTCAGTTCTGCTGCGACGGCTACCCAATCGTCTAGTTGGCGGGTTAGTTCTTTGAACTCGTCTTCGGCGTTGACGGTTTTTGTTCGTTCCAGTTCTTTTTTGAGTCGGTTGATTTCGACAAAGCAGCTGGTCATGGTGTAGATTTTGCCGATGAACTGGTCGGGTTTCTCATCTGGTTTGGGTCTGCCGAGTTTTTGGTAGCCGTAGGCCATGACTGAGGTTTGGCGGCCGACGTCGTCGATGTAGAAGTGGCGGTAAACTGTGTGTCCGCGGGATTTGAGGAGACGGGCAAGGGTGTCGCCGAGGACCGGGTTTCGGGCGGTTGCGATCGTTATGGGATGAAGGGGATTGGCGCTGGTGTGCTCGACGATGATTTTTAATGGGTTTTCGGTTTTGACAAACCCGTATTCTGCGCCGAGTTTCGTGACTGATTTGAGAGTTAGTGTCGATAGTTTGGTGAAGTTGATTTGGAAGTTGATGTAGCCTCCGCCGGCTGATGAGACTTTTTCGAGCAGTGTGGATTTTGATGTGTCTATGGATTTGACGAGGCTTTCTGCGAGGACGAGAGGTTTCTGCTGGACTTTCTTGGCAAGTTCAAAACAGAGGGATGACGCTAGTTGGCCGAAGTCTGGGTTTGCAGGCTTCTCCATTGCTAGGTCGGTGATTTGGATTTCTGGGAGGACCTTTTTTAATGCTGAAGCTAAGCTGGCTTCGCAATCTTTTCTGAAGGTGGCGAATGGGTTTTCGGTGATCTTCACCTTTGGTCTTTTCTCCGCGGTTCTCTAAGGTTTTATGGGGAAGTAATATTTTAAGTTGAGAACCGACTGATAAGTTGGTTGCTGGAAGCACTTGGATATGAAGACGAAGATTGTTTTCTCGGAAAAATGTTTGGGATACGGTTCGTGGCATGTAGAGGGACCTGAGAGGGTTCGAAAGGCTCATGACGTTTTGAAGGAGAGAGGTTACAGTTTTCTGGCTCCACAGCCAGCCTCGGAGGAGGATCTGTGCAGTGTGCATGATCATGAGTATGTTTGGATGGTGAAGAAGGGAATGGTTGATGATGCTGACACGCCGGCGTATGATAATATTTTCGAGTTTGCGAGGCTTTCCGCTGGTGGAGCGATTCTCGCGGCTGATGCGAAGGGTTTTAGTATCATGCGTCCTCCGGGGCATCATGCGGGAATTAGTGGAAGAGCTTTGGGTGCGGCCACACGGGGGTTCTGCTACATGAACAACATTGCCGTGGCCGTTAGACATCTTGGTAAACCGACTTTGATTTTGGATATTGATGGGCATCATGGGAATGGGACGCAGGAGATTTTCTACGGCGATGAGAAGGTCACTTATCTTTCTTTGCATCGTCATCCTAACTTTCCTGGGACGGGGATTCGTTCCGATTTGAACTGCATAAACTATCCGTTGCCGCCTGATTGTGGAGACGCCGTGTATTTGGAGGCGCTGGGAAAGGCTCTGGGCAAGATTGATATGACGAGGTATAAGGTTGTGGCGGTGTCGGCGGGTTTTGACGCGCATGCAGGGGATTTGGCGTCTCTGGGTTTGTCGGCGCAGGCTTACAATGTGATTGGACAGCAGATCGGGGCTCTGAAGAAGCCCACTTTTTTTGTGTTAGAAGGCGGCTACAAAGGCAAAGACGTGGGGAATGACATTGATCAGTTGTTGAAGGGGTTTGAGGCTCAACCGTAGCAGCAGCCTTTTCTGGCGTAGATTCAGCCAATAGCACCTACCCCCTTTTTTAGGTAGGATCTCGAGCGTCGTCGACTTAGCATGCCTACTTGCGTGTTCGGTTTTTTGGTTGAAAAACGTTCAAAAACACCCCTACCCCCCCTAGGAGGTAGGCTCGAACTCTTCGATTTGATTATGGTGAGGTTTTTTCTTGCAACAGATTTCTGTTTTTATTGCGTAGAAAAGACTCACCTTTAGCGCCACTCGATGGCGGCGATTTGCGGTACCATAAGTGTTAGTGGATTAGAAAGTATATCAAGTTAATGAAGGATTATTTGGACAAATTCACTCCTCAGCTTGGTGGAATGTGGCATTCTGACGAAATGATGATTAATGTGAGAAAGACCGAGCAAATAGACGGAGAGAACTATTCTTGGGCTTGGAACTTGCTTGACCATGAAACTCGGTTTCTAATCGCTTCAGAAGTTACTAAGCATAGAAACATTGAGGATGCGAGGAAAGTATTGCAGGAAGCTAAGCAGGTTGCGAATGGACAGAAACCTGACTTCATAACAACCGATAAGCTTCCAGCATACAAGCAAGCCGTGACAAAGGAATTTTACACAGCGAAGAAGCCCAGAACTCAGCATGTTAAACTCAAGAACATCAGAGAGGGAACCAACAACAATGTCGTGGAGAGACTGCATGGCACGATAAGGGAAAGGACAAAGGTTATGCGTGGATTGGACAATGACAAAACCGCTCAAAAGATGATGGATGCTAACCGCATCTACTACAACTATCTAAGACCACATCAAGCACTAAACGGGAAAACGCCAGCAGAGAAGGCAGGCATAGACTTACGGTTAGAAGGTAACAAGTGGGAATCACTCGTAAGGCGAAGTGCAAGATACAAAAATGGAAAGTTAGTATCCTAGGTTGACTTTTTAACAATTGCTAATTTCGGTTCTGTGTAGTCTTCGTTGGATTTAGGTCTGTGTGAAAATTCGTCGGATACGTTAGTTCCTGAAGTTTTGCTGTAACTCTTTCTGTGCCTTTTTCAATGCGCTACAAAAAGCCTTCATGTCGAAACTCGTCTGTATCTTAATATAGTGCAAATGTGTCTGGAAAACCATTATTTCAGACTTTCTATCGGACAAAATGAGACAAATCTTCTCTTAGCGCGTGCGCGCTTACCAGCCACAGTGCAACCCCTGTTCTGCCAAGGTGCTTTCATCTGCTTCCATTCGTCGTCACATAGCCGGTTAACCTCATAAGAAGATGCGGAAAACAAGGATTTTGGGACATTTAAACACTTTAGCGTAAATAGTTGTGCTCATAATATCACGATGCAAAGTCTTATAGGTTGCAAAGAGCATAAGATGCATTTAAGGAAAGAGAAAATGAAGAAAGAAGCAGTTTTCTGCCTTTGTCTTTGTACCGCTTTGATACTTATCTCTTTGACCAGTGCAAGTTCTGCGGGTTCAACTTCAAGTGCCGACATCAAATCTGTTGCGGCGCAATTCCTGGCACAGGTAACAGGGTTCAACCCTAGCAATTACCAAGTAACGCTCTCTGCCCCATCAGGATCTAATAGGATGCTGAACGCAGAGGTCACCCCTCATTTCCAGAATGTAATATCGGCCAACATTAGAAACGATAATGGCGAATCCAATGCCGTCCTAACTTTCATAGACGGAGACTTCTGGTCGTACAACTCGCACTCATTGTCTGGCAACCTTGGAACCAATGGACAAGGCTTTAACGATTCATTGAACACACTGATCAAAGTCTTGAATGGGTATCAACCTCTTTTCAATGCAAACTACTGCAAAGATTTTGCCCAATTGGTTTCCACTGCTCTACAAACGCAAGAGTTGAGCGTCGAAAACGGAGATTTCTCACTGCAAATACAAAACGAATCTGGTCTTCTGGCAGTATTATATGCCAAAATAGATGGTCAATTCACCAGCTTGTTCAGAAGCATGCAGGTTTGCATATCCAGCACTGGATTAGTAACCAACATACTGGATGACATAGGGACGTATTATGTGGCTACGACGAATGTCACAGTTTCTAAGGAGCAGGCCATCGCCATCGCAGAGCCATACATCGAAGCCTTTGCCCAAAAGAACCAGCAGAACGTGACAGCAATCAACGCCACGCTCGGATACGAAGCTGACGGTAATGAGGAGCGCGGTGACAGCCTCGCGCTGTACCCAGAATGGCAAGTCCTTGGCACGTACGACACACCCGGTCGCGTAAACGCTACAAGTTATTCGGTTTGGATATGGGCCGACAATGGCGGTATATCGTCAAGCGGGCCAATTGAACCTGCCTTAATTAACGCATTCGGATCTACGTCTAACACCAATGCACCAGCAGCCTTACCGTTGCTATTTATCCCCCCTGCCGTAATCATATTTGCCCTCGCTTCAGGCGTGTATCTACAGCGGAAAGCTAAAGCCAGGAGGAGATAGCATGTCGAAGTTTTTGCAAGGATTCGTGGTTTCGCTTATGATTGGTTTTCTTTGTTGCTCGTTTGCGTCCTGTGTCTTCGCAAGTTCATCTACAGCGTTGGGTTCAACCATCATGGACGGTTACCCTGTTCCGGAATGGTGGCCATCCGAAGTAGCTGCCGACAACACGTTAGCAAATTCCATAACGACTAATGCTTCTACAGTTGGGTATTCGGCTTACAACTGGTATGGAGCGCAAACAACGGCAAGCAACATCTACACAGCAGCAGCTGGCAATGGAGCTCCATATGCAGGCGGGGTTCCTCATTCAATAACCTTTTATATAGGTCATGGAGGCATCACGACGTACTATAGTGTGCAGCCACCGTTTGCTTTCAACCAGTATTTTATACTCGACAACAATGGAGGGTCAGTCTACGATAACGACATTTGGGGATATACGGCATCCATGGAAACAAATTTCGCGTTTCTATGGTCTTGTGAACAGGGAGATGAAATTGGAGGAACTAACTGGTATTGGTATTTGCCGCCTGCAACTCTTGCTTACGGAATGCCTCACGCTTGGTTGCACACAACCTCTCTGAGTAGCGACGGTTATACCAACCCTGATACAAGCAACTTATGTTTCATTGGATTCCAAGGTGGTGCACCTGGCCTGATACTTAACTTCACTCAGACACTTGACGGGCAGTGGACTTGGAACAATAACTTTGCAAACGGAATACTGTATTTTCTAGAGGTCTTCTACTCTGATGCCCTCGTTAAGGGTTATTCAGTGAATAATGCTCTAGATGCAGCCGCTCAGCAGACTTGGGCTATACCTTCTTTCAACTATACCGATTTGCATAACGGCTGGCTGGGCACGGGCGGCAAAATGATAGTCTATGGAGACGGGAACATACAGCTGAAGTCTGTCAATCCGCTGTTCGCTATGAAGACACTTGTGAACGGAAACTTCTACAAGCCTAATGTTACAGTTCCGTTTATGAAGATAGAGGAATGGTTCACAAACAGCAGTGCAGAAGGGGATCAAGTGGAAACATCTGTCGTTGGGTACCCGTTCACGTTCCCTAATGGTGTGGTAGGTCTTGCTGATCTTGTTGCATTAGCACTGGCATACGGTACACACGAAGGGGGCCCCAAGTGGAGCTATCAAGAGGACATTGTCCCGGACCGAAACGTGGATCTTGGCGACTTGACGGTCCTAGCCCACAATTATGGGAAAGGCGGGTCGTGGTACAGCACGGTCTTGAGCGGAATATACATATCCTTTAACTTCGCAGATGGCAGCAAGTTAACAGAATGGCCTGACAGCAATGGATTCGTAGCAGTTCCTTGGAATTGCACGGGTTGGACAGTTTACCAGCAGCACGGCTGGCCTTGGCCAGACACGACTGTCGGGGCCTTCATCACATTCTGGGGATGAACCGCTCAAAAAAGCCTTCCCACTCACCTTTTTTTTGTACACGGCCCGAAAGTACTGTCGCTATTTTTTGATATTATACCGCAGAAAATCAGTCTGCAATATCCTTTCACACAGGGAAGTTTGTCCCCAACCATGTCTCTGAGCAAGTTATGAAACCTAGCACGCCGCGCAACAGATTACGAAGAGCCTTTTCTCACGTTTTACAGCATAGTATTTATTGCAGAACAACAAATCCATTCTGGGCTAGAGAATGATTCTGGCGTTCAGCATACCATTAATTCTCCTCGCAATTCTCCTTTCTACGAAAAAGAAACTCCTGAGAAAGCACTGGTACATGCTATTTTCGCTCGGTTTTGTTCTTGCGTTTATTGTTTCATTTGTCTCTGTTTGGAGCGTTTGGAGCCCATACGAGCGGAGCGACTCTCTACATGAGTATTGGGAGACGAAGTACTCAGGAGCATCGAGTCTATCGTACCCTCTTGAGTTGAGCGTCTATGTCGTTCCCCTGCCCGTCCGAAACTTTACCGCAGTGCAAAATATATCCTTTGATGTTTCCGTTGCAAATCAAAAGGTGCTGGAAACAAATGGCACGTTAAGCTTCGATATAGGAACCGCGCTAATAGGAAACCCTGCACCTCTGAGTTATCAATTGGGGCCTCCTTTCCATTCTGATGCAATCTACTTCTTCGGTTTTCTGCTTTTTCTGTTCACGTTGTTCAACATGGTAGCAGCAGCATTGGGACTGATTCTGGCGTATGTTGTTTCAAGATACTTAGCGCGCGCTAAATATGGTCATTGATGATTTCTCTTACTTTGGTTTCTTCAAATCCCCATGTCTTTGCTTTTTCGATAATTTGTTTATCAGAGTAGCTCTTGCTCTTCATTTTTGCGATTTGATATTCAGGTGGAAACTCTGGTTCGATAACGTGAATGCACACTCTCGGAACTGGCTCGTATCTTCTGACATAACTGAGAAGTTTATTAGCGAATTTCTTAGCCTCATCTATGTTCTCCCAACAACCTTTAAAGACTCCAGTATCAAGGATGTCAGATTCAAGGTCATGGAAATTTATAATTGCGTGTGGTTGCCGCATGAGGATTGTGTCTAGCGCGCGCTTCAGTGAATAGAGGAAAAGTTGTTTTGTACAGGTTTGAAGTTTTGGCGACACGCCTGAAGTAAGAGAAGCTTATAGGAAGTGGCGTAGAGGCGTAGGCTTGCCTGAAGAATAGAAATTTGCCAGAGATTGCAGAAGAGTGAGCATAGCCCGAAAGTAATCAAAGGAGAAAGACAAAACGAAAACTCCTAAGAGTTATCAGAACCCCCTTTTACACCTTTCATGCTATACGCCCTAATAACGTCCGGTCTACTTATGGAAGATTCAACGTTCTTTCTGGAAGAAATAGCTGTAGTTGCCTATAGCAGCATAGAGCAGTCCGTCCTTGGGTAGCGAGCTTTAACTCAACGGTTTCTCATAAGACTTAGCTGGTGAGAGTCGAAATAATCATGGCGCCTATGATGATATCACGTCAGTATGAAGGGATTTAAGTTCGGTTCTTTTTTCCCAAGATGATTTGACATTGAATTGATTCTGAGGCGCCACAACACCATCTTCTAAAGTAGGCTCACAATGGGCTTGCAGAGCAACTGAAAGAAGAGAAAAAACTCGGTGAAGGAATAAAGAGAAATTTGGAGAGTATTGGATATAGCGTCTGAGGAAGAGCCGCAGTCCAAGCAAACTGTAAACTGGCTTAAAAAGACTGATAGAAGAAGGCTCTATCCCTCAAAGAAGTTTTGTCAATGAAAGTAATTCTTTCTTGAATACTTGATATGCTTCTATGAAATCCGTAGCTTCGTCCTTGACATATTGCATGATTTCAGCAAACTTCCCTTCTCTGAAGAGTCTAGGGATTTTGTCATTGGTCAATGGATTAGTCTTCGGAAGAACTTTGTCATAGCCTCTAAAGTTGCTGGTTGGTTGGGGTAAAGTTTTATCCAACCAACCAACGACTTGCTCCTTGGTACGAAAAAACAGGCTTCGGACAGGGAGTATACGTGATTCGGGCTACAGTAGGAAGTAAGAGCAGTATTAGGGGTATAGGGGCAGTAGGAATCGAGTATACGGTCGCGTCAATTCCTTTTCAAAAATCTATCATAGGATGGCTGTATCTTCTTTGAGACGTCTTTATTTTTTCTTATTTGCTTTTCCAGCGCATTGGGCACTGCAATATTTGTTTTTGTTATCTAATGTCGTAAAGACTTTTCCGCAAATTGAACATTTCTTTTGAATGATTCCCATTCAGTAGACCTCATCACTACAGTTACGATTCAACAAATATAAGATTGCGTTGGGTGGGGTAAAGTTTTATCCCCAAAACCCAAACTCTGAGCCCTAGGGGAGACACGTCTGGATTATCAAGTAATTGGTTTTGTTCGATATCTTGTTCTTTCGGAGAACAGATCGATCACTCTAGATTTTGCCAGAAAACGTGCCTTATGTTTTGCTCGGGCAGGAATCAGGTACTCGTCTCCTTTCTTGCAGTTTCTTGTCTTGCCTTCGATGGCCAGCTCCATTTCTCCTTCGATCACCATTCCCCATTGAGCGTAGTCGTGACTGTGTTCGGGGACTCTCGCGTTTGCTTCCATCTGAAAGAAGACGAGCTGGTGGGTTTCTCCCTGCAATATCCACGCTTTTATGCCCTCGAACTGTATATCTGCTTCGGGGAAATCTGTGATCACGTTTGCATAACCTCGAAAGCTATTTTGGTTCAAGCCAACCATTTTTTGAAGCCTCATTGGCAGAACAAGGTAATCAGATTCGGTTCAGTTATAACTTTTCCGCAACATCGTTAGGTTTGTTTATCTGGTTCTACCCTGACGCTAAGAGGTCCAATCCCAGCAATAGATGGCAAGATGTGTGATAATAATTGCTCTGCACTAAGTAGCCGAACTTTACCGTTTGGATTGGTTTGTGTCCAACCATTCTTCTCTTTATGGTATCTTTGTATATAGCCATGTTTGGTTGTGATGTAGATTGTGCACTCATTATTCTTCAACTGAATTCACCAATCCACACGGTATCCTTTCGGTTCTGCTATAACTTTTCCGCAAAGCTCGTTTTGTTGTTGGTTTGGTTTGGGGTAAAGTTTTATCCAACAACAAAAGTCTACTTGACGGCTAATACTTTCCAGTAGTTTGGCTTGTCTTTCATTCTGGTGACTTTCTTGTTGAGGAAGTTGTGCAGCAATCTGAAAAGCTCAGATTTTGTAAAGAAATGATGCAATTCTCCGAAGTGCTTCTCTTCGAAAGCCTCTGTAATCCAAAAAGTATTGTCCTCCAGCATTTTGCCCGTACCGAATCTTGGGTCTGTCACCGAGGCTAGATTTGCGAGAAACCAACCGTTCTTGCTGAGGATTCTGAAAATCTCGTTCACAGTTGTAACAATATCCTTTTTGAATGCATGATGTATGACGCTGACGCTAATAACTGCATCCAGACAACAATTATTAAACGGAAGGTTCGTCATAGTTGCACGCACAAGTGCGACATTTCTCAACTTCTCTTGCAGAACCCACCTTCTTGCCATTTTTAACGCATTCTTGGAAATGTCTATACCCACAACTTCAAAGCCACTACTTGCAAGCAGAACGCAGTGTCTTCCAGTTCCACATCCCAGGTCAAGCACCTTTTCGACTTCGTGGTTTTTCATATTAGGGAGAATATCAACAATGAACTTTGCGGTCTTCCTCAGTCTTTTTGGCATTCGCTTCAGCGTTGAATAGTATCTTTCCCAATTGGAGTTTGCTTTGGACATTCCATATGTTGCAATCTTTTTCAGATTGCTCTTGTTTATCTTGAATTCATCAATCTTTCCATCCCGAAAAGCCTTGATATTCTGATAAAGACACTTTCCGATCAGGTCTTTACAATACTCTATTGCTCTAGGCTTTGTCGGAAGCATCCCTGTCTCCAATGTGTAAATGCAGCGTAGCATGTCAACAAGAATGCTATAGAGTGTCTGGAAAGCTTCTTTCTTGTCGATTTCCTCCATGTCTTCAAGCAACATGTCGTATGCCGCTTGAGATAATTCTTCATTAGACACGTGCAATCCAAGCTCTTCTATAGGCAGTCCTTGAATGCATTTTCCATATTCGAGCAGACAAAGAATATTATCAGCAGACAAATGGCATGGGCAGTCAGCTTTGAATTCATGATCTTCTACGCTTCCTGTCTTCTCCTCAAACCTCTTTTGCTGCAACTGCTCAAGATAAGTGTAGGCACCTTCCAGCTTCTTCCCCAAATCTGATTCGAACAAGGCTTTATGCAGTTTACCAACTTCGAGGCTTTCTCCTTTGTTAAGAGGCTTCTCAGTGATCACTATAAAATCTATGTCGCTCTTTTCTGGATCCCAATCTCCCATTACAAAAGATCCCATGACATAGAAACCTACGAAATTGTCCTTGAGAATCCTAGATATTCGTTGAGCTATGTCCTTCAGCTTGGAATTATGTTTGCGTTCTTTGTCCAATCGTATTTCACTACGGAAGGTTTTCCACGATTCTAAATGCCTACGTTCAGCTATAGCTTTTACCACATCTTCGTCAAGTTGGCTAGTTTTGGGGAAAGTTTTATTTTGGTTGGTTGGTTTGGGGTAAAGTTTTATCCCAAACCCAAACTTTCGATGCTTTAATTATCGTACAATCTCTCTTTCCCTTATATTTCCTCATTTCTCTTACAAAACGCTTACACATGAAAAGTTATATCTTACAGTGGGCGATATTGCAGCGCATGGTATATTCAGGAGGAAAAGTTGCAGGACTGGTCTTTCTTATCGCAGTTACACAGTTCGTTCTAGGTCTTATTATTGCAGAGGCGTTGTATCCTGGCTACAGCGTGTCTGATAATTACATAAGCGATCTGGGAGTCGGACCGTCCTCTGTAGTTTTTAACTCATCTGTCTTCGTTCTAGGACTATTATTACTTAGTGGAATATACTTTCTAAGACACACCAATGATTTCAAGACCGTAAGCATGTTGCTCGTTTTGATGGCTGTAGGAGCAATGGGCGCCGGCGTCTTCACGAAAGATTTTACCATCGCTCACGGCGCACTGTCTTCGATGGCCTTCCTGTTTGCTGGGCTATCAGCCATAGCATCATTTAAAGTGGTGAAAAGGCCCTTGTCTCTGATAAGCATAGTACTTGGAGCTATGGCGCTTGGAGCATTAGCACTTTTCTCTTGCGGTCTGATCACAAGCGGTTCATTAACCAGCAACATTGCGTATGATAGCATTTTCTTCTTAGGTTTGGGTCCTGGTGGAATGGAACGTATGATTGTCTATCCACCACTCATGTGGCTCGCTGGATTTGGCGGATACCTAGTTGCGCAACAGGAAAGATAAACAATCTACCATACGTAAGTCTAAATTTCAATCCCAAACCCAAAACTCTAGCGCGGCGTTTACCGAAACCCGAGATTGGGATAGTAGATTGAGCAGGGCAGATTATTCTATGCTTTTTTCGTAAGCCACTTCCTTTCTAGCGACTTTGAAGCCAACCTTCTCGTACAACCGCAAGGCTTTCGTCACGTTCCAGTCATCCACTCCCAGCATCGCAACTGTCATGCCCTTATCCTTCAACAGGTTCATGCCATGCGACATCAGCTTGGTTCCAATCCCCGTTCTTCTGTAAGGCTTCAGCACACCGATGTCCAAGACCCAGCCACATTTGGCATTTTTTTCCGCGTTGTATGACTCATCTATACCTATGCCGATATAGCCAACGTGCTTCCCGTTCACGATTGCGAAGAACCATTCTTGCATTTTGAAAAATGGGTCTTCTCGCACGAAATAAACCGTCCGCTCAAGAGGGCTAGGTCGCCAGTTGAAGTGTTCCTTGAAGCACTCGTTGTCAAGCCGATTAAGCGTCTCCAAATCTTCATCTGCATCTCTTCGGAGGGGTTTCAGCACGACTTCCATGTTTTCCCCGTTGTCAGATTGAAGCCCAACAATGTCTCTAGTCATCAAGCTGAACCTGCGGACCAGCTTGAACCCCAAGCTCTCCCATAGGCGAATGATGTCCTCTTGGTCACTATCGGCTGAACTTTGAGCCACCTTCATCCCACGATTCTTCAGCTCTTCCAGAGCTGTTTCAGCGAGTTTTTCTTCTGTCCCTTGACCCCGAAACTCGGGAACAACTCCGAAATTCCTCACGAAACCCTTCTTTTCCTCCCTGAACTTGTCGACATAAGCATGAACAATTCCCACAGGCTGGTTATCCAGCTCAACGATGAATCTTCCTTCAGAATCGAAATCAGGCGACTTCTCCATATTCCTCATCTCCTCTACCGTCATTGGCGCGAGGTCCCAACGCACGCCGTAAACCACATTCCACACCTTAAGCCAGTCCGCCTCGTCCACCCCCAGAACGATGCGCCTGATCTTCAGCAACCAGCCTCCTCCAAGTCTTCCGTAACGACTCATTGTGCGCAGATTTAAACATAGCGCGCATCTGTCTGCGTGTGTTTGGGGGGTAAAATTTATCTTGTGTGTGCTGTACAGCGCCATAGCCTTTCTTCGATATGTGCTTAAGGGCAGGCTGACAGATGCAAGCTACCTCGTTGAGCACGTTGTAGTTCAGATGCCAGTTCTAGGAACTTCGCGCGCTATTTGATTAGTTTCTTTTTCATCAGTTTGATGGCTAAGACAAAGAAGACAGGTGTGACCACGGCGATCCAGACGAGGCTCAATATCAGTGTTGTGTCGAAGCTGCCGAGCATTAGGGCTCTCGTTAGAGATACGGTGTGGGTCAGGGGAAGAGCTGCGTATGCAAAAGCTTGCACGTAACTTGGGAGAACGGTTATCGGAAAGAATGTTCCGCTGAGGAGGAACATTGGAGTTATGAAGAGGAATTGCGGGTAGTTGAAGAAGTCTATGTTGTGGGCGAGTGAGGTGAAGCACATGCCTATCGCGGAAAATGTGAGTCCTGTGGCGAAGGCGACCAAGGGGATCAGTAGGGAAAGTGGGCTTGAGACGAGTCCGAAAGCAGCGACGACGGCTAGGACGATAATGCCGCCGATGAGGCTTCTTGTTGCGCCCCACAGGAGTTCGCCTGCGATGACTTCTTCGATGCTTATCGGCGTGGAAATGATTGCGTCGAACGTTTTTTGGAAGTACATGCGTACGAAGGAGCCGTATGTGCATTCGAAGAATGAGGAGTACATGATGGTTATGGATACGAGGGCGGGCGCTATGAATTGGATGAATGTGCCGGGGATTCCTGTTACGAATTGTCCTAGTCCGAGGCCGAAGGCTGCGAGGTAAAAGATGGGTTCCAGCAAGGGTGGGATGAAGCTGACTTTGTATGTTTTCATGAACACGTCGAAGTCTCGGCGCCAGACTCTCCAGACTCTGTAGGTTAGCTGTGGGAGTACGGGGTTGTGGCGGGTTTGTTCGGGTGTTTTCAATCTCTCAGTTTCCTTCCGGTGAGTTTTAGGAATACGTCTTCAAGGTTGGCTCTTCGCACGGTGGCGCCTTTTAATGGGAAGTCTTGGAGGAATTTGACGAATACGCCGTGGGGTTCGTTGGTGAAGACGAGGATTTTTTCGCCCAGTACGTCCAGTCGGGCTTCTGGGAACTTTTCTTTCAGAGTTTTCAGTATCTGTTCTTCATTGTCGACTTCCAGAACTTCTTCGCCGGCGTGTTTTTCAACGAGTTCTGAGGGTTTTCCTTCTTCGATGATTTTTCCTGTGTCAACGATGAGGACGCGGTCGCAGAGTTCAGCTGCTTCCTCCATGTAGTGTGTTGTCAAGATTATGGTGACTCCTTGTTTCTTGAGTTCGCGGATCTTGTCCCAGATGAGATGGCGTGCTTGAGGGTCAAGTCCGGTTGTTGGTTCGTCGAGAAGGAGTATTTGTGGGTCGTTGATTAGTGCTCTTGCGAGGATGAGGCGTCTCTTCATTCCGGTTGATAGTTCGTCTACTTCTACGTCGCGTTTTTCTTCGAGTTGGAAGAATTTGAGAAGTGCATCTGCTTTTCTTGTGGCTTCTGCTTTGGGGATGTCGAAGTAGCGGGCGTAGACTGTTAGGTTTTTGATGACGCTGAAGTCGGGGTCCAAGTTGGTTTCTTGGGGTGAGACGCCGATCATCTTCTTGATATCTCTTTCTCTATCCTGAACGCTCATGTCCGCAACGGTCAGTTTTCCCGAGGTGATTGGGAGGAAACAGTGGATCATTCGGATTGTTGTTGTTTTGCCTGCGCCGTTTGGTCCTAGGAAACCGCAGCATTCGGCTTGGTAGACTTCGAAGTTTATGCTGTCCACTGCAAGGAAGGCGCCGTATTTTTTGGTAAGGTTCTCGGCTTTGATGAGCACTTTTGGACTCATGCAGTGGATCACCAAGACAGGTGCAAAGGATATTAGCAGACTTTCTTATGAGAATTCCCCTTGTTTCAGAAGCGTGCCCCGTATGAAAAGGGTTTTTTGGAGATTCTGAGCCCAAAATGGCCCTACCCCTCCTAGGTTTCAATGTATCATGGATATTTGGATCCAAATATGAGGTAGGCTTTTGTGAGGTTCTCGTTCGGCTGGACTATCCAGATGCCTCTTTTCTGTTTTAGACACCAGACTATGGTTCTATCTTTCACTGTAGTTTCTCCATACAAGGTTTATGAAGAGGCCGGGGTTTTGGAGTATTATGTGGTTTCCGAGTATTTCTTTTATTAGAATGTCGCCCGTCTTTAGGCCGTTGTTGAAATTTTCGATGCTGGCGGTCTTGATGTTGATTTCTTTGCCGTAGGTCTTCCCGGATTTCTTGATTTTTACCTGTTGGTCCTGTTTGAGTGTGCTCAAGTGGAATATGTCTATGTCACTTTCTTCGTTTGAATAGTCTTTCGTGTAGTTACCGAATAGTAGTAGAGGTCCCACCAGATCCAGGCTCGACAACTGGTCTGTGATTTTCTTTATGAGGAAATTCTTTTCGAGATAGTTGATTGTGGCTAGTTCTTCCGTTATTTCGAGGTAGTGTTTGGTTAGGCTGTTGTTTGGGTTGAGATGGTATTCCTTGTTCTTTCCGACTTTTCTGGAGAGGAGTATCCTGGCTTTTTCAAGTCGTTTCAGGTGTGGTAGGAGGGTCACGTGGCTGACGCTTAACTTCTTGGCCATGGCTCTTGCATGGAGAGTTGTTGTATAATCGGTTCTGTAGAGACTTAGTATAGAGAAGGAAAGACTGGTAATTTTTTCTTTCATATGGTAGATAATACTACCATCATTTCTTAAGAACATTCCCACTCTCTTTGATGGGGGCGAGCAGCTTGCGATTGCAGAAACCTGATCCTGTCTATGCGTGAGCTTGCCGGCTTAAGCAACTCAACCTTAATGTTTTTTGTCATCGAGGAGCACTGACTTGTGAAAGCCGGTTTCAGAAGACTTCAGTCCAGATGGAAGTGGGAGATCAGGTTGGTTGTTCAGGTTTGTTTGGGTTTTTCTGGTATGGTTTTTCTTTTGTTGATGGCTTCGAGTTTTAGAGTGGTTCGTTTTGCTCTTTCTTCGGCTTCGGCCATCATTGTTGCCCATTCCTTCTTTTTGACTAGGTTGTTTAGTCTTTCGATTTCTGAGGGTATCTTTTCGAGTGCTGCGGTCCATGTTTTTTCGGTTGTTCCGTCGTCGGATACGAGTTGTAGGGCTTCTTCGGGGCAGGAGTCGATGCATTTTGGTTCTCCGCCGCACAGGTCGCAGGCGATGGCTATGCGTTTTTCAGGGTCAAGAGCGATGCCACCGTACGGGCAGGCTTGGATGCACCAGTCACAGGCTGAGCATTTCTTTTCGTCAACGTTTATGATGCCGTTTTCAGATTGCACGAGCGCGTCTTCTGGGCAGGCTTTGACGCATGGGGCGTCTTCGCAGAATTTGCAGGTTACTGCGGCGTTGAGTAATGGTGTTATGCGGATAACTCGTATTCTTGAGCCTAATGGGGTCCAGTGTTCGCATTTTTCTGAGGCGCAGACGTATTCGCAGATGCCGCAGCCGGTGCATTTGAAGGGGTCGACAGAAACAAACTTGCGTGAAGTTGATTTGGCTTGTTGCAGTTGTTTGGCCATTGGGTATGCACTGGTTGAATTCTTGTGTTGAAAGTAGTATTAAAACAGTATTCGGGCCTACAGGAGATTTCGAATATTCCTCTAAGGAGAAGAGATTAACGGCCCCGAGGGGATTAGAACCCAAACGGGGTCGAGTCCATCTCTTGCTATACTAAAGGTAGGGCTGCCCGTCCCCATACCCAAACGGGTTCAAGCCCCTTTGACCTACCTATGCAACCGCCTTGCCATTACGTTTTTTGTATGTACAAAAAGCTTTCGCGCACGACACTAGGATAACTACAATGACACCTTCCTCCAAATCCTTTTTTCCTCAAACAGCCATTCTGCAATATAGAAAAGCCTCGCTGTTACTTGCAAGGCAAGCATAAGGCGGAATATTCAAATCAAAAGAAGACTTTTATCCAATATTAAAGGAACTCTGGGTGAGAGCATGCGAATCGAATTAGTTTGGGCACCTTCATCTATTCGATTTCAACCCATACCACCATTAGGCATTTCGACCTTGGCAGCGGCTCTGAGGTCTGTTGGTCACTTCGTCGAACAAAAAGACCTTGAGCTAGAATGTGTTGAGTTGACCCTCACTGGAAAATGGACTACTTGGAAGAGCGATTTAGCGGCAATGACAAATAGAGACCGCGTAAACAGATTTGTCCTGGAGAATGCAAGCGATGTCGAAATACAAAGAGGCCTTTCCGCTACGCAAAGCCTGCTTCCCTGCGACGAATTCGACATCATTGGATTTTCTGTAATGAGTATGCGCCAATTCTGGACTAGTCTTCTGTTGGCAAGAAGTTTGAAGAAGAACGAAAGACCAAAGATAGTTTTTGGGGGAGAATTCGTAACACGAAATGGAGAGACAATTCTGCGAAAATACGAGTTTGTCGACTTCTGTTTGTCAGGTCATTCTTTCAAATCATTCCCATGGCTTATCGATTTTCTGCAATCCAACGAGAAGGATTCGCCTCAAATCCCGGGACTAGTGTACAGAAGTCATGGAAATCCAGTGTCAAACAAGCAGGGTCCAATACAAATAGACGATATGCCTATTCCGGACTTTGATGGTTTTTCTTTGCAGAAATACCCCAAGATTATTGACATAGTATTTGATGGCAGTTTTGACACATTACTTCTCAGATATCTCTTGTCCACGGGCTGCCCTTTCGATTGTGTTTTCTGTGGTCGTCATGTAAGAGCACATCCCAGACTCAAGGACCCACCAAAAATAGTGAAGGAACTTTGCAGCCTATCTCGAAAATATCAGACGAAGCTATTCTGCTTGGAATGTAATGAGGTAAATCCGTCGAGGAAGTGGCTCAGCCATTTGTGCGATGAATTTGAGGAAAAACGGCTGAATCTCCAATGGTACGCCTACGCTGTACCTCGGGATCTTGATAAAGAAAGCTTAAACAGATTATACTTCGCAGGATGCAGAGTTCTACGATTTGGAATGGAATCAGGCAGCCAGAGAATACTAAATTTGATGAATAAGCCGGTAGACGTTTCTGAGGCTGAGGCGATACTCAAGCACTCATCTGAAATTGGATTTTGGAACCACGTCAACTTTATAGTGGGCTTTCCGTCTGAAGAAAAGACCGACATACAAGAAACCGTCGAATTCATCAAAAGAAATAGAAAATTCATTGACAGTATAAAGATGAGCCCCTTCTACGTAGATTCGGAATCTTCCATTTTCGATTCGCCAGAGAGATATGGTTTGCGGATAACACAAAAAACCATCGATCGCATCGAATTCTCCGAGAAAAACCGCGAGTGGCCTCAGATTATGCGGGAGGTGGTGTGGGGTGTGCGTGAAATTTATCAAATCATGAAAGACTCTGAAATAAGCTCTGCAGGTTCTGCAACCGAACTAGTTTTTGTGGCGTTAACGCATTTCAATAATAAGGAAACTACAAAGCGTTGGCTAAAGGAAAAGCATCCATATTTTCTTGATAACATTCCCTCTCAGAGGATGATTGCCAAGCTATATAATCCAGATGAAAGAAAACTCAAAGAAACTGACGAGCTGTGGCACGATTTCGTAGGAAGGTGGGGAGGATCCTTCGACGTAATCTAACCGCATGAATTATTCGGCAAAAGGTTTCAAATTTCGAGGAGATTCATCTCTTGATACCGAAGGCCTCAAGTGCCCTATGAAGCTCCTTGTTTTTCGAATCTTTTGCGTAGTCTGTCACATTTACCCCAGCAAGTGCGGCTTCGACAGCCTGTTTCATGGCTTTAACTCCACCTCTGATGCCATCAGGATGCCCGTGAACACATCCTCCACAGAAGAATGCTACGTCTTTTCCGTATATACGAATGTTGTTCTCAACAATAGCTGGGTGCACTCCTCCAATCAGGACAGGCAGGCTAGGTTTTTTTCCACCGAGGCTTCCACGCACCGCGTTTATGTATTTGCTAGATTCAACAGGACGTTCGAAATGTGTTCCGCCCAAGCTACCAACGGAGAGCATATCCACTCCTGCAAACCTGAATAACTTCAAAAGAACTAGTGCGTCTATACCGAAATCACGACTGCGACCTAATGCAGCATACCCAGCGCGGTGACCATATATAGGAACATTGACTTCTGAATCTTCGGCCACGGCTTCAATGGCGTTAATGCCCACACACATTACATCGATCATTATCCCTGTAGAGCCAAGGGAAACAACCTTGCGAGCATTTGCCACGAGCTTATCCGCTCTTGTTGTTACGTTAGCCAAGTATATTGTTTTTTTTCCAGTTACTTTGTAGGCCCTGTCCAAAGCCTCGCGAACTAGAGGTATCCGTTGTTCGTAGGGGCAGTAAATTGGATTCACAAACTTCTCGTCGTCTTTAATGAAGTCTGCACCGCTAAACGCAATTTCGTAAGCTATTTTGGCATAATCAGCAGCATCTAAGCCGAGACTTGGTCGCATTATCACGCCGACAAATGGTCTTTTTTCTTTGCTTTCTTCCAGCACTTGCCTTATGCCTTGAGAACCAAATCTCGGACCATGAAAAAGTTCTGCTAAGCTGCTGGGAATGCTGACGTCCAGCAACCTTATCTTCTTAGCGGTCCGATCAGCAAGAACATTTCCCGCGACTATAGCGAGGAGAAGAGGCATACCTCCAGTCTTGTCGAAATTTATCATTGGAAAATCAATCTCGATGATTGCCTGTTGACCGACGCCATCTACAGCATGTTCATTTCCTTGTCCAATATCGACTATGTTCCACAACCGACCGAGACACTTCTCTACGCAAGTGGGAACGCGCACAAGATCGCCAAAATCACTCACGTCGATCGTCTGTTCCTGAAGGATTTTCTGCACAAAGGCCTCCAATTTCATGTTTGTTTCGACAACGTAGGTGGCCCTCACGCATTCTGAAGTGTTCTCAGAGCTAATGTTTTCCACCTCCCATCGGTATTCTTAGAATCATAGTAGCCAATGGTATAAAACTGCCAAGGAAGAGTGCCATTGTGACTATTGAGAATAGTTTCACGAAACCTCCTCTCATTCCAGTTTCAATCATCAAAATCCAAAAGAACGCCAATATGAAAGATATCGTGAGAATCATCGTTAGGATTTTGAGATAGTGCATTGAGTGGGTAAGATATTCCACAAGTCGAATCCTTCGATAGGCCTTTCTGGCCTCTTCAGGAGAAAGCTCCTTCTCGGGCACATCTTTCGTCAACTCAAGGTAATATGCTTGCATGAAGCTCATAAAAGCAATCAGGATTGACGCAGCTGTCAGCGAACTGCCCGCTATTAGGGAAGCTATATTCATGCTTGTTTCAATAGCGCACATTGCCTAGTTCAATCTCCCTTTTTCTTGTCTCAGGAATATCTCTTCAACTAATTCATTGCCGTGGGGCATAATAACACCATCTGAAAGGATTCCAGACTTGCAGATAGGTATTTTTAATCTGTGTTTTACTTCTGCCGAAACGAGACTTGGACAATCCTCATTACCAATCTGACCGCTCAAGACTATTTTCTTCTTGTCATAGCCCAAAACACACGTTGCATAGTGTATGAATTCATGCACGATCTCATACATTGGTGGTGCAGTAAACACCATCATTCCCACCTTTCTTCGCAAATCAGGTCTCTGCAAAAGAATAAGGTTGGGATGCTCGCTCAAATTCCCAGCGATTTCAATAATATTGTACTCTGAGCGAAATGATGACACGAAGATCTTCGAGAATTCTACGCTGTCTTGAGCAAAACTCCTGAAATTCGTTACACTGTGAGATGTAACACATCCTGCTGCGTCAACAAAATCTCTTCCGGGAAAGCTAGCGATTTTCGTAGAGAATTTGCTGCCAAGGTATCCGTATTCTTCAGATTGATGAAGAAACGGTTTGATCCAATCCCTCGCGCAAGGCCCGCCGGTCTTCTTCTCAAACGTCACTTTATGTCCGCGTTTCGTCAGCTCTTGAGCAATTGCGGTACCACAGGTTGTCTTCCCAGAATTCGTGTCTATTCCTACAATCAGAATCGTAAAACATGGTTTGGATTGTCGGACTTGAAACGCTGGCTTAAAATCTGCCAAATTAACCGGGACATCTTTGTGAGCGAGTACTCCCAGAACTCTGAGCCTGATAGGCACTTCCTTTCCATTGTTGAAATTGAGAAAACCCCCTACGTTCATTCGACCAAGGTTGACTATTGTCTTTCCAGCACATATTTGTCCGTTCGGTTCACCTGTCAGGGGATTTCTTAACCCTCCGCAGAAAGATGCTGATGAATATCTGTCTCCAGCAACGATAATATTCAGTCCTTTTTGAATCGGCTCCATTTCAAATTCATGCTTTCCGCCCTTAAGTCGAACACGTTCAATCATGTTGCTAGATACATGCCCGACTTCTTTCTCCGATGGCTCCTCCAACACCTCGCACAACAACAAGTCATTGTATTTGGCTTTTCGCTTGGTATCATAAACTATCTTTTCTTGTCGAATCAGAAAAGGGAGTACCCATCTCATGCTGCTACAACATTTGATTTCATCTTGGTCAAACCCCATTTCGACTAATCTTGGGTCATGCTTCATATGTAGAACCTGTGTACTGTGTTCAAAGCAGTTTCTTGACATCCTCGAGGATTGCATCTTCAATTTCGATGCCAGAGAGACGAGCTACCTCTTTTCGTTGCTCACTTTTTTCTCCTGGAAAGTGGAGATCTGTTATACCGGTTTTTTTCTTAGAACGCTTCACCTCTAAGACGATATCGCTGACTTTTCTTTCAAAATCCTTAAGGTCGACTATTAGTTTCGGATTTATGACTATGAAGAGAAATCCTCTGGATCCAGTCACCGTCTTCCCTCCTTTTGCTCCCACCAACGGGCCTGCTAAGAGCTCTATCATGAACGCCAGTCCGAATCCCTTGTAAGTGTCAAAGGGCAAAATCGTGCCTAAGAGTGCTTCTTCTGGAGACTGCGTTTCATTTCCATCCTTGTCCAAAGCACATTCGGTGGGAATTTGCTTGCCTAGGCGCTTTGCAAAATTGATATCCGAGACTGTGATTCGTGACGTAGCCATATCCAAAACGATAGGCTGCTTGGCTGGAATCGCCATACAAATCGGATTGACTCCTACGACTGGATCTATACCTCCCCAAGGTGCAATTCTTGCCTTTGAGTTGCACATTACTATTGCAATCATTTTCTCTTCCAAGGCTATTCTTGCCGGATTACCAGCCAGAATAAACATATCCTGAGTGCGCCCACCCACGAAACTTATCCCATGTTGTTTCGCCTTGGTTATGGCTAACTTCATAGCAAAACTAGCAACAATCGATCCCAAGTTTCCATTTCCGTTGACCAGAGCAAAGCAGTCGCTTTCTTTCTCAATAATAATCTTGCCTCGTTTGTTCTCTTTGAGAAAAGCAACTATTCGTGGAAGGTGTGCAAGACCATGAGCACTCTTTCCACGTAGTTCTGCTTCCAGTATTTCATTAGTCACTCTCCCAGATTCCTCAGAATTTAAGCCATTTTTTGTCAAAATGTCATTGCATATTCTTTCAATTTCATACAGTTGCATTTTCAAACCAGAACATCTCCCGCCAGATCAATTACAATAAACAAGATGGGTTAAAAGATTTTCCTGCGTAGAAGCCATAATTCCTAGAGTTTGAAGCGGATGCTTATCCATTCTAGATTCCACGAGTTTTCTCGATTGTGTAAGTAACTGATAGGAGATAATATTATGTAGTTTGCCAAGTTTACACAATTCAATGAGAAGAGCTGATTCGAAGATGAACGCAGCAGATTTGCTGATTTCCTTTGATCTGCCAGATGCCTATATACAAAAAATCAGGAATTCCTCCCATGACATCAGAATTTGGCAGAGCCAAGACAAGAAGAGGCTTCTTAATCTTATTGCGGATGTGGACATCCTATTTGCTGGAGCTTTCTCACTCGAAATGTTCTTGGCAGCGAGGAGACTGAAATGGATTCAGACTGATGGTGCAGGTGTTAACAAATTTCTCTTTCCAGAAGTTATTAGGAGCGACGTCATAATCACGAGTGCGGGAGGGGTTCACCACATCCCTGTTTCGGAACACGTTATTGGACTGATGCTTTCTCTAAGTAGGAAGTCGCATTTCCTCATTAGGAACCAGATGGAAAGAACATGGGAAAGGAATGATGCGGATTTGATGAATCAAATTGACGAACTATCAGGGAAAACTGTGGGAATTGTGGGACTTGGCAGAATAGGAAAAGAGATAGCAAGAAAAGCAAAATGCTTTGAAATGGAGGTGATTGCTACAAGAAGAAGCTCTGCTTCTAGAAAGCCAAGTTACGTCGACAAGCTTGTTCGCGCCGAAAATCTAGCGAACCTTCTCGCTGAATCAGACTTTGTTGTTCTTTCGTTGCCACTTACAAATGAGACTAAGGGAATGTTAGGTGAAGTGCAATTGAAAAGCATGAAGAGGACAGCCTACCTGATTAATGTGAGCAGAGGAAAAATCGTTCAAGAGCGAAAGCTCATTCAGGCACTTAAAGAAGGTTGGATTGCAGGAGCCGGATTGGATACATTTGAAAACGAACCCTTGTCTAGAAATTCTGAGTTATGGGACATGAAGAACGTTTTAATCACACCACATGTGGCAGGACTTAGTCGCTATTATTTTGAGCGTTTGACGAACATATTCTGCAAAAATCTCATTCGATTCACTAACTCCAAACCTCTGATCAACGTTGTCAACAAGACTCTTGGTTATTAATTCACATCGGATTAAGCTTCATTGCACCTTTCCTCTCTTTGAGTTTGGCATAGAAATTCAGAAAGAGCCAACGGATTTGCTTGACTTCAGGCTCTGATCCCTGGAGATTTGAACCCAAGATCTCCGGCTCCAAAGGCCAGTGTCCTAATCCAGCCTGGACCAGCGCGCGCTTGCTATTGAACTGAATCAGACTCAATATGACCTACCCCCTTTTTTCTATCGTCCAAACGTTGCCAAGCGACAAATAGACCAAGAGCTATTCATCCGCATGTCCTTCTTTCATGAGTGTTGCCAAGGTCTCTATTGTCCCTGAGATAGAAGTATAGGCAGAGTCAAGCAATTCTTCGTGATTTCCTTTTATCTCTAGAGCCTGTAGACAGCAAGATCTATAGTCCGCCTGACAGGGTTCTCAGTTTTCAGTTGCTCAATGATCGACGGGAGCTTCGTCTTTGCACACTGATCAGGCTCAGATCGTTCAGTGGCATTAGATCAGTTTCCAGCCTGGAACACTATCTTGGAGTGTCAAAGACTGAGCAGAAAGGAGCCCTAGACTGGATTAACAAGCAGATCAACGAGGAGAGTACAATCCTCAGAAAGTGAGCAAACGCTATCAACGGTAAATCGCCTTTGTTCTATGAATTGAGTAGATCTGGACGATTTGTTTGATTTGTGCCTCATTGAAGCCAATTTCATCCAGAAAAATGGCTGTCAACAGCAGTCTAAGGCTATCTTTCAAGAAGAATAGTCTATCGTTGTCTGAAACTTCTGTCCCAGATTTCGGATCGTAATGTGTGTAGTAGTTCCTAGTCTCAACTACTTGTCCAACAAAGGATTTGGGATTCTCAGCAATCATCTCGGAAAGATAACTGTATTTATTGAGCAATTCACCAAGTCTGCTTCTCAGAGATCTTGTGTTCATGTAGTCTATCTTGGTTTTGAAATCACTGGCATATTCCATGAGAAATTCGTCCACAATCCTTAGAAAATGGGCTTTTGACTTGGCAAACAAACTTGGATCTACTATCGCGTTTTCAAAGGTTCGACAATGATAAGCCTCAATAGATTGGACGTAAGCAAGAAATTCGTTAACAGGATACTCATTCCGATACAGGTTTCCAAAAAACAACTGATATGCAGGTTCAATTCTCCGTATCATTTTGAACCAGTTCATAATGTATGAACCGAGCTGTTCTGAAATCTCCTTATAGGCGATAGGAACAGGACTGAAGGCAAATTTGTCGTCAGAGCCCGTTTCCCCCAAAGTCTGACCACTAAATATATCAATTCTCTCATACGGTTTCAGGTCTGTTTTCTCGCCCTCTAGAGTGAGAAATGAAACCCTTTCCCCTGTTGCCAAACTAATAAAGTTCCGTATGTGAAAAAGAATTGGAAATAGGCTGTCCAAATGGATCTCGCTGGTTGCTTCTAGTTGGACATAAGCACTCCTCCTAGAGGAATCATGATACAAATCATGACTTCCTTCAACCGAACCCCCAATTCTTAGCTTCATGCCATCCAAAACAACCTCCTTTATAGAAGGTCTTTTGATCCTCAATATGTACTCCTGATCTGCATCTTTGCGATCCGAAGGACTGAATATTGACGGTCCCAACCAGTTCCTGAGATGAGAGAATTTTGCTGAGATTTTCCTGAATGTGATTTCCTGTCTTTTTGAAAAATGGAACCCAGTGCAGAAAAAAGAAACATGATATTCCGATTTTGTGTATTCTCTTTCATTCCTTATCAGAATACTTGCTCCTGATTGAAAGCAGCTCACCAGAGACATATCCACCCCAAGAGAATCACCCAATATTATGTCGTAGAAATTTTCCTCATGTACATTACCGAAGGCTCCATCTAGTGACAGAGTGGCGCTTTTTCCCCATTCAAAGTTCAATTTTCCAGAAACTTTGTTCTCTGGTTTCTCTGGTAACCACCACTGTCCGTAGTATTCAATGGCACCCATTTCAAACGCCTATGAATAATAGGCACCAGAGCATAAAAATCCAGTGAGCCCATTGTTTCCATGCTCATGAGCATTCATGCTTCTGGTTGAAACAAGCCTTCTCCTGATTATAGCCTCAGGTTTTTATCTTTCCGGGACTACTCTTCATTAGAGTTGAAATGCTCAAGCAAGTACGGGGATGGTCAAAGAAGAAATGGGCGATCATAATAGTAGAATTCCTGTCCCTTTATTTTTCGTACCTGGGGATTGTTTATTCGCTAAATTCCCTATTAACATGGTTTAATACGAGCTTCGCTGATGGTTTTGCACTTCTCTGCAGCTTCATTTTGCTCTTCCTTTCTATATCTCTACCGATCGTGTACCTAATTCTAGACAAGAAATATTTTGAAAGAGAACAAAGGACAGAGCCTCCTAGCGAAATAGCGAAGCAAGACTACCCAAAATGGAAAGAGGTAGCAAGGCGAGTTAAACTAAGAAAGAAAGATCTGTCATCTAACCTTATCATCTCCGTGCCTTCACTATATTTGGGGTGGGTTTTGATATTGACAGCTCAAATGGTAATGGGGCTATTGGCCAGATACCATTATCTGGATTTTCTGCTCTATCTATCTCCGTTTTGGCTGGCTCTTTCACTCTTGGGTCTTTTTGGGGTTGTCGCCTCAGCTATTGCGATTCTCCCGATGATTCTGGCACTGCTAGGTACTCTATTCCTTGTGAGACGGTTCCTGGGCTACCCCACAGACGAAGACGTTATTTTTGCAGAATCGTTTATCATTGGTGAACGATTGGCAAACAGGGATAGAATGGGTGCTCGTAAAGAAGTCCCCAGATTCTTGGGAGCACTAACTCAGCTTTCCCGTAATTGGTTGAATACGAGAAGGGGCGTGTATTCTCAGGAGTTTTCTGCTCTTGGAAAGAATAGGATAGCGTTATGTCGGATGATAATGTTTAGCCCGGACGGTTCCATTGATCAGATAGGTGAATTGTTTGTTGGCTTCGGGTCAGCTCTTAGAACTGACAAATATCCATCTGTCTTTGAATATCTGAGGAGGTTGGAAACGAATTTCAAAGAATACAAACCTTATAGTAGAATGCAGAGGATTCTAGGTAGCATTGAAAGATATCCAAAAGCAGTGAGCATTATCCTGATAATCTTGGCTTTGGTAGTATACGCTATAGGCTACCCTCAACTAGCATCACTAATAAAGTGAATCGGCAAATTGATTAATGCCGCTCAACAAAAAATGGGAATTTGTTCTGGAGATTTCCCCAAACGGTCGGGAATACCTCACCCCGGCCACGATCTCACTAGTCATAGAAAGAGTTTCTTTCGGACAGAAAAAGAGGAGTTGCGGGAGATGTCTCCACTTGATTGTTAATCCAGCCTAAACTACTGACCCTACACCTGAACTACAGGTCCTTTTAGCTTTTGGAGCCAAGGTATAACAGTTTTTGCTCTGCGCAACGCGCGCTATCGGTCGAATTGCGTCAGCATCTGCTTCACCGTGCATGCACGAATAATACATAACGCTTTTTAAATGGTATGAATTATATGAAATATGTGAAAAGTGGAATACCCATGAGTGAAAATGGTGAAGATATATCTATCTATGGTACCGTAAAAGTCGGCGATCGGGGCCAAGTCGTCATTCCAGCCGAAGCCCGAAAAGACTTCAACATAAAACCAAGAGACCTACTGCTCGTCGTAGCAGGCAAAAATAGGCGAGGCATCACCATGGTCAAAGCAGATGCAATGAGACAATTCGCGTCAAGAGTCTTGAAAGGCCTAGACCAAACAGCAGACAAGGAGTAAGAAAAGCACAGTCTTTACAGCTGGAAATATCATGTTCACAGGACGCAAACAGATCGAGAACTGGTTCTACAACATCGTCGAAAAGTTCCGTCAAAAAGGAGCCATCAGTCCCGATAAAGCAATGACAGTTGAGGAGCTCGATCTTCCGCCGAGATTCGAAGAGGAAATGAAGAGACGTCTGGGCCGTTCAGGCGTGTTCGTGGAAGTAAACGGCAAGTACTATCTTTCAGAGGAAAGATTGAAGCAAATAGAAGAAATGCGATCTGCAAGAGGCGAAGCCTGGAATCCAAGAAAGAAAATCATGACGCTGAGACTAGTTCAGTTGGCCATCGTCGCTTTCTTAGTCACCATCTTTCTCGTGAACCTCTTCGTTCAGAGTTGGGAACTAAGAGTAGTATCTGCCGTCTTCCTGGTTGTTTTGCTACTCATGATTGCACTGCAGATTTACTATCTGTCACGAGCCCGAAAAAAGTTTTCTTCTCAACAGATCAGCAAAGCACTAGCGGACAAGAAGATTACAGTCCATGGCGGGACAGGTACTCGCTTTAACTGGCATCCTCCGACCATGGCACTAACAAACCTAATGTTCTATTCCAAGCACTTAACGAGACAGTCGGCAATCATATTTTGAGAAGAGAAGAGCGCGCGCACACTAAGAGGGGATTCTAAATACTCTTATGACAATAATGACTCCGAAGAACTCTTCTTTGACGACGAATATCTATAGTCAATTAAATCAAAACGCGCGAACTATAACTAACCAACTTTTCAGGCCTGTTCACACGAGAAGTATACTAGATCCAGAAAAATTAAAGCGCACACTAAATAAAGTAATTTTGTTTAACACTACCTCTATAGTGTTAAATATCCAACACTTCCTATGAAAAGAGGGCAGATTTGACCTTATCTTGGCTTTTGTATCTATATGCTTAATGAATGGTGTGGTTAAAAATTGACAGATGCTTACACCCAATATTTGGACTTCTAACGCACTAAGCACAAAAAGAATAGACCTTGCACTCAATTGCAGCTTTGAAAAACAGATGTATCCATTCAAACTGTACAATGTTTTCCTTAATTTGCTGAGCAGTCTTGACAGATTTATAGGATTTACGCGCGCTATTCTCTACATAAGAAGTTTGATGTTATATTTCTTTAAGAGGAACGACCTAAACTTTTCAATTTCTTCCTTTGTCGCATCTGGTCTATCTCCTTTTATGTAATCAATCTCAGGTCGAAGGCTCCATACTTCAATTACTTTTCTTCCTGTCACATTTTCTGCATCTTCAATTACTCTAACACTGCCAATGAGATCGCTAAAAACAATTATTAGACCCTCTTCGCCTAAGCAATAGTAGAATTGATATTCATCTTCGTTGCCATCAACTGTTCTCAATTGTGCGAGCATCATCTGTGATTCGTAATGCAGTAGCCAAATTGCGTACATGTAATTGCCAAAAGAAGCCATTGGAAGTCCCAAACTATAGCCCCTTTCCTTAAGTTGCTTGAAAATAAGCGCTTCTCTCTTCTCTTGAGCATTCAATTCATAAAATTTTATAACGTCACTTAAAGTCGGCTTTTCCTCAAAAATAAACGGAGCCAAATGGAAAGGTATCATTCCCATGTTTTGGCCTGTCACTACAATACCACGGAAGTTAAAAGGTTGTTCAGAGCGCGTTTTAGCCGTTTTTCCTATTAATTTTCTTAAACTCTCGCGTATACAAGCCGAGTATTGAACTGGTAAAAAGACTGTATTTCCGAAAAAATCGCTATGCTTCACATCGAAGGTTCTTAGCTGGATTTTTTTATTTGCCGTCAATTCCCATGGGTTACTGAAGCCCAGCGAGTTGAGTAGCTGGATTAAAAGGGCTTGTCCATTAACGAAGCCTAAATAGCTTGCTGGATTGAATTCGACCTCTCGTACGAACCGGTTTAGTTTCTTTTCAAAGACTAATGAAGGATAAAGCCTTTTTCTCTCATACCCCGCTGGAGGGTTTTTGAAGCAATACTTGTCATACCTGCCTCCCCCGAGTAATCCTGCAATGGGCAGATTTACACAGCCCAATGTTTCGACTACACCCTCAGTTTTCCATAACGTTTTATCCACAAAGGTTTCATTTATTTTGTTAATTGGTCCAAAAACGCCTGATCCCCCAAAAATCCCATTATTACAAATTGCTACAAAGCAGAAGCTTTCCCAGCAGATTCTAAGCGCTTCGCTGTGAAATGTCTTGATATCAGGGTTATTTGCAAGGATTACGATAATGTCCAAATATCCTTTTAGGTCAGATATCAAACTGAAGTCCGTAAAGTCGTAACAAATGACCGGTGCAAAATCACCAAATCCAGTGTTGATTAAAATATTGATTTCGTTTCCGGAAGCCATGTTAGGATGGTCATATTTAGACGCATGGATTTTAACGCCTTCAAATACAGTGCCTTCTTGTGTGACGACAAGATACTTGTTCTGGTACTCTTCGTTATATTCTAATCCTCCAATTATCATCACCTTTTTTTCTTCTGCAATTTTTTTGATTCCTTTTATGCTTTCTCTTGGTATTGAGCATTCAGGGAAAATGACGACTTTTGCCTGTTCATCTATACACTTCTTAATGTAAGAAAGTATTTTTTTTGTGCTGCCGATCAACGCTTTCTTTTTTGAACTGGTAATCTTCATTCAACAGAATTCTTGGCACTTCGATCTGAGCTATCGCAATTTTGAATTCCTTCAAGTTTTTCTTTTCTAGATCAATAGTGTTCCAATCAACATTGGAGGTGGATTTCAATCTGAATCACTGTAGTTTTATTCAAGTGGGAGCTTCGACTTGAAAGTAGTTAGGCTCTTCTAATATAATAGCGCGCGCTACCTGAAAGGAGGCTATTTTATCACCAATACTGCGCAGTGGGCGTGGTGTATGACTCCATCAGTCACGCTTCCCAAAAACATCTCCCTAATGTGACTTATGCCTCTGGCGCCTATTACAATCAGGTCAAAATTGCCTTCATTTGCAGCCCGCACAATTTCCTGAACGGTATGTCCTTCCACAAGCATCTTTTCGACCTGAACACCTGATGCACTGATCCTCTGTTCACCGTCCTGTAGGATTTTGTTTCCAGACTTCTGGGCAGCCTCAATTATCCTAGAAACTTCGGCGCCTGTCAAGATCGGCCTGCCTGGATAACCAGATGCGGACGGCTCAGGCATCACGATAGGCTGCACTGAAAACACATTTATCAACGTTATCTTCCCGGAGGATAACTTCGCTATCTGAGACGCTTCCTCCAAAGCTTTCAAAGAATGCTCGGACCCATCGATCGGAACCAGGATTTTCCGAAACAATCACAATACGCCCTTTACAGAATGTTAGCACTTCTTAGAATATAACTCTTGAAAAACCTTTGGAAAAGTGTCAAGACGTTTCGCGAGTACCTCAACGAAAGTGACTGCAGAAGAGTCAGAGCGTATTTTGAAGCTCGGCAGGCACTATTTTCTCTTTCTGAAAAGCATCTCATCCTTATCACTGCAGATAGCGCGCGCGATTGGTGGATGGAGAGAGGCTTTCATAAAAGACCCGAATGGCATCGGGATAGAGTTGCTCCAAAGGGAATAATTCTTGTTCGCGCGCGCTGAGATTTAATAGTGTGTGGGGCTTAGTGTGTTTGTTTGAGGTGGCTGAGTTTGGGTAAGGCGTTGGTTGTCTATGACAGTGTGTATGGCAATACTGAGAAGGTTGCGAGGGCTTTGGCGAAAGGGTTGGAAGACGGTGGAGTTGACGTTGACTGTATGCGGGTTGATGCGACAAAGTTTGACGAACTAGGTGCCTATGATTTGTTGGTTGTTGGTGGTCCTGTTCATACTTGGAGTGCTTCGAAACCGATAAAGATGTTTCTGGAGCGTTTGAAAAGTGTGGAAGGCTTGAGTGGAAAGAAGGCGTTTGCGTTTGACACCAAGATGAGTAGGAGTAGGTTGGCTGGAGGTGCCGGAGGAAAGATTGAGGGAAAGTTGAAGAGTTTGGGCTTGACGATTGTCAAGCCTCATGCTTCAGCAGTTGTGAAGGGTAGAGAGGGACCGCTCGAAGAAGGCGCGGAAGAAACATTCAAACAATTAGGCGCAGAGCTAGCAAAGATGATGTAGCGCGCGCGTCGACTATGGAGATAGACGCGCGCAAAAAACGTGCTCCGAAAAAATATCCTAGAAAAATACGCATGCAGCAGTCAGGCGAACCACTCCGACGAATCTAGGAGGGCATTTGCGTGAAAGTCAAATGGAAGATACGACATGACTTCAAGCCAGGCGACATAGAGTATCTCGTTTCTCTCCATGGGATTTTGTATGCAAAAGAATATGGCTATGACCAAACATTCGAAGCGTATGTCGCCGAAGGGCTTGCAGACTTCGTCCAATCCTACAGGTTCGGGGAAGACCAAATATGGCTGGCAGAGATCAAAGGTCGAATTATCGGTTCTATAGCCATCGTAGGACATTCAAGAGAAACGGCACAACTCCGATGGTTCCTCGTCCATCCTGACTACCGAGGGCTTGGCATCGGGAAAGAACTCCTGAACAAAGCACTTCGATTTTGCAGGGAGCGCAGGTACAAAACCGTATTTCTTTGGACCACAAGTGAACTAGAAGAAGCTGGTCAGCTTTACACCTGCTTTGGTTTCAGTAAGACTGAGGAGAAAACGCACCTAATCTGGGGAAAGAGAGTCACAGAGGAGAGGTACGATCTGTACCTGCAAGGCGATTCATAAAGCGCGGGCTGGCAAACATTACGAAATCTCAAAATGACATGGCTGTTTCAACTTAACTGGCATCCTCCGACCATGGCACTAATAAATCTAATGTTCTACTTTCACGTCTAACATCACAGAGAAAAATCATTCTTAGAAAGCGCGCGCTAGCGCCCGCTTTTTATGAAGTAGACTTTGCTTCCGCTCCTCGTTCTCTTCTATCCCTCCGCCTTCTCATCAAGTTCTCGGCAGACTTCAATCCTTCGTAGACGCCGCTGAAAATCAGGCTTATTCCTAAACCCATGTAGAGGCCTGAGTCAAAGAAGAGGCGATTTCTCAGCTCTGCGTCTGATGGCACTTCAAAGTTGACTCTAAACTGATTCGAAGAAGGCATTGACCATCTTGTGGCTGTGTTGTTGAAATACCAAACTAGGTTTCCCTGCGGTTTTCCCGTAGTTATCTCTTGGGTGTCAGGGACGGGGAAGCTTCCTTTGAACTCACAGTCGTACGGGATGCCAACTTCCACCATGAAGGGCACGTCGTCAAACAATGCTATGGCATTCGGGCAGCTTTCGTAGACTTTGTTGTGAACCGTCTCGTTAGCGTTGGCAAAAGGAATTATTAGGGCATAGCTCGAGAATCCTTCTCTAACATACAATCCTTCCCACATGAACTGCAAGGATAGATGACAAGATGTTGTTCCGGCAGGAACCGAAAACTTGCCATACACTATCGTGGTTTTTGCGGGCTCTTCTACCAGGATCGTACCTTGATCTGAAACGGCAACTGCTATTTTGTCTCCATGCCCAGATGAGACGGTAACCGTGAAATTACCAGACTTCATACTATATGGGACTTGAAAACCGCCTATTTGCTCTCCTGGCACAAATCCTGGCTGCAAAGCCAAATCGTAGTCCAGCACAGCCTCCCGTGCCGTATCACTTTTCACGGAGACGCTTTGCAATGCAAGATGGGCCCAGGTTACTTGCGCTTGCATGGAGCTGAACGCAAGAACACCGTTCGGCGCAATCCATTGCTCCTCCCGAACATAAGCCTGATTCAGTTTGTCAGCTCCCAAAGAAAACAGAAACGACCCAGCCACAAGCGGAAATAACACGACAACCAGTCTGAAAAACAAGGCCAATCCGCGAACCATAAAATCACCTACAACCAGTTGTCCTCAAAAAGTATTTGTGTTTTATCGTCAATCCTGCCAAACACGCCAAAAGCAGCCTGCGCGTGCGCTGGCAAGTTATATCAACCGAAAGTTGGAAGCATTGTTATGAATAGCGCACGCATGCATGACAAAATCATTGTTCTATCTTTGCCCGAAAACCACCGATAACTCCTCTAAAGCCTAAAAGAATATCCAACGATGGTAGATGCAACCCAAATGATTCGGGACCAACTAAGTCAGCATCCTGATACTCAACTCCACCGCTTGACTTTAGCCAGTTTTGAATAACAACCCTATAGTCTGGTTGAGGCTTTTGCCAAGACACAACGATTTTTGGTTTGCCTAAGTCAACAAGATACACCATCATAGAGAACGGAGCCTTCTCTCTGTTTTTCTTCAACAGTTCAAAGTTTTCTTTCTGTATTTGATTCTCTTCAGACGAAAAAGGCCAACCTAAGACGAAATAATATACCATGATTTTCACTCCTAATTTCTTTCTATTCTATTAGCTAGTTAAATAAGAATTGGAATTCTTGCCCAAATGCGTGCGCTCATTTTCCTTTTCTGAATAGGATTGTTTCATTATGGCTACAGACGAACTCAAAACCTGCTTCAATTAGCTTCTTGGCCCCATCCACATTGTTGGCTACAGCTGAGCAGTACTCGTCGCTCTCAAATTCTACTAATTGTGTATAGATCAACGTATTAGCGATATTCTTGTGTCCCAATTACCTCATCACATGGAGAATGTCTTTCGTCCGGTGATACTCCATTGTCGCCTTCCAATGTCTAAATGTGTGGAAATGTATTTGCAGAATTCGAGGATTCCCCAATTTCTCAGCAGCATTCTTTCTTTGAGCATTGAAGCTGTTGTGTGCAGTCTGCCATAAAGACCCGAAAATCGTGCCACGATCTCTAGGTAACCTATTCAACATTGCAATGAGCTTGTCTGAGACTTTGACTACTCTGGTGTTCCCTTGTTTTTCCATTGAAGCTTGGAGGCGCATGTTGGACAGGTAATAACAGTATCAAACCTTGTCAGAAGCAGTAGCTTTCGTGCTGGAATCTTGTTTCCACATTTTGAGCAAGCAACCACAAGTGACCACCAGCAAACATTGATTGATCCCACTTTTCTTATTACGTTTATAGCATCGCGCTCAAATGAGAGTTACAACTTTCCAAAGCACATTTCTGCAAAACAGGCGAGTGAAGGAATAGTCTAGCGTTTCATATTTAAAATTATGTTCTACGTTTCAGAACGCTTAAGAAGTATGTTAATATATGGACAAAAGTGTATTAGATAGTTAATGGTAGTAATACAATGAGTGTGAGAGGAATGGAAGATTCCCAGATTTTAGAAATCCTCAAGAAATCTGAAGGAGATAGTAAGTGGGTTAGTGAGGAATATGATAAACTTCGAACCAAGTATGAGGGAAAAGTGTTTGCAGTAAGGAACAAGACTGTCCTTTCACATGCCGATACAGCAGAGGAGCTTGTAAAGAAGCTAGAAAATATGGGTGAAGACATAGGGTTCGTACTCATAGAAACGATTCCTCGAAGAGACTTGTCTTTCATCCTTTAGAGGGTGAATATTGCCTAGAATACGTTGTTCGATTAGGGCACTTTTCAGTAGAAAACCTTTCCCCTTTGTTACTTTTTTCGTAAGAACTCTTCATATTTCTAAGCCAGTAGACGCTCTAATTGATACTGGAAGCCCATTCACCGTTTTATCAACAAATGACATTTTAAGCACAAGAATGGCTATCACTAAAATGCAATCAGGCGCGACTGTGACGTTGGCAGGATACCGCTTTTTCAATCATCCAATCAAGGATGCCACCATCCACTTCAGAACGGAATCAGACGAGCTTTTTAAGGTAGGTCTACCAACAATAGGTTCATTGATTCCGACAAAGATTGACAAAAAAACGATGGATGAGGTCAAGTATATTCCTAGCATAATAGGAAACGATTTTTTAGAAAACCAAAAGCTTGCTTTATATTTCAACCCAAGTGCGCGAGTAGTATATTTAGAATACTAGCTAGTAATGCAACTTTAGCGATCCTTCTTATGACCACCCACGTTTTCTTCGCCATCCGACCTTTCGCACGAGGAATCTAACGTCACTGCCTCTGTATGATTTGTTTAGTCTGCTAGCTTCTTTCTGGGCTCGTTTTTTAGTGTGAAACCTTAAACTCGTAACTCTGATAGGGCTCGTTCCCTTCCGCTTCGCAATTAGCCACTTTTTCTTTAGCCAATTATGCGAGTAAGTCATGTGGGATCGCAAAAGAAAAATCGCTATTGGGCTCGAAAATGAAAATGGCTATGGGCTCGTTTCAGAATCTCATCCGACGAAAGTTTACATGGACTCGAATCCGATAAAGACTTTACAGAACCCCATAGTGCACATAATTCCTTAAGAGCCAAAATAACAGAAAGCAAAAAACCAGCATCATCTTCAATAAACGATCTTGGTTCTCTAGCGATTACAGCCACCTGAAAGAAAGAAGGAGAATTCGCCACTTAGTTGTCAGTTCAGCCTATACATGCCTTCAGAAAGGATCTGTAGCCCGTCTAGATGAAATTCGCGACACATAGAAAAGCACCCCGTCTGATCGTCAAACAATGCAGGCACATACAAATATTCAAATCAATGATCTAGATTAACATGAATGATCTGAGTCAAATGAAGAAAATCCTATTCGTTTGTGTCGAGAATGCTGGCAGAAGCCAAATGGCAGAAGCGTTTGCAAAAGTCTACGGAGAAGCAAGGATTGAGGCTATCAGTGCTGGTACCATGCCCGCAAAAGACGTTAATCCTGTTGCCGTTCAAGTCATGCGAGAAAAAGGAATAGACCTGTCACCCAACAAACCAAAACTCATTACCAATCAAATGGTTCAGGAAGCAGACACGATAATCGTGATGGGCTGCAGCGCAGAAGGATTCTGCCCCGCTCCACTACTGAACAAGGTGGTGGACTGGGAAATAGAAGACCCGAAAGGCAAACCGATAGAAAAAGTCCGAGAAATCAGAGACGAAATCGAAAGAAAAGTAAGAACCTTGCTAGACCAGAGCACCTAGCCGATGCGGAATCAAAACTGGCAACTCTATCGTGCACGTTCTGAAGGCTTGATCGCAAAAACGTTCACGCTCTTGGCTGCCGCCAAAGTCCAGCACGCACTCAATGGTGTCGAAGCGGATGCCCGTATCGCAGATAGTGATTGATGGCTTTCCCCCAATGCATTATCCATTTGCGATAGTACTCGCTCGAGAAAGAGCTGACGTATTGATTTCCTTTTTCTGAAAGAGCTGTAATTGTGTAGGTCACACGAGCCTTGGTGCGATTGATGCCCTCCGGTTCACAGTTGATGTCAATAAGATTGACTTTGAGATTCGGTGTAACTGTAGTATAGACTATGCTTCGGTTATTCTGGTCGAGCGTTGTGATGGTCCAGATTGTTTCCGTTCCATCGTTGTTTCTTGTCACGAATACTCCGCCCTGACGGATGTCTGAAGTGGGAAAGATCATAACGGGATTCCAATCTTTAGACCACTTCTTTTCGCCGATTGGATCAAATAGGCCGAAGACATCATCAGGTCGACCATTTATGCGAATTGTATGACTTCGCGTGACTTGTCGAGCAGCAAACTCACTCATCCAAAACCCTCTTTCTGTTCATTTCCTCTTTCATATCCTCACTGAATCATTCCAACCGTCTTAATCTGTCGATGGCGCCAACCGTGATCAGTGCACCAAAGATTATCAACGTCCAAGGCCAAATATCTATCTTATTCTGGATTATTCCTGCTTGCCTCAGTAACAGTAGCGTGCCAACCAGCGCGCGAGCCAAGACCAAAACCTGATCCGAGTCTGCAGAGACTACTACGACAACCCTGCATGCTGCACAAAGGTACCATAGCAAAGAACGAAAATCCCATTCTCGATTCAACATGAGGGCAGAATCTCCATCTGGACAAAGAATCAAGACTGAAGAGCGCGCGCTAATATGGCAGTAGCGAAGTATCGCAGGTTTACAATTCAATATTCTGATGAGCACGTCACTTGACGATTGCAGGAACGTACTAGATTGACTCTTTGGTGGATTTCAGATCTTTCATTGCACTTTTGAACGCTTTTGGCAGGTCATCGAGATAAATCGATTGGCGTTTGATGCCTTCCTGAACGGCTCCAGCTGCCAACAGGGCAGTGCCTAACATGTCGCTGACCACGGGTTCTGGAAATATCACCAGAGCTAAGCCTGCTTTTATCAGAAAAGATTTGTTTCCACCCTTCCACAATTTCTTGGTAGCACCAGCGCTGTTCGCTGCAGCCCAAATTGACCTAGCCATGTCAACATGGTCCTTGCTCATTTCCTTGATGGAAGCGGTTAACGCCTTGAACTCTTCAGTCTTCATTCAAACTCATTCTCGCAATCCTTTAGATCATAGATTCTCAAAAAGAAAAACTTGTTCAGAAAACAGGTCAAGGAGAATGCCGCTTTTCGAATATTCAGCTCAACCTTTTTAATTCAACAGCTCAAAAATCTTGACGCCTCCTAGCAGATTTTGGTGCAATGCGCTAAATTATGTCAAGCTATCGCATTAGCGCGCGCATTGACATGATATAACTCACACGAGTTTATCTTCGCGCGCGCTTCACGGATCTAATGGCACACCGTTCAAATCATAATGGGAAAAGAGAGGCGCTCTAAATTAGCGCGCGCGAATGGGTAGGGAAGGACATGGTATAGGAATCTGGCAACATCGCTCTACTTTAGCTCTTCTGAGGAGGTGCGAAGTGCACGAGAGAGTCACAAGTCCTTCCCTGGCGCTGAACAAAAACGCGCCAACATGTATTATATGCAGGATTACTTATAAGTTTGCCGTATTGTCGATAACAATAGTAAATTAGTTATACTGAACGCGCGCGATGATGACTGCTAAGGAACAGAAAACCACTCACAAGACAATCGCACACTTACGCATCGGATTGCAGCGAATGATTTCGCACGTGGAGAGGAAAAAGCGCGACCTATGGATGGTTTGTTCCGTTTTAATATTCGCAATTTGCTATTGTTATAGGCAATCCGTAAATATTTCATGCATACTTGCTTAATATGCGGTGATGAAAATTGCCGTTCAAAAAGAGATCCAAGAAAAAGAAACGCAGGCAACGTGCCCGCAAGAAAGAGAGAAGGAAAGCAGGGCAAGAACCTATAAGAGGCCAGGCTTGACAGGTCATCTTTTCCCTTACTGATTATTACTCGCCATGTTTCTCAGCGCGCGCTAGCGTGACCTGTCCTCTGGCTTATGAAGTCCCATTTAGGTTCCCAAAAAAAGAGGAAAGTTGAAAGACAAGTGGAGTTCCTATTCTGCTACTTCAACTATCTCGGCTATGGGAGCATTGGTCTTGATTGATTCTATTCCGTTTTTGCAACCATCTTTCGACTCGTAAGCTTCACTGACTGCAATGACTTCACCGTTAGCAGCTTTCAGTCTGAATCTGAACTTTCCAGTATTATCTTGGTATATCTCAAATTTTGGCATTGCTGACATATTCATTTCTCCGCTAAGACTCACACTAAGAAACAGTGGTCTGAACATATAAAAGTTTCCTTTTTCACTATACAAATAGTTATCTAGCTATGTTAAAAATATTGGGCACAGGCGAGACGGTCGGGCGCATGCTGTGAAGCCTCGCGTCGCAGAAAACACCTTTGGACGTGGCCATGACTGGCGCGCGCTGTTGTTTCTTTCTCGTGTGATTAGCACTGTGAGCACGTTCATAGCTAAATAGAAATATTTATACCTAACACGCTATATAGTCAAGGATGCGGAGTTTTCAGGAGGATGAGTACAGATGGTTTGTGGTGAAAACAGGACTGGAGCATTGGAAGAAGGGAACGCGACAAAAGAAAGAACAAACGGGAAAAGAGCACGCGCGCCAAGACTGAACTCATGTGCTGAGAACCGACGCAAGATCATTCTCCGTTTGGAGACGAATAAGAAGGAAGCCGCAAAGCCTCTTTACTTGCTTCGATATGAATAGTGCCAATCCCGCTTAGCGCGCGCGATCTGAATATACGTGCTCCAAGAACCGAGAATAGGTGTAGAAATGAAGAAAAAGCAAAAGAAGAAAGCCGAACTTCCGAAAAGGTACAGCAAGAGCAAGAAATAGTTGCGTACGCGCGCGACTTTCTTCCGCACGCTCGAGTTACTTAGGTTTCTTGCTTGCCGCTTTCTTTGGTTTTACTTTCTTCGTGGGTATTGGGCTCACCTCCTTGTTAGCGTGTTCCTGAAGACCAGATTGCTTCAACTGGGCTAAAGGCTTGATCACTATGATTACTCTTCCGACAGCTAATTCGCAGAGTTTCCTGATTCCTCTTTTGCCTCGCTCATATCCTACTTTGATTAACTTGATATCCTCCAACATTCGCACCTGCTCACTGATGTATGGTTCGCTCAAATCCAGCTTCTTGGCAATTGTTGAAACATCTAGGCGCTTATCAGAAATCAATTGCAGTATCCTGAGGCTCGTCGACGTCAGTGCATCGGCTACTCTCAAAGCCTCTTCGCCCGTTACAACGATTTCTCCTAACTCCAAGCTCAAGACTCCCAGTAACTAGAAATTGAGTGAATTCTTCTGCGAACGCGCTTATAATATTTGTGTAACTCCAATCGGTATAGACAAAAGAAATTGTTATATTTGATTGCTTATAGTTATTAGCGCGTGGCTGCAAACCTCCTGATGTCCAACCGAGTGCTTGCAGAGATGATTTATCATGCGCTTTGCCATTATCAACGTTTGCTTTGTTTCGGTTTCTTTGTCTTTGGAAAGTCTTGCTTCAGATACGGACAGGCTTTGTCTTCCAAACGATCATAGTATCCTACTTCCCAATGAGCAGAACTCATCAAGCCATATTCAGTACGCCCGAGCATCCAAGCGCGCGCGATGCGTAGCTGTCAGTTCATGAAGCCTAAAATGTGCTTGACTCAAGAGGCTCGATCCAGAGTGCGGTTGACCATCGCATCAACTTCTTCAACATACTTGTTTGTTCTACGTACATGAATGAAAGATATCTTCGCAAATTTCCTTTTCACAGTCTCCACCTTTACCCACAACTTCTTCAGTTCAGGATTTCTAACCGTATACTTTCCGTTAACCTGGTTTACAACAAGTTCACTGTCTAAGTAACAGGCCACTTCCTTGAAACTCAGATCCGATACGTAATCAAGGGCTGATACTAACGCCTCATACTCAGCCTGATTGTTAGTTCTCTCTCCGAGGAATCGTGCAGAACTGTGCAAGACCTTTCCGTGGTCATCAAGAACTAGGAAAGCAGCAGCAGAAGGACCCGGGTTACCACGCGAAGCACCATCTGAATAAATCTTCAATAACATTGTGTGCCAAGCTTCCGTTCATAAGACACGTTCTGATCTTAGCTCTTAAGTTCATCCTAGTCTAAACGGGCTCGCGCGCTGTATTCAATATAGCAAAATAAAAGTATTTATAAGCAATTGTTTATATTAATTGCAGTCGTGTTATAAGAACAACATGAAAACTGAGAAGAGGCTGAAGCATGCCGAGCAAACAAAAAAAGAAGAAAGAACTTCCAAAAAAGTACACGAAAAACAAGAAGTAGCTCAACGAACCCAGACAGAATCGAGTAAAGATTATGCGTTGGTCAATAAGTAGTGCTGTCTCTGCCCCCGAGTGATCTAGGACAAGAACAAAAAACCTGGTCAAGACTTATGCTCACGATGAGCGTGCTTCCATGCTAATGCTCATTTTTCTCATTCTCGAAGTCTTGATTGCGCAACGCTATGCGAGCGCTTCGAATTGCATGAAAATATTTTTAACGTTGCGTTGAAAGTAATTGCGGAGGCGTAGACTGGCCTTGTTTGACGAAGTGCTTGGATTATGGGGCAACGTGCTGGTGCTGTTCGGTACATTGGCAGTGTTAGCTAAGGCCAGCGATGTGGCAATCAACAATTCTGTGAAAGTTGCTGATATAACTGGATTTGGCAGGACAACCATTGGCTTCATCCTGGTTGCTTTTTCCACTTCCCTACCGGAACTTCTTGTGTCGATTTTTGCTGCAATTAGACAAGAAGCTGTGGGCGTGGCAGTAGGTAACGTATTAGGTTCCAACATAGTCAACATCTGTCTAATATTAGGCATTTGCTTCCTACTAGTGACGTTGAAATGCCCAAAGTACTCATGTATTTACCCGAGCATGGCAAGGGAGGAAGTAAGAAGCTTGTATTTTGGGCTCTTTGTCTCTTCAATAATTCCGCTGAGCTTGCTATATCTGAAAGAGGCCAGTCGATTCATCGGAGTCATTCTGTTGACTGTATTTGTGGTCTATCTTTACCAATTGTCAAGAATAAGAAACGTGAAGGAAGAAGGTTCACTGGGACCAGAGAGACAGAGGCTCCGCAGGTACGCGTTTATCACGCTGGCTGGAATTGCTGGGGTCGTCGCTACGTCCTATTTCATAGTTGACTCTGCTTCTTACGTTGCCAAGAGTGTAGGGATACCGCCTGTCATCATAGGCGCAACCATCATAGCGTTCGGCACAAGCGTACCTGAACTCGCAACATGTATAGCTGCAACTCGAAAAGGGCATCTAGACCTGGCTTTGGGGAATATTGTTGGCAGTTGCTTCATAAACGTCACATGTATCTTGGGAGTGACGTTGGTTTCTTCGCCATTGAACGTGAACATGACGGTTTTTTCCGAACTTGCGATATTCTCGCTCATAACAAACCTGTTCTTGTGGTATTTTCTGTCAAACGAAAAGTTAACATGGCGAGAGGGAGCAGTCCTGCTTTTCATCTATGCTTTGTTTTTGGCAATCAGTTTCAGCAGCTAGCACGTTCACTCTTCGCCAAGATAAGCAGACCTTTGTTTTCAGCGCGCGCTAGCTGACATGGACTCTATCGTTTGATTCTTGCTCTGTACAACTTAACGTTCACGTCTATGTCGTTGTCACCCTCGTTATGAATGACGCAGTAGAATCTGCCTGGTTTCTTGGGGACGAAATTCACTTTCATCTTTGATGCATGTTCAGTTCCGTATTCGTAGTTGAAATTCTCAGCGTTGTTGAATTTTGCGAAATTTCTGGGAGTGACAAAGTACATGTCGAAATAGTCCTCTGAAACAATGTCTCCTATCACCTTCTCTTTTTCATCAAGTGTAAGATTATAGTAGCTGCAACCCTTCTTGGACACGAGAATAGACTCTTCCCACAAGAGCTCCCCTTCACCTTCCAATTTTGACTGTTCAGAAATAGCAGCCTCATTACTCTTTTCTCTTCTCTCAACAGCAAGAATCAAGCTGACGAGTCCGATAGTCGTCGCAGTTAGTGTTCCGGACGTCTGCCACGGCAAAATCCCAAGAAACCCAAGAGAAACAAACAAAATCGCAAGTATGATACCCACCGCAGCAATCATCCGTGATATTCTTGCTTCCACTCGTTTCCCTCAGACCGCATCTCAAATGCTTGACTACACAACCAAACACACCAAGTCATATTTACTGATTGCGCGCAAGGGTCACAATCATCCCGCACATGCAGTCTGATCCAAAAAACGCGCCTGATCTTCGAATAGAAGCAGGTGCCATCAAAGCCTCTTTCTCGGGAAATACTTCCGGGTGCGCAGTCCAAGCTTGACTACTGAAAGCATCAGAGGAACTTCCATGAGAGGCCCGATTACTGTGGCAAGAGCCGCTCCTGAACCGATGCCATAAAGGGTTATTGCCACTGCTATGGCAACCTCGAAGTGGCTACTGGATCCGATTAGTGTAGTGTCTATGGCGGTCTCATAGGCCCAACCCGCAAAGTATCCAAGAAGATAAGTCCACGTGATCATTATGGCGTAGTGCATCAGATTGGGAGCTGCAAGATAAGCAACCAGAAGAGGATTGTTAAAAATCGTCTGCCCTTCGAAAGAAAACAAAACTATTAACGTTGTCAAGAGAGCAATGATTGACGCGCGCGCCTCAAAAACACGAAAAACTATGCAGTGTTCAATAGATGAGACCAAAAAACCGTGATATTGCCCCTCTACTCTTCCTCATACTATATTACAGAAATTCAGTCTCCAACATCTTCATGGAAACTCTCGGCTTCAAAGTCTGAAACTCGTTCGTCCCGCTCTATGTTTTCAAGCTCCTCAAGGTTGGCTTCCATGATTCGCTTCATCTTACGAGCCTCAATCCGTTTCAACACTTCCTCACGCGTCAAATGCCGAGACTGCGAAAAGGTCCCCGACACGCCGTCGAACCATTCACCGCCCAGATCCAGCTTCTGCTCAGAAACCATCACCCGCGCGTCAGCATCCTCTCGACTCGTCTTTTCATGATGATCATCAACGTTCTTCACGCCAACAAGACGGCCCTTCTCATCGTACACCTCAATCGAGCGAAGACTCTGCTTGGGACGTATTATGTGAAATGAAGTCTCAATACCACAATCTGGACAATAGAACCGTATGTTATTGAATTTTTCATCGTGCCTGAGTCTAAAACTCTTCCGTCGGCATTGTGGGCAACCGTCATGTCCAATTTGAGCTAACGCCTGATTGTTGACACTCGCCCATCGCAGGTACAAAGCTTCTTGCGAAGTGTCCTGCTCGAGACATTGGAATTCAATCCAGTTGTGTTTCCGATGCCTTCCTCGTTTGCTCGCAACCATCGATACGCACCGACTATTCTGCAAATGAGTTCTCTCGCACGTGAGCACGCATTATGCCTATATTAAACATGAGTAATCAAAGAATATTAACCTTGACGCAGACAGACTTAGACACTTGAACAACGCACACAGGCAAAACAGAGTCTCAAGTCAGAAACAGGATCGCGACTCCGATGACCGCTACCAATGCGCCTAGCATGCCCCGCCAACTCGTTCTATCTCTGTAGATTATCCATATTACAGGGATGATCATCACCGGCATCAAAGACATCAAAGTCTGCGCAATGCCTGTTTCGGCGTTGGCGAGAGCGACCATGGAAAGCGTCATACCTATGAACGGCCCGACCAACGCGCCCGCAGCAGTAAACTTGATCCCATCCTTGTCCCTCACCGCCTTGCGCAATCCCGGCAGTTTCCCCGCGAACAATGCACACACCCATACGAACAAACCCGACGTTATCCTTAGTAACTTCTTCTGTGTTTTCTTGTTGTTTGTCCATTGGATTTGTGGTTTTCCCTTGTGTTTCTGGTTCCATATTTTTCACCTCCATTCGAATATTTTTACTTCTCGGAGTTGTGGGCATTTTTCACAGTTGCCTGCTCCGTTGCATGTTGCTGTGTAGTTGCAGATTATTGTGGCTTGCGTTTTGTTCATTTTTCCGTTCGTCATGTTTTCATCTCACATTGCTTCATTTCTCGTTGTGAGGTGACGAGGAGATGATATGCTTTTTGGGGATGGTGGGGATTTCCCCGAAAAGCTTACATCTCCGAGGATAGTTTTGCGCTCCTTGTTTTGCCTTGGATGCGAGCCTCTTTCGCGTACATTGAGGCGAGCATCTTTAGTGTGCGGTCTTTCCTGTTGCATTTGCGTTTCATTTTAGCCTTCGTGTTCATGTTAGCTTAGGGTCTGTTTTGAGCTTGTTGTTGTTGTTGTTGTTGTTATTGTATTTTTTGCGTACCCGTTGTTTGCGGTTGTCTGTTGGGGCTATGATGTGCATTTGCGGCGTGGGTTATGATCTTCTGGCAGGGGACTTTCAAGTGCCTGACTGATGGGTTTTGCGTGCGAAGGAGGCTTTGTTGCCGACTGAGCTGCTTTTGGCTGTGCAAAGCGTCGAGCTTTGCTGCTTTTGGCTCGTGCAAAATTGCGCCAGCAATTTTGTTGCTTTTGGCATTTGCGGAATTGCGAGGTTATGACCTCCGAGCAATTCTTAATTGTTTTTTTGCGTGTTTTATCGCATTTGCGATTGGCGTTGTGGTCGTGGTTGCTACCACGTTCTGTGTTTTTGGCGGCTTTGCGTACCGATTTTTTCTGAGCTGCGGCGTTTTCGCGGATACGTCTGTTTTTGTTAGAGCTGGTGCTTGTGGTATGGTCTTTTTTCCATGCTGGTTGCTTTATGGTTTCTTGTGATTCTGGATAGTGATAGTTTAATTAGGGTGTGAGCCTATTATTGGGGTTGACTGCGTAGCGGTCTGCACAGGCTTGGGTGGTGGTGGTGTTGGCGATTTGCGATTAGCGATTGGCGATTTGTGTTTTGCGTTTTGCGTTTTGCGTTTTTGTTTTGAGTTTGGTGTTGATGATTTTGGATAGTTGATTTGGGGTAGATATTTCTGTGCTGACGCGCGCTGTAGGTGCGTCAAGTGTCCAAACGATGTATCTCCAACAATTCGAAACGTTGCTATAGAAGTTCATGCGATATAATCTCCTCTTCTGGTGTAGTGTCGGTTTGCAAGTTTTACAGAGGGGGAGATAAATTTACTCCTCATAAGTCTGTTGGTTCTTGTGTTTCCATCTTTGTTCTGCTGAAGGGTGGCAAGCGTCGGGACAGTGGTTTTTAATGACTGATGTTCGCTTCTCTTCTTCTGAAAAGTTGTTATCGTGCGTCTTTTTGCCTGATGTTTTGTGTTCGTATCGTAAGGATGCGAAGGTTGGAATCATGGCTAGGTGTTGGAAGTGTCCTCATTTCGTGCGGTTTGAGCGTGAGATGGATGAGGAGGATGAGAAGATGATGGATGAGATTGATGAGATTCATAGGACGGGGGTCTGGAAATGAATTCTATTGAGGCTCAGAAGCGTTCTATTGCTGAACGTGTAGCGTTGAATCATCAGCTTTTGAAGAATAAGTATTGGACATTGCCTGTTAGGGATACGGTTCACCTGAATTTTCAGCCTATTGGTCGTGGTCAGAGAAGTTCTTATCTTTGTGGTCAATGGGTTGGTATCTCGGTTTGTAAGAATATTGAAGGGCATAAGGACGTTTTTGTTGATGGTGTGGATTTTACGGGGAAGGTTGCGGTTCGGAATAATCATTTGTGGTGTAATGCTCGTCCTTGTCCGATTTGCTTTATAAGAGGATATTCAACTCGACGTGCTCGTTCGATGGTGGGTCGTCTTGACGAAGGAGTGAAACTTGGTTTCGGCGCGGTCGAACATGTTGTGGTTAGTCCGCCTGTTTGTGACCGCGATTTACCTGAGCCTGTTTTGAGACAGAAATGTGCTGATGCCTTGGCTGATCGAGGTTGCACGGGACACGCCGCCATTTTTCATGGCTATCGTCCAGATAAGGTTGACCCTGTTCTCGTGTGGTCGCCGCATTATCATGCTCTTGGCTATGTTGAGGGTGGTTTTGATCGTTGCCGTGAATGTTCGCATGATCGGGGTGATTGCGAAAAATGTGCTACGGGTTTCAAGGGTCGTGAGGTGCGTGGATTTAAGAAGGACGGTTATCTTGTTACGATTAAAGGTAAACGTAGGACTGTTTTTGGTACTGGTTTTTATCAGCTCCATCATTCTACTATTCGGCTTGGTGTCAAACGGTTTCACGTTGTGACGTGGTGGGGTAATGTCAGTTATCGTAAGTTTAAGTCTGTGAAGGTGAAGGCTGACAGTCCGTGTCCTGCGTGTGAGGGTGAGATGACGAAGTCTATTCATATGGGTTGTCGTTACATTGTGAAGGACGTTGGTAGTCCTGACTATGTTTCGTTGTTTCCTGATTTTGAGTTTGATGTTTCTGGGTTGCCGAATTATGTTGATCGTGTAGGTGATAGGTATGGTTAGCGGTAGCTCTGTTCGCACGGATATTAAAATCGATTTGAGTAGGCTTTCCTTTAAATTTGATAAGATTTTGCGTGTTTTGCATAAGGAATGTCCAAAGTTGGCGGATGCCTATGTGGTTTCCATTTTGCTTGTTGCGTTTTTTGAGGAGTGTGGGGGTGTTGAGTTGTCTGTTGAAACGCTTTCTACGTTGCGTACTATTTTTGTTGATGCTCGTAAATCAGTTGAGTTTAAACGGTAGCTTTGTGGGTTGATGCTTTTGGCTAAGTTGCGGTTATTTGTTTGTGTTCGTGCGCATGGTGCTCGTATTGAGTCTGTTCCTTTGAACCATTTAGTTTTGTTATCTGGTTTTCGTAAGCGTCGTTGGTCTTACGTTGATGGGGTGCTCATTTTGGAGGGTTTAACGTGAGTGGGTCGAGCGTTTTGTGTTTTTTTGATGGTTTGGCTTGTCCTTCTGTATGTCAGTGTTTAGCTGACTTGGATAAGCCTGTATGTTCAGTTGCTCGGTGTCCGCGTTTTGTTTTCTCTCGACGGGTTCGTGATGTTGATAGACATCGGGGTTAGTGTTTGGTGTTTTTGATTTCCATTTTTTGTGGTTGGAGCGCGAGGCGTAGCCGAGTGCGACATGGTGGATAAGCATGACATTGAATGACATGATGTTGAATAGAAATAGGGTTATTTGTATTTGAGTGTGCGTCTGCGTTTGCGTGTTATTGGCGGTATTTCATCTATTTCTGTGAATGAGTAGTCTTCTTTTCCTGTGTCTTTGTTGATGTAGATCGTTTTTTGGGTGAATTTGTCTATTATTATGTGTTCTTCGTCTTTTTTCCATGTGAGTGTGTTGAGTGGTTTTTTTGGGTTCATTTTTGGTTTCTCCTTTTTTGTTGTGTTTAATATAAAAAAGGGGGATTTATTGTTATTTGCGTTTTCTGTATAGGTGTAGGGTTTCTATTGTTTGGACGTATTCAAAGCCAACTTCTATGAGTTTGGCGGCTTCGTCTGCATTGTGGGCTATTTTGCTTGTCCATTCGCTGTTTGTTGTTAGGAATAACGCTTGTTCTAGGTTTATGTATATCATCGTGTTTTCGATGCTTCGGTGTCCGAGCATGGTCTTGACATGTATTATGTCTTTGGTTCTGTGGTATTCCATTGTGGCTTTCCAGTGTCTGAACGTGTGGAAGTGTATCTGTAGTAGTCTTGGATTGTTCAGCTTTTTGGCTGTTGTTGCTCGAAGTTTTTCGAGTGTCTTTCGTAGTCCTAGTTTGTCTGTTTGGAACACGTTCTCGTTTATTTTTAGGTGGCTGTTGAGCATAGCGCATAGTTTGGGGCTTAGCGGTAGTATTCTGCTTTTACTGCCTTTGATTCCTGTTATGTTTACGGTTTGTCGTGTTGTGTCTACGTGTTGCCATTTGAGTTTTGCGATTTCTCCGATTCTTGCGGCTGTTTCTTTTAGCAGTTGTAGAAGTGTGGCTGTCTTTGGTTGTCCTGCGGCTATTAGGCTGTCTAGTTCTTCTTCGTTCGGTATGAACGGTAGTGGTTCTTCTATTGTGTATGTGGGTCTTGCCCATGTTTTGCCTGTGTATTTCAGGTATTCTGTGTAGATTGCCGCGAAGTGGTGTTTTGTGCTATTTTTCCATGTGAGCTTTGCGATTTTGTCTTTGACTGCTTCGGGGTCGTCTATGTTGCATGTTCTTGATATTTGGGTTAGGTAGTTGTAAGCGTTTGTTGCTGTTGTTTCGGCTTTGCCGTTCTTTTGCATGTGCCATGCGTATTGTAGCAGGCTTGTCTGCTGAATAGTAGGTACTGTCATACGAACAAACCCGCCAGCAGCATCCGAATCAACGCCGCCGACAACGGATTCATAGCCACACTCACACCAACGTACATTCCCTTCTTCGACAGAACCGCACCGAACCCCTGACCCATCGCCGAAACCAAAGCAAAAAACACACCCCAAGTCTTCCGCTTCTTCGCTTCAAACGTCTCCTGCGACTTCTCTTCCCTTTCCAGTAAAACTACAACAATCCCTGTCAAGGTGACTGCTACTCCCAGTATAGACAGTAATCCAAACGTCTCCCCCAGCATCGAGAACGCTAACACAGACGCAAATATCGGAGAAGAAGCCTGAACAAGAACCGTACGCCTCGGACCGATAGTAACGTACGCCGCAAACAACCCGAAATCACCGATACCCAACCCAACGATACCGCTCAAACCCATCCAAAACCACTGCGCACTGCTCGCAGCTGGCAACAGAACACCCAGCAAAACGACGTGCGCACAACCCAGAAGCGCAATGGCTATCGTCGTGCGAAAAACGTTGACGCTGAACGAACCGACCCGTTTCCCAGCAGACGTAAACAGCAAAGAGCCAACTGTCCAGAAACACGAGACCAGTATCGCAGCCGACTCTCCCAAGAGACCTGAGTCCAAACTCACCCACTTTTAGATTAACCCAGAGCGATTCTGGTGACCTTAAACCTTTCCCACCATCATGCAGATTAAGTCTAGAAAAACGCGCGTGCAAACGCATCATCCCAAAGTGTTAATGAACCTGATCAAACAGACAATACCATTTACTGGGTGACCATCTGCGCCAAAATCCAGACTGAACAAGCTCCTCACAAAAACTCACAACACGCTCAAAGGCATATACGACGCATTCTACGGTTTCGTCCTCCACACCTTCAAAAACATCAACCGCAGAATCAAATCCAAGTTCCCAGTCTGGCGCATGAAAGAAGAAACAACAGAACACGTACGACACGCAGTTCAAGTGTTCATCTGGCTCATCTTACCCCTAAGCTTAGCTTACCTTTTTGGACTTCGAATCTTCTTCAACGAAAACGTCTGGGGCTCCATGCTGTGGGGATTAGCCGTTTACTTCTACAGCAACTTCCTCCCCGACCTTCCATCAATCAACAGAAAACCAAAACTCGAGCCCAATGACACGGATCTTCCGCTGTACAAGAAATACGCACTACTCCTGTTCGCACCACTACTGGTTTGGCTTTTGTTCTCCGACATACGAATAAGCTGGAGAACGGTGGAAACCTACCACAACTTCACATCCCTGGCCGTTTACGGCATATTTCTCTTTGTCGTGGGTTTTCTCGGTTTCGCCGGTTTACCCTTGCTAATCGCAGACTTGCTCAAAGTCCTCTTCTTTTTCTTCTGCGGCGTGGCAGGATTCCTTACTCACTTGAAAGTTGACAAAATCTGGTAAGAACGCATTCTGCCTAGCGAAACAAATCCTTAAAGCCGAAATCACATACTCTATCGAGAGCCGTGTCCCGATTTGATTGACTCTGTCACACTGTCCCTAATCATCGGCGGCGCAATAATCGTAATCGGCTTTCTCAGCAACTACCTGCTCGAACGCACTGGCTTACCAGACATGCTCTTTCTAGTCGTCTTAGGAATGATTGTGGGACCGGCAACAGGACTAGTGGACGCCACTACCGTCACTGGCTTTGCCCCCTACCTAGCAGGTTTGGCATTAGTTTTCATTCTGTTTGACGGCGGAATGACCATGAACATTTATCACGTATTCTCCGAAAGCCCAAGAGCAGGAGCCCTCGCCACGCTAGGCTTCGCGCTAAGCGCCGTCGTCACCGGTTTCCTCATCTACTTCCTAGTCATCCCAACCATGTCTCCCTTGTACTCTGCATTGTTCGGAACAATCGTCGGAGGAAGCAGCAGCATAATCGTCATGTCCCTCGCCTCAAGAATTAGACTCAGCGAAAAAGGCTCAACAATACTGCGCTTGGAATCAGCCATAAACGACATCCTGTGCATCGTTCTATCCCTAGTAATAATCGAAATAATAGTGCTCAGAGGAACCGTCGACGTACCAACCATAGCCCGATCGTTAGCAAGCAGGTTCTCCATCGGAGCCATGCTGGGAATACTCATTGGCATCGGCTGGCTCAGCATGCTCAAACGCATTGTCAAAGTATCCTACTCTTACATGCTCACCTTGGGCATCGCGTTACTGGCCTATTCGCTCTCAGAAATCTTGGGCGGAAGCGGAGCACTCTGCTCACTGCTCTTCGGCATAATGCTGGGCAACGAAAAAGAAATCTACGGAATACTCAGAATGAAAAAACCACCAGACCAAGTTGTTGACGCCGGACTGAAACGATTCGAATCCGAAATAGCCTTCCTGCTGAGAGCATTCTTCTTCGTCTACATAGGCCTCATCGTCACAATGCCCAGTCTCACGACGGTCGTGGTTGGAGTAGCGCTTGCCTTGACCCTGCTACTGATAAGGCTTGGAGTTGTGAACCTAGCGACGATTCGAAGCAAACTAATCCAAGAAAGAGGAATAATGAGCGTGCTACTCACAAGAGGTCTAGCCTCAGCCGTACTGGCCACGTTAACATTGCAGTATGCGGACCCTGTCAAATATCCTGACGTTGGAACAATCTTCAGACAGCTTTCACCCCTCTACATCAACATAACAGTCGTCGTGATACTAGCAACGGCACTAATCGCAACCATCGGAATCCCCTTGCTAAGATGGAGAACCAAGGAAAAGCAAGAGCACGATGCTTCAAACAAAAAAAAGAAGGGTGAGAACTAGCAGCAGCTGTGCGGAGGGTGCGGCAGGCGCGGCGTGTTAACAACAATTGGCTTTCCATGGCGAGATAAGACGACTCGTCCTGAACTGCGCAGAATGGATTTGTTCCATTTCGATACGAACGACATGTCCTTGGCATTGTAGACAAGTTTTGAACCCTTCGACACAAGATGGTCCAGCGCGTTCTCGCCATTGGAGAAAGCAAAGATCCACCCACTATGATTGCAGAGATCTGCACGTCCATGGAATGTACTCTTGGATGAGAATCGGTCGAGCAGTCCCTGCGCTCTATCCAAAAGCGTTCTTTCGTCCACAGCCCCTCTCTTCAAATCGTCATGACTGGCCGGGCGGAAATGCTGCGATGTTTGCTCAATGTTCCCCAGCATCAAGAATGGTTCACTTAGTGCGCGTTCGATCGGTTTGCCGAAAGCTCCTTCCTCAGTCTCAACTATCGCGTCCACAACCAGTCTGCCTTGGCCAACGAATACATAACCCACTTTCTCTTCTTCCACCTTGATCGGCACAGCAAACGTGTTCTTTTCGATCTCAACTGAAGCCTTCTCCACACGATACAACGTAAATGCGTCATCTGACCTCAGAACCGCTTTTTCAAGCTCATAGTGGTCCAGCATCATTCCTCGCCTCCCGCTTCAAGAAATCTTGACACTTTTCGCGCCATCTGGTACGCGGTTCTTCCAGGCATGGTGATGAGGTAGCGTCCTCGCACTTTCTCCTGAACGACCAATCCTGCTTCCTCCAGCACGTCCAGATGACTCGAAAGGGTGCTAGTGGTTATGTCCTTGAGCTCCTCCTGCAACTCGTTGATGTACCTCCCACCGCTCATCAAAGCGTCAAGTATCTTCAACCTGTGCTCCTGACCAAGCGCACTCATAGCTTTCGCAACTTGACCAAAATCGATCCCGCCTTCTTTTTCGTCTTCTTCATGCCTATGTCCTTTCCACATCCTGCAGCCTCCTGGGCCAATGAATATGGATCGTTCAAGCTCTCCATGCACGCCATCAGCGACACCTCGCATCACGTCGTCAACATAGTCCTGCGTGTTCCCGAAATCAATGTACATCCCCCGCCTTCTACCGCGTCCTTCGCCTGCCATGTCCTTAAGCTGATCTTTGAGTCCTGCCATTTCCTCCTTGAGCTTCTTCATCTCTTCCTTAATATCTTCAGACATTTCACATCCACCGTCTCTAATTTCTTAATCGCCAATTTGTATTTGACAATTATCAAATAGAAAACGGCGTTTATAAATTTTGCGCCCCCTACCCAGAAGGGCGATTCCTCCACCACAAATCGGCAGTCGAACGCAGAAGCCATATAAGTATGACGTACGTCATAACTTTGTTAGGAATAATAGTCATGCCCCACTCAAGAAGCTCCATAATACTAACCGTCTTCATTATACTACTCATCGCTGGTGCAGCCCTGCTAGGAAGCTGGGTCTGGACAAAACTGGCGACAGGTCAGACTAACACCCTAAATGCAGTGGAAATCGGGGACTACAAGGGCGAGAAGCTTGGCTCGATAAACGATTTCAGGGAGAACTCGATAAACGGACCTCAGTACGTCAACATTAGCACCTACAAACTCGCTGTAACAGG
>Ga0315296_10000219_pt1 | contig 53705 bp, 67 predicted proteins | sample YL17G14_18_MG_FD_203921 | JGI IMG/M metagenome (GOLD analysis project Ga0315296, IMG submission 203921) | Sediment microbial communities from Yellowstone Lake, YNP, Wyoming, USA - YL17G14_18 | ecosystem: Environmental > Aquatic > Freshwater > Lake > Sediment | place: USA: Wyoming | collected... | reverse complement strand
GCATGGTGGTCCGCTGGAGGGCGATCTACTGCTTATGTAAGGATATAATGCAAATGTGCCCGGAGTGCTGCTCATTTCCCCTACTGTGACCACTACATTCTTGAGCCCTGCTTTAATATCCGGAGCACATGTCCGGCTTCCATGTCAACAGCCACATAGAAACTATAGCTGATCAGCGCAGGGAGAGGTCCATTTCCTTGAGGTGTTTGATCTCATCCCTGATCTGGGCTGCCCTCTCAAACTCCAGGGCATCGGCAGCCTTCTTCATCTCCTTCCTCAGAGACTCAATCTGCCTCCGGATGTCCTCAAGGGGCAGGTATTCCTCTTTCTTCTCGGCAGCGAGGGGGATTGTATAGTAATCAGCCTCGTAGATGGACTTCCTGATGTCAAAGATGCCCTTCTTGATGGTCTCAGGGGTGATATCGTTCTCCTCGTTGTAGCGCCTCTGGATCTCACGCCGTCGGCTCATCTCATCAATCGCTTTCCGCATGGATTGCGTCACATTATCTGCATACATGACGATCCTGCCGTTCACATTCCGGGCAGCCCTGCCGCATGTCTGGATCAGGGAGCGCTCTGAGCGGAGAAACCCCTCCTTGTCTGCATCAAGGATGGCCACCAATGAGACCTCGGGCAGGTCAAGCCCCTCCCTCAGGAGGTTGATGCCAATGAGGACATCAAAATCGCCCTGCCTGAGCCCCTTCAGAATCTCCATCCTCTCCAGGGTCTCAATGTCCGAGTGCAGGTATTTCACCCTCACGCCAATGGAACGGTAATACTCTGTCAGATCCTCGGCCATCTTCTTTGTAAGGGTCGTCACAAGGACCCTGTCTCCCATCTCAACCCTTTTCCGGATCTCCTCAAGAAGGTCGTCCACCTGGGCCTTTGCAGGTTTCACGGAGATCTCCGGATCAACGAGGCCAGTGGGCCTGATGATCTGCTCCACCACAAGGCCCCGGCTTTTATCCATCTCATACTGTGCGGGTGTCGCCGAGACATAGACGGCCTGGTTCACCATCCCCTCAAATTCCTCAAACCTGAGCGGCCTGTTGTCCAGGGCAGAAGGGAGGCGAAACCCATACTCCACAAGGGTCTCCTTCCTGGACCTGTCGCCCTTATACATCCCTCCAAGCTGCGGCATGGTGACATGGGACTCATCAATGAAGACAAGAAAGTTATCGGAGAAATAGTCAAGGAGACACGGAGGGGCCTGGCCGGGAAGCCGCCCTGTAAGGTGCCTGGAATAGTTCTCTATTCCCGGGCAGTATCCAATCCCCTCAAACATCTCAAGGTCAAAGAGCGTCCTCTGCTCAAGTCTCTGGGCCTCAAGGAGCTTTCCCTTAAGCTTAAGCTCCTGAAGCCTCTCCTTCAGCTCCGACCTGATATTACGAATGGCCGAATCAATGCGGTCGCCGGTCGTAACATAGTGGCTCCCGGGATAGATGGGCACCTTCTCCAGTCTCCTGAGGGTCCTCCCCCTGATTGGGTCAAACTCGTGTATGGCCTCAATCATATTGCCGAAAAACTCTATCCTGATTGCCCTTTCCTCCTCATGGGCCGGAAATACCTCCACCACATCGCCCCTGACCCTGAATGTCCCCCTGTGAAAGTCAATATCGTTCCTCTGATACTGGATCTCCACAAGCTTCCTTAAAAAGTCATCCCTGTCCGTCTCCTTCCCTTCCTCAATCAGGGCGAGCATCCCGTGATATGCCTCAGGAGATCCCAGGCCGTAGATGCAGGACACACTCGCCACGATAATTACATCGTTCCTCTCAAAAAGGGCGGTAGTGGCAGAATGGCGCATCTTGTCAATCTCATCGTTGATGGAGGCATCCTTCTCAATATAGGTGTCTGTCTGCGGGATGTATGCCTCTGGCTGGTAGTAATCGTAGTAGCTCACAAAGTATTCAACGGCGTTCTCCGGAAAGAGCTGCCTGAACTCACCATATAGCTGGGCAGCAAGGGTCTTGTTGTGAGAGATGACCAGGGTGGGCCTCTGGATGCTCTCAATAACCTTTGCCATTGTGTAGGTTTTACCGGAGCCCGTTACACCCAGGAGCACCTGGTGCTCCACCCCTTTGAGGATATTCTTCGCAATGGCCTCTATTGCCTGGGGCTGGTCCCCCTTGGGGGTGAACTCGCTGACGATCGTGAACTTCGCCATTGTCCTATAATAACGAGACGAGACAAATATTGTGGATATGACTAAAGCGCCTTAATAGCCCGCGATTTTTTAAGGGAATGTCTATAAGGATCAACCTCGAGCCTAAGGCCTTCAAGTGCATGAAGGCCTAAAACCTCAGAGTCTTTTCCTCTTGCAAATATCACACCAGTGGGGGCAATCCTCCCCATACATTCAACCTCTAAAAAACCTATAGGCCTTTTAACGATTCTCCCTTCAATAGTTTCAAACTTTTCAACATCGGTTGGCTTCACTCTGAGTTTTTTCAGGTCTTTTTCGCTTATCCATGAAAAGGTTGCACCTGTGTCAACCAGGAGCCTTTTCTTTAATCTCTTTCCATCCTCTATCAAAACTATCTCTGCGTAGGTCTCACCCATTTGTCCATTTCCTCTTATATTCAAGGTTATATCGTCTCTGATTGACTTGTCAACCGCCCAATTTCTCCTGTTATCAGGAAAGAATCCTATTAACAATCCTATCTATACCTTTCTCGTCACGATACCAAGTTTCAATAATGGTATAGGTCCCTTCAATATTAATTTTATTTATTTCAGTTCGGTCTAAAACGGGCACTGTTAATAAATATATAATCTTCTCCTTTATGTGAGATTTGTTGAGATTATTTTCAATTTTATGTATCCATTTTTCTATCTCCTCAGCCGAACCCATCGGGATCAAGAGTTTTCGCCTGCCTGTATTCTGGATAAAAAGTATGTCCGGAATCACTCTGTTTGAGTAAAATTGAGCCTCTATCTCACCATGTCTCTTTAGAGCCCCCAATAACTGAGTAGAGGTTAAAAATATATCCCCTCTGTTACGCCTTCTGGTCCCCTGGGGCGTATCCTCAAGATAGATTCCATCATAGAGAAGTTCCCTTCGTATCTCGTCAGACTCCTTCCATTTTTTTTCTTCCCTCGCCTTTTCTCTGAGGGCAACCCTTTTATCTATTTCAAAATCGAGCTTTCTTATTTCCTCTGGACCAATACCAAGTTGTTCAAGCATTGAGTTTCTACGAAATCGTAAAAATTCCTCCGGTTGCATACGCAGGATCCCAAGAATCTTGCTCGCATGAATTATTTGCGCCTTACCATAATTGAGAATCTCCTTGATCAATTTATCCTTGGATTGCTTCCCGCCATATTTATACACTACAGAAATTGCATTAAATAAATGGGAGATGGCTACGGGGGTATTCAGGTCGTCATCCAGGGCCTGATTAAGATTGTCCGTGAGGGACATTAGCGGCTCTACATCCTTTTTAAGACCCGAATCTTTGATCTGTGGCGGAGAAAGGTCTTTGTCTTCTGAGGAACCTACATCGTAATCCAAATTTTCCAGGGAGGCATAAGCCCTAATTAGCCCACCAACACAGCTTTCAATGGCATCCGGGGTAAAATCCACCGGGCTGCGGTAGTGGCTGGAGAGTAGAAAGAGCCGGATGGCCTCGGGATGCCAGCGCTTCAGGGCTTCCCTGAGGGTGAAGATGTTTCCCAGGGACTTGCTCATCTTCTCCCTGTTGATGTTCACAAACCCATTGTGGATCCAAAAGCGGGCAAAGGGCTTTCCCGTGGCCCCTTCAGACTGTGCGATCTCGTTCTCGTGATGGGGAAAAATAAGGTCCATGCCTCCGCCGTGGATGTCCAGGGTCTCCCCGAGATACTTCATGGACATCGCAGAGCATTCTATGTGCCAGCCCGGCCGGCCAGGGCCCCACGGGCTATCCCAGGAAGGCTCACCGGGCTTGGATTTTTTCCAAAGGGTGAAGTCAAGCCGGTTTTTCTTGTTTTCCCCGGCCTCCTGCGCCTGCATTTCGTTTACCTTCGCACCGGACAGCTTGCCGTATTCCTTAAATTTCTCATTGGAAAAATATACATCGCCTCCTGATTCATAGGCCATTCCCTTCTTCACGAGAATATCTATCAGCGACAGCATATCCTGTATATGATCTGTGGCTTTTGGTTCAATTGCTGGTTTCAGCAGGTCAAAGGGTCCCATATCAACATAAAACTCCTTGATATACCTCTCCGATATTGTCTTCCAGTCCGTTCCCTCTTCCTTGGCTTTATTGATGATCTTGTCATCCACATCCGTGATGTTCCTCACATACTTAACTGAAAAGCCTTTTGATTGAAGGTAACGGACAAGAACATCAAATACCAAAGCAGCACGGGCATGGCCTATATGGCAGAGGTCGTAGACCGTAATGCCGCAGGCATAGATCTTCACCCTGCCCCTTTCAATAGGGACAAACTCCTCCTTCTTTTTGGTCAGGGTGTTGTAGAAGCTTATTGCCACTGACTCAGGATATCTCGAAGAAGTCTTTCGTAACCGGTGTTGCCGGTGCAGGCGGCGCAGAAGGTGGAGAAGGAGGCCGCGCTGGTCCAGGAGAAACAGCCTGACCCGATGGGACCATAATCACCACTGCATGGGCAGCCATGCCCTCCCCCTTCCCAACTGGCCCCTGTCCATCCGTTGTAGTTGCCTTCACACTGACCTCCGTCGGACCAACCCCGAGAACTTTCGCAATATTTTCCACCATCACAGGGATATAATCGGCAAGCTTGGGCTTTTCAGCCACAATTGTAGAATCCACATTGCCCACCTTGAATCCCTTTTGCCCGGCTATAGCTACAACCTTCTCAAGCATGACACTGCTGGCAACATCCATCCACTGTGAATCGGTGGAAGGAAAATGCTTTCCTATATCGCCTTCAGCGACAGCTCCGAGTATGGCATCACATATGGCATGGAGGAGAACATCAGCATCGGAATATCCCATTAGCCCTCTATAGTAAGGAACCTCAACCCCTCCAAGCATTAGCTTCCTCTTGTCCACAAGCCTGTGAAAATCATATCCTATGCCGATCCGCATTATAGTCCCCCTTTGTCAAGAACCCTGTGTGCAATGATGGCTTCTCCCAGGGCGAAGTCCCGGGGCTCTGTCAGCTTTATATTCCCGGAATCGCCCTCGACAACCATTACAGGCACGCCCAACCTCTCCACGAGCCCTGCGTCATCCGTCCCATAGAATCCGTCTCCGCACGCTTTCTCATGGGCCCTCCGTATGATCCTGGTGCGAAAAGCCTGTGGAGTCTGCACGAGCCATACTTGCCTTCTATCGATCGTAGAGACCACACGGCCTTTTGATATCTTCTTAACCGTATCCCTAACAGGCACAACTGCGACGGCTGCCCCTTTTTTCCTCGCAACAGCTACTACTTTATTAATAAGTGCTGGGCTGACAAAGGGCCTCACGGCATCGTGAACAACAACCACCTTGACTTCAGGGGGAAGTGCCTTAAGCCCCGCACTGACAGAATCCTGCCTCTCTCTTCCGCCTTCGCACACAGCAATGACCTTTTTCAGCGAAGAATTATTGACTATTTTCAATGCCCTTGCCTTTGTTCCCTTCGGTACCACAAGAATGACTCCATCAACAGATGAAGATGCCTCAAATTTCTTCAGGGTATGAAGGAAAATGGGCTGCCCACCTATGGGTCGGAACTGCTTCGGAACTCCTCCGCCTGCCCTCTTCCCGCGGCCACCGGCTGGAATGATAGCGACAACATCCACACGGTAATTATATTAAGTTCGCGGCAGTCTTTCAAACTCTGGGTCAGTCAGAGACAGGGATGCCGGCCTCCTCCTTGGGCTTGGTGAATATCATCCGTCCTGCCGTGGTCTGGAGCACACTTGTCACAACGACCTCCAGGGTCTTTCCCAAATGCTTTCTCCCGGCCTCTACGACCACCATGGTTCCATCTTCAAGATAGGCGATTCCCTGGCCAACTTCTGTCCCTTCCTTGATGATCTTAACCTTCAGGTTCTCACCTGGAATAACAACGGGCTTGAGGGCATTGGATAGTTCGTTGATATTCAGAACAACGACGCCCTGAACCTCGGCCACCTTGTTAAGGTTGTAATCATTGGTAATGACCTTGCCGTTTATTTGCTTGGCCAACGCCACAAGCTTTGAATCAACTCCTCTGATCTTGGGGAAATCCTGCTCCACGACTCTTACCTCAATATTGGTTTGTTTTTGGATCCTGCGGAGAATATCCAGCCCCCTCCGTCCCCGTGTCCTTTTCATGGAATCCGGAGAATCAGCAATGTATTGAAGCTCTCGAAGGACAAACTGGGGAATAATCAGGGGCCCCTCCAGAAAACCGCTCTCGCAGATATCCGCAATCCGGCCATCAATTATCACACTCGTATCAAGGAGCTTTGGGGACTCCATGGCCTGCGGCCCACCCTTGACGGCGCTAAGCGACGAAAGCCAGAATTCCCTGAATTTCTGGGCGCCGATGACGATCCCAAGATACCCCAGAAACAGGGAGAGAAGCCCAATGGCAAAGGAAGCCACGCGAGGCTCCCAGGGAAAGGCTGATTCCAGGGAGCCAGCAAGAAAGCGGGCAACTAACAACCCGATGACCCCGCCCCCAAGCCCTCCAATGACCCCTAAAGGAGAGGCAAACCTGAGAATCCTCTCAATAATCACCCCGATTAAGGCAACAATAACGCCAATAGCCGCATAGGAAGCCATTAGGAACGGCGGAGCAGAGGGTTCGTAACCCAACAAGTATCCCAGAGCCCCTCCAAGCAAAATAATGACTGCACGCAGTAAATACCATCTAATCATTTTTTCCTCCCGGTTAATTTAATAAGGGATTATATCGGACGATGGTGGAAAGCAGGCTTTCTGTTTTGCCGAGGACCGGCGCTTCGTCAGGCCTGAGTGGGACTCAGGCCTTGAAAACCGATTCTATTCGCCTTCCTATCTTTTCTTCCTTGGTCCTGGAAGCAATTGAGATCTCCTTGATCAGAAGACTTTTGGCCAATTCCATCAACTTCTTTTCCCCATATGAAAGCTCCTTCTGTTCTTTAAGGAGATTAAGGTCTCTTAACACCTCAGCGATTTCAAAAACCGATCCTGTCTTTATCTTCTCTGAATATTCCCTGTATCTTCTGTTCCAGGGATGGCTTTCCACAACTATCCGTTTTTCCCTTAGTATCTGAAACACCCTTGGTACAAGATCCCCAGAAATAACCTCCCTCATTCCAACGACATCCACATTGTCCGTTGGAATCATGATCGTCATTCCATTTTCAAGGATCCTCAAAATGTAATATGTCTTTTTATTGCCATAAAGCTCTTTTGTCTCGATGGATTCCACAACGCCAACACCATGAGAGGGATATACCGCCTTGTCCCCTATCTTAAACAATTCATCCCCCCTTCCTGCGAATGATATGGGAAAGGCTTTTGATCATATCGGGCGTAATACTACCACATAGTCTTTTTTTCGTCAACACAAATTTGACCTCATTTATAATATTACCATATATTTTTCCTCTTTGCTATAATATAGCAATGAAAATTATACCAGGGTGGGTCCACAGACCGGGCAGACACTGCGCCTCAACGGCCATCAGTGATGTGATGAGGTTCAACGGACATGATCTCTCTGAGGCATTATGCTTCGGTCTTGCATCCGGTGTTGGATTTTTCTATTTTGAGGCCGATTTTTTAAGTCCCAGCAGGCTCTTCCACCCAAGGAGCGCTACACTGGAGGCAGATTTCTTCTCTGTCATGGAAATCCCGTTTAACTGGAAGACAGATCCCGATCCGGAAAAAGCAATGAAGATCGCCGAAGAATGGATTGACAGGGATATCCCTCTCCTAATGCAGTGTGACATTTATTATATGGATTACTTCAAGTCCTCCACCCATTTCAATGGTCATGTTGTGGCGATGTGGGGATATGACAATGAGAAAAGGATTGCCTACCTGTCCGACACCGAGAGGGAGGGACTCCAAGAGATTACTTATGAATCACTGGGGAAGGCCCGCATGTCTAATGCCCCCCCTGTATCCCTTGAGAATAACTATTGTGAGGTGAACTGGAAAGCTCCTCTTAGAGACATGAAAACCGCCATTCCCGCTGCCCTAAAGAGGACAGGGACGGTAATGCTCGAAGAAGGTGCCCACGATTTAGCTGTGAGAGGAGTGAAGGCCATGAGGACCCTGGCTGAGCGCCTCCCTTCATGGCCAGAGGCAAAGGACTTGAGTTGGTGTGCGCGGTTCGGGTATCAGATCATTGAAAAGAGGGGGACAGGAGGCGGGGCATTCCGCTATCTATACAGGGATTTCCTAAAGGAGGGAGAGGCACTCGTTCCCGACCTGAAGCACTTATCCCTGCCGGAAAAGATGGATGCCATCGCCAGAAAATGGACAGAGGTATCAGATATCCTAAAGATGGCCAGTGAAAACGGCGGCATTGACTGCCTCAAAAAGGCGGCCAGTTCCGTTAACAAAGTCGCTGACATGGAAGAAGAATTCTACCATCTTGTCCTGTCCCTATAGATGGAAAGGAGCTTTTTATGAAAAACATCGTTGTACGAGGTTTATTGACAATTGCTGCTTTGGCCTTTCTCGGCATGGGAACAAATCCTCCAGGGGAGATCCCAAGCCCGAAGAAGGACTATCGCGCAACAATAATTGATTCGGACGGGGTGAAATTTGAAGTGACCCAGATCAGCTTCCATGGAGAGATTTTTCTCGATGGCAGGAGGGGGAAAGCCCTTATCGCCATACCCTTTGATAAGATCTCGCGGCTGGATTTCTCTGCACAAGAGCGCAAAGGCGATGCCTCAGAGGAAGTGGAAACAGGGTATCTAAATGTGTCGGTTCGCTTCAAAGATAAATCATCAACAGATGTCCTTGTGAGGAAGGCTTTAAAATGGTACGGAAAGTCCCGGCTCGGCAACCTTACGATCAAAACGGAAGATCTGAAAGCAATTGAGTTCAGTCCGTGACACGACTCAACAAGAGACTCCTCCTATCACTGGGTATAGTAGTCCTGATTAGGAAATAACATGCAGAAAATCGCCGAGGGCCTGTATCGCCTGGAAACTACGGGATTCTCCAATGGATATCTTATTGTTGAAGATGCCGGGCTGATCCTTGTGGACACGGGCCCTCCCCGGAGAGCCGATGCGATCCTCAGGGAGATCAGGGAAGGAGGCTTTTTGCCAGAGAAACTCGGGCATATTGTCCTGACACATTTTCACCACGATCATGTCGGAAACGCCGCAGAGATCTCCTCTGCTACAGGCGCACGGATATATATTCATGAAGCTGATGCCGATGTAGTGAGAGGAAAAGCCCCTGTGCCCCCTGGAAAGAGCATCATTGGAAAGCTGCTGTCTCCCCTTCTGAACAGAGCCTTCGGTTTTAAGCCAGTTGACAGGCCGACCTTACTCTCGGACGGCTCCAGGAACTTCCTCCCTTATCAAATCATTCATGTGCCGGGACATACCCCCGGGTCTATATGCCTGTTCCATCCGGAGAGAGCAATATTGATCTGCGGTGACGCCATCAACCACAGGGGCGGCAGGCTGAGCCCTCCCCCTTCTCTGTTCACAATGGATATAAAGAAGGCATGGGAATCCTTGAAGAGGCTTGCCTCGCTGGACTTCTCAATTCTCCTTCCCGGCCACGGCCCGCCCATCCTCTCCGGTGCAGCAGACAAGGTCAGGCAACTATTCATCGGCCGGTGAAAACTGTTTTTCCATGTCAATCCTGAGGATCGGCGAGATTCCCTATCTCAACTGCGCCCCACTCTTCTACACAATGAGAAAGTTTATCGATCGGCAGCAATATTCATTTGTAAGAGGAACGCCTGCACATCTTAATAAACTCCTTGCTCAGGGGAAAATCGATGCAGCCCCATGCTCCTCCATAGAATATGCGTTGCACCCGGACAGATATGTTCTTATCCCTGATATCTCCATAAGCGCCAGGGGCCCAATCAAGAGCGTCCTGCTTTTTTCAAGGAGACCTTTGAAGGAACTAAATGGAAAAACCATAGCACTCACCTCAGCATCGGCCAGCGGGGCAATGCTCCTTCAAATCATATTCAAGAAATTCCTCGGTTTCAGGCCGCACTTTGTTAATCTTAAAAGGGTTGTCTCCTCGATACCGGGCAACTGCGATGCTGCACTCGTCATTGGCGACAACGCCCTGAAGAATAAAAAAACCGTCCCTTACGTCATTGACCTCGGCACTATTTGGAAGACATATACGCGAACATATTGCGTCTTCTCGCTCTGGATAGCGAGGCGGGACGCATTTGAGCGCTCCCCTGCCTCATTTCAGCGCCTGCACTCGGACTTAATTGCTGCAAAAACCATTGCCAAAGCAAATCTTCCACAGCTTGCCGAGGAAGTCCCCCAGCGCTCATGGATGACGATGGATGAGCTTATTGACTACTGGAAGGCCATCTCGTTTGACCTGGGCGCCTCCCATATCAAAGGCCTCAAAACATTCTACAGATATGCCCTTGAAGTCAAAGGCATCCGGAGGGTCCCCTCCATAAGATTCATTGTGACATAGACAGGAGAAAATAGATGAACGCTTCTAAAAAAATCGCTTTTATAGTCTGGGCAATCGCAATAGCTGGATGCAATGTTAGGGAATCTGCAATATTTGAAGAGCCTCCAATCCTCTTTGACAAATACGGAGGCATTGAAGGCCATCAGGGGCACAATACAAGCGGATATTTTCAAGTAGAGAAAATCAAAGATCCGGGCGGAGATCGTTGGTGGTTCGTAGACCCCCTGAACAATATCTTCTACTCCCTTGGGTCCAACACAACACAGCCCAGTGGAGACTGGTGTTCTGCCATTGGATATTCCCCTTATGGGAACAATGTCAAGGCCCTTTTCTCTGATAATACCCTGGCTTGGGCAGAGCGCGTTATTGACCGGTATTCCCTTTTGAAATTCAATACATTGGGTTCATGGTCGGCCTCGTATATAGAGGCCCTCAGAAGCTCCATCCCATATGTCATGAACCTGAGCTTGGGGGCAGGTGTCTCATGCCCAAAATTCAGCAAGGGGTTTTGGGGAGGCTTTCCAGATGTCTTTGATCCATGCTTCACACAGAAAACCGCTGAATCGGCCAGCTCCCAGATCACAGAGGCATTAAAGACCGACCCCTATCTCATCGGATACTTCACTGACAACGAGCTCTCGTGGTGGGGAGGCGCAGCCTTTTGGTATAACGCTGACCACACCCTTGCAGACGACGCCATTGCCAATACGGGAGCATGGGCAATAAAGCAGTATTGGGTGAATGTATTTCTCAAAGAGACAAAGGGCTACACGCTCCAAGAAATCAACTCTACTTATGGGAAAAGCTTCACAGATTGGAGCGAGGTCCTGGACCTGTCTTCGCTTCCGAACGATTCCGCCCATCCTGCCATTCAAAAAGACAAGGAGGAATTCATCGGCGTCATTGCCGATGCCTACTTCTCAATAACAACATCGGCAATCAAGGATGGCGCAGGCGATAAAAACCATTTGATCCTGGGATGCAGGTTTGCTGTCCTTTCCCCGGACAATGTCATTGAAGCTGCTGGGAAATATATAGATGTGATCAGTGTCAACGATTACTTCCCTATAAACGACCCGGCCGGCGATAAGCTTTATGGAAAACCCCTGGACAGGTGGTCGCGGATGTATTCCTTAACAAACCGTCCTTGCCTCCTTACCGAGTACGGGAGGAAGGGAAAAGATTCCGGACTCCCCAATACCCAGGGCGCAGGATGGCCGGTACTTGAGACCCAGGAGGATAGGGCGAAATTCGAGAGGGACACGATTGACACGCAGTCAGACTTTGCCTCGGGGAGAACAAGATTTGTCATTGGTTTTCACTGGTTTGAATGGAAGGACGAGCCTGCCCTTGGCCGTTTTGATGGAGAGAACTCTAATTACGGGATCGTCAATATCAAGGACGAGCTTTACTCTACGCTCGCTGAAGCATTTAAAAATACCCACGATTCCCTCTATAGAAAGCTCCTGCTTATCCCTACAAGAAAACTTTATCCTCCGACACTTTCCTCGCCAGCATCACAAGAAAATCTTAAGACCCCGTGGCCCAAGTTCTCCTGGTCATCCGTAAGTAGTGTTTCATCCTACACACTTCTATATTCTCCTGACAGGACATTCCCTGATGCCATGACACTCTCCAATACCATCTCAGCCACATCCTTTTCTCCCGAAATTGGAATGGCCTCAGGCACATGGTGGTGGACTGTCCAGGCAAATACATCCAAAGGCATTTCATCAGACTATACAACCCCTAAATCATTCGCCATCTCACCAATACAACAAGATTCTGTCCAGTGCATGGGACTTGAGGATCTCTCATGCTGGCAGATTGAATGGCCAAAATCTTTACCGGATCAATCCAATGGAAGCGCTGCAATCTTCCCGGACAATAGTGTTAAGACCCAGGGAAGCTTCTCCGGAAGGATGGTCTTCACGATCAACAGCTTTGGGTCCAACAATAAAGTTAATGGAGGTCCTGGAGGAAAAGTCTCCCTTACCTGGATCCCCAAAGAGCCCCTTGATTTCGAATCCAAAACCGCTTTTCAGTTTGACATTATGCCCGGCCTCATTGCCCTCCCATCGGGAACACTCATCACCGGACTTACCTATCTCTCAATAGCCCTAAAGGACAGCGCCGGTTATACCATCACCGATGGGTCACTTGACCCTGGCAAGGCAGCAGTCTCAGGAAAATGGATGACTGTATCCATACCTTTGTCCGGGACTACGAAGAAGATCGCATCTATAACCTTCTACATGGATATCAATGACCAGGATATTCCACTTGATCAAAGGATGACCTTCTATATAGACAACTTTAGATGAAGTTAACGAGGGCCAAAAAGCTCGAATATCTCATTATTGCATCCATCCTCCTTGATGGGGTTTTGGCTCTAAGCGTCTTCATATACCTTCTCACGGATCCCAGCATCTCTTTGAGACAGTGGGCTGGCTCCATCACGGCTTACTGGTGGGCAATAGTTGGCATTTATGGCCTGGCACTCATGCTCCTCATGGAGGTGCTGACGCTCCCAATCCTCCTGTTCAGGGAATATTTCCTTCCAAGGTCTATGGGTCTCTCAAGGCAAACCATTTGGGGCTGGGCATGGGACTCAATAAAATCCTTTTTTATAGGGATCGTCCTGACAGTTGCAGTAATGGAGCTACTCTACGGGCTTATCCGCTATTACCCCCGGATGTGGTGGCTTTATGCCTCCATCGGGATATTCGCCCTTATGATCTTGCTTGCGGTTGTTGCGCCAATAGTGATCATTCCCATATTCTTTCGCACTGCCCCCTTAAAAAATAGGATATTGAAGCTCAAGGTAAGGTATTTGGGAAGGAAGGCCGGGATCAGGATCAAGGGCATTTATGAATTCAACCTGGGAAAGAAGACGCGCGCTGCCAATGCCGCCCTTACGGGCCTCGGAAAGACCCGGAGGATCATGCTATCAGACACCATGGTCAAAGCGTTCACTACGAGTGAGATTGGAAGCGTTATTGCACATGAAATGGGGCATTATAAGGCACACCATCTCTGGAAGGGGCTGACAATGAGGGCCGCCTTGACCCTTTTAAGCCTATTCATCGTTGACAGGGGGCTTTCCCTCCTTCTTCCCAACTTTTCATTCCAGGGCGCAGCCGATGTGGCTAACTTTCCTTTGCTTGCCATCATTTTTGGGGCCGTAGAGCTCGTTCTCCTCCCTTTGACAAATCTCGTATCCCGAAGGATGGAGCGCACAGCAGACCTTTTCTCCCTGAGTTTAATAGGACAGACAAGGCCTTTCATCTCGGCATTGAAGAAGCTCGGCAGACTGAACCTCGCCAATCCCGATCCTCATCCATTGGTGGAGATATTCTTTTATACGCATCCGCCGATCAGAAAAAGGGTCGCCCTTGCCCGATCTTACTTATAGAATATGAATTTGAATCATAAGGCCAGATCCTAACATTATGTTTGGTACAGAAAAGGGGGCATCTTCAACAGGCTTGAAACTAACTTAAGAAGTGGTACAATTAATGGGGGCTGGTCATTTGAAACTCTAGAATAAAAGCAAAAACAAGGAGGGATAAATTTATGAAAAGTGTTTACATTGTTGATGACGACAGGGATATTGTTGATGCAATGTCAATAGTACTAAAAAGTGCCGGTTACAGGATAGGATTTCAAAATGATGAAGAAAACTTAGTAAAAAATGTCATTTCTTTCCAACCGGACATTATAATACTTGACGTAATTTTTCCTGAAAATGACATTGCAGGATTTGAGATGTCACGTCTTTTGAAGAGCAATGAAAAGACAAAGCATATTCCTATATTAATGTTATCGGCTGTGAATGAGAAAGGAATGTATGGTTTCACTTTTTCAAATAGGGATAAGGATGATTCATTTCTGCCGGTGGATGAATTTGTTGAAAAACCCATTCAGCCTGAAGAACTTCTCAAAAAAATCGCTAAAATGTTGGGGGTTAAAGATTAGGGAAATTTATGTTAACAGCCAGAATTGCGATTGTGGGAGCAGGCAAAGGTGGCAAAGCATTGCTCAATGATCTGATAAAAATACCCGGCATCAGTATTAAATATGTATGCGATATTAACCAGGAAGCTGAAGGAATGATATTTTCCAGGGAACACGGTATAAAAACTTGTTCGTGGAACGATATCATGTCTATTTTGAAAGATCCGGATCTGGATCTGATTCTCGAAGTTACGGGCCAGGAAAAGGTCTTTGAGTATCTGAGTAAAAATAGACTATCTTCGGTTAACATTATAAGTTCCGCAACTAGTAAAATTATATTCCACTTCATAGATACCCAGCAGAACATAACTAATGAACTGGAAGAATATAAAATGGGCCTTGAAACAAAAATCCATGAAAGAACTGAAGAAATAGCCTGGGCAAACAAGGAACTCCAAAATCGTATATATGAAATCGAGAGACTCAATGAAAAACTCCAAGAGATTAACAACACCAAAACAAAATACCTTCTACAAGCCACGCACCAGCTGAAAGCACCTTTTGCTGCTATACAGAGTTATGTTGATGTCCTTCTTCAGGGATTTGCGGGACAGATCTCCAGTCAGGCAGCCGAAATAATAATCAAGATTAAAACACGTTGTCATATGCTTTCACAAGTTATAAAGGACATGCTTGAACTGGCGAACCTAAATTCTTATGTAGAAGAGAACATTAAAATGCAGATGGTCTCATTAGGGGAAATTGTACATGTGGCAATGGATTCTTTCCTGGCTGTTGCGGAGAAGAAAAAAATAACCTTAAATTATTCAAATGGTGCCAAAAATGATATTGTATATTGTAATCAGGAACAGATAATTATAATGATATCAAACATATTAGACAACGCTATTATCTACTCTTCAGAAAACTCTCAGGTTGATATAACCATCACTGGTACGGAACAAGGCCCAATTTCAATTTCGATTATCGACAGAGGCATCGGTATCCCGGAAGAGAATATCTCAAAGATATTTAATGAATATTTCAGGTCCAATAATGCTGTAAAGAAACATGAAAATGGCACAGGACTTGGGCTTTCAATAGTCAAGAAAATAGCCGATATACACAAGGCTAAAATAGAAGTTAAGAGCACCCTCGAAAAGGGAACAACATTAAAAGTGATTTTTAGAAACCTGAGCAGCGCCCATTAATAGTACCACTTCTTAAATTAGTTTCAAGCATATTGAACTTGCCCCCTTTTTTGGTCCAACCATAACGTTAGGATCTGGCCTCATGAACCAGGGTCTATGGATCCCTCAACCCCAAAAGCACTTCCCTATTTCTATCCCACCCTAATATTGACCAACTCAATACGCTGTGATAAATGGGAATTGTCATGTTTTTCATCGCCACACAGGAAGACATCAAAAAGGGACGGATCACTGACATCTATTTTGAGAGGACCCTGAAGATACTCAAGAAAAGAGGCCTGGACAAGACCGTATCCGCAGAGGTTAGGACAAAGGGCCTCCCTGCCGGGTGGGAATGGGGAATCCTGGCTGGCCTGGAGGAATGCCTTGAGCTTTTCAAGGGGCTTCCCCTCAATGTCCGTGCAGTGGCCGAGGGAACGATCTTCAGGCCCTTTGAGCCTGTCCTTGAGATCGCAGGGCCATATTCTTCATTCTGTGCCCTGGAGACCTCGCTTCTGGGACTGCTGTGTCAGGCCTCAGGGATCGCCACACGGGCAGGACGAATGAGGTTGGCCGCAGGCAACAGGACCCTCCTGAGCTTTGGCTCCCGCAGGATGCATCCAGCCATCTCACCCATGATAGACAGGTCTGCCTACATAGGCGGATTTGACGGGGTGTCCGTGACAAAGAGCGCAGAGATGCTTGGTATTGAGCCATCGGGCACCATGCCGCACAGTCTCATCCTTCTTGCCGGAGACACAGTGAAGGCATCAGAGGCATTTGATGAGGCGGTTGGCAAGAAAATCCCACGGACTGTCCTTATTGACACCTTCCAGGACGAAAAATTCGAGGCCCTGCGTGTGGCAGAGGCAATGGGCAAGAAGCTCTCTGCGGTAAGACTTGACACGCCTGGCTCCAGGCGGGGGAATTTCCTCCAGATCCTGAAGGAGGTCAGATGGGAGCTGGATCTGCGCGGGTTCAAATGGGTCAAGCTCTTTGTGAGCGGCGGCATCACCGAAGACGATATCCCAGTGCTCAACGAGGCTGCTGATGGATACGGCATAGGAACTTCGCTTTCAAACTCTCCTGTAATAGACTTTGCCCTGGACATCGTTGAGATTGAGGGAAAACCAATTGCCAAAAGGGGGAAGGAATCCGGGAGGAAAAACCTGTGGGAATGTGGAAGATGTTACAATAGGAAAGTGGCCCCATTTGGAATGAATCTGGCACGATGCAAGTGCGGGGGAAAGATGAGGAATCTATTGACCACAGCAATAAAGGGTGGGACGATTGTTTTAAAGAAGAGGACGCCCCAGGAGATCAGGGGTATGGTCCTCGAAGGGCTTGATAAAACAAGGAGGAGATAATGAAAGTCACGCTTAGCATCATCAAGGCAGACATCGGAAGCATTGGAGGGCACATTAAGCCGAGCGATCGTCTTCTGGAGAGGGTAAAGGAGTTTGTGGCTGACGAAGGCAGGGATTTCATCATTGATTCCCATATCAGCCACACAGGAGACGATGTGGCGATCCTTATGACGCACGCACGCGGGGTGGGCTGTAGTGATGTCCACAAGCTCGCATGGGACGCCTTTGTCGCAGGAACAGGTGTGGCCAAGGAGCAGGGACTCTATGGAGCAGGCCAGGACCTTCTTAAGGATGCCTTCTCCGGAAATGTTAAAGGTATGGGCCCTGCTGTGGCTGAGATGGAGTTCGTGGAGAGGCCCAACGAGCCTTTCCTCCACTTCGCCGCAGACAAAACAGACCCTGGGGCATACAACCTTCCGCTCTTCCTCGCATTTGCAGACCCAATGCACTGCGCCGGGCTCCTGCTGAGCCCCAAGCTCACAAAGGGATTCAAGTTCACAATAATGGATGTGAATTACATTAAGGCTGACAGGGTCATAGTGCTCAATGCCCCTGAGGATTCCTACAAAATTGCAGCCCTCCTCCGCGATGGGGAGAGATTTGTTGTGGAGTCCATCCACTCCAGGACAACCGGTGATCAGGCGGCTTCGGTCTCAACATCAAGGCTTCACAATATTGCAGGGACATACACGGGCAAGGACGACCCTGTCATGCTGGTGAGGAGCCAGGGAGGGTTTCCGGCAACCGGAGAGATCCTCTCGCCCTTTGCAATCGGACCCTATGTAGCAGGCTTCATGAGGGGGAGCCACAACGGCCCGCTTATGCCCATGAAAATGAACTGCACCATCTCGTTCTTTGATGGCCCCCCTGTGGTTACCTGCCAGGCATTCTGTGTCCACGAAGGAAAGCTTACCGAGCCTGCGGATGCATTTGATCATCCTCTATGGGATCATGTGCGTGACAATGTCTCCAGGAAGGCCATTGGGATCAGACAGCAGGGCTTCTTCGGAAATGCCATGCTGCCATACGACGAGCTGGAATACGGCGGCATTGTGGACATCATGAAGGACCTGGACAAACGCTTCATAGTAAGGTCCAAGAGAGAGAAGAAAAGATAGGCTTCTAAATAGCCAACGGGCCGGAAGGCTCCTGCGTATGCCGACTTGTTCATGGAGGAGCGCCCGGATTGTATTGATTTAGATGGAAAATGAAGGAAGCACGCTACTATCACAAGAAACAGAACGGCGTGGTGAAATGCGTCCTGTGTCCAAGGGGATGTGAGATCAAAGATGGCGAAAAGGGCGATTGCTTAATCCGGGAGAACAGGGGCGGGACACTTTATGCCAAAGCATATAACAGGATATCGTCTCTTCACCTGGATCCGATAGAGAAAAAACCCCTCTACCACTTCTATCCCGGCTCTCAGATCCTCTCCATAGGCGCTATTGGATGCAATCTTTCATGCCTCTTCTGCCAGAACTGGCCAATGGTAGAGGGAACGATCTCCCTCTACGAGGCCACATCCGATAACATCATACAATCAGCGCTCGAATGCAATTCAATCGGGGTTGCGTTCACCTACAATGAGCCCCTGATATGGTTTGAGTTCGTCCTGGACACTGCAATTAAAGCAAGGGGAAAAGGCCTGAAGAATGTCCTCGTGACCAACGGCTACATCTCCCCTCAACCCCTCAAAGAGCTTCTCCCATACATTGATGCCATGAATATTGATTTGAAATTCATCCGGGAAGAACCCTACAGGAAGATTTGCGATGGCCACCTTGTCCCGGTGCAGAAGACCATAGAGACTGCCAGGAAGTCATGCCTCGTGGAGATAACAAACCTCATCGTAACCAACTTAAACGATTCTCCTGAAGACCTTGAGAAGCTCATATCATGGGTATATTCCCTGGGTAAAGACACGGTGCTCCATTTCTCCAGGTATTTTCCCCAGTATAAAATGGACGAGCCCCAGACCCCGGTGAGCACCCTTGTCACGGCCTACAAGATGGCCAAGGAGCGCCTTGACTATGTCTATTTGGGAAATGTCCTTTCAGAGGAGGGATCTGACACCCATTGTCCCCGCTGCCAGGCCCTCCTCATCAAAAGGATTGGGTATGAAACATCCGTCATCGGGCTCAAAGGAAATAGGTGCGCCAAGTGCGGTTATGAAACAGGCATCATTACTGGATAGTAATAGATAGTAAAAGGGGGAAGTTTATGAAAAGAAAGAAAATTACGCGATCTAAGAAGGCGTTTCTGGTCATTGACATGCTCAATGACTTTGTGAAGGACAACGCCCCTCTTTTTGTTCCGGGTGCGCAGGGCATTATCACTGCAATCAAAAAGAGGATGGACGAGGCCAGGGCTCATGGGGTCCCTATAATCTATGTCTGCGATGCCCATAGCCAGAACGATCTTGAGTTCAGGGTCTGGCCGCAACATGCAGTGAAGGGGAGCACAGGGGCACAGGTTGTTAGAGACCTCGCGCCGGAAAAAGGAGACATTGTTATCTTCAAAAAAAGCTATTCTGGTTTCTATGGCACGACCCTGGAGAACGCCTTAAAAAGGATAGGGGCAAAGGAACTCACTATTACAGGGGTCTGCACAGAGATCTGCGTCCTCTATACGACGGCAGATGCATATATGAGGGGATACAAGGTGGAGGTCCCGGAAGACTGCTGCGCAGCATTGACCCCGGAAGACCACAGATTCGCCCTCGAGCAGATGAAACAGGTTCTCAAGCCGGCCCAATCTTGAAAATCCGAGTCCATCTGATGATTGACGGAAGAGTGCAAGGGGTATGGTTCAGGGCCTCCACACAGGATGAGGCCAGTGCCTTAGGGCTTAAAGGTTGGGTGAAAAACCTGTATGATGGACGTGTGGAGGTTCTCGCAGAAGGGGATGAGGAGAAGGTCAACGCATTTATTGCCTGGTGCAATAAGGGTCCCCCTGGCGCCAGGGTGGAGAGGGTTGAGGTAAAAAGGGAAGAATTCACGGGTGAATTCAAGGAGTTTAACATCACGAGGTGACACACATGAGCATAGCTAACTGGAAAGTTCAAGCGGACATGATTCAAGAGGTGTTGGCCAGGGAGATATTGGATTCCCGCGGCAATCCAACAATTGAGGTAGATGTCACCCTGGAGAGCGGCTGCTTTGGCAGGGCGGCTGTTCCTTCCGGGGCCTCCACAGGAAGCCATGAGGCACTTGAGCTCCGTGACGGCGACAAGAAACGGTTCGGAGGAAAGGGTTGCTTGAAGGCTGTCGAGAACGTCGTTAAAAAGATTGCGCCCCATCTCACAGGGAAGGACCCGAGTAACCAGACAGAAATTGACAATCTTCTCTGCGACCTGGATGGAACCGAGAACAAGAATAAACTTGGAGCCAATGCCATCCTCGGGGTATCCCTCGGGGTTGCACGGGCAGCTGCTGGCTCAGCCGGGCTTCCTCTTTATAAATACCTTGGGGGCCCAACGGCCTGTCTTCTCCCTGTCCCATTGATGAATTTCATCAATGGAGGGGCCCATGCAGACAATGCATTGGACATCCAGGAGTTCATGGCTGTCCCTGCAGGGGCAAAAAGGTTTTCTGAGGCCTTCCGGATGGGAAGCGAGGTCTTCCATGCCCTCAAGAGTGTGCTGAAGGAAAAGGGCCTGAGGACCGCAGTAGGAGATGAGGGAGGATTTGCGCCTGCCCTCCGCAGTAACGAGGAGGCCATCCTCCTTATAATTGCAGGGATTGAAAAGGCTGGATACCGTCCCGGCAAGGATATTTTCATTGCCCTGGACTGCGCTGCCAGCTCTTTTTACGATGAAAAAAAGAAAAGGTATGCCCTGCGTTCTGAAAAGAAATCCCTGACATCCGATGGCCTAATCAAGGTCTACGAAAAGCTTGTCAGATCATACCCGGTCATCTCTATTGAGGACGGTCTTGCAGAGGACGATTGGGATGGATGGACAGCCCTTACCGAAGCACTCGGCCGTAAGATTCAGATCGTGGGAGATGATCTCTTTGTCACAAATATCAAACGGCTGACACAGGGGGTGAGACTGAAGGCGGCCAATTCCATTCTGATCAAACTCAATCAGATTGGAACCGTGACTGAAACTATCGCAGTTGTTGAAGCCGCGAAGAAATCAGGGTTCAGCACTGTCATATCCCACAGGAGCGGCGAGACTGAAGACACGAGCATCGCTGATATTGCAGTTGCACTCTCAGCGGGACAGCTCAAGAGCGGCTCCATGTCCAGAGTAGACCGCATTGCAAAATACAACCAGCTCCTCAGGATAGAGGAGGAGCTGGGTAATTCAGCAGAGTACCCGGGGCTTCGCGCCTTTCGCCTGTCCTGAGACGATAACCTGTGTCCATCAAGGTCATTACCCTGGGCACGGCTGCCTCTATTCCCAGCCGGGACCGGGAAAATGCCTCTATTCTGGTGAAGGCAGGGAGCGAACTACTGCTTGTGGACTGCCCGGGCTCTGTCGTTCAGAAGATCAGAAAGGCCGGTTTTTCTCCATGGAATATCCACACGGTGATCCTGACCCATGACCATGTTGACCACATCTTTGGCCTTTCCTCCCTTGTTTTTGTCAACATGAGAAGGACTAAGCCAATTTTCATTTACGGCCCGGCGCAGTGCCTCAAGACGGCGAGAAACATGCTGGACTCTTTCGGGCTAAGGGATACAAGAATATACCCCAGGTGCAGGTTCATCCCTGTGCCCATGAAAGAAGGCGCAGAGATCATCAAACCACGGGAAATAACCATCCTTTCAACTCCAGTAGAGCACTCCAGGGACACCTTAGGCATCAGGGTCCAAGCAAAGGGATCATCGTTCGTTTATAGCTCTGACACCAGGAGGTGCGAGCGCGTAGCCGGGCTTGCCCGAGGATGTGATGCACTTTTCCATGATTGTTATACGGTTCATTCTCAGATGGGGGATGCCTTCTCAAACCACTCAAGCGCCAGGCAGGCAGGTGAGATCGCACATCTGGCACAAACGAAGAGGCTTTACCTCATCCACATTGATGCAAGCAAACCATTAAATACAAAGGCCCTGCTCCGTGAAGCCAGGGCCTCCTTTGAAGGAAAGGTATATGTCCCTAAGGACTTACAGCGTATAGAGATCTAAGGGTTCTTCCCTGAGGCCAGCCGCGCCCCCATTACAACAACGAGGATCGAAATCAGAATGACACTGGCTGAGATAAAGACATTGTAGTCATATTCCCGGATGTGAAATGACTCACAATGGAAGAAAAGCTCCTCAGCAATCCCCACAACCCCGAGTATTGCCCCGAGACACAGCCCGGTGGGAATTATTTTGGGATACTTGGCCATTGAACAGAGTGCTGCACCGATAAAAATCGCTGCAAGGACAAACAAACCCCCACCCATGTAATTGTCCACATTGAAAGCAAGCTTTTCACTAAATAAGAAATCCAGGATAAGGGTTCTTTTGATCGACATGGGGCCCGATACACCCATATAGTATGACGCAATTGATGCCACTGATGAGGCACGAATTGCTCCTACAAGCGCCGTGAAAAGAAGCCCCAGGCTCCCTGTTACAAAGCCAAGAACAGCAAGAGCCCTCGCCTTTCCCTTGAGGCCATCATAGAGCGCAAACAGAAAAGGGAAAAGCGCCGTGGAGATGACGATCGCTGCCGCCCAGCAAAAACGGTATTCACCTCTATGCCCTGCAATATATTCAATCCGTTTGATAAGATCCAACCCTGCATTTGATTGAGATAAGACCGTTCCCAGATACGCAAGGACAACAACCATCGCCCCTCCCCCAAGGATCCCGCACCACCCCCCTACCCTTTGTAACATGTTGTTATTATTCATTCTTTTTGGCATAAGCCCTCCTTTCTCCAGTCATAATGATTAACTTAATTATTATTTTATCCTATAATATTCAAAGTATCAAATAGAAACGGCATGATTGCCCTCCGGGTCATTGCGAGTCCGCATGAGGCGGACGAAGCAATCCCTAATATATTGACTTTTCAGAACATGAGATTGCTTCGTCGTCCCTATACATCGGGACTCCTCGCAATGACCCAGAAAAGGCATCGTCTTCTTGAACACAAGGAGAGAATATGGTAAAAGGGCACAATAAATAAGGAGGCGAATATGAAGAGAACCTATGGATGGATTCCGGACATTCCAGACCAGAGGGATTTTCTATACAGGGCTGTTATGCGCCCACCCGCTGTACTGCCAAAGAAGGTTGACCTTAGGGAGGATTGTTCACCGATAGAGGATCAGGAAGCTTTGGGAAGCTGCACGGCCCAGGCCCTTGCAGGCAACCTGGAATTCATTGATGTGAAAAACGGGGACGGATACATAGACCAGAGCAGGCTCTTCATTTATTACAACGAAAGAATAATAGAGGGGCGGGTAAGAGAAGATTCCGGGGCCATGCTCAGGGACGGAATCAAGAGCCTTGTCCGCTGGGGGTCATGCCCTGAAAAGGACTGGCCCTATAACATCGGTAAGTTTGCAGTCAAGCCGCCGCCCGCCATCTACATTCATGCGAAAAAACACACCATCACGAGTTACCACAGGGTCCTCTCATTGGATGAGATGCGTTCATGCCTGGCCGAAGGGTATCCGTTTGTGTTTGGATTTGCTGTGTATGAGGGCTTTGAAAGCCGCGAGATTGCACGAACAGGGGTTGTCAATATGCCGAAACCCACTGAAAGGCTCCTCGGAGGACACGCAGTGATGGCCGTGGGCTATGACGACCGCTCTCAGCGCTTTATTGTGCGCAATAGCTGGGGAACAAAATGGGGGATGAAGGGATACTTCACCATCCCCTATATGTATCTTTCATCGCAAATGCTGGCAGACGACTTCTGGACTATTCGCCGTCAGAAATAGAAAAGCACCCTCACCCGCTTTTCAGTCTTGCCCCTGAAGAAGGATGCCCTGGAAGCGATGCTTTCTTGATAGGGGGCGGCGAAATGTGATAGTTTCGCTTTAAATAAGGAGGAAATATTATGAGTGGACGAAAACTGAAAACCAGCCTTTGCGATATGCTCGGCATCAAGTATCCGATCATAAGCGCGGGCATGGGACCGACTTTAATTGGTGAGAAGAGCGGTGCACCTGTGGAGTTGGTGGTGGCAGTGTCAGAAGCCGGAGGATTGGGTGTACTCGGCGGCAGCGGCCTTAACGTGGAGGAACTCAGGGAGGCGATCCGTGAGATAAAAAAATTGACCGATAAGCCTTTCGGCGTGGACCTGCTCCTGCCTCAAAGCCTGGCTGACACCTCCCAAGCCGGCGCGGCCACGGAGATGCCCTTGTCCGTCATCATCTCCACCTTGCCGGACAGATACCAGGACTGGATCAAGAAGGTGCGGAAAGAGCTGGAGCTGCCCGAGGTAGAAATCATGGTCAAGCTCAATACCACGACCATGAAACCCAAGGAGGCGGTCCAGGCCTGCATAGAGGAGAAGATTCCGCTATTCTGCGCAGGACTTGGAAACCCCGGCTGGATGGTGAAGGACGCTCATGCGGTTGGAACGAAGGTGCTCGGTATCACCGGCAACGCCAAGAATGCGAAGCGAATGGCACAGTCAGGAATAGACCTGCTCGTCGCCCAGGGGCACGAGGGAGGGGGACATACGGGAAGAATCGGGACAATGGCGCTTCTTCCGGCTGCAATTGACGCGGCCGCGCCGGTTCCTGTGCTCGCCGCCGGCGGCATTGGAGATGGCCGTGGCGTTGCTGCTGCACTTGCCATGGGCTGCATCGGAGTCTGGGTGGGGACCCGGTTCCTGGCTACCAATGAAGGAGGCGCGCTGCCGGTCAACAAGCAGCGCATCCTTGAGTCCACAGACGAGGACACCAGGGTGAGCACTGCCTACACAGGCAAGACCCTCCGGGCCAGCTACAACAAGTTCCACGACCTGTGGGCCGAGTCAGGGCTTGATCCGCTGCCTTTTCCCATGCAGACCCTGATCTCATCGCACCTTTTAGCTGCGTTTATTGAGGCGAAAAAGAACGATTATGTTGGCGGCTTGGCCGGACAGGTCTCGGGCATCATCCATGAGATCAAACCCGCCAGGCAGGTCCTCGAAGAGATGGTTGAGGAAGCAGTGGATATCCTAACCCGCCGCCTTCCCCAAAACGTGGAAGCAAGGTAACAGGTCATAGAATTGTAAGCAGATAATTTTCTGTTCTGCTATTTTCCCTGATACTGGACCAAACGCCCCGCCTCAAGTTCTTCGGCATCCTGAAGCATGCGCTCCAGGTCCAACCCGTCATATTTGGCTACCAGGTCATTGACATACGTGCTCATGCCAGTAAGGGCATCCTCTGAGGCCATGGTTGCACCTACTGCATCCATATCCACTACTCTCCCCTGGGGGTAAGACAAACGGCTGCCGAGGCGAACATCCTTTTTTGCTGAGGCTACAGCGATCGGAGCACGCCGGGCAAGTTTCTGGGCCAGTTCCATAACGCATGATAAAAGGTGTTCAGGGTCCACAGCACTGTTAATCAAACCCATGGCTTCTGCCTCTTCCGGGGTATAGAGTTTTCCTGTCAATAGTATCTCCAGGGCCTTGGCCTCGCCAACCACACGTGGCAATCGCAAGGGGGTTCCTGTTCCGCCAGGAATTATTCCTACGAGGACCTCGGGAAGCCCGATCCTGTAATGCTTGCCCTTGGCCATAAACCGAAAATCACAACACAGGGCGATTTCGCATCCGCCGCCAAGGGAAATACCATTGATGGCTGCAACCACCGGCTTTGGAAAGTTGTCAAGAATGTCCAGGCACCTTGCCCAGAAATAGATGCCTTGCTCTGCCGGGCTACGTAGGGCCAAAGCCCGGATGAGAAATCTATCCAGGCTGGGATGAAGATGGGCCTTCTTCATCAACCAAGACATGAGCCTTCCCATCACCGGGGTTTTAGGAGCGCGACGGCTGTACTCAATCAGCTCAGACACATCGTAATGGGAAATAAAAGAATCTTTCATTCCGCCGGTTAAAACCAGCACCCGGACCGACGCATCCTGGCGCGCTCTGAGAAGCTCGTGATACAGCTCTTTGAGCATCTGATTAGTAATGAAATTTTTAGGCGGATTGGCAAAGGCGATTATCTCCACGGCGCTATCTCTTGTTACCTTAATCTTCTCAGTCATTTTATTCCTCCTTTTCATGTATATTATGTAATAGACTTGTCTTGTTCAACTGGGTGTTTAAAGTGACACCAAGGAAAACTTCAATCTCTAATCAATTGGAATTTGATAGCGAGTCCTTCTCCGCACAAGACAGAAAAGTAATAGATCGGGGCTTTGCTGCCCTTTTCCTGTCAGGAATGAAGTGTTGCTTCTGTTAAGGCTTTTTGGGCTCCTCTTTCTTGATCGTAACTGACGGGCCTCCTGGTGTTGGAGGCTTTCCCTCAGAAGGTTTCCCCTCGGGCGGTTTTACCCCAGGTCCCTTAGCCTCAGGTGGCTTTAGAAGCGGGCCGCCTGGCCCTGAAGGTTTTTCTGAAGGTTTTGCTTCCCCTCCGGAAGCGGGTTTAGCAGGAGGAGCACCCGGGGGAGTAGCAGGCTTTGGGGCTGCAGGGGCTGGCGCAGGTCTTGGAGGAAACGGCCTCATACCAGGTCTGGAAACGGGTCTCGGCCTCATAACGGGCCTTGCGCCCTCTGCGGCCTCACCCATTTCTATACGGCCCCGATATGATGCGCCATCAATAATGACAACCCTCGGTGCACTGATATTACCCACCATCCGACCATCTGCAGAGATCTCCACCAGCTGCGATGCTGCAACATTGCCCACGAGAACACCGCTGATAAAGATGTTCTGGACATTCACATCTGCCTTGACTATTCCGGAGTTCTCTATGAACAGATCCCTGGTCAGGGTGATGCTCCCTTCCACCCTCCCCTTGATTGTGAGATCTTCGTCTCCTTGAACATTTCCCCGGATGATTATGGTATCTCCGATGATCGTATTTTCTGCACCCATTTTTTTGTCAATCATGACTATCTCCTCTCCATATCCACGCTCCCCTTAAACAGGGCGCCATCTGCAATGAGTATCCGTGGGGCACGGATATCCCCGATCATTTTTCCTTCCTTCCTGATCTCAACCTTATTCGTTGCTGTGATATCCCCCTTGAGCTCGCCGCCCACATCCACATTCTGAGTCTGGACATCAGCCTCCACGAGGCCGCTTGGCTCAACCAAAAGGTTTTCCTTGAGGACAATATTTCCCTTGATTGTCCCTTGAACAACAAGGTCCTCAGCGCCTTCAATCTCCCCTTCAATGACTATGGTCTTGCCGATAATTGTTTTTCCTGGCATATGACCTCCTTATCCCCTCAAAGGATCCCTGGTGGGAGATCCACCTCCATCTCCACATTCCCACGGAAACGAGCCCCATCCTCGATAACAACGCGTGGTGACTTGACATCTCCGTCAACTCTTGCATTGGCAGCGAACTCCACCTTGTCCGTGGCTGCCATGTTCCCGTTCATCTGACCCTTTATGGTGATGTTCTCTGTCTGAACATCGGCCACCACCACACCCGTGGTCTCAACAATGAGGTGTTTTTTAAGGGTTATTGTCCCTTCAACCCTTCCCTCAATAATCAGGTCTTCCTCTCCGCGAAGCTCACCTTTTATTTCAATCCCCTTACCTATAACTCCCGCTTCAGGCATTTTACCCCTCCTTTCCCCATTTTTCTGTCTTTATATCAGTATCTCCCCTGGTTGTCAACTTTTTCCTCCCATAGCAAGAGAATGGGTTTGGGGCGATTCCGTATAGGCCATCACCCTGTCTCTTCCTGCCCTTTTGGAGAAATACAGGGCTTCGTCTGCCTGTTTCACAAGGGTATTCCGATCGCGGCATGTCTCGGGAAAACATGAAACCCCTATGCTGAGAGCAATCTTCTCCCCGACCTTGGATTCGTCGACCCTGAACGAATATCCTCCCACAGCAAGACGGAGCTTCTCAGCGACCTGGAGGGCGTCCTGAAGCCCTGTCTGCGGAAGCAGAATCGCAAATTCTTCTCCGCCGAACCTCCCAACAATATCAATCCCCCGTGTATTACCTTGAAGTATCCTTGAAATCTCCCTGAGAACCCCGTCCCCCTGAAGATGCCCGTATGTATCGTTAAGGGACTTAAAATAATCAATATCCGCCATTAGGAGTGAAAGCGGCTGTTTAAAGCGCTCTGCTCTCATCCATTCCTTGTCCAGCCTCTCATTAAAATATCGCCTGTTTATCAGCCCGGTCAGGTCATCTGTAATGGAAAGATACCGTGTCTTTTCATATAACCTTGCGTTCTCTATGGCCACCGCAAGATAATTTGCAACCGCAGTGAGAAGCCGAACATCATAGGCGGGGAAGCCATCCACCTTGTTGTTGTTGAAATTTATCATTCCGAGGACCCTGTCCTTGAGCTTGATTGGAATGCTGAGGAACGAGCCCTCTTCCTTTTTCTCTCCCTTGTAATGAAGATACCGGCTGTCCTTTCGGGTATCCTTTATTAGAATCCTTCTCCCCGATTCAGCAACAATTCCGCTTACGCCTTCGCCGAGCTTGAATTCCATCCCCATGATCTTCTCATCCTGCTGAAATCCATAAGATGCGATAACACGCAGCGTGTTCTTCTCCTCATCCAGGATGAGAATGGCAAACTCTTTGTAGCCAAAAGTCTCAGCAACGACATTAGTGACCACATTGAACAGATCCTTAAGCTCTATCGTTGAGCTGATCACCTGATTGATGTTATAAAGAACCGATAGATCCTTAAGAAGTGCCCCCAGCTCCCTGTTTCTCTTTTCAATGATCCGTCCCTTCTTCTCTATGATCTTTTTATACTTGAGCTCCTCTTTGGCAAAGATTAGCTCCCGCTCCTTGTCAATATTTTTTGCGGTCAGGTCAGTTATCCGGGCAAGCATCTCGTTAAATTTAGAGGCCAACTGCCCTATCTCGTCTTCACCCTTAACACCTGCGCGAACGAGGAAGTCTCCAGCCTCGGCAACCCTCATAACATCCATAAGCTCGTGGACGGGACGGCCAATGGTCTTACCGACAGCCCAGATGATTACTGCCGTTGAGACCACAATATAGACCAACAGAAGGCCAATTAGCCTCCACATCCCACTATGAAGAGGAACCGAGAAAATCTTAAGTATTGCAGCTGATAGAAAGAAAAGCACAATGCAACCTAACATCAGGCCGCCAACATAGAGTGCGATCCTGTTTGCAAGTTTTTTACGAAAAAGGTCTCTTATAGGCATCCGATAAGAATATTCGCACTGCGAAGGGGGAAAGTCAACACTCACTGCAATTCTGCTAACGGGGCCAATATTGGAAGCATTCCCGTTTTCGTGATAGAAAATAGGGAGAGAAAAAATGAAACATCCCGTATTCTTCCTCTGCACCCTGATCATTCTCTTCTCAGGAGCCCAAACAGGCCTGGCCGTGCGTCCCAGTAGTGGGAATCCCAAGGTTACAGTCCCGGTAATCCGTGTAGCAATCCTGAAGGGCCTCAGGTCTCTGGATATTCATGGCCGGGATCTGTCTATTCGCGACCTCAGGTCTTTTCAGGACCTCTATGAGAGCAGGACCCCAAGCCGGGTGACCCTCAAGGGCGAGGCGAACGGCATAATGGTCGCCGGTGTCCTTCGAAAAACCTCTCTGGTCTCTGTCACAACTACGAGCCCTGTCCTTACAATCAACGGAAAAACTTACCGTGGGAAACTTGAAATTGCCAGGGAACAGGATGACACCCTTACGATCATCAACGAGCTGGACATAGAAAAATACCTCATAGGGCTTATCAACCATGAGATCTCGTCTGCATGGAACCCTGAGGCAGTAAAGGCACAGGCTATTGTTGCCAGAACCTATGCCATTTTTCAGAAATACCAGAGACAGGAAGACTTCTATGATTTGGTGTCCTCTGTCCTTGACCAGGTCTATGGCGGCACCCTCTCTGAGGACGAGCGTGCACGTCAAGCTGTTAATGATACAAGAGGGTTGATTCTCACATACCAGGGGAAACCCATTCGTGCCCTTTATCATTCATCCTGCGGGGGAAGGACAGAATCATCTAAATATTTCACCGGTGAAGACCTTCCATATCTCAGGGGGGTCTCCTGCCAATTCTGTTCCAATGCCCCCAACTATTTCTGGATCTACAGTATCCCCCTTGATAGGCTGTCAAGGGCGATTGCATCGGATGGCTTCAGGGTGGGAAATATTACCGCCATTAATGTCAAGAAGCGCTCCCCAAGCCACAGGGCGATTGAGCTGAACATCGTCTCTGATATTGGCACAATAACGATCCAGGGGGAAAAGATGAGAAAGGCCGTCGGTTATGATCGATTGAAAAGTTTGAACTTCAATGTCTCAATAAGGAACAATGAGGCAGTATTCATGGGAAGCGGGGCCGGACACGGTGTGGGACTTTGCCAGTGGGGAATGAAAGGAATGGCAGACAGGGGTTATACATATAAGCAAATTCTTAATTATTATTATCCTGGAACAAATTTGAAAAAGCTCTATTGAACTTTCATGGTCTTATCAGATTTTGAATACAACCTTCCCCGTGGCTCTATTGCCCAGTTTCCCTGCGATAAAAGAGACATGTCCAAGCTCATAGTAATCCGGAGGGACTCTTCGCTCGTCTCGCATCGCATCTTCCATGAGATAGTCCTTCTCCTATCACCGGGCGACCTCCTGATCCTAAACAGGGCAAAGGTCCCCCCATGCAGGTTAAGGGGAAGAAAGGGGACTGGAGGATCTGTAGAGGTCCTCCTTCTTTCACAGCTCCATCCATCCAATGGCATTTCTGGAGAGCGCTGGGATTGCTTGCTGAAGCCCGCTTCCCGATTACGAAGGGACCAATCACTATATTTCTCACCCTCTCTGCAAGCACGGCTTGAAAAGAGTTTGGGCAAGGGCCGCTGGATCGTGGAGTTTTTCCCGGAAAGGACAGTAAGAGAGGCCCTGGAGCAGATCGGTCAGCCCCCCCTCCCCCCCTATATCAAGAGAGCAGATCTCACGCACCTTCGCGCGGACAGGGAAAGGTATCAGACCGTCTTCGGGGACATGGAAGGAGGGGTTGCTGCGCCGACTGCAGGGTTCCATTTCACCGAGGACATCCTCATAAAGCTCAGAACAAAGGGGATAAACATCGCCTCCCTTGTTCTTTACCCCAATACAGGGAGCTTTTTGCCTGTAAGAACGAGAGATGTAGAGAACCACCAGATTGCCCTGGAGGACTACGAGATCCCCGAGGAGTGCGCCAATCAGGTGAATGCTGCAAAAAGAGAGGGGCGGAGGATCGTGGCTGTAGGCACAACAACGGTGAGAGCACTTGAATCAGCCTGGGATGAAAAAGGTTATCTGCCTGCGCGGAAAGGAAAGACCTCGCTCATGATTCTCCCAGGGTTTGCATTCAGAGTCATTGACACCCTGATCACAAATTTTCATCAGCCTCGATCCACACATCTCATGCTTGTATGTGCCTTTACGGGCCGCGAGCGGATCCTGGATGCTTACTCCACAGCAATAAGTAAGGGTTACCGATTTCTGAGCTACGGCGACGCCATGTTGATCATATGAATCAAGCCCTGAGTTTCACCGTTAACCATGCAGACCCGGGAAGCCGTGCAAGGACCGGGCTCTTACAGACTTTCCATGGGGCCATCCACACACCGGCCTTTATTCCAGTTGGCACCCTGGGAACGATTAAGTCCCTTACGCCCGATGAGCTGAGGGAAGCGGGGGTGGAGATTATCCTATGCAACACCTACCACCTCTTCCTGAGGCCTGGCAGGGATGTGATCGTGAGCATGGGCGGGCTCCACAGGTTTATAAACTGGCCCTCCCCTATCCTAACTGACAGCGGGGGTTTCCAGACCTACAGCCTCCAAAAACTTGTCAAGTCCTATGACGATGGGGTAAGTATCGCCTCCCCCCTTGATGGGACACGGCACTTTCTCTCGCCCGAAGGAGTCATTGAAATCCAACAGGATCTCGGCTCAGACATACTCATGCCTCTTGATGACTGCCCCCCATTTCCTGCAACACGAAAGAGGGTGGAAAGGGCTGTCCATCTTACAAATATGTGGGTCATGAGGAGCAAAGCCTCTTTCACACGCAAGAACCAGGCCCTCTTCTGCATTGTCCAGGGAGGGATGTTCCATGACCTCAGGCGAAGAAGTGCATCTGAGCTTGCAGAGATTTCTTTTGATGGTTATGCCCTCGGCGGATTCAGCGTGGGAGAACCCAGCGACCTGAGAGAGGAGGCGATACACGAAACGGCCTCCTGCCTGCCCGAAGATAAACCGAGATACCTTATGGGGATGGGCACCCCTGCCGATATCCTTAAAGCTGTTATGGAGGGGATAGACCTTTTTGACTGCGTTCTTCCAACACGTGCGGCGCGCAACGGGCTCCTCTTCACGAGCTCAGGAAAAATATCGCTGAAAAGATCTATCTATGCAAAAGACCCTTCACCGCCCGACCGTTCCTGTTCCTGTTATACCTGCAGCAATTATTCGCTGGCATATCTCAGGCACCTTTTCCTTTCAAAAGAAATTCTTGCATCCCGACTCAACACAATTCATAATGTGTGGTATTATATGACTATTATGAAGACCATCAGAACAGCCATTCAAAATAATAAGCTTCAGGAGCTGCAGCGTTGCATCCCGGTATAATCCTAAACCTATTGCAAATATTCGCGGATGGCGGAACAACCGCAACGAAGGGACAGCCATTCATGGACCTTCTCTTTCCCCTCGTTATGGTCTTCGTCATATTCTACCTTCTCCTCATTCGGCCACAGCAGAAAAAAATGAAGTCCCACAAAGAATTCCTCGACAGCCTCAAAAAGGGGGATGAGGTCGTTACGGACGGCGGCATCATGGGACGAATCACCGGATTGACCGAAAAGTTCGCCACCCTTGAACTTTGTGAGAATGTCAGGATCAAGATCATGAAAGACCACATTGCCAGCCTGCGCCCGGAGGAGAAGGCTGAAAAATGAGCGGAGAATTACCGACTCTGGAATCTCTCAGGGAATATCCTAAATCCAGATTTTATCTTGAACAGGCCGATAAATTCCTTGAAAAAATCGGTTACACCGAGCATGGGTTCCGCCACGCGGACATTGTGGCGAAACATTCCCGGGAGATCCTCTCCAAGCTCTCTTACCCTGAGAGGACAGCGGAACTCGCTGCCATAGCAGGGTTTTTCCATGATATCGGGAACCTTCTCGGCAGATTCAACCATGGCATAGCAGGAGCCTTTATCTCAAAGGACATTTTGACTGACAAAGGATTCTCTCTTGAAGAGACCGCAAGGGTAATGTGCGCCATTGGCAACCATGAGGATGAAGGGGGAGACATCCCTGACGAAATCACCGCCGCCCTGATAATCGCCGACAAAACAGATGTCCACCGTTCCAGGGTAAGGAATGAAAATTTTATTTCTTTTGATATTCACGACAGGGTGAATTTTGCCGCCACGGAATCAATCCTTGATATAGACCCGAAATCCCGCATCATTACGCTCAATCTAACGATCGATACCCGAATATCTCAGGTCATGGAGTATTTTGAAATATTTCTTACAAGAATGATCCTGTGCAGAAAAGCTTCTCAATATCTTAAATGCAACTTTTCTCTCCTTATGAATGGAGTAAAGGTCCTTTAGGCCAGTAGAACGAAGGGGGCATGATGGATAAAAATTTGAGGTGGCGGGCAATACTGATTGCAGTAGTAATTGCATTATCGTTACTCTATATTTCTCCGATCTTCCTGGGTGAAATGCCCGAGGAATGGAAAGGCATACTCCCCTCCGAAAAAGTCCACTTCGGCCTCGATCTCCAGGGAGGCATGCATCTCGTTCTCAGTGTCAATGTCAACAAGGCCAATGAACAGGTTTTGGCCCGTTCGGCCGGGGATGTCATCCGGTCCCTTTCAGACAAGAAGATTACAGTATCACAATCACATCCTGAGGAGGGCAATCTCTATGCCATCCGCATAAATTCCCCCGAAGATCGTAACAGGGCAAAAACGCTAATCAAGACAGATTTTCCTAACCTCCGGCTTGTTGAAAAGGAGGGAGGCCAAGCAACAGAGCTGTATGTAGAACTCAAATCAGAAGAGATTCAATACATCAAAGAGCATGTCGTGCAGCAGGCCCTTGAAACGATTAGGAACAGGATCGACCAATTCGGAGTGGCCGAACCATTGATTCAACGCCAGGGGATAGAACAGATTGTCATACAGCTTCCGGGCATCAAGGACCCCCAGAGGGCTCTCGATATCATCGGGAAGACGGCGCAGCTCGAGTTTAAACTCGTTGATGACTACTCAGAGATCATCTCCTCGCTGGTGAAAGACCCCAAGGCGCTCCCTGAAGGGATCCTTGTCAGCTATGACACTGTAGAGGATCGAACAGGTAAGAGATCGTCTGTCCCCTACCTCTGGTCCTATGATAAGGAGCAGCTGGAAATATTCGTATCAGGAAAAGTTCCTGAAACCCATCAGGTGCTTGTCAGTCCCGAGGCAGACAAGGGAGGCCCCGAAGCTGGCAGGGGGAGCGCTTCATCGTCATTTAGAACCTACATTCTCCGCAAGGACGCGATGCTATCCGGAGATACCCTAATGGATGCAAGGGTAAGGATCGACACTCAAATGGGAGAACCATATGTGAGCATCAAGTTTAATTCCCGGGGAGCGAAGGTATTTGAGGAGATAACCGCAGCTCATACAGGCGAACGGCTTGCAATCATCCTTGATGATGTTGTCTACTCCGCTCCGAGAATCAAACAGAGGATATCGGGGGGAAATGCCATTATAGAAGGCAATTTCACAGAGCAATCAGCGCATGATCTTAGCATCGTGCTAAGGGCAGGCGCCCTTCCTGCACCTGTCAACATCCTTCAGAAATTCACTGTTGGGCCCACACTGGGGCGCGATTCCATAAGAGAAGGCATAATGGCAATTTTAGTCGGTGGGATACTTGTCGTAGCATTCATGATCGTCTATTACCGTACCTCGGGAGCCCTGGCCGATATCTCGGTAGCCCTCAATATGCTCATCCTCCTTGCCATGTTTTCAGCACTCAGGGCAACTCTCACCCTTCCCGGCATCGCTGGAATAATCCTCTCCATGGGAATGGGAGTGGATTCCAATATTCTGAACTTTGAGAGGATCAGGGAAGAGATAAAACTCGGAAAGACACCCCGCGCTGCAGTGGAAGGCGGGTTTGACAAATCATTCTTTACGATCATTGACTCCCATGTGACAACCCTCATCACGGCCGCGGTCCTCTTTCAGTTCGGAACAGGACCGATCAAGGGCTTTGCCGTGTCCCTCTTCCTCGGCGTCACCATCAACCTCTTCACTTCTCTGATCTGCACCAGGTTCTTTCTTGACTATCTCATTATGAGATCTCACGAATTAAGCATGAAATACATGGAATTTCTTTACAGACCCTCTATTGATTTTATGGGCAAAAGAAATATCGCCTTTGCCATCTCTGCAGTCCTCGTTTCCCTTGGGCTTTTCGCCCTCGTCCAGGTTGCACGAGGAAAAGCCGATATGGGCACCGAGTTCAGTGGAGGCTCATTCCTGCAGTTTCAGGCTGGCTCTCCCATTCCCATAGAGGACATCCGTCAGGTCCTTGTCAGGAATAACATTGATGATACATCTATTCAGGATCTGCCGAAACTTAACAAAATTCTCATCAAAGTGAAGGTAAAAGCATTTGAACGGGAAAGCATCACCGACCGTATAGACGGAATCCTGAAAAAAGAGTTTCCAAATAAATCCCTCACTCTGGAGACAGCCAATGAGGTTGGCCCGTCAATCGGCAAAAATCTGCGGAACGATGCAATTCTTGCAACGGTCATTGCCATGCTTGGAATTCTCATATATATCGCCTGGAGGTTTGAGCTTGTATTCGGCGTCATGGCTGCCATTGCCACATTCCACGATGTGCTCATAACCCTGGGAATCGTCTATATCCTCGGCAAGGAGATCAACCTTCTCATCATAACCGCGCTCCTCACTATTGCCGGGTATTCTCTCTCCGACACGGTTGTTGTCTTTGACAGGGTCAGGGAGAATTTACGAAAGCGTGGGGGAACAGCCGCGATGAGCGAGCTTATTAACACAAGCATCAATGAGGTCCTCAGCAGAACAATAATTACAGGTATCTGCACTTTACTTGCCGTAATTTCTATGTATATATTTGGCGGCATCGTTCTCCGTGACTTCTCATTGTCACTTCTTATCGGGATCGCAATAGGGACATACTCCTCTATCTTTATTGCCTGCGCGCTGATACTTGTCTGGATAGGAGAAAAGGGGAAACTCTTCGCAAGAAAATAAAATTCTTTAGCCTCAAATTGACACCTCACCCAATCGCTGTTATAGTATGCCCCTTGGGAGAAAACTCTTATGTCCATTGAAGACAATAAAATGGAAAATCTTATCCAACACCATGGCAGACAATTCATCTCCGGAACAATCCTTTTCAGGGAAGGGGATTACGGAGACACGGTATTCCTCATCCACAAAGGAAAAGTAAAGATCAGCAAACAGGTTAGAAACATTGAAAAAACCCTTGCCATCCTCGGCAAGGGTGAGTTTTTCGGAGAGATGGCTGTCCTTGACAACAAACCTCGTTCAGCCACAGCAGAGGTTATTGAGGACGGCACAATCCTTGTCCTTGATGGAAAAACATTTGAGACTTTCCTGCTCCATAACGGCGCTGCTTCACTCAAACTTATAAAGAAATTGGTACAGAGGCTCCGGGAGACAGACGACCAAATAGAAAATTTGATGATTCGGGACGCAGAAAGCAAGGTGATCAATACCCTCGTAAAAATGGTTCCGGACGCTGGAGTCCCCACTGTGGAAGGCGTCCAACTCCCCTTGAAGGGCGACGACCTGATGGTAAAGGTCGGCCTGTCAAAGGAAAAACTAAAGGCTGTGCTCTCCAAATTGAAACTTTTTGGTCTTATCAAGGTCTCCAATAAAAAGATTGTAATCCCGAGCCTTCAAAAACTTAACAGATTTCACAAGTTTCTTGAAGTTAAAGAGGGGTTTTCCCGACGCACACCTATTTAACATGTATATAGTTGCTACTTCCGCAACATTCTCCGCTGCGCACCACCTCAGAAACTATAGAGGGGGATGCGAGCGCACTCACGGACACAACTGGAAGGTTGATGTGCATGTTGCAGGAGATGAACCCGGTAAGGATGGAATGATTATTGATTTCTCTATTCTCAAGAGAAAAACCAATAAGATCCTTGAAGCCCTTGACCACAGGGATCTCAATACAATTCCATACTTCAAAAAGCATAATCCTACTGCGGAAAATCTCGCTAAATATATTTATGACGGCCTGGATACTATTCTTAAAAGATACAGGCTCAATACCATTTCTGTGACTGTATGGGAGTCAGAAGACTCCCGGGCAAGTTATACTCGAAATCGTGCCTAAGGTCATGCACCGTGCCTTTATTGACGAGATCTTCTCCTCCATTCAAGGCGAGGGGATCTTGGTCGGACAGAGGCATCTTTTTATTCGATTTCACGGCTGCTCACTCCGCTGTCACTACTGCGATACAATTACGAGCATAGGGTCCCCGGGGTTCTGCACAGTTGAGAAAACACCGGGTAAAAAAGATATGTATTTAGTCCCCAATCCTATTACATCGAAAAAGCTCACAGAGATTCTGTTACGCCTCAAAAGGACTTCAAAGACCCTTCACTCCGCCCTGGCCATTACTGGTGGGGAACCCCTGGAACAAACCGACTTCCTTCTGGAATGGCTTCCACAGGTAAAAAAATATTTCACAATATTTCTTGAGACGAACGGTATTCATCCGGCATATCTCAAGCGGCTTATTCGCTATGTTGACACCATTGGAATGGATATAAAGCTCCCATCGTCAACAGCACAAAGAGAATTTTGGGAGGAACACGAAAGCTTTCTAAGAATCGCTAATAAAAAAAGGTTGTTTGTTAAAATCGTGGTGACGGCTGATACGGATAAATACGAACTCCTGAAGGCAGGGGCACTCATTTCAAAGGTTGACAGAAAAATCCCCACAATTCTTCAACCTGTTACCCCATTTCGCTTAGTGCACCAATCTCCTACATCGGCGCAACTAATGGACTCTCAGGAATACCTATCCGGCCTGCTTGATGAAGTCAGGGTGATTCCCCAGGTTCACAAGCTATGCTCTTTCCCCTGACTGGGACGGCTCTTTTTTCTTCTTTTTAGCCGGCGGCTTCTTTTTTATTGGCCTGTCCACAAACTCCATCAATGCCAGTGAAGCGCCATCCCCTGCTCTTCTGCGGAATTTGATTATCCGGGTATATCCGCCCTGCCGGGTTTTATATCTGCTTGCCAGGGTATCAAAAAGCTTTTTTGTGATATTTTTGTCTTCAAGAAATTTAAATGCCATCCGCCTTGAAACTATGTCACCCGTTTTCCCCAAAGTAATCATTCTCTCAGCATAATGCCGGGCCTCCTTAGCCTTGGCCACTGTAGTCTCAATCCTCTCATGGAGGATGAGAGCCCTTACAAGATTCCTAAGGAGCGCAAGACGATGGCTTGATGTCCTTCTTAATTTTCTCCCAGATACTCTATGCCTCACTTTTGAGGCCCCCTTTAATTTTCATCCCCAGATGAAGGCCCATTTCTGCAAGAGCCTCTTTTATCTCATTGAGGGATTTTTTCCCAAAGTTTTTGCTTTTGTTCATCTCTTCTTCTGTCATCTGGATAAGATCTCCTATTGTCTTCACTTCCGCATTCTTCAGGCAGCGAGCTGCCCTGACAGAAAGATCCAGCTCAGTAACGCTTTTTTTAAGATTATCATCTATGGATTCGTCAGTTGTAGGCTCTGATACCTCTTCCTCTGCCTCCTGGAAGTTGATAAAAATAGTGAGTTGGTCTTTCATAATTTTCGCTGCATATGCAATAGCATCTTCAGGCCTGATGCTCCCATCTGTCCAGACTTCCAACACAACTCTGTCATAGTCCGTCACCTGCCCCACCCTGGCATTGGATATGACATAGTTTACTTTTTTCACAGGAGTAAAAATGGCATCCACAGGAATATATCCCACCGGCAGCTTGTCATCTTTGTTCCTCTCGGCAGGAACAAACCCCTTCCCTAATTTCACTATAATGTTCATATCAAGTGTTGCATTCTTTCCCAGCGTTGCAATGCAGAGATCGGGTGTGAGCACTTCCACAGAGCCATCGCCCACAAAATCCCTGCCACGGAGTTCCCCCTCGCCCTGGATCTTTGCATGGAGTTCCTTTGGCTCTTCCGAGTGAAGTTTAAATCGCATCTGCTTGAGGTTCAGAATGATGTCAGTAACATCCTCGGTAATTCCGTCTATACGGGAGAACTCGTGAAGAACTCCATCGATCTTCACAGCAACAATCGCAGCGCCCTGAAGGGACGAAAGTAGAATCCTTCTTATGGAGTTCCCGAGCGTTATTCCAAACCCCCGTTCAAAAGGCTCCGCAAAAAACCTTCCATAGTAAGGAGTGAGGGATTCTTCCTCACATTCCAATCTTTCTGGCCTGATAAGGGCCTTCCAGTTTTTTTCAAACATTTGGGCCTTTCCTCCTTTTATACCTTGGAGTAATACTCCACAATAAGCTGTTCCTGTATCGGCAACCTCGTATCCGCTTTTGTAGGTAATGCCTTCACAACGCCCTTAAAGTTTTGCTGGTCTAATTCAAGCCAGGGAGGGATACCACGTCGAGAAATGGCCTCCAGGGACTGAGAGATTCTTGGGATGGTCCTGCTTTTCTCTCGCACCTCGATAACCTCTCCTGACCGGACAATATAGGAAGGAATTCCAACCTTACGTCCTCTCACAAGAATATGCCCGTGGGAAACAAGCTGTCTGGCTTCAAATATTGAACGCGCAAATCCCAATCTGTAAACGACATTGTCAAGCCTCCTCTCAAGCAATGAAATGAAGTTATCTGCAGTTATGCCCTTAAGCCTCGAAGCTTTCTTAAACAGATTTCTGAACTGCTGTTCCATAAGCCCATACATCCTCTTTACCTTCTGCTTTTCCCTCAATCGAGCACCATACTCTGTTGGCTTGTGCATCCGTCCCTCAACGCGCATCCCAGGAAAATAGGGGCGCCGGTCAAAAGCACATTTGTCAGTATGGCACCTGTCTCCCTTGAGAAATAATTTCATGTTCTCACGACGACAAATATGGCAGGCTGATGTTATCCGTCTTGCCATTTTTTAAACCCTCCTCCTCTTCGGAGGTTTGCATCCATTATGGGGAATAGGGGTTACATCTTTAATGAGAGTCACCTTCAAACCAGCTGCCTGAAGAGAACGAATTGCAGCCTCACGGCCAGCCCCGGGCCCCTTCACATGGATGGCTACCGATTTTACCCCGTAATCCGCTGCTTTTTTTGCCATGTCTTCGGCTGCAAGCTGCGCAGCGTAGGGAGTTCCTTTGCGGGAACCCTTGAAACCTCTGGTTCCTCCACTTGACCATAAAAAGGCATTGCCTTCCGCATCGGTCATTGTGAGAATGGTATTATTGAACGACGAATGGATATGGACAATCGCGTTCTGAACATTTTTTTTCGGTCCCTTCTTTTTTCCTTTTGCCATAGTATTATTTAGTAGTAGGAGTTTCTTCCTTCTTGCGCACTCCTACCACAGCCCTCCTTGGTCCCTTGCGGGTCCGTGCATTTGTGTGAGTTCTTTGCCCCCTCACGGGGAGATTCCTTCTATGCCTGAGTCCTCTATATGTTCCAAGCTCACTGAGCCTCTTGATATTGAAAGTCACCTCTTTTCTGAGATCTCCCTCAACTTTGAAATCAGTATCAATAACTTTGCGTATGCGGGCTATCTCTTCGTCAGACAGGTTATCTGTCCTCTTATTTGGTTCAACCTTAGCTTCCTCAAGGATTCTCGATGAAGACAATGGCCCCAGCCCGTAGATGTATGTCAGGGCAATCTCTATTCGCTTATTCTTGGGAAGATCTACTCCTGCAATTCGTGCCATTTTATCCCTTTATCCTTGACGCTGCTTATGACGAACATTTGAGCACACGACACGCACAACTCCTTTCCTTTTGATTATCCTGCACTTGTCACAAATCTTTTTTACGGACGATCTGACTTTCATGAGCTCTTCGGTCCTCTGAAAATAATTCTTCCCCGAGTCAGGTCATAGGGTGATAGTTCCACCGTCACTCTGTCTCCGGGAAGAATAACAATATAATGCATCCGCATCTTTCCTGATACATGGGCAAGCATGAGATGGCCATTGTCAAGCTTCACTCTAAACATCGCATTTGGTAATCTCTCCATAACAGTTCCCTCAACCTGGACAGTTCCCTCCTTGGGCATTGTTAGATCCTACTTGACAACCCCAGGACAAGCGGCCCTTCCTCTGTCACTGCAACAGAATACTCAAAGTGTGCAGCCAGGCTCCTGTCTCTGGTTACAGCGGTCCATCCGTCAGGCTTCACTTCAACCTCCCAGCTGCCGCCGGAGATCATCGGCTCTATTGCAAGCACCATTCCAGCCCTTAGAGGAGGACCCTTTCCGGGTTCTCCGAAGTTCGGAATCTGAGGATCCTCATGAAGCTCTTTTCCGATCCCATGTCCGACAAAGTCCCTAATGACGGAAAACCCGTGTTTTTCAGCATGCTGCTGGATGGCCGCTGAAATATCGGAAAGCCTGTTCTCCACAGTAGCGTACTCAACCGCTTTCTGAAGAGCCTCCTTTGTGACACGTATAAGCTTTCTCGCCTTCTCAGAAATCTTTCCAACAGGGACAGTCAACGCAGCGTCTCCAAAATAACCTTCATATAAAACGCCAAGATCAAGGCTGAGGATGTCCCCTTCTTTCAACACTTTGGAAGATGGGATTCCATGGATCACTTCTTCGTTCACGGATGTGCACAAAGCGGCCGAGAATCCCTTGTAACCCAAAAAAGCGGGTCGTGCGCCGCTTTTCGCGACAAGTTCACGGGATATCTTCTCCAGTTCCATCGTTGTAACGCCGGGTCTTGTTTTCTCCACAAGACAATTAAGAATTCTATGAACGATCCCATTACTCCTTTCCATGATTTTTATCTCAGTGGGTGACTTGAGAATAATCATCTTTTTTCATTTCAGAGCCTCTTCCAACTTATTAAAGATCTGATCCTCCGCTCCCATGGCACTCACTGTTTTCAGCACACCCTTCTTTTCATAGTAACGAACAACAGGCTCTGTGTCTTTTTTATAGACTTCCATCCTGGCTTTAATCACATCCTCTTTGTCGTCATCCCTTTGATAAAGATCGCCGCCGCATTTATCACACAGACCATTGTTCACTGGCGGATTAAACATTACATGATACATCATGCCGCATTTTTTGCATACCCTCCTGCCAGAGAGTCTTTTGAGTAGCTCTGCATCGCTGAGTTCGAAAAAGATCACTTTTGTGGTGTCTCGCTTTTTCTCGCCCATCATCTTCTCAAGCAATTTTACCTGGGAAAGAGCCCTTGGAAAGCCATCAAGGATGCATCCCTTGGCACAATCGGGTTTCTTTAACCTTTCCTCAAGCAATTTAATAATGATATCGTCAGGAACAAGTTTCCCGCTGTCCATAAAGCCTTTTGCCTTCAAACCCAGAGGGGTCTTTTCTTTTACTGCCTCCCTAAGAATATCACCCGTGGATATCTGAGGGAGTTTGGTGCTCGCCGAAAGCTTCTTTGCTTGAGTTCCCTTTCCTACCCCTGGAGGGCCCAATAGAATTATAAACATGATCTCACCCCATCCTTCCTTTTATCCGTCCGCTCCTCATAAACCCCTCATAATTTCTCATGATCATATGAGTCTCAATCTGCTGGATCGTATCAAGAGCTACTCCCACAACAATTAGAAGACTGGTTCCCCCATAATAAAATGGAACATTGAAATAACCCATAAGTGCCGAAGGGAGAACACAGATGACAGCAACATAGAGTGACCCCCAGAGTGTAATCCTGGTGAGAACCTTGTCGAGGAAATCTGCAGTTGGACTTCCAGGCCTTATCCCGGGAATGTAGCCCCCAAATTTCCTTAAATTATCTGCCACATCAACCGGATTGAAAATAACCGCAGTGTAGAAATAGGCAAAAAACACAATGAGGACGACATATATTAAATTGTATATGATGTTTCCTCGCGAAATGTACCCTATTATGGCGTCAATCCATTGATTTTGGACAGCGCTCGCAGCAGTCATAGGGATCATGAGAAGAGACGATGCAAATATGGGAGGTATAACACCCGAGGTATTTATCCTTAACGGCAGATGGGTGCTTTGGCCGCCATAGATTCTACGGCCCACAATCCTCCGGGCATACTGGATGGGTATTCTTCTCTGGCCTCTTTCCATAAAAATAATTATTGAAATGGCAAGCACCATTACGGCACCAAGGAACAAAAGTTGGAAAAGATTAATGTCTCCGGTGCGTATCAGCCGGATGGTATTGGCCCCCCCAGCAGGAATGCGGGCAACTATACCTGCATAGATGATCAGAGAAATTCCGTTCCCTATACCCCGCTCGGAGATCTGCTCGCCAAGCCACATAATAAAAGCCGTCCCTGATGTGAGTGTCAGTGTTGTCATGAATCGGAAGGACCATCCTGGATAAAGCACAATAGACTGCCCTGCCTCTCCACGTGTTCTTTCAAGATGGTAGCTTAGAACAAAACTTTGTATGAGACTAAGAACAATTGTTCCATATCTTGTATATTGGATAATCTTTCTTCTTCCCATCTCTCCTTCCTTTTGAAGTTTTTCGAGATAGGGAAAAACAACGGTCAGAAGCTGAAGGATGATAGATGCACTGATATACGGCATAATCCCCAGGGTAAACACTGAGAATCTCTCAAGGGCTCCTCCGGAAAAAAGGTTAAAGAGTCCAAAAATAGTCCCCTGTGCCCTCGCAAAGAAATCAGCCAATGCCTGTGCATCTATGCCGGGAGTTGGTACGGCAACGCCAACCCTATATACAGCAAGTAGAAGAAGAGTAACGAGCAGCCTCTTCCTCAACTCCGGGATCTTCGGAATATTATCTACGCCGCCCAGCATTCAGATAGACTCCACTTTTCCACCAAGGGCCTCGATCTTATTCTTCGCAGACACACTGAACTTATGAGCCCTTACAACCAGGGGTTTATTCAAGGCTCCTCCTCCGAGAACTTTGAGTTTCTTGCCCTTACCCTTGAGAATTCCAGCCTTGCGAAGCGCTTCGATGTCAACAATGCTGGCAGGGTCAAATCTTTCCAGGTCTCCGATATTAACCACATGAAACACTTCCTTAAAGATGTTCGTGAAACCCCTTTTGGGCAAACGGCGGATGAGGGGCATCTGTCCCCCTTCATACCCCGGAGGACTTGATCCACCGGTTCTTGCCTTTAGCCCTTTATGGCCCCGGCAGCTTGTCTTTCCATGTCCGGAGCCTGGCCCTCTTCCGACTCTTTTTCTCTTCTTACTTGCTTTCTTGTGGGGTCTGAGTTGATGGAGGTTCATCTGCTTTCCTTGGTATTTCTTTTCCTCTCTTTGCTGCATAAAATTCCGGACTTTTCAGACGTGCAAGGGCATCAAAGGTTGCTTTCAGCACATTATGAGGATTATTCGACCCAAAACTCTTGCTCAGAATATTTCTGATGCCTGCCATCTCTGCAACCGCTCTCACTGCTCTTCCTGCAATGATACCAGTCCCTTCGGATGCCGGCTTAAGAAAAACCCTGCCTGCCCCGTAGTGGCCAATAACTTCGTAAGCGATCGTTCCGTCCACAATAGGCGCCTTGACGAGATTCTTCTTTCCTCTCTCAATGGCTTTCTTGATAGCATCAGGAACTTCGTTGGCCTTTCCCAAACCATATCCGACAGTTCCCTTTCCGTCTCCAACCACAACAAGAGCAGTAAAACTGAAACGTTTTCCTCCCTTCACAACCTTGCAGACCCGGTTAATGTAGACAACCTTTTCCCGAAATTCCTTCTGTTCCCAAGTTTTAAAATTTGAGTCCATTTTCCCGAGCTCCATTTGCGAGGGCTTTTATCCTTCCATGATACAAGAATCCATTTCTATCGAAGACAACCTTTTTGATGCCCAACTGGACGGCTTTCTTTGCAAGAAGGGCTCCGACAACCTTAGAGGCTTCCGTCTTTTTCATCTTCTTTACTTCATCCCTGATCTCCTTGCTAAGGGTGGAGACTGAAGTTAATGTCTTGCTGCTCATATCGTCTATAAGCTGGGCGTATATATATTTATTGCTTTTATATACTGACAAGCGCGGATTCTCCTGGGTTCCAAATATCTTCTTTCGAATCCTCTTCTTTCTCCTCAAATGGGAGAGGTTATTTTTCTTTTGGACAAGGATCATAATGTTAAGGCCCCTTCCCCCCCGTCTGAACCGTTGCAGCTGCTTTTCCAACCTTTCTCTGAATGTATTCACCGACATACTTTATTCCCTTCTCCTTGTAAGGATCCGGAACCCTGAAGGAACGCAACTGTGATGCTACACGTCCTACAAGCTCTTTATCTATCCCTTTCACGGTTATCTTTGTCCCCTTTTCTACCACAATATCAATACCGCCGGGGATTAAGTAATTGATCTGGTGCGCGTATCCAAGTGAAATAACAAGGTTTTTCCCCTTCACCTCTGCCTTGTATCCGACACCCTGGATGATGAGATCCTTTGAAAAACCCTGTGATACTCCCTTGACCATGTTCGCAACAAGGGCTCGAGTCAACCCATGAAGAGCCTTAGTCTCACGCGATTTATCAAGCGATATAATGCTAAGCTTCCCCTGATTCAAGGACATTTTGAAAACCGAAGGAATCTTCCGCGAGAGCTTCCCCTTCGGTCCCTCGATCTCAATCTCTCTATCCTTCAAGGTGACTTTTATTCCCTGAGGAACATCAATGGGAATCTTGCCGATTTTGGACAGAGTCACCATATATAACAGACAACCTCCCCTCCCAATCCAAGTTCACGGGCCTTTCTGTCCGTGACAAGTCCCTTAGAGGACGAAAGTATAGCAATCCCCAAGCCGTTCTTCACTCTCGGGATTTTATCTTTCTTCACATATATTCTTCTTCCTGGAGTACTTATCTGCCGAATTCCCTCTATAACTGGTGTCCCTTCCCCGTCATATTTCAGTAATATCCTGATAATATCATGATCTTTAACCTTGGCAGTTTTGCTGCCAAGTATATAACCTTCTTCCATTAGTATTTGTGCGATCTTCTCATTAAAAGAGGAGTATGGCACATCAGCATATTCGTGTTTGGCTCTAAGAGCATTTCTGGTTCTTGTGAGCAGTTCTGAGATCATATCGGCCATAACATTCACCAGGATGATTTGACAACGCCGGGTATCCTACCCCACAACGCCAATTTCCTGAAACAGATCCTGCACATGGAAAATTTTCTCAAGTATCCCCGGGATCTCCCACAAAGAGGACAGCGATTGTATCGCCTCACTGAAAATTTTGGAGTCCTTTTAGATTTCACTATGAGAGATCTGCGAGCCATTGTCAGCTTGCCCTGAAGGGCATCCCCAGTAACTTCAGCAAGTACCTTGACTCTTCGTCTTTATTGGCAGTCGTCACAATCGTGATATTCATCCCTTTGATCTTCTCCACCTTGTCATAATTTATCTCCGGAAAAATGGTTTCCTCTGTAATACCAATAGTGTAATTTCCTTTCCCATCAAAGGAGTTAGGGCTAACCCCTCTGAAATCCCTGACACGGGGAAATGCAATATTCACACACCTGTCGAAAAACTCATACATTCGGGCCCCACGCAATGTAACCATACAGCCAATTAGCATTCCTTTCCTCAGCTTAAAGGGGGCAATAGACTTCTTGGCTTTCCTTACTACAGGCCTTTGCCCGGCCACCAGGGCAAGCTCTTCAACGGCGCTATCTAAGAGCTTAATATTCTCCTTTGCGGCGCCAACACCCATATTGATTACAATCTTATGCAAACGGGGAACCTGATATTTATTTTTGTAACCGAAATCCTTCATCATTTTCGGAATAATGTCGTTTTGATAAAGCTCTTTAAGCCGCGCCATGGTCGTTTCCACCCTTATGATGTCTCGAGGATCTCGCCACAATGATTGCAGATTCTGACCCTTCTTCCGTCTTCCAGGGTCTTCTTTTTCGGCCGCACTACAGAATTGCATTTAGAACAGATTGGCATCAACAGTGACATATATATAGGGCTTTCCTTCTCAACAATACCGCCTTTCGGGTTCTGATTGCTGGGTCGTGAATGTCTTTTAACAAGATTCACTTTCTCAACCAGAGCACGGTTCTTATTTGCCATAACACGGAGCACCTTCCCCTTTTTCCCCTTTTCTCTCCCACCTTTGACGAGGACGGTGTCACCCCTTCGTATATGGAAGGATCTCGCTATCTCCATTTCAAAGCACCTCCGGTGCCAAAGAAATAATCTTCATAAACTTCCTTGCCCTCAACTCCCGCGCAACAGGACCAAAAATTCGGGTTCCAAGGGGTTCGAGCTGAGGAGTTAAAAGGACAGCAGAATTCGTGTCGAATTTGATGTAGCTTCCATCAGCTCGAGGAACTTCTTTGGTCGTTCTGACAATAACCGCCTTCATTACATCGCCCTTTTTGACTTTTGTATTTGGAATAGCCTCTTTCACCGAAACAACAATGATATCACCAAGAGACGCATACCTCCTTCTTGTCCCTCCAAGGACCTTGATGCAATAAAGCCTTTTTGCTCCTGAGTTGTCAGCTGCATCCAATATTGTCTGTGACTTAATCATGTTGAGGGTTCCTTTTGTATCTCTGTCTTCTCATCATGCTCGACAACTCGAAACACTCTATGCCTCTTGTCCCTGCTCAAGGGCCGCATCTCCACAATTTCAACGAGATCGCCCACATTACAGGTGTCTCTTTCGTCGTGAACCTTATAGTTCTTCATCCGCCTAATATATTTTTTATATTGAGGGTGCCTGAATACACGGGCGATTCTTACAATAATCGTCTTCTTCATGTTGTGGCTAACCACTACACCCCTCATTTTCCTTTTTGCACTTCCCCTCATTTTTTATCTTCCCTTGATCTGAGGACTGTTCTCGTCCGGGCAATATCCTTACGAAGAAGTGAGAGCCGGGCGGTGTTCTTCAGCTGCCCTGTTGAGTGCTGGACTTTCAGATTAAAAAGCTCCCTGGCCATTTCATCGATCTTCTGGCGCAATTCTTCGTCACCCAGTTCTTTCAGTTCGCTCGCCTTCATGTTTGTTCTGTCCCAATACCCGATCTGGACAAAATTTTTGTCCGAAGCGGAAGTTTATGGCTCGCCAGCCTCAGGGCTTCCAATGCCAAGTCTCCCGAGACACCCTCCATTTCGTAAATAATTCTGCCGGGATGGATGACAGCGACCCAATCGACCGGACCTCCCTTTCCTTTCCCCATGCGTGTTTCCGCTGGCTTCTTGGTAATGGGTTTGTCCGGAAACACACGGATCCAAACCTTCCCACCCTTCTTCAAACACCTGGTTATGGCAATCCTTCCTGCTTCAAGCTGTTTAGAGTTTACCCATCCGCCGGTGGATGCCTGAAGAGCGAAATCACCAAACTCAAGGTTGCAACCCCTAAAAGCAATACCCTTCATCTTGCCCCTCTGCTGCTTACGATATTTTACTTTTCTTGGGACCAGCATGGTTCAAGCCACCTGAGACTCCCCAACTGCTTCCCCCTTACAGATCCACACCTTTACCCCTATCATTCCATAGGTGGTCTTTGCTTCATAAAATCCATAATCAATATCTACCCCAAAGGTATGAAGAGGAACAATCCCTTCCCTATACCACTCGGATCGCGCAATCTCAGAGCCTCCAAGGCGGCCGGAACATGAGATTTTGACCCCCTTGGCCCCGAATTTCAATACAGAAACCACAGCTTTCTTCATCGCCCTCCTGTATGAAACCCTGCGCACCAGTTGAAGCGCTACATTTTCGGACACAAGCTGGGCGTCAAGTTCGGGCTTGCGAACCTCAATGATGTTAATCTGAAGCTCTCCCTCAATATACTTCTTCAATTCCTGTTTGAGGTTCTCCACCTCCAGTCCTCTCTTCCCAATAATTATCCCAGGCCTCGCAGTGTAAATATTGACCTTTACCTTCTTGGCAGCACGCTCAACGACAACCCTGGAGATCCCGGCATGATGGAGCTTCTTCCTAATAAAATTCATAATGGCTATATCGCTGTGAAGAAGCTTGGCGTAGTCCTTATCTGCATACCACCTGGAATCCCAGGTCCTGTTGATTCCAAGCCTCAACCCAATTGGATTTGTCTTCTGTCCCATAGCCCCCCTATCTCTCATCCAGAGCAACAAAAATATGGCTCGTCCTCTTCTTCACAGGAGTCGCTCTCCCCATCGGCGCAGGCCTATACCTCTTTAGAGTCGGCCCGGCTCCTACAAAAAGACGCCTTATATAAAGGGTGTCAACATCAATGTCACCCCGCTTCTCGGCATTTGCAACAGCAGACCTCAGAAGCTTTCCCAATATCCGAGAAGCCGTTTTATTAGTATAATCAAGAATGTTCAGGGCATCCTCTACTTTTTTTCCTCTAACCATATCAAGAACCACCTTCACCTTTCGAGGCGAAACTCGAACAAATTTTATTTGTGCCGTGATTTCCACTAACCTTCGTCCTCTTTACCCTTTGGAGGGGCAGTAGGGGCAGCTCCAGGTGTTGGGGCAGCAGGGGCAGCTCCAGGTGTTGCGGGAACAGGGGCGCCAGGGGCGAAGACTTGGGCCTTTGCCTCTTTTGCAGCCTTTCTTTCCCCGGAATGAATAACAAAAGTTCTTGTGAGGGAAAATTCACCAAGCTTATGGCCAACCATACCCTCTGTAATATAAACAGGAATAAATTTTCTCCCATTATGGACTGCAATTGTATGACCAATCATTTCCGGAATGACGGTAGATCTCCTTGACCATGTTTTTATTACTTTTTTTGTTCGCGCAGCATTCATCATTTCGATCTTTTTCATCAAATGACTATCAACAAACGCCCCTTTGGCTACTGAACGACCCATTTTATCCCCTCCCCTTAATGATATATCTGTCACTCAATTTCTTTTTTCTCGTCTTGAAACCCTTTGTCAACATCCCCCAGGGGCTAACGGGATGAGGATTGCCCTGCCCTGACTTCCCTTCACCACCGCCATGTGGATGATCCACAGGATTCATGGAGACACCCCTGTTATGTGGCCTCCTTCCCAGCCACCGACTTCTTCCGGCCTTCCCAATAGACACATTCTCATGTTCAATATTGCCCACCTGGCCAACTGTTGCCATGCACTCCATGTAAAAGGAACGAACTTCGCCAGATGGCAGCCGAACATGGGCATATCTGCCCTCTTTTGCCATTATCTGGGCCCCTCCACCTGCACTCCTGACAAGCTGGCCCCCTCTCCCAGGATGGAATTCTATGTTATGCACCATTGTCCCTGATGGTATATATTTGATTGGCATCGCATTGCCAGGGACAATATCCACCTGCACCTTGTGGCTGGAAATAACAGCCTGTCCCACCTTCATATCAATTGGAGCAAGAATATATCTTTTCTCTCCATCTTTATACTTCAAAAGTGCGATCCGTGCAGATCGTATAGGATCGTATTCAATCGAAACAACAGATGAAGGAATGTCAACCTTATCCCTCAAGAAATCAACAATACGGTAAGCCTTTTTATGTCCGCCTCCCCTGAACCTGCTGGTGATCCGTCCGTAGCAATTCCTTCCTCCTGTTTGTTTCAAGGGAATCACGAGGCTTTTCTCCGGTTCGCCTCGCTTGAGCCCTTCAAATGTCGTAACGGTCATAAATCTACGACCCGCAGATGTTGGTTTATATGCCTTTATGCCCATTTTCTACACGCCCTCAAAGAATTCGATCCTGCTCCCTTCCTTCAATGTGACGATCGCCCTCTTCCAATCCGAACGCCGTCCCCATCCTTTTCCCATCCTCTTGACTTTCCCCGTTACAGTAGAGGTCCGCACACTGAGAACCTTGACTTTGAAAAGCTTTTCAACAGCTTCCTTGATCAACTTCTTGTTTGCATGCCTCTCAACCTCAAACATCACCTGGTTCTGCTTCTCCTTTAAAAGGCCTGACTTTTCGGTAATCAATGGCCTTTTGATGATTCCGTATATTCCCGTCATGATAGTTTCTCGGAAATATGGGTAAGAGCCGTTTTAGTAAGAACAAGGATTGGATATTTCAACACCTCATATGAATTCAGGTTTCTCCAATCCATCACTTTATATCCCTGAACATTACGCGTAGCCCTTATTATCATCTCATCAGGCCCTTCCACAACTATCAATGCCTTCTTCAATTCCATTTTCTTGATAAATGCGTTGAATGATCGTGTCTTTCCATCCGGAAGACTCAGGCTGTCCAGAACAACAATATTTCCTTCACCGGCCCGGTCAGCGAGAACGATCTTCAGGGATTCGTTACGCATGATCTTTGGAATCCTTGACCAGTAATCCTTAACTTGGGGCCCAAATATACTTCCTCCCCCTTTCCATAGAGGGGAACGAATACTCCCTGCACGGGCCCTTCCTGTTCCCTTCTGACGCCAGGGCTTTTTCCCCCCTCCTCTGACCTTTGCCTTGTTTTTAACAGCAGCCGTCCCCATCCTTTGATTCGCAAGATACATCTTCACTACCTGATGAACAAGGTGAGGCCGGGATTCGACGCCGAAAACCTTGTCCGCAAGCTCAACCTTCCCAACCTCATTATGATTTTGATCATATACTGTGTATGTTGCCGCCATTGCCTCACCCATTGGCCTTGTTTAAAAGAACAAGCGAATGACGGGCTCCCGGAACAGGCCCTTTTACAATAAGAAGATTCTTCGCTTCATCCACAAGAACGACTTTTACACTTTTAATCGTTACCCGAACATTACCCATATGGCCCATGAGCTTTTTACCCTTAATCGTCCGTCCAGGATATGTATGTGTTCCCATTGAACCAGGGGCCCTGTGAAACATTGATCCATGCGAACCCCCTCCGCCGGCAAAATGATGCCTTTTGACAACCCCTGCAAATCCCTTACCCTTGCTTTTACCTGTAATAGTGAGAATATCTCCCTCCTTGAACATTCCCACCGTGATTTCCTTTCCTAACTCATCGGGAGGATTCTCCGCTTTCACCTCGCGAAGTATCCGGAAAGCCTTTGTTCCTGCCGCCTTCATGTGCCCGAGGATGGCCTTTGTTTTCCGTGAAGGGGAAATTTCCTCATATCCCACCTGAAGTGCGGAATATCCATCCTTCTCAGGGGTCTTCTTTTGGACCACCACGCACGGCCCTGTCTGTATCACAGTCACAGGAATCCTCTTTCCATCCTTAGAGAATATCTGCGTCATTGCAATTTTTCGCCCAAGAATTTCCATTTAACTCTTGATCTCCACCTCAACGCCCGCGGAAAGGTCAAGCCTCATCAATGCATCAACTGTTTGCTGCGTTGGCTCAAGAATATCCATCAACCGTGAATGCGTTCGTATCTCAAACTGTTCCCTTGATTTCTTGTCCACATGAGGGGATCGGAGCACAGTAAAACGTTGAATTCTCGTCGGAAGTGGCACAGGACCAACCACCTTGGCCCCGGTCCTCTGAACAGTTTCCACTATATCCTTGACCGAACGGTCGAGAAGTCTATGATCAAACGCCTTAAGCTTTATCCTGATAATCTGTGCTGTCATCTCCTCACGCTATGATCTCTGTAACCACCCCGGCTCCCACCGTCTTCCCACCTTCCCTTATCGCAAACCTCAACTCCTTCTCCATCGCTATCGGCGTGATTAGTTCAACCTCCAAATTCGCCGTGTCACCAGGCATCACCATCTCCACCTTCTCGGGTAACTTAACCACACCTGTTACATCCGTTGTCCTAAAATAAAACTGCGGCCTATACCCACCAAAAAACGGCGTGTGCCGCCCTCCCTCCTCCTTCGTCAATACATATACCTCCCCTCGAAACTTCGTGTGCGGCGTTATGCTCCCAGGCTTCGCTATCACCTGACCCCGCTCCACTTCCCCTCGCTCTACTCCCCTTAACAATACCCCTATGTTGTCCCCTGCTCGCCCCTCGTCCAATACCTTCCTAAACATCTCTACACCCGTGGCCACTGTCTTGCGCGTCTCCCGAAATCCCACTACCTCTACTTCATCGCTTACTCGCACTATCCCTCGCTGCACACGCCCAGTCACCACCGTCCCACGCCCAGATATCGTAAATACATCCTCCACTGGCATCAAAAACGGCTTCTCTGTCTCCCTCACAGGCTCAGGTATGTATTCATCCACTACCTTCAATAGCTTCCATACCGACCCGCAATTGGGACAGTCCTCTTTCCCACACCCACATTCCCCTGCTTTCAATGCACTGCCCACTACCACCGGTATCTCGTCCCCGGGAAACTTGTACTGCTTCAATAAATCCCTTACTTCCAATTCCACTAAGTCCACTAATTCCTTGTCCTCTACCATGTCCGCTTTGTTCA
>Ga0315296_10000218_pt1 | contig 54167 bp, 39 predicted proteins | sample YL17G14_18_MG_FD_203921 | JGI IMG/M metagenome (GOLD analysis project Ga0315296, IMG submission 203921) | Sediment microbial communities from Yellowstone Lake, YNP, Wyoming, USA - YL17G14_18 | ecosystem: Environmental > Aquatic > Freshwater > Lake > Sediment | place: USA: Wyoming | collected... | reverse complement strand
GCTCTGATCGCCGATTTCAGCCTGAAAACCCGCCTCCCGAGCACCATCGCAAGCATCCTCGCCGGGCTCACGCTTATCTACATCATCCAGTGGCCGGCCACCTCGAGGGAAGGAGTGCGGCTGGTTCCCGCTCTTCAAAGCCCCTGGCTCGACGTGCACATCGCCACGGCCTTTCTTTCCTACGCGGGATTCGCCATCTCCGCGGTTGCCAGCGCGGTCTACCTCGTCACCCGCAATGAGAAAGTGGACGAGCTGAGCTACAGGCTCGTCGCTTTCGCTTTCCCCCTTCTCGGATTGGGCATCCTGCTTGGAGCGGTATGGGCCAACGAGGCCTGGGGACGCTACTGGGGCTGGGATCCGAAGGAAACCGCGGCCCTCGTCACCTGGCTGGTCTATGCCGGCTACCTGCACGCGAGGTTCACGTTCGGCTGGAAGGGAACCAAAGCGAGCATCTTCAACCTTGTGGGTTTCGCATGCGTGCTCTTCACCTGGCTCGGCCTGAACCTGCTGAACAGGTGGATCGAGACCGGCTCCCTGCACACCTACACAATCTAAACACGATCATGACCGAAGGCGAATCTGATAACAGGCAGGACGGAGCCCCCCAGCAGAAAGAGGGCTACGGCCTGTTCTACCTCCTGTGGGCGGCGATCCTGGACATCCCGCGCCTGATGCGGACCGTGAAGTTCGCCATCTGGGTGATCATCATCCTCGCGCTGTTCACCCTGGCGGGCACGATTCTGCCGCAGGAGCATCTGTCCAGCGATCCCGTGGCGTTCGGGCAGCAATATGCCGGCATGTTCAGGCTCAATCCGGACGACGGCAGGACGACCTTCGGTGAATTCCTCTACTACTACCTTGTGGTTCCACTCGAGCTTTATCGGGTCTTCGAAAGCGGCCTGTATTTCGTTCTGCTGGCGGTCCTGTCGATCTCCGCTGCCCTTTGCTCGTGGGATCGTTTCCTCATCGCGCGCAAGGTACTGGGAAGAACCGAGCCGGTGACCAAGCCCGTGGTGATCAAGGCCCTCGCGCACAGCTCCGAGGGCGAGGCGGAGGGCGACATCGAATCGGCGAGGAAACGGGTGAGAGAAGTCCTGGAGCGAAGGAGATTCCAGGTCTTCGAGTCGACCGACGAGGGCGGAGCGACGTGGTTCTTCGTGCGGAAGAACGCCGTCAGGCATGTCGCCTCGGTTACGTTTCATCTGGCGCTGTTGATCATTCTCATCGGGGGGATAATCGGCAACGAGCGCGTCCTCGGGTACAGCGGCGGAATGAAGCTCGGCGAGGGCGAGAGGAGGGCGCTGGGGAGTGAGATCGAGCGATACAAGAGAGCCGAGGCGGCGGGAGAGGAATTCGTAGCGCATTCCGAAGATTTCATCGAGCTTGTTGACTACGAAAACGTGTACCGTGAAGAGGACTTCCCCGGCATCGATCCCGAGATCGGATTCCCTATCGGCTACACCGGCATGCCCTCCGATTACATAAGTCACCTCAGAATCATCAGGCCGAAGGACGACGGCGAGCAGGTCCTGGCCGAGAGAGCGATCGAGGTGAACTTCCCCCTGCGGTACGGCGGTGTGGCGTACTACCAGAGCGCGTTTGATGTCGATATTCACCTGACCGTCACGATCCCGGATCAGGGGCTGATTCCCGTGACCGCGTCCCTGAACCAGCCGTTCCTCATACCGGGCCTCGATCTTCTGTCGGTGATCACTCCAGCGGACATGGTCGGCGGGGTCTGGCAGGGTCTCGACGGCAGCTCGACGGACCTGCCCTACGTGGTGCGGCTGAGATCGTACGGAACGCGCTCGTCGGCTTCGGCCACCCAGCCGATACCGCTTGGTTACGTTTCGGAGGCCAGGCCGCTCCGGGTAGGGGACGCGGAGATAAGACTGGACGGCGTGGATGAGTATACGGTCCTGCAATATGTGCGCGATCCGGGTGTCCCAATTGTCTACCTGGGCGGATTTCTCCTCATGATCGGCCTGACCGTTGCGCTCTACATGCCATATCGGATGGGCCGGATCATGCTCCGCGCATGCCGTGCGCATCCTGCGCTCGGTAGTCGAGACAGGACCGAATACATCGTCGGGGGCAGCTTCCGGGACTTTCCCGGACTTATCGAGGCCGCCCTGAAGGGGTGAGGCGGCATGTACAACATCAGCCGGTATGCTATAATCCGGTTCCACGCGAGTCCTGCGGGCACCAGATGATGGAGTCGTCTGCACAAACCGATGCGATCCGATGGACCGGAATCCTGCCGGAGCGCCTTGCGCGCAAGGCTTCCCGCAGCGATTTCTACTTCCGTCCCGATCTATGGGTGGCCGGGCTGGTCACGAGGGTCGAGAAGGTCCTGGAGGAAGAGGTCGGCTCCGGCGACACTCTCATGAGGCAGATCGGGCGGCACATGGTCTTCGGTCATGCCAAGCGCTTGAGACCCCTTTTTGTGCTTCTCGCTCAGAATCTGTTCATGGAGGAGACCTCTGAGGTCACCATCGACTGCGCCGCGGCCGCCGAGCTTATCCACTGCGCGAGCCTCTTCCATGACGATGTCATCGACGGCGCCGAGCTTAGAAAGGGCCGCCGGGCCGCCAACGCGGTCTGGGGCAACAAGAGCGCGGTCATTATGGGCGATCATTTCTTCGTCCTCGCCTACAACCTGGTCACCAAGCATCGCGACCTCCGCCTCATCCAGCTCTATCTCGACATGTGCTCCTCCCTCGCTGAAGGCGTGATGATGGAGATCAAGAACCTCGGCAATCTGGATACCACCGAGGAGACCCACTTCGAGACCATCAAGCGCAAGACCGCCGTCTTCTTCCGCGCCTCCACCGTTGTCGGCGGCCATATCGGTGGAGCCCCTCCCGAGCTGGAGGATCATCTCGCCGGCTTCGGCCTCAACTTCGGACTCGCCTTCCAGCTCTCAGACGACCTTCTGGACCTCTTCTCCGACCCCGAGGCCACCGGCAAGCCTCGCGGCTCGGACCTCAGAAGCGGAATCTATACGATCCCGGTGATCCATGCCCTCGCCGAGACAGCCGATTTCGCCCCCAGATTCAGGCCGATTCTCGAAGACCGCGACCTCTCGTCCGAGGATATCGATCGGATCGCCGACGCGCTCAGGTCGAACGGGGCGATGGAGTACGCGCGCGGCCTGGTGCAGCGGCACAGCGAGGCGGCGTTGGCTCATCTCGATCGGCTGCCGCAGGGACGGTCCAACGACACCCTCCGCGATCTCCTCCTCAAAATCGTGTCCAGGGAATATTAGTAGGCGCGCACGGCAGTGCGCTTTCCTGATGATGTGGACTGTCCAGTCTGCATCAAGAGTTCCGAGCCGCGCGCGAAGCAAGCGGGTCCGCGACTTTAGCTACCCATTCCCAACCAACGCAACCGCCTTTTTCAGGAGCGCATGCGTCCCGCCTGCCGCAGCGCGGGCTGTCCAGCCCGCACTATCAACGTTGCTTCAGGGCGCTGTCAGGTGGCACTCTTAAGAATCAATCGGGTGGCACCCTTGAGAATTGATTGGGTGGCGCCCTTAACAATTGATCGGGTGGCGCCCCTAAGAACCGTCCTCGGTTCTTAGGGGTGCTTTTTCTGTATCGACTACCCCTCCGTTGGATTTCCGCGTTTTCACCGAGCACCCCTAAGAGGCTGGGAAGCCTCTTAAGGGTGCCACCCAACGGCTCAACCTTCCTCCGTAGGCGCGCATGGCAATGCGTCGCCGCAGGCAATAGGACGCGACGCATTGCCATGCGTCGCTACGGGATTTTCCGACTCCCCCTTGCTATATTCGGCGGATGTTATAAAATTAGGCTAGACCTTCGCGGGGAGGCTGTCGATGAAATACAGAGGAATTCGGACCGTAGTCCCGGCGCTTCTGTTTCTGATGTTGCTGGTCGGATGTGGTGGGTCGCATGACCCGATCGTGGACGAGATCGATGCGGACATTGCGCCTGCGGCGGTGCAGCAATCGTCTGATTCTCATCATGGCACAGGGAATCGCGTTCTTTGGGGACTGTGGAAAATCAACGTCTCGGCTGATAGGCAGACGATCACGGTCGTACCCGACCGCGTCGGCGCGCTCCATTTCAACGTCGTCCGGCTTCTGGAGGTCATGCCCTGCACCGACTGCTTGCGAATCAAGAACCTGCAAGTGATCCCCGACGGGCTGAGCGCTGATGTCACGCTGATTCATCCGTTTCCCGGACTTCTCCGGTACACAGGATTCGACGTGCGCGGGATTTTCATAGCCGGCGCGGACTATACGTTTCCCGTGAGCGGACGGAAGATCGCTTGGGGCGACGATGTCGCGCGAATGCTGAATCCCGATGGATATACGCACTTGTTCAATCCGACAGATTTTCCGCCGACCACTCCGCCGATTCTCGGCTACATTCCCGGCCACAAAGCGCCCGGCGGCGACCTCTCTGCAACGCTGAACCCGTACGTCGCGTATGAGCAAGACAAGACCCGATGCGTGTTCATGCCGGGCACTGTGAGCACGCGGACTGTCGTGTTGCACATTCCGCCCGGCCCGCTCGAGTTCGGCTATGCCGTCGATGCGTCCTGGTTTCCGGCGGGTGTCGAAGTAACCGACCCGGTCAACGATTTCCCGCCGGAAGCGAACTGCATGGAGGCGTATCGAGTTGACGTCCGGTTGGGTCAGGGGCTGAGCCCAACAGTCGGGAGCGAGGCGCAGGTCCAGGTGGAGGTCTTCGATCATCAAGGGCTCGAAACGATCGACTCAGTGGCAATCGAAGCCCCCGACCTGTTCTCCGGCGAGCATGCGCTCACTTTCTCGACCGCGACGGGCGAAGAGAGCTTCCTGTTCACCGGCATCGTGACTAACGAGCTCGGCCCTGACTACGGTCGCTATCCGCTGCTTGTCAGAATTGTGGATACGGAGACAGATGGGAATCTCGGTCCAGTGGACGCATGGCAGGTCGCCAGCATCAGAATCAGGGAAGGCTGGGCGCGCACATGGGGCGGCTGGAACTCGGACCACGGGTATGCAGTTGCTGTTGACGGCTCTGAGAATGCCTACCTTACAGGGGCGTTCCGCGAGACAGTTGATTTCGATCCGGAAGGTGGTGATCCGCACACCTCGAATGGTGCGGACGATATCTTCCTGAGCAAGTTCGATTCTTGGGGCAACTTTATCTGGGCGCGCACCTGGGGTGGGTCAGACTCAGACTGGTCTTGGGATTGTGGTAATGGGGTTACCGTTGACGCCTCCGGGAATGTCTACGTAACGGGCGGTTTCCATGGCACTGTCGATTTCGATCCGGGTGGCGGCAGTGACCCACACACATCGGGTGATTGGCGTACTGTCTTCCTGAGCAAGTTCGATTCATCGGGCAACTTCAAGTGGGCACGGACGTGGGGTGGGGAAGCCGCAGGCGACGTTTTCGGTGACTCGGGCAAGGGAGTTGCGGTTGACGGCTTCGGGAATGTCTACGTTACGGGCTATTTCCATGGCACAGTCGATTTCGACCCGGGCGGGGTCGATCCGCACACCTCTAATGGTGAGAATGATGCATTCCTGAGCAAGTTCGATTCCTCCGGGAACTTCGAGTGGGCGCAGACCTGGGGTGGAATATACCCGGACGAAGGCTGCGGGATTGCCGCTGACGGGTCCGGGTACGTGTATGTCTCCGGGTCCTTTTATGACATAGTCGATCTCGATCCTGGCGGCGGGGATCCGCACACGTCAAATGGCTCTCGCGATGTTTTCCTGAGCAAATTCGATTCGTCGGGCAACTTCATGTGGGCGCGGACATGGGGTGGGTACTATCTTGATTCGGGTCAAGCAGTTGCCGCTGATGGCTTCGATAACGTCTACGTTACGGGCTATTTCCATGGCACAGTCGATTTTGACCCGGATGGCGGTGATCCACACGCCTCCAATAGTCATTCGGATGCCTTCCTGAGCAAATTCGATGCATTGGGCGAATTCCAATGGGCACGGACGTGGGGCGGGTCATTCTATGATCGGGGTAATGGAGTTGCCGCTGATGGCTTTGCGAACATCTACGTGACCGGCTACTTCTGCAACACAGTTGACTTCGACCCCGGCGGCGGGGATCCGCACGCCTCGAACGGGATATATGACGCCTTCCTGAGCAAGCTCGATTCGTCGGGCAGCTTCCTGTGGGTCCGCACCTGGGGTGCCATGGATTGGGATCGTGGCCTGGGTGTTGCCACTGACGGCTCTGGGAATGCCTACGTTGCGGGCTATTTCCAGAGCACAGTCGATTTCGCACCGAGCGACCCGCCCTGCAACGAGAATTCGGACGAACACACTTGTCACGGACCCGCCCAAGACCTTGACGCATTCCTGACGAAGCACCTTCCCGACGGGTGCTGGTGACGCGTCGGGTGGCACCCTTAAGAACCGTCCTCGGCTCTTAAGGGTGCTTTTTCTATATCAGCCACTCCCTTCTTGGATTCCCGGATTCTCCCCAAGCACCCATAAGAGGCTGGGAAGCCTCTTATGAGTGCCACCCGACGTGGAGCGCGAGGTCCGGCAAATGACCTCACCCCCTGGCCCCCTCTCCACTTGTGTAGAGGAGGAACGGGGGTGAGGTATTGAAGTCCGCACTCAGTGCAAACGGAATCAGATCCCTGCGCTGTTCGCCATCTCTTCCGCGAAGAAGCTCGATCGCACGAACGGTCCCGCGGCGACCCCAGAGAATCCCATCTCCAGGGCGCGCTCCCGAAGTCGATCGAACTCATCCGGGGTCCAGTATCGCACCACCGGCAACTGTCTTCCGGCCCGCGGCTGAAGGTACTGTCCGACGGTGAGAAGCCTGCAGCCATGGTCCAGGAGGTCCCGGAAGGCTTCCAGGACCTCATCCCACGTCTCCCCGAGCCCGACCATCAGCCCGCTCTTCACCGGGATTTCGGGACGAATGCTGCGCGACGCGCTGAGGACGCCGAGCGATCTGTCATAGCCGGCCTTGCTGCGGACGAGTGGCGTCAGACGTCGTACGGTCTCGATATTATGGTTCAGGATCGATGGCCGGGAGTCCAGGACTGTCTTGAGGGCGTCGGCGGAGCCATGAAAATCCGGGATCAGGACCTCCAGTCCGGCGTCAGGAAGCAGCGCTCGTATCGCCTGCACTGTCGCCGCGTAATGGGACGCGCCCCCGTCCTCAAGGTCATCCCTCGCGACACCGGTGACGACGACGTATCTGAGTCCGAGCTGTTTCGCGCTCTCCGCAACTTTGAGGGGCTCTTCCGGGTCGAGCGGCTGCGGTTTGCCATGATCGACCCCGCAGAATCGGCAGGCTCTCGTGCAGGTCGACCCTCCGATCATGAACGCGGCCACACCCCGACCGAAGCAATCCCCGAGATTGGGGCATTTCGCGCTCAGACACACCGTGCGGCAACCGCTCAGCTTCCGCCTCATAGATTCCTGCACATCCGCGCGCACGCCTCTCACCCTGATCCATTCCGGGCGTTCGGGGCTGACGGAAACCCTGCTCTGTTCGTGCTGATCGGTCACATCAGGAGAGTTCCTGAAATCGGCGCCTCAGCTCCCGCTGCATTCCTCCTTGACCTTCTTCCTGTACGCAGCCAGAAGCTGTGCGGTCACCGGACCCGCGGAGCCAGACCCCATAATCGAGCCGTCGATCTCCCTCACCGACATCACCTCTATCAGACTGTTCGCTATGAACACCTCGTCGGCGCCCATGAGCATCTTCTGGCTGATCGTCTTCTCGCGGACGGGAATCCCCAGCTCCTTGGCAAGCTCGATGACAACATCGCGCGCGACATCTCTCTGTATCCCGTCCTCAAGAGATGCGGTGGTGATTTTTTCGCGGCTGACTATGAACAGGTTGGTCGTGGAGCCTTCGCAAACCCCGCCCTCTGTGTTCTGGATGAGGACCTCGTCCAGCCCGCGCTGCCATGCCGCTCGACGGGCGAGGATCATGGGCAGGAAGCAGATCGTGTTGTGACCCGCTGTCGGGTTGTGCGGGCTGATGCGATAGCTGGATATTCGTACGCTCACTCCGGACTTGTACTTCGCGGGCTTTGGCGGGATGAACGGGCGCGCGTGCGCGAACGTGTGCGTCGTGACCCCGTCGGGGCTGGAGATCATGTTGAGCTCAGAGCCGAAGACGGTTATCCGGACGTACGAGTCGCCCTGCGATGCGTCGTTCTGCCGCAGAAGCTCTCTCACGATCATCCAGAGGTTCTCCTCGTCGTAGATAAGGTTCAGCCTGAGGGCCTCGCAGCTTGTGCGGAGACGTTCGTAGTGATCCGCAAACCGGAACGGCACACCGTCGTACCCCCGCATCACCTCGAACACTCCGTCCCCGTAAAGCAGGCCGGTGCACAGCGGGCTTATGAGAGCTTCTTCCTCCCATCGAATCGAGCCATCGAAAAACACCCGCGTCCGTGCCATCTGGCCTGGTCCTCCGTATCCCGGTCTGCAGGAGACAACAATCCAACAGCGGCTTATCCCAGTCCGCCGGGAGATTATATCTGAACTAATATCGGTCTGCACGGGGCCAAACGTCCACATGCTCGAAGACTCGCATGTGGACGCCACCGGCGATACACCAAGATGATCTGCGGTCTCGACTCGACCGCCTTGGGGCTATCGACGTGCGTTCCTCACAAGAGTCATGTAGTGGCTGACCCGGGCGATCCTCGCCTCCTTGCCGATGGGCGCCAGTTTCGCCTCCTCCATGCGCATCGCCAAGAGCCGGCTCGCGCCCTCGAGGTCCCCCGACGCCAGCAGGGCCTCCACCTCCCCGTCCCGCATCCCGTCCGGCGGCGCAGGTATGTCCGTGAGTGCACCTCCCCGGAACTTCCTCCTTCTTAGATAGTCGCGGTACTCCTTCTGGGGTCTCCCGATCGCGTCCATGTACCTGCTGCTCGTCCAGAAATGAACGACCGTGATCAGGACGATCAGTATGACGAACAGCATGATGAGAAGGCTCATCGTTACCCTCCCTTTCGGAGCTCATTTCGACCGGATATGAGCGACCGCCTTTGTGAATGCATTCCTGTGAAGATGACGAACGGGTCCCTGAAGAGTTGCCCTCATCGGTGAGGGGGAGTCGGCCGCTTTTCCATCTATTTCCCGCTAATGGGAACACAAGAGGACGTTTTTCGTCAAACGGAGTGATCCACATCCTTGTTATGGGCAGGGACGAAAGTGCCCCAGGCGGGCCTCAGTCCCTGCCCACTTCTGTTTTGAGCAGAGGGGGTGGCTCAGCTCCCGGGATACCGCCGCAACAGGCAGTGCTCAGATCAGCCCGACGGCCTTGAGGCCCGCATCGACGGTCTCCCTCCCGGCATCGTCGAGCGGCAGCAGCGGCAGCCTGTGCCCGCCGACGGAGCAGCCGATGCGGTTCAGTGCGTACTTCACCGGCACAGGATTCGTCCGGCAGAACAGCGCCTTGAATATCGGCATCAGCGACAGGTGGATCGCCCTGGCGTTTTCCACCTCGCCCTTGAAGTAGCTCTCGATCATCTGGCGTATCTTCCCGCCCACAATGTGGCTGGCGACAGACACCACTCCTACCGCGCCGACGGACAGCATGGGGAGCGTGAGCGAATCGTCTCCGGAGTAGATCGCGAACTTGTCTTCGGGGGTCATTGACCTTATGAGCGAGGCCTGGTCGATACTGCCGGCCGCCTCCTTCACACCCACGATGTTATCGATCTCCGCCAGCTTCGCCATCGTCTCCGGCTCGCAATTGACCCCCGTTCGCCCAGGTATGTTGTAGAGCAGGATCGGAACGTCCACGGCCTTCGCGACGGCCCTGAAGTGCGCCTCCAGCCCGCCCTGTGTCGGCTTGTTGTAGTACGGACACACAACCAGAAGCCCGTCGACACCCAGCTTCGCGATCTTCCTCGACAGCTTGATCGTCTTCTCGGTCGAGTTGGTCCCGGTGCCGACCATGATCTTCGTCCCGTTCCCCGCCTCTCTGCGGACCAGCTCCACTAGCCGGATGAGCTCGCTGTCCTCGACCGTGGGGCTCTCCCCGGTGGTCCCTCCCACCAGGATGGTCTGGGTGCCCGTGCTTACAAGGCGCTTCACCAGGCCTGTCGCGAGGTCCTCGGCCGGCTTGCCCTGGTTGTCGAACGGGGTGACCATGGCCGTGACCAGGTGTCCGAACGGTAGAAACATGGGTATCTCCTGCTCAAGAATGCCAGGATTGCGTGCTCTCGATGGGAATGATGCAGGATTCGGGCCAAACGTGCAAGTATCTCGCACACGTAGGCGCGCACGGCAGTGCGCCCGTGCTTGCGTGTCTTTCAGATCCTGGGTGCCGGCGACAGGCTGAGCGCGAGCGTGCCTGTCGCCGTTGCTACGAAATCGACCTCAGAGCGACAGCGCTCGCCGCGCCCGTGATCTCGAAAGTCGACTCATCGAAGTTCGGATCGGAGTCTGGAGCGTTCCCCGAGGTCAATGAAGCGTACGCCGTCCCATCATCGGCAATCCACTCGTACAGCAGCACCGTCCCCAGCGGGCCCTGTCCGAGCACTCCCCCGGTCTCGAACGAGGCGAGCGTCCTGGTCTGAAGAGCAGCCTGCCCCTCCCAGCCCCAGCCGTTTACGCCCGGATCGAGCGGCACAAACGCCACACCCTCCCCGATTCCCCAGACCTCGAATGAGATCTTGAAGGTTAGAAGGACCGGGATCACGGTGTATGTCCTGGACACGCTGTAATGAGTGTTGATGTCCATGGGGTAGAGGAAATTGATCGGCGGGTCGAACGGCACCGAGCCCTGGAGGTCCTCTTCCTCGTACACTCCCCACAATGTGAGCAGATTGGCGGCTGGATCGTGCGCCTCGGCCTGATATACCTCGCGCTGGGTGTCGCCCACGATCCACTGCGTCTTGAAGAAATGGGTCACGTTGGAGCTGAAATCGCCCGCGAACGATGCCACCTCGGGATCGGTCTTCGCCAGCGCCACTTTTATGCCGCTCTGGTCGTTCGGGACTACGGTGAAATCCCATGGCCCGTTGTGATCGCTGTAGCTGACCGGCGGCGGGTCGCCTCCACCGTAGTCATAGCCCCTTCCGCCGTATTCGTACTCCACCCCTGTTGTCTTGTAGGCCATATCGTCCTGAATGGTTATCACCACGCCGCCGTCCGGCACGCCCGGGAGGGGGAGACGATACAGGTGGTAATCTGTATAGGTTTTCGAGGAAACCGGGTCGACCCCGCGCGCGTAGGCGAGAACATCGACCTGGCTCGCATTCGGCAGATTAACATTGGACAGGGTGCCGGAGAATCTCACGAAATCGCCCAAATCCTCGGGGCTGGTGAGGGTTAGCGGATCGTCGACGAGAAGCGGCGCCTCGAGCCAGGCGGTGTCGACATCCTTCTGCCAGTCGTAGACATCGATCCTGAACGGCGCCGAGCCCCCGTCCCGTCTGATCCCCGGCCCGATCCAGAGGTCGATATGGTACGGCTCCGGGCAGTTGGCACGCTGGACGTCGAAGCTGTCCGGCACTTCCACCGGGTCGGTCGGCTTCCACCAGTTCGCGTCGATGGCGTACTGGAACGTCAGTCCCTTGTCCCCGAGCCGTATCGTGTAGTGTCGGGTATTCGTCGAGCCCGCGGTGAACGCGCCGCGCTTCGCCTTGAGCATGTTCCCGACCGCCATGTTCGGCGTGAGGCCGTCGGCGAAATACTTGTAGCCGTTAAGTGTGGCGGTGAAATTCGCCAGAGCGTCGGGCTTGCCCAGCTTGCCGTCAACATAGCCCGACCCCGCGTACTGTGTCGGATTCCACAGGCGCGTATGTCCGTCCGCGTTCAGCAAATCGAGATCGGTCGGCCCGGCATAAAACATCGACTCCGAGAAGCCGCCGAAAGACCCGTGCCCGATCAGTATTCCTCTCACGTCGAAACCCGACAGCCTGAGGTTGCTGAACGGATGCGTGAGACGTACGTTGACATCAAGTATCCCGTTCTCAAGCTTGACAGGCGGCTCTATGCCCACCGCGGTTCCCGGCCCGGCCTCGACGAGTCCGACGACATTGAGATGGACCTGCGCCGAATGTACCGGGGTGAAAATCACCTCGGCCGAGCCCGCCCCGTCCGGAACGACCTCGACATCCCAGATTCCCCAGAGCTGGTGGGAGCAGGAGGGTGCCTCCCTCGCGCCTCTCGCATCAGGAGCGATCGGCTGCCGCGTTTCACTTGCGCAGGATGCCAGCAGCAGAATCGCGATCTGGACTGACAGGATGAGTATCGTCGCACGTTTCGCCATGTCGGTTCTCGAATCCGGGTTTCAGTCTCGGAAACCGTGAAACCCTTCTCCACGAGCATGATGCTCGTGGGACGAAGATACCATGCGCTGGAAGCGCATGCTACGAAATGACGGGACTTGCGGACATGATACAGGGTGCGTGCCTGCGCTGCAAAACCCGGGATGCGGCTGATGCTATACTCTGGGCGGTGTTTCTGACCGGTCTGGGTCTTCTGGGCTGCATTTTCCTCTCGTTTGGATGCCTGGTTGCCGCATTCAGGTCGCTTGCGTCGTTAAGCCAGGCCTACGACTTGGAGAGCCGCCGGATGGCAATCGCGGGTTTCGTCGGAGGGCTGATAATCAGCGCATTCTTCGGCTGGGCGACAATCGTCCTTCTCAACATGTTGACGGGCGCGATGGATGCGTTCACGCGCTGATCGGCGGGTCGGGCGGAAATATAAAAATGAACTCCCGGCTGTTTCCGCACGGGAGGATCGGTGTTCGTGCCGCCTCAAATGCCCGGATTGATCAGGATTTGCCGATCAGCGCGAGAAAGGCGTCCTTGATGGCCCTGAAGGCGGACGTCGTGTCGTGATTCTGCCTAATGGGGGTCGGGCGGTAGCCCATGCACTGCTCCGGGCAGCTTATACCCGCCACGCTGGGGTCGGGCCCCGCTCTGTCGACGTCACAGCGGAGGGTACCCTTGCGCGTGTTGAAAATGTCGTTCTTGTCAACCCGTTTCAGGTGGGCGCAGTCGTATCTCAACATGAGTGCTGCTGCTCCTTATCCATTTCAGTTTGATGCTGTCCGAAATGCGGTTCGTATACGTGCCTTTTCAATATGGCAGATCCACTGCAAAACTGTCTGCACCGTCTAGTATCGCGAAACCCCGGTTGGACATGTTTTGTATAATTGAATCGCTTGAAATCCGATGACCGAAAAATCAGTAGCCCGGGAACCCGTCTTATGGCTTGCGGACCCGATGATCATCGCCGTAAGGGTTCCCGGGTTTACACCCGATGAAATCCGATGACCGAAAAATCGGCCCGGAAGAGATAGTCGGACGACTGGACGATATCCTCCCGCACGTGGAGAAGCCCGGCAGGTACTTCGCCGGCGAGCTTGGCGCTGTCCGCAAGAACTGGGACAGCGCGCTCGCCCGCATGGTGATCGCCTTCCCGGACGTGTACGAGATCGCCGCCGCGAATCTCGGCCATCGCCTCATCCAGCACATCATCAACTCCCGTGACGACTTTCTGGCGGAGCGCGTCTTCGCGCCCTGGCCCGACATGGAGGCGGAACTCAGGGAGACCGGCACGCCTCTCTACTCCCTCGAGAGCTTCAGGCCGATAGCGGACTTCGACATTCTCGGCGTCTCGCTCACCCATGAGCTCAGCTTCACGAACCTGCTGCTTCTCGTCGATCTCGCCGGCCTTCCGCTCAGAGCGGCGGATCGTGGATTCCCGATCGTGATCGCGGGCGGGCCGGCCGTCTTCAATCCGGAGCCCGTCTCGCCGTTTGTCGACGCGTTCCTGCTCGGCGACGGCGAGGATGCCGCGTTGGAGATGGTCGAAGTCGTCGCGGCCTTTCGTGACGAGATCGACGCAGCAAGAGGTGATCTCGAGGCGGAGAGGAAAATCAAGGCCGAGATAACCGATCGCTGGGGCGGAGCGCACGGGAACGCGGGGATTCAGGGAGTCTATGTCCCGTCGCATTTCGAGGTGTCGCAGGATGCCGACGGGCGGATCACCGGGATATCAAACACCTCCGGCGGTCCCGACCTGGTCCGCAAGGCGCTTGTGACCGACCTCGAGACGGCGCCATGGGAGCTCGAGCCGCTCATCCCGCACCTGCAGGGGATCACGAACAGAGTGACCATCGAGCCGATTCGCGGCTGCACCCACGGCTGCAGGTTCTGCCAGGCCGGGATGATCTACCGACCGTACCGCGAGAGACCGCCCGACCTCGTAGTCAGCCAGGCCGAGAAGCTCCTCGACTCTACCGGCCTGCAGGAGCAGAGCTTCCTCGCGCTTTCAGCCACCGACTGGCCGCACCTGAAGGAGTTCATCCACCGAATGCAGGAGGGGAAAAGGGATTTCCATCTGCGGATCAGCCTGCCGTCGGGAAGGATAGCCGCGCTGGATCGGGATCTGACGGACCTCCTGGCGTCCAGTCGCAAGGGTGGTCTCACGCTTGCGATCGAGGCCGCCACGCCGCGTCTCAGGGCGGTCATCAACAAGGAAGCCACGGATGAGGACATCGAGAGAGCCATCGAGAACGCGGTGCGATCCGATTGGGACCTGATCAAGCTCTATTTCATGATCGGCCTCCCGAGCGAGACGGATGATGATGTCCTCGCCATCGTCGATCTCATTCGGCGCATCAGGTCGGTCCATCAGTCGCTGAAAAAAAACGGCGAGACGAATGTCGGGCGTCTCAGACTGAAAGTGAGTGTATCGAGTTTCGTCCCCAAGGCGCACACGCCTTTCCAATGGGCACCGATGGACACGCCCGTCACTCTGGACAGGAAGCAGAAGATGCTTCTGGAGCTCAGGAGAATGAAGGGGGTCGACTATTCCTCGCACGATATCGGCGCGAGCCGGGTGGAGGGGATTCTTGCGAGGGGGGACCGTCGGGTCGCCGACGCGATCGAGCGAGCGTACGCTCTCGGAGCGCGATTCGACGCGTGGAATGACAAGTGCGATCCGCAATTGTGGGATCAGGCGTTCCGGGACGTCGGCTTCGATCCGGACCGGTATCTCGGGGGACGGGATATCGATGAGATCCTGCCATGGGATCATCTCTCCTGCGGCGTGGATAAAGAGTGGCTGAAGAAGGACTGGCTGAGGGCGCTGAGCGAGGCGATGATCCCGGACTGCAACGAAGCGGGATGCCTCCGGTGCGGTCTGCACTCCATCTATCCGGACTGCCGTCCTCTCAGGCTGCATCCATCGGGCAGCGAGTCTTGTTTGTCTTAGTGCCTTTGTGCCTTTGTGGTTCTATTTCTTTCTTGACTAACCACGAAGGCGCCAAGACACGAAGGGGAGCGCCGATCAGAATTCGCGGCCCGGTGACGGGGGAGTCGCGGGTTCTACGCTTTCGAATTCCGCGATCTCTTCCGCCGTCATCCATCTGAACTGCTGCGCGAGCTCGAGCGCCAGCTCTTTGGTGAGCGAATAATCTCCCATCTCGGGCGGGTACCCGGTCAGCGTGAATCCGTAGCCGTCGTGCACGAAGGCCCAGCCGATCGCAAGGATGTAGGTGTCGCCCTGGATATCCTCCACCCTCGAAAGCACCGCTCCGGTACCCGCGATCGAATCCACCATCTCGTACGTGACATTCCGCGCCATCAGCGGGTCCTGGTCCTTCAGGTACTGCCAGAATCCCGCAACATCGAGAACGCCCTCGGGAAGCTCCCGGGCCGAGATGCGCGCCCCGGCCTGGTCCATCTCCCCGATCAATTGCAGCACCCATACCCCGTCCTCATCGTACTCAAACGTGATGTAGCCCTCGGGCATGACTATGCCGAATCCGTGCTGCGCGCTCACATAATTGGGCGGCAGCAGCTCGACTTCTTCGTTGCCCCCGCCTTCTTCTTCTTGTCCATAGGCGACCACCAGGCCGATCCATGTACAGATCAAATATGCGAAAAGCGCGAGCAGCAGAAAGCGTGAGAACTTCATTCGCAATCAACTCCGATTTGTGTCAACCGCGATTATATCACCGCGCAGCCGGCTGGGAGGGGCGACAGCCTGTCGGCCGTAGTGATGACGTCCTCGTCATCGCCGCAGCAGGTCTCGCACCGGACATGAAGATGCTCCCGGCCCCCGAAAGGATCGATCGCCCGACACCCGATCAGGTCACCATCGTCCCGGCATGTCGAACAAGCCGGTCTATTAGGGACGCGCCGGTGTTCTTCGCCTCCGCGAACGGGGTCCTTGTTATCTCGTGGCACTTCCAGCCCAGCATGTGACCGTGCCGACCCGCGAGAAGGTCCTCGACCGCGGTCACTCCGAGGCAGGTGGCTATTATGCGATCCTGGGCCGTCGGATTCCCGCCGCGCTGCACGTGCCCCAGGACCGTCACTCTCGAATCCATGCCCGTAAGCTCCTTGACCCTGTCGGCGAGTCTGTATGCTCCCCCTGAATCGTCGCCCTCCGCCACGATCACCAGAAGGCTGGTTGCGCCGCCCTCGCGATCGTCGACAAGCCGCCTCGCCACCGCCTCCGCATCGGTATGCTGCTCGGGGACAATCACCACATTGCCGCCGCCCGCGATGCCAGCCGCCAGAGCGATCGCTCCGGACAGCCGCCCCATCGTCTCGATGAAAAACATCCTCTCCATTGCCTCGGCCGTGTCGCGTATCTGGTCGATCGCCCGAAGCGCCGTGTTGACGGCGGAATCGAATCCGATCGTGTATTCCGTCCCGACAATGTCATTGTCAATCGTCCCGGGAATGCCCACCAGCGGCGGACTTCCCTCCTTCTCGAACACCTCGGCGCCCCTCATCGTTCCGTCGCCGCCGATTAGAATGAGCCCATCGATGCCGTGCTTTCTGCACGTCTCCAGCGCCCTGGCGCGGCCCTCCACCGTCTCGAACTCGTCGCAGCGCGACGAATGAATGATCGAGCCGCCTCGATGGATGATGTTGCTGACCGAAGACCGGTCGAGCTCGACAATGTCGTCGTCTACGAGTCCACGGTAGCCGTGCCTCGATCCCAGCATTCTCGCGCCGTTGCTGAGGGCGGTCTTGGCCGCGGACCTTATCGCTGCGTTCATCCCGGGCGCGTCGCCGCCCGATGTCAGTATCGCAAATGTTCTTCCGGTCACCATTCAATCCCCTCGTCGTTTCTCACAGTTTGCCCGCGTCTCTGATCCGGGCTTGCAGTATAATACGCCCACAATGTCACGACCGGAAGAGACTCCCCGATCGCTCGCGCTTGCCCTGTCCGGAGGCGGATTTCGCGCGACCCTCTTCCATCTCGGCAGCCTCTGGCGACTGAATGAGCTCGGTCTCCTCCCCAGGCTGGGATGTATCTCATGCATCTCCGGCGGATCGATCGCGGGCGCCTTCCTCGGAATGAATTGGCGCAGTCTCACATTCGATGACAGAGGAATCGCCCTCGATTTCCCGGAGAAAATCGTCACGCCGATACGCCGCTTCTGCTCGCTGAACGTCGATCTTGTCCCGTCGCTTCTGAACATGGCCGCGATGCTTGTCGGAGGATGTTCGTCAGCTCTGATTGGCTCGTATCGGACGCACCTGTTCGCGTCGAAAACCCTCCAGGACCTGCCCGACCCTGCGACCGGGCCGGGAATCATCATCGGCGGCGGCAATCTGCAGACCGGATCGAGGGTCTGGTTCTCGAGGGAACGGGCGCATGACGATCGGCTCGGGTACATCGAGAATCCGGCGATCCCGCTCGCCGTCGTTGTCGCGATCTCGACCGCTTATCCCCCGTTCCTGTCGCCGATTGTCTTGAGACTGGACCCGGACAGTTGGCGCAAAGGTCCCGATTCGGACCTGTACCACAGCGTCAATCTTCGCTCGCGGATGGTCCTAACGGACGGCGGAATTCACGATCCGAGCGCGATCGATCCGCTCGTCGGTGAGTATCGGACAATCCTCGTCAGCGACGGGAGCACGACTCGCGAGGTCTGGCGGCGGCCGTCGAGCTTCTGGCTGAGGCAGCTCAACCGCACCACTCTTATGCAGACTGTGACCGCGAGCGAGGGCCGACGTCGCGCGCTGGCGGCGCATCCCCGCGACGGGACTGTTCAAAACCCGGGTTTTCCTGTATGTGGGGCAGACTTTCCAGTCTGCCATCCAGCCGGACAAGCACCGTCCAGGCAGACAAGAAAGTCTGCCCCACAGGCATCCGCACTTTTTCAACAGCCCCGGGACGAGACTGAGCCGTCAGTTCGCACCGATTGCAGTGTCATCTGGTGGTGCAACGCGGACAAAATCGATGACTATCAGGTCCCCGACGCGTTGACTCGCGACAGCGAGTCGACCCGCGCGTTCGGGTCGATGCGCACGAGGCTCAACAGCTTCAAACCCGTCGAGCAGGCCGGCCTTGTCAACTGGGGCTACGCGCTGTGCGACGCCGCGCTGCGAAAAGCCGCGCCGGACCTCGTCCCCTCCTCAACATCCGCCCCCCACTGGCCCTTCCCCGAGCATTCTCTGTCATGAGCGGCACCCCGCCGGCCGGGCAACGACTTCATGGACGCCACCGGGGAGGGGTGACAGCTTGTCAGCCGTATCGAGCGCATCCTGCGCTCCTGCTACTGACAGGAAACGGGCTGTTGAAAAAAGCAGTAGCCTGCCAATTCACTTGCCGGGCTCTATGAAGAATCCCGGCCAGTGGGTGGCCGGGCTACTGTTCGCTAAGTCCGGGACGATCGCTGCAAGGGTTCCCGGGTTACGTGACGTTTACCAGCAGCCGTCGGGCAGGTACTTGATCACAAACGCCGAGCTGTCTGTCCGAACCCATATCGGCTCGTTGCACGGCGCGCAGCTTGGCGCGAAGTTGACAGTCCCCACAGCCGCTTCGATCTTGCGGGCACTGCATCGTGCTGGTATTATGTAGGTCTCGGCATACCCATCGTGTCGCCCGACTTAATCCGAGGCGGGACGACCCATGGAGCGGAGCCGAATTGACGCGTCCCTTTATAAGCAGCGCAGTCCATGATTGCCTGAGGCGGTGCCGATATGGGAGTCGATGAGTCGTTCTGGACAAGGCTCAAAGAGATCTACCTTGACAGCGGGAAGAACTGGGATGCCGAGGAAGACTCTCTTCGAGACCTGATGCCATTGATCGAGGAGCACTTGGAGACCACTACCTATAGGATCCGGGTTCCCCTGAAAGTCGGTGGCGCTGGGATCATACTAAAGTGTGAGGATCTGAACCTTGGGACCGCACGGGCACTCAAGTTCCCACGACCGGTGGCCGCCAGAGAAGAGATCATCATCCAAGCAGTTGAGAAAGAGATAGGTCGTTTGCTTGAGGTCTCCCACTCCAATGTCATGCCGATCTACTATCAGGGTTCCGTTCGCTGCCGAGACACGGCTTGGCCTTTTTACATCATGGAGTACATTGAGGGGGCGAAGGATGGGCTTCAATACGTCAAGGAGAACGCTCCCGACAACGAAGAGCTCATTCTAGTTGTTCAGCAATGGATAAACGGCATAGCTCATCTGCATGGTCGCGGCATTCTGCAGATTGATGTCAAACTGGAGAATTTCCTTGTGACTCCGGACGGAAGGGCGATTGTCTCTGACCTCGGCTCAGCCCACCCGATCTCGGGGGAGGATGGCATTACCACCCTCATTGTCACGCCTCCGTTTGCTCATCCGGAATTGGTGACAATGCTCCCAGGGGAGTTATCATCTCCTGATCGGGCACCAGTGAAGTGCCCCCGCGCGGACCTAAAGGTGCAATACGATTTGTATCCGCTTGGCAAGAACCTATTGCGATTGGTGAAGATGTTTGATCCAGCCGACACTAAAAGCCTGCCCCCGTATACCAGAGCATACTTCGAACTGATGGGTACCAGGTTGCTAGATGGTTACAACCGTGATATCGATGAACGGGCCAACGGTCTGCCCCGCAAAGCCTACCAAGAGATTAAGTACAATTCGATACAGCAAGTCGTACTTGACATGAAGAAGCTCACGGGTGAATACCGCATTCATAAACAGGTACCCGAACTTGACCAACACTTCAAGGACACAATCCAGCTGGCAAGCCCTGGGGCAACGAGCATGACGAAGAGACTAGGTGCACTGCTTGCTCAGCCCCTCTTTAGCCGTCTAGGTAAGATAAGCCAACTGGGGCTGATAATCCAGGTGTACCCAACGGCAAGCCATTCAAGATTGGAGCACACCTTGGGTACGTTTGCCAATGCCTGTTTGTATTGCAGGGCGCTCTGGAATGATGCAATTAATCCTTTCTTTAGGCAGGTGATGAGCGAGGATGACGTAAAGAGCCTCCTTGCCGCTGCACTGTGCCACGATCTCGGTCAGTACCCGCTTGCCCACGATTTTGAAGAAGCTGATCGTGAAGTCTTCTCTCACACAGGTGTCACGGTCAGACTTCTTCGAAGGGAGTTGGGGGGACATCTGGCTGAAGATGTGTGCCACGTGCTCGAGGCGCCTGATGGCTGGGGAGTAGACCTGGAGAAGGTCGTCGGAATCCTTAAGGCAGATCCAAACAATACAGAAGAGAAGTTGAGAATGAGACTGCTTCACACCTTGATCGACGGCCCGATCGACGCTGACAAGATCGACTACCTGCAGCGGGATGCGATGAATCTTGGGGTCCCTTACGGGGGCGCGGTTGATGTGGCACGACTGCTTAGGTGTCTTACGGTTGCCATTGCGGATATGGGGGGGGAGGCATTCATTTCATTGGGTACGTACGAGAAGGCCAAATATGCTGCAGAGTCCGTTGGATTTGCCAGATACGCTATGTTTGGCTCTGTGTATTGGCACCATGCGTGCAGGAGTGCTAAGGCAATGTTCCATAGGGCTCTATGGGATGCGATGCGATGGAGTGACAAAAGGGCAAGGGAGTACCAAGAGTTTCGGCAGGAGTTTGAAGAGTATATCTTGGGAGCGGGCATGGCCAAGTCTCGGCAGCTAGGCTTGTTTGCAGAGGAGAAGCAGTCGGAGCTGCCAGTCCCGGTTCAGCTGGTTCAGGCTGACTATGCCATGCTTGCATGGGTCTATGAAAGAACATCGGCCGAAGGAAAGCGTCTGTTGGACATGTTGGTGAAGCGGAATCTGTTTAAGAGGCTAATTGTGATCAGTAGCGCGAAGAAACGATCATTGTGGCAAAGCCTGCAGAGGTTAAGAGACAAGCTCAGGGAGAAAGGGGACTTCCGCTCATGGGTAGCATTCCAGGGCAGCGTACAAGAGAAGTTGGTATCGAAACTGATCGAAAAGGCCCGCGAAGAGATAGATGGTCACGAGCAAGCTAGCAGCGTGCTGAGCGTGGATAACGTCACACGGATGGAGATGCGCCACAAGGTTGGACAGACGCTTGTGCTCATCGACATCCCGCCCAACCGGTCAGCGGAAGAGAGTGATCTTTACTTCCTCCGCGAGCACAGGATCAGAGGTGTACCCCATCTGGGTAGGGCCGCACAGGCTATCGAGACTTCGGGTCTTTGGGAATCGGTCGTCAGCAATTTCCAGGAATCGGTCGGAAAGGTGCGCGTCTTCGTCGACCCGGATTTCGTGGACCTCTTTGACGCCGTTCTCAAAGAAGAGGATATCGAGGGAATTCTCGATGCGTGTGTACTGAAGGCCAAAGAGTGAACTGTGGTGAGTAGCCCCGGGAACCCGTTCAGCCTGTCGGCTAAGTGCGAGATGATCGCTGCAAGGGTTCACGGGTTACGTGACGTTTACCAGCAGCCGTCGGGCTCATACTTGACCACAAACGCCGAGCTGTCTGCCCGAACACATATCGGCTCGTTGCATGGCGCGCAGCTTGGCGCGAAGTTGACGATACCGCCGGTTTGGCCGGTGACATACACGTTGCCGGTCGCGCCGACCTCAACCCCGCTCCCGTGATCGGAATAAGCGGTTCCGAAAGCACGCGCCCACTGAAAAGCCCCGTCCGACGAGAGAGTGCTTATGAAGAAATCTGACTGGCCGGCAGCCGAGAGTGCGCCGCCGTTGCCCGGATCGAAATTGAGGCTTTCGAAAGAGCCGGTGACGCTCACCTTTCCTGAGCCGCCGGCATCGATCGCCCAGGCTCGATCCTCGAGGGTCCCGCTGAGCGTCCTCGACCATTTGAACTTGCCCGAGGAGTCGAACGCGGTCACGGAAATATCGAGCCATCCCTTGGACGACACCTTCGTGCCGTCCCCTCGGTCGAAATCCCCGCTGTTGAACGAGCCCATGACATAGATCTGCCCGTTCGACGCGGTCATGCCGCGGCTCTCGTCCCAGTCGGACCCGCCGAAGGCCTTTGCCCAGAGCGGTGTGCCGTCGGTACTCAATGCGAGTACGAAGACGTCCCAGTCGCCCTTGGACGACACCGGCGGTCCGACTCCCATGTCGACATTCAGGCTCTGGAACTTGCCCGAGACAAAGACTCTGTCACCGTCCAGCGCGACCCCGTGCGCCTGATCGCGCGACGTCCCCCCGAACGTATGGGCCCAGCGGAATCCCCCGTCCGTGTCGTATGCCGCGATGAAGCAATCCTCGTAGCCCAGGCAGGGTCGCGGCTGGCCGTCGCCCGGGTCAAAGCCCATAGAATCGTACTGCCCGACCACATAGGTATTTCCCGAATAGTCGGCAACGATGCCCCTCGGTCTGCTGGATCCGGCCAATTCGAGATGCCAGACTACCTCCCCATCCGGGGTGAGCTTGAAGATGTTCGTCTCGCCGCTGTACGCCCCTCTCCCCGCGAGAGCGTACACATTGTCCGCACCATCTACATCAACACCGTACCCGATTGTGAGATCCTCGAAATCCACCTGCCAAAGCAGCTTCCCGGCGGGGCTGAGTTTGGCGACATACGGCTCCGGGCCCGTTACGTAGACGTTGCCGGTTGAATCGACCGCCACATCGCCTTCTTCGTAGTAGCTCTCAGGACCCACGCACGCCGCCCAGCCTTTGAACGGATTCGCCACATCCAGATCGTAGCGGAAAAGCGCCGCGAGCTTGTCGGTCCCTGCCGCGTTGGTCACTCCGAACTCGTTCGTGTAGTCGAAATCGTCGTACTGCGCGATCACCCAGAACTCGTCCGGCGCCGACGGGTTCGAGATATTGACCGGGATTTCGACATGATAGGTCGAGTAGACTTCCGTACCGCCCGTCGGGGTCATCTCCGATGTGAGCTGATACGGATCGGCAAGCAGGTTCGATTCGATGAATATTTCCGACGGCTGCTCCTCCCAGCCGAGGACGCTGATGTCCAGGACCATGTTTCCCTGCGCGACCGTGGGGCTGATGTAGAGCAAGTCGCTGTTATCGACCACACTGCAGGCGACAGCCTCCGGCGTGAATGCCGGATGATCGGACGGCGCCTCGCCCTTCCATGTGGCGAGCACGGCGTAGCCGAATTTCACATTCGGCGACGGCAGCGGGAAATGCATGTAGTAGTTTCTGTCGTTCGATGCGCCCGACGAAAAGACATTGGCGGGGGTGGGAGAGTTCGCTGCCCAATCCCAGAGATTGAGTCCGGGTTCGTAGAGACTGTCGGCGAAGTACTTGTACGGGTTCAGCGTCGCGTTTCCCGTGTATTTCGCCGTTGCCCAGCGCCCCCGCGTGTAGCCGAGGGGACCGGGCGTGAGGAACTCGGTTGGATTGAACCACCGCGTATAGCCGTCCGGGTTCACGAGAATCTGGTCCGCCGCCTTGTCGGCGTATTTCAGATCGTTGTTGTACCGGAGCGTTCCGGAGCCGTTGCCGATGACAACGCCCCGGACATCGTAGCCGTCGTATTGCGGCATGTCCGGCAGGGGGTGGGTGAGGTAGACATCGAAGTCGGCTTCAACCCAGCCGGTGCCGAGGGGAGTGCTGTCGACGTAGAAGTCGATATTCAGGAGCTTGCTGTTGAGGAAAGTGACCACATTCGCGGTCCATTCGACATTGCGGTTCGGAACCGCTTCGATCCTCTGATTTTCGACGTCGAGCCGGACATCGAAATAACCCCACAGGTGCGTCTGCGTGCGTTCTCCGACTTCGGTTGTTGCCGAAGTCACCGCCGTCGGGTCGCCGAGCGACAGGCCGGGTTCTGCGGGGTTATCAACACCCCGGCCGCCTGAGCAACCCATGGCGAGTGTGAGGAGAAGGAGCGCCGGCGATGGTAGCGCTTTTGGACGGATCATGGAGGACCTCCCTTCCGCGTTGAGTACAAGTTCGAACGAATGGCGGTGCCGCGGCAGGGGAGAACTCTCCATCAAAATATCTTGAACAACTTATGATTACCACATCGGCGGGGGTTGCGCAAGTGGGTAGTCCGCCCGAAACCCGGAAAATACGGGAAAAATCGACCAGGATGGCCGAATTCTATCGCTTCATCCCGATAAACCGATATTCTATGCCATATAGCACGATCTCATGCGTTGGATTGCCCCGCCTCCCCCGACCGCCTTTCCGGACAATAAGAGAATGCTTGGGCTTCGGTGAGTAGCCCGGGAACCCGTCCAGGTCATTGGCTAAGTGCAGCATGCTGGCTGTAAGGGTTCCCGGGTTACATGCCTCCCTGAGCGCTGTTTTTTGTGTTATAATTCAACTTGTCTTATGTGATGTCGCGGGCAGCGTAAGGCTCCTGCAGGGAGGTTCACAGGATGAGACTTCTGAGTGCAGCTATCAAGACGGCGATGATTGCGGCGATCCTGCTTCCGGTCGGCTGCGGGGGAGGCGAGGGCGGGACAACTCCGTCGCTTGGCTCGAAGCCCCCGGTCGCCTACGCGCAGGCGGACCAATATCACGTCGCCCCCGGCGACCGCGTCTGCTTCGTCGATTACTCGCAGACTCCCGACGGCGGCATGAGCAGATCGCATGATCCGGACGGGACTATAAAGAAATGGGAATGGGATTTTTCGTACGAGGCGAGCGCCGGTTTCATCACCGAGAGCGTGATCATGCATCCGTGCGTCGAGTTCGACCAGAAGGGCTTTTTTCAGGTCCAGTTGCGCGTCACCGACAACTCCGGCAATACGGACATGCTGGACACTCCGCTGTTGATTGATGTCGGGATGGGATACGTCCCACCGGTCGCGATCGCGATCGCCGAGCCGCTTGTTGCATCCCCCGGCCAGCAGGTCCATTTCTGGGACGACGGCTCCTACGACCCCGACGGCGGCGCTATCAGCGTCTACGAATGGGACTGGAACAACGACGGCGCGTTTGATCAGCAGGGAGCCGAGGCCTGGCGCGCCTGGACAAATCCCGGAACGTACAGTGTCCAGTTTCGCGTCACAGATGATGAATCTGAGACCGATACGCTTGATCAGCCCCTGGTCATAACCGTGACCCTGGGTGAAGTCCCGCCGGTGGCAATGGCAATCGCCGAGCCGCTGGAGGCATCCCTTGGCGAACAGATCCATTTCCTCGATGATGGCTCCTACGATCCCGACGGCGGCGATATCGTGAAATACGAATGGGACTGGGATAACGACGGCTCGTATGACGAGGAAGGAATCGAGACAGACCATACATGGACGACTCCGGGGACATACCCGGTCCAGTTCCGCGTGACGGACGACGAAGGTCAGTCGGATGCGCTTGACATTCCACTGATGATTTCCGTGGTAACCAGGGGTGAACTCGTATGGGCCAAGAGTGCGGGAGGCGGGCAGAATGAGCGGGGCCTGGCAATCACCGCGCTTTCGGATGACTCGACAGTCGTGACCGGATATTTCTCTGTTTCAGCCACATTCGGGATCGGCGAGCCGAACGAGACCACACTTGGGCCAGGCGCCGGGGACATGTTCATCGTGCGCCACAATCCGGACGGTAGTCTGGCGTGGGCGAAGGCCGAAGGAGGCAACTACGGTGAGATGGGCTGCGGAGTCACCGCGCTTTCGGATGATTCGACAGTCGTGACGGGAGTCTTCTACGGTCCAGCCACATTCGGGATCGGCGAGCCGAACGAAACCGGTCTCATGTCAAAGGGCCAACACGACATCTTCATCGCGCGTTTCAATCCGGACGGGAGCTTGGCGTGGGCGAGGCACGCAGCAGGCGGAGATGACTCGGAAATGGTCTGCGGAGTCACCGCGCTATCGGATGACTCGACCGTCGTGACGGGATATTTCTCTGTTTCAGCCACATTCGGGGCCGACGAGCCGAACGAGACTACGCTCAGATCAGAAGGATGGAGAGACATCTTCATCGCGCGGTACAGTCCCGACGGGAGCTTGGCGTGGGCAGTGCGCGCAGGAGGCACAGATTACTCGGATGAGGGCCATGGAATCATAGGGCTTTCGCACGACTCGACAGTCGTGTCGGGATATTTCGTGGGTTCAGCCGTATTTGGGGTCGGCGAGCCAAACGAGACCACTCTGACCTCAGACGGGGGAAGATCCGACATCTTCATCGCGCGGTACAATCCCGACGGGAGCCTGGCGTGGGCCAAGCGCGCAGGAGGCGCAAGTCTTGAAGAAGGCTTGGGAATCACCGCACTTCCGGATAATTCGACTGTCGTGACCGGGTCTTTCCAGGGTTCAGCCACATTCGGGAACGGGGAGCCGAACGAGACCACTCTGACCTCAGATGGGGGAAAATGCGACATCTTCATCGCCCGGTACAATCCGGATGGGAACCTTGCGTGGGCCAAGGCTGCGGGCGGCGCACACTGGGACGATGTGGGTCTTGGAATTACCGCGCTTTCGGATGACTCGACAATCGTGACGGGATACTTCTTTGGCCCAGTCAGGTTTGGAGTCGGCGAGCCGAACGAGACCATGCTCACTTCAGATGGACGGGGAGACGTCTTCATCGTGCGGTACAATCCGGACGGGAGCCTGGCGTGGGCAAGGCGCGCAGGAAGCAGGTATTTTGACTTGGGCCTAGGAGTTGCTGCGCTTTCGGATAATTCCACAGTCGCGACGGGTATGTTCAGACGTTCGGCCACATTCGGGCCCGACGAGCCGAACGAGACCACGCTTGACTCGCACGGTCATGACGACATCTTCATCGCCCGGTTCTATCCGTAGCCCGGGAACCCGTCCAGCCTGTTCGCAAAGCCCCGGATGCTCGCTGTAAGGGTTCCCGGGTTACATCGGACGGATACGCGAGTCCGTCTCTACAGGATCTTCCTCCCTCTGAGGCAGACCGCCTTTGATCCCTCACCTATGAGAATCGCCTCTTCGACCTCGAACCCTGTCGCCACTGCGAGGCCGCGCAGTCTTTCCGGGCTTGCCGCGAAGCTCCATGGCGGCACCTCTCCCCATCTGCTGAAATACCGACGCATCATCGCCTTCTTGTCTTCCGGCGTGAGCCCGTACGATGTGTAATCGACCAGAACGACACGCCCGCCGGGCTTCAGAACCCTCCACGCCTCCCGCATCACGTCTTTCGGCCGCCGAACGACATGGATCACGTTCGCGAGCAGCACGGCGTCGAATGCGCCGTCCGCAAACGATGTGCCGTAGCAGTCCTCAACTTGGATTCGAACATTGTTGAGATCGCCGAGGTTGGCACTCGCCCGCTCAAGCATCTCTTCCGACATATCCGTCGCGGTCAGATGCTTCGCGATGCGGGCGATCATCGTTGACGTGAACCCGGTCCCGCAGCCGAGCTCGAGAACCACATCCTGATCACGGAACTGTCCTTCGAGCCATGCCCTGACGGCGGAGTTGGTCGCCTCGCCGATGATGTACGGGTTGTCATCATCGAACGTCCCCGCAACCTTGGACCAATACTTGTATTCGTCGCTGTATTCCGTCTTCATCTCGTGCCGGCCGACTAGTATAACCCCATTCCGTACTCCCGTTCCCCCTCTCCACTTGTGGAGAGGGGGCCAGGGGGTGAGGTGGAGAAAGGCTAGGGGGTGAAGTCGACCGGCTTTTCCGCCGGGGCAATCGATGGTATATTTCCATCTTGCGGAAGACCCGCTGACATGCGCGGTAACGAATCCGAGGTGGATGAAATGGCGATTCGGAAAGTCGGAATATTCGGACTCGGGACGATGGGGCACGGCATCGCGATCGTCGCCGCCACCGCCGGGCACGACGTGCTGGTGATGGAGGCAGACGATGACCTCCTGAGCGCCGGGCTCGACAGGATACACACCTATCTCGACCGCCAGGTCGGCAAGGGTCGCATGGAGGAGTCGGAGCGGGAAAACGCCCTCAGACGCCTGAGAGGGTCGAGCCTGATGGCGGAATTCAAGGATCGCGACATCGTCATCGAGGCGATCTTCGAGAACATGGAGCTGAAGTGCGAGCTCCTGGCGAAGCTGAACGATGCCTGCATGCCCGAGACGATTTTCGCGACGAACACCTCCAGCCTCTCCGTCACCGAGATGGCGAGCCGCTCCGGACGCCCGGACAGGTTCGTCGGCCTGCATTTCTTCAACCCCGTTCCAGTAATGAAGCTCGTGGAAGTCATCAGGGCGCTTCAGACCTCGGACGGGGTCTACGAGGCGGCGTTTGCGTTTGCGGAGAGCCTCGGCAAGAAGCCGGTCAGGACGCCGGATTCGCCCGGGTTCATCGTGAACCGCCTCCTGGTGCCGTATCTCAATGACGCCGCGCGCGTGTTCGAGCAAGGTCTTGCGAGCGCGGAGGATATCGACAACGCGATGAAGCTCGGCTGCGGCTATCCGATGGGCCCGCTTGCGTTGATCGATCTCATCGGGCTCGATGTCGCCGTCTGGGTCGGCGAGATTCTCTTCAAGGAGTTCGGGGAAGCGCGAATGGCTCCGCCGCCGATTTTGAGAAGGATGGTGCGGGCGGGTTATCTCGGAAAGAAATCCGGCAAGGGCTTCTACGACTACGGGGGGTAGAATCGCCGTCGCCGGTTTACCATCGGCGTTTTTCTGACTCATTTCCCTTTGCGTTCTCGATCGATCGTGGTATAGTATTACGAAAAGCCCATCGATGGAGGCTGCCGTGTCCACTGTAACCGTATCACCGAAATTCCAGGTTGTGATCCCGAAGGAGATCCGCCGGAAACTCGGAATCAAGCCCGGTCAGAAGATGCAGGTCTTCCAGTTCGAGAACAGGATCGAGTACGTGCTCATCCGGAGTGTCCGCGAGCTGCGCGGACTCGCGAAAGGCATCGATACGGATGTGCCCGACGATGAGGACGAGGGATGAACGTGGTCGATTCCTGCGGGTGGCTTGAGTACATCGCCGCCGGACCGAACGCGGCCGCATTCGCCGCGCCGATCGAGGACACCAAGAACCTGATCGTGCCGACGGTCTGCATCTTCGAGGTCGTGAGGAGGCTCATCCAGCAGAATCGCGACGAGATCGTGCAGTTCGCGATCGCCGGCATGAGGCTGGGGAAGGTCGTCGAGCTTGATGCGGAGATCGCGGCGGACGCCGCGCGGCCCAGTTGCCGGCTTGGCCTGTCGCTTGCCGACAGCATCATTTATGCCACCGCGCGGATGAACGGCGCAACGCTGTGGACTCAGGATGTGCACTTCAAGGGCGTTGAGGGAGTGCGGTTCGTCGGGAAGCAGTAGCGCCCCTGTGTGGGGCAGACTTTCCAGTCTGCCGTCCTGCCGGACATGTGACATGTGGCGCCTCCAAGCGGAGCTTGGAGGTGTTTCACCTAATGTTGACTACACCGGGTGCCGGGCACAGACTGAGCGCGACGCCGTCGCGCGTGTCTGTGCCCGTTTCCCTACCCCGTCAAGGCCCTGCGAGCGTCAATTCGCGGATGCGTCCGCATCCGCAATCCCGGTTGCCCCAGCCGTCCGTTCGCTGTATGATTGGCGCCCCATTGATCCGTAACGGAGGATAATCCAATGGCTCGCAAGTACGAGAATCTTCTCATCGAAGTCAAGAACCACGTCGCGATCGTGAAATTCAACAATCCCCCGGTGAACGCGCTCAAATCGGCGGTCATCCGCGAGCTCGACTCGCTCGTCGACGAGCTTCTCGCCGACGACGATGTCTGGGGCGTCATCTTCACCGGCGAGGGTGAGAAAGCCTTCATCGCCGGCGCCGACATCAAGGAGCTCGCCGGCCTCGACGCGGTGAGCGCTCCGAAATACTCCCGCGAGCTCCAGCGCGTGCTCATGAAGGTCGAGTCGATGTACAAGCCGAACATCGCCGCCATCAACGGCTTCTGCCTGGGCGGCGGCAACGAGTTCGCGATGAGCTGCCATATGAGGGTCGCGAGCGAGAAAGCGCGACTCGGCCAGCCGGAAGTTCATCTGGGCATCATTCCCGGCGCGATGGGCACGATACGGCTGCCGAGGCTGGTCGGGAAGGGCAACGCGATCGAGCTTATCGCGACGGGCAGAATGATCGGCGCCAAGGACGCATGGCGCATCGGCCTGGTCAACCATGTCGTCGAGCCGGACGAGCTGATCGAGAAGTGCTTCGAGATCTTCGAGGAGATCTGGAAGAACGGCCCTCTCGCCGTACGGTTCGCGATCGAGAGCATCCATCACGGCCTGACCATGACGCCGATCGAGGGCGGCAACCTCGAAGCCGACCTCTTCGGCCTCTGCTACGCCACCGAAGACTCAAAGGAAGGCCTCACCGCCTTCCTCGAAAAACGCGCCCCGGAGTTTAAGTATAAGTAACTTGGAGCGCGGCTCCGGGTCCGCCGTCCCCCTCGCCCGCCAAATCTGGCAATCCCCCCCCCATCCGCCGCTACCTCTCGGAGCAGTAGGGGGGCTGCCCCCGTCCGCTTGCGAGTTGGGCCACTTCTGGCCCCCGTGTTGCCCGACAGCCGCATGGGAGGCCCCACGAAGCATTGATCTAATCAATTAGATGTGATACACTTCGTTTCATGCTGCAACCCGCGCTGTTTCGGCCAGTCACAGAACTCATTAGGAGGCCCTTCCAATGAATCCTGCTGTATCTTCCCTAGACGCTTCTCGCAAGACCGTCAAGCAGCTGTTCTCCTCCCATACTTCCTTGATCGTGCCTCCCTACCAAAGAAGCTATTCCTGGACCGATGATGAAATAAATGACTTCTGGAGTGACATTCAAGGCGTCTTATCTAACAACACGGAGAGCTACTTCTTTGGCTCCATGGTTCTCATTGAAAAATCCGAAACAGAAACGGAAGTCGTAGACGGACAACAACGCCTCGCAACTCTCACCTTACTAATGAGTGTGATCCGCGACGCCTACAAGCAACTTGGCAATTCCGATAATAAGTCAGCTGTCGAGGAGAGGTTTCTTTGCAGCCGTGATCTCAAGAGCAAAACGCCTCGCCCTATCCTTAGCCTCAACGAAGTGGATGATCCTCTTTTCCGAAGGTTCATCAACGGCTCCTCCCTCGACGACATCAGAGCGGACGTCACACGCTCGACACCAGTCGAAAGCCACAAGCTTCTCTTGAAAGCCTATACACAGCTACTTCACGAAGTCCGCGAACACACTAACGGCTTCAAAGACGAGGACGCTCTCGCTGATATAGCAGATTGTGTTGGTGATCGCCTATACGTTGTACAAATCATTACATACAATGAAGACGCGGCATACATTTTGTTCGAAACCCTCAATGACAGGGGCCTAGAGCTCTCATTGGCTGATCTGCTGAAGAACTACTTGTTCAGCAAAGCCAGCAGACACCTTAGTGAATTCAAGGCTCGCTGGATTGAGATGTCAACATTAGTTGGCCAACAAATAATGGCTCAGTTCATAAGACACCATTGGATAAGCAGGTACGGCAAGATCCGCGAGAAGGAGCTATACTCTCGCATTAAAGCTTCCGTTAACAGCGGTCAGAGGGCAGAGGATTACATCCAAGAACTTAGAAAAAGCGCAGAAGTCTATGCGGCCCTGTCCAATCCCAACCACGAGATGTGGGGGCGCAGATCAGCTCTTTTTAGGGATCGACTGAAGGCAATTAATCTATTTAATATCGTGCAGTGCTATCCGCTGCTTATGGCCTGCCAATCTGAGAAGGTCAACTTCATTGAGAAGGTCGCGGATTGGATAATCACGCTGACAATAAGATACAGCATCATTGGAGGGGGAGGAACAGGTAACCTCGAAACCGTCTGGGGCAAAGCTGCAACTCAGGTGCGGAGGCAGGGCTGCAAGGCAGGTGATGTGAAGGCAATTCTCAGAAGTCTTTATCCAAATGACCCTCAGTTCATTGAGGCTTTTGCCGCGAAAACCTTAACCAAGGAGCCAATCATCAAATTCCTGCTTGCTTCCATCGAAAGGCATATTACTTCCTCAACGGAGGTAGGCCCCACCATCGATGAGCTTAGTGTCGAACATATCTATCCCAAGCGACCCGGCCCCGATTGGGACACCGTAAGACGCAAACAAGGGAACCTGGACGACTATCTGCACCGCATTGGGAACTTAAGCTTGCTCGATGTAGCAATGAACACGAGGGCTGCCAATTCGGGGATCAAGGAAAAGCAGAAGGTATACAGCACTAGCGCCCTTCAACTAAACAAGCAATTGGCAACCGAGACTGCCTGGGGCATGGCTCAGATCGAAGCCAGACAGAAGCTGCTTGCTATCGCTGCAGCGCAGATTTGGAGATTCTAGTGAGTAGCCCGGCAATCCATTTGCCGGGACCCACCCATTCAGGTATGATGATTCCCGGCAAATGGATTGCCGGGCTACTTACTGAGGCACGAAGGACTTGAAGGGTAGAAGCACGACCAGCGTCTAACATTTCCAGGTGAGTTGAAGGCGAAACTCCTGCGCACGGTCTGTTTCATCCGTTGCGAGCCTCACAAAGCAGGTTCCCCCATTTCGATTGTGACAGGTCTGCAACGGCGTCGAGCAGCAGTGAGGGCGGGAAATCGTGCCGGTCTGCGCGGTCCGCGTACTTGACGAGCTCGCGGATGATCTTGTCCGCAACTCCCTCACTCGCTCGCGGCTCCTCCGCAAGGCACAGCGCGGCGAGGACCACCTGCGGCGGCGCGACCGTCTCGACCGTTGTCTCTTCGCCTGATTCGAGTATGCCTAAAAGGACATCGTCCACTTCGCTATCGCTGCAACTTGCCACGAAGACCCTCAAAGGCCAGATCCACTTCGCGACCGCGTCCCGCTCCATACCCGGCGTTGCATTCTCGCTCACTTTGATCTCGTTTGTAAGCGCCGCGATTCTCTCCGCGCGCGGCTTCGACCTGTCGCACCCCTCGTACAGGCCGTCCGCAAGCGCGCGCCCGGCGAGGTAGTCGCGGAAAATCGCGTGCTGGAATTCATACACCGTCTCCCGCTCTCCGTCGTGCGCTTCTTTCCCGCACTCGACGAGAATCTTCGTCCTGCGCTTGACCAAGCGGAAAAACTCCGCCGCGTTCCGATCCCTGACCGGCTGCAAATCCGGCTGCTCGTCCCAAAGCCTCTCAAGCGTCTCCAGAATCCAGCTTTCGCGAATGCGGAACAGATCGCCGCGCCACATCGCGCACGCGAGATACTCGAGCTGCGGGAATGCGTCGCTCCGGTCTATGACGCCGCTGTCGATGTTGGGCGAGTCGACAAGCATCCTGATCGCGCTGTCGCAGAGCTCGGCGCGATTCGACGGGGTCCTTCCGCCCCTCGCTTTGATCAGCGCCAGCATGGCCAGCATCATCGGGTTGCCGGTCAGCGACTCCATCCGATCCGAGCCGTGGATCGCCTCGATGAGCCCCTCCGCCCTCTCCTCCGCCCACCTCTTCGGCGACGCGATCTCGCACCAGGCTCGCGCGAATCCATCCTTCTGAGCTTTGTCCGGGTCCGCAAGACTGAGATTCTCGAAGAACCGTCCGGTCATCAACTGCAATCCGTGCCAGTCGCCCGGGCGCGACGTCATGACTATCGGCACGCGCGGAAACCTCTCCACGAATCGCTCAATGAGCATATGAAGGAACACACCGGGTCTGTGATCGGTGATCTTGTCCACTCCGTCGAAGAGCAGGATCGCCTTCCCCTCCTCGAATCGCTTCCTCAGCCCGGCCTGCAGCGCGCCGACCAGCTCCGGCGAGAGCTTCGTTTCCTTCTCGATTCGGTCTCTGATGTAGAGAAGCCACTCGGCAAGATCCTCCCGATTCAAGTCACTGCACGATGCCGGCATCGGCACGAGATCATCCTCGGGGATCATCTCGACGCAGGGCAGCTCTTTCAGATCAGGATCATTCCTCAGGCGAAGCAGGAACGCCGTCGCGAGCCAGCGGATGAGCGATGTCTTCCCCGCGCCGGGATCTCCCCAGACAACCACGTGGCCGACGCTCCTGATCCGGTCAGCGATCGGCACCGCTGCGTCGCCAAGCCAGGCATCATCCTCACCGGAATCCCGCGAGCCTTCGACGGACTCACGGGCCGGACCCTCGAATGACTGGTCGAGGGCGGGGAATCTCACATTGACGAGTCGAGGTATGTATAGCTTTCGCAGGAAAGACTTGTCAACGTCCTGATAGCGCCCGAACCGGGCAAGCTCGGCCAGATCCGCAAGGTCCCACGATCTGAGCGCCAGATCGCAGTAGAGACTGAGGGCCTCGTCGATCTCACGCTCAGGGTGCTCGCGCGTCTTCTGCCTTTCCAGAAGCTCGATGAAGCGATCGGTCAGACGCTCCCTGGTTCCATGGAACGCAAGGTTCGTGACGATCGACCATGTCAGCGCGGATGTTGTCTCCATAGCCTTCGACCACTCCGACCCACTCCGCACAGAACATGTTACCAACTATCATGGCGGTCGACCAGCGGCTCGATATTCAGCGCACGGGCGGACCGGTTGCCAGGTACGATGCGACCTCGCCGCTGGGGAGGTAGAAGTAGAACTGGATGATCGCGGTGCGATCGTACTGCTCGTCATAGTTGGGGTGCCTGCCGGTCACAAAGGAGTAGTTGCCGGCGAGCGCCTCCTTGTCGATCTTGTCCTGCGGGGACGGGCTTAACTGCGGAACGGACGCGTTGTCGCTGTAGAACGGGAGTCGCACCCAGGGGACATTCCGCATCGGCTCTCCCGTGTACGGATTCGTCCAGGAGACCGGGTTCTTTCTGCCGACGGTCGCGATGATGTCGTCGATCGAAGCGGAATTCGGCGGCAGGGAATTGCCCGCATCGATGAGCAGATGCTGGACAGCCTGACACACCTGGTAGATGATGATCCGACCTTCATCATCGCCGGGAAAATTCAGCATCTCGCGTCTTTCAGCAAGGCCCATCGCCGTGTGCATACCCTCCATCTCCTCCGGTGACAATTCGTACTCCAGATAGAGGGTCCTGCCGTCGGTCCTGAACTCCGGAATGTATTCGTGGGGGACGATCTCGCCCCGCGATGCAAGCTCGGGATTGTAGTCGCGGTCGAATTCCCCGAGATGCCACCACAGCCGGTACGCCGGGTCTTCCGTGGACGGGAACGAAAGGTAGATATCGCCTGGGCTGTAATCCCTGGTTATTCTTATGTCCTCCCCGGTATACGGGTTCACAGGAATGATGGGAAGCGCTCCCGATTCGAGGAGCGAGTGATAGTCCGGCGGAATTTCGGAACCCTCAAGCAGCGACCAGGTCTGAGCGGTCTGGTTGAACAGGTATTCGAGATACGACAACCTGTATTGAGGATAGTCCTCCTCCGATGCGGGATACAACGGGTCACCCTCATCCGTACGGGTCTCGCCGCTCAATTGCGGATCGGAAGCGGGATTGTCACCCGGCCGGTATGCGTCTCTCGATTGGCAGGCCGGGACAGAGACCAGAAATATAGCCACCGGGAGAATCGCCGCGGAACAAAAGGTGCGCATTATTCTCACCTCCTTAGGAGATGAGAATATTCTATCACATCTGTTTTCATGTGGCTGTTGGGAACCATTCGCACATGCTGGCATCTGGGAGGGGCGACCGCTGGTCGGCCGTAGCGAGCGCATCCTGCGCTCGCGGCGGAGGACGAGGACGTCCTCCGCTACCGCCGGCTGGCAGCCGCCGCCCCGGAGCTGTCGCCGCCCCCAACTTCGCTTCAGCTGCAGCCCTGAGTCGTACCGCATTCGTGGCACCGGTAGCATGACCCGTTGCGGATCATGATCGCCCCACACTCCGGGCACGACGGCGCGTCCTCCTGCCCGATGAAAAGCTCCCGGGCATGCTCCATCGCCGCACGCTCCCTGTCCGTCAGATCGAACGCGAGCTGCTCGATGGCCGGGATGTCGGAGACCTCGGGCTTCCTTATCTCGCCGGGCGTGATCTCGCTCTCGGACGGCTTGAGGAACTTCAGTCCGAGCCAGCGGAAGATGTAGTCGACTACGCTCTTCGCGATCTTGATGTCGGGATTCTTGGTGAATCCTGACGGCTCGAAGCGCATGTGCGAGAACTTGTTCACCAGGACCTCGAGCGGCACCCCGTACTGCAGCATGATGCTGCTCATCGTCGCGATCGTATCCATCAGGCCCGAGATCGTGCTTCCCTCCTTGGCCATCGTGATGAAGATCTCGCCCGGCATGCCGTCTTCATAGAGCCCGACGGTGAAGTACCCCTCGTGCACACCTGCGATCTGGAACTTGTGGGTGATCGACCTCCGCTCGTCCGGCAATCGTCGCCTCAGCGGCCTGATGTCTTCCTTCTTCTCTTCCCTGAGCGATGTGGTCAGCGGCTGTGTGCGCTTGCACCCGTCGCGATAGATCGCGATCGCCTTCAGGCCGAGCCTCCACGCCTGCTCGTACACGTGCATCATGTCCTCGACCGTCGCGTCGTGCGGCATGTTGACGGTCTTGGAGATTGCTCCGGAGATGAACGGCTGCACGGCTGCCATCATGCGCACGTGCCCCATGTAGTGGATCGAACGCCGCCCCGTCACCGGCCTGAACGCGCAGTCGAACACCGGCAGATGCTCGGACTTGAGCATCTCCGCGCCCTCGATCGTGTCGTTCTCCTCGATGAATTCCAGGATCGACGTGATGTCGTCCGCATCGTAGCCGAGATGCTCCAGCGCTATCGGCACCGTGTTGTTCACTATCTTGAGCACTCCGCCGCCGACCAGCTTCTTGTACTTCACCAGCGCGATGTCCGGCTCGACTCCGGTCGTGTCGCAGTCCATCATGAACCCGATGGTCCCTGTCGGCGCGAGCACCGATACCTGCGCGTTGCGGAAACCCGTCCTCGAGCCCAGATCGCACACCCGCTCCCAGACCCTGGTGCTCTCATCCCACATTCTTGCGGGGACGCGGGTGGGATCGATGCGCCCGGCCGCGTCGCGATGCTTGCTCATCACCCTGAGGAACGGATCGCGGTTCTGCTCGAAGGCGGGGAAGGTGCCGAGGCGCTCGGCGATCAGCGCCGACGCATGGTACGCCTCTCCGGTCAGAATCGAGCTCGCCGCGGCGGCGAACGACCGTCCCGCATCGGAATCGTACGGCGTACCCAGGCTCATGAGCAGGGCGCCCAGGTTGGCGTAGCCGATGCCCAGCGCGCGGAAGTTGTGGCTGTTGATTCTGATCCCGGCGTTCGGGTAGCTGGCGTTGTCGACGATAATCTCCTGCGCCAGGACGGTCAGGCGGACGGCGTGGCGGAACGCCTCGATGTCGAACTCGCCGTTCTCGTCCATGAACTTCATGAGGTTGAGGCTTGCGAGGTTGCACGCCGAATCGTCGATGAACATGTACTCGCTGCACGGGTTGGAGGCGTTTATTCGCGCGGAGCCGGGGCACGTATGCCAGTCGTTGACTGTGGTGTCGAACTGCAGTCCCGGGTCGCCGCACATATGCGCGGCGGAGGCGATCTCTCTCCACAGGTCGCGGGCGCGGAAGCGATCGATCACGTGGCCGTCCGTCACCGCCCGCGCGATCCATTCGCGGTCCTCCAGCATCGCGTTCATGTAGTCGTCGGTCATCCGCACCGAGTTGTTCGAGTTCTGGAAGAACACCGATCCGTACGCCTCGCCGCCGATGCTCCCGTCGTAGCCCGCGTCTATCAGCGCCCAGGCCTTCTTCTCCTCCCCGACCTTGCTGTTGATGAACTCCCTGATGTCGGGATGATCCACGTTGAGGATCACCATCTTCGCGGCGCGACGCGTCTTGCCCCCGGATTTGATCACCCCCGCAAACGCGTCGAACCCCTTCATGAAGCTCACCGGCCCGCTCGCCACACCTCCCGACGCAAGCCGCTCCTTGGACGACCGTATCGTCGAGAAATTCGTCCCCGTCCCCGACCCGAACTTGAATAGCATCCCCTCCGTCCGCGCCAGCCCGAGGATGCTCTCCATGCTGTCCTCGACCGCGTTTATGAAGCACGCCGAGCATTGCGGCTTCTTCTCGATGCCCACGTTGAACCAGACGGGGGAATTGAAAGCCATCTTCTGATGCAGGCAAAGATGAAGGAGCTCGGCCTCGAAAGTGTCGGCCTCCTCAGGGTCCATGAAATACCCGTCGGCGCGTCCCCAGTCCGCTATCGTCTTGACCACCCTCGTCAGGAGCTGCTTCAGGGACCTCTCCCTGTTCTCCGCGTTCAGAGCGCCGTGGAAGTACTTGCTGGTCACGATGTTCGTGGCCATCTGGCTCCAGGACACGGGCATCTCGACTCCCCGCTGCTCGAACACCGTGTCGCCGGTGTCCGACGAGATGAGCGCGTTGCGCTCTTCCCAGTCGACCTCATCGAACGGGTGAACGCCGGGAGTCGTGAAGCGCCTTTCGAAAATGGTGTTCTTCACCCGTTGACGCGGTCGCTTGTACGCTGCTGGGTGCGTGTCGGTGCTGGTGGCGGGCTGATGGTTTGCTTGCTCTGACATCTTCCGGCTCCTCCATAATGGTAGCAGACTCGTATGTGGAAAAACTAGAAGCTTGTACAATTATTTTCATGAAACTTGTATTCTTCTCGTCGCAAAGGGGGCTACTTACCCCTTGAGCGCCCCATTCATCAAAAAAACGGGACAATGAGCGCGCTTCCGATGACTTCCGATCAGGATGGGTCGCGAGCTACTCTCGCAGTGGCGGTCAGAGCTTCAGACTGAGATCTGCGGTTCCCATTCCAGGGCCTTGAAAGGGTAGGCGATCGACGGTGACTTCAAGACCTGCCCCTCTCCCCTCTCAGATCGACTGTTGCCATGCCAGCCGGGCACTGCTGCAATCAGACTCTCGAAACCCGAATCACCTGCTGTTCCCGCTTCCCGCCCCATTAACTCCACCCGCAAAAAACTTGCGCAGCAGGCGGTTCCGAAATATCATAACGCCGACGGCCTGTCAAGTTTTCGCCCTCTTGCCCCGGAAACCGAACCCCCATTCGGTTGTACAAGTTTAGGCGACATTCTCTTGTCAAACAGCCCCTTCCCAGCCCCAGCCGACCCCTTGCCGGGTCAACCTCGGCGAACTCCTTCTACCCTTAGTTCGCCACAGGATTTTTTGAAAAAAATCCGAAAAAATCTCTTAAGCCCTGCTGAACCGGCCTTCAAGCCCGGTTTTTGCGCGTCCGTCCGAACCGTCCCGACCTCACCGCGCGTTTGTGATAAAATCCCCTGGTCCGCTCAAGGCCGACCAGGTAAGGCCGGCCGCGACATGGAGGCTCCAAATGAGGCTTGCATCGCACCTTCCGCCATTCCTGGCCGCTCTGATCGGGCTCCTGCTTGCCTTTTCAGGCTTCAGCCCTCCGGCCTCGGCGCAGCACACCCCGACCTGGACCACCGAAGGCAGAGACCTTCTCGGAGAGGCGCTCGCATCGGTCGGCTTCACACGCGATGACCTCGGCTATCGCCCGGCAGGCTACTGGACGCGCTTCCCGAGAGTTCCCTACAAGATGCCGTTTTTTGACGGCCTGTTCAGCGAGCCGATGAGGGTCTACGACTATACGCGCACTATGGGCAACTGCGTCGAGAGGTTCCTCGATCCCGAGATGACCGCGGAGCAGCGTCGGGACGGGGTCACGTCGCCGGACAGGATGCATCAACTGGTCTATTTCCTCGCCGTCGAGCGTCGGGTCGACGGCTTCCGCTCCTACTCGGTCAATCTCCTGCCGCGCGCGGATGAGGAGATGCCGATTCTCGACGCGATCCGGCGCGTCTATGTAGCCGCCGGCGATCAGCTTCTTCGGACCTCCTTCGGCTCTCCACCCGACTGGCCCAACGCGGAGACTGACATCCTGGATCAGCTTGGCCTGGTCGAGCCGGACTTCGAGAAGATCATAGCCGAGTGCATTCTCAACGCCCTTGACGCGCGGATGTGGCGCGACACCGCGCTCAGGAGGGTCCCGCAGGAGCTCAGGGACGAGGTTTTCTACATCCACGACTTCGCGCAGACCCAGGGCGACGGGATCATCTACTACGGCCAGGTGGACGATGTCGCCGGCCTGATTGATGAGCAGAGCATGGCGTACGCCGCGATGAAGCTCGCGCAGGCGACGGAGGACTGCCGCTATGCGCTGGAGGCTTATCTCGAGGAGCGTCCGGCGGCGAAGAATTTCGAGTTCGAGACCATGACCCCATTCGGACGGATTGTCGTCGGCAGCGGACGATGGGACACGCACGAGTACGACGACTATTTCGTCCTTATCGATCTCGGCGGTAACGACCTCTACAAGGGCCCGGTCGGAGCGACCGCACGTCCCGACATCGGCGTGAGCCTCTGCCTCGACCTGTCGGGCGACGATCGCTACGAGTACGACTCAGTCACCTGCCCGAGCCAGGGAGCGGGCCTGCTCGGCTGCGGCATTCTGTACGACGCCTACGGAGACGACAAGTATCAGGCCAAACAACTCGCACAGGGCGCCGGATTCTTCGGGACCGGAATCCTGTATGACGGCGATGGTGCGGACGAGTACCGCATGGAGGAAAGCGGACAGGGCGCGGGCTTCTTCGGCCACGGACTCGCGCTCGATTCGGGCGATGGCGACGACAACTATTACATCTACGGCGAAGGGCAGGGATTCGGCGGCTGCTACGGCGTGGGCGTGATCGCGAACTGGGCGGGCAACGATCACTACTACGCCGAGCCGTACGCCAGCGTCGTAAACAGGGGCGACTATCACTCCGGGTTCGAGATCAACGTGTCCAACGCGCAGGGGGTCGGCGCGGGACGTCGCGGCGACGGCACCGACGGCCACTCGTGGGCGGGAGGTCTCGGGTTCATCGCCGACATCCACGGCGACGATATCTACGAGGCCGGCAACTTCTCCCTCGGGACCGGCTACTGGTTCGGGACCGGCCTGATGTACGACAAGGAAGGGAACGATCTGTACAAATCCGTCTACTTCACGCAGGCGTCCGGTGCGCACTACTGCATCGGCGCGATAATCGATGAGGCGGGCGACGACCGTCATGACCTCTTCGCAAACGCCGGCGCCGCCCTCTCCTTCGGTTGGGACTTCTCCGTCAACCTGCTCGTGGACAAGGCCGGAAACGATTTCTACAAGTCGTACATAATCTCCCTCGGATGCGCCGACATCAGATCGAACGCCTTCTTCTTCGACCTTTCCGGCGACGATCACTATGTCGCGCAGCAGGGCGGCCTCGTCCTCGGCGCGGTTGACTTCCAGGACTATGACCAGCCGAATCCCCTCAGCCCCTTCTACGAGTACTGCAACTCGATCGGGCTCTTCATCGACGCCGGCGGCGCCGACATCTACGAGGAATGGGTCAAGGAGACTGTCGAGAACGAGGAGGACCCCGAGGCCGAGCCGGTCGAGATCGACACCTTCCTCCCGAGCACGATCTGGGGGGACAACATGCGCTGGGAGAATCCGGCTCCGGACGACGAGCGCTACGGCTACGACAACTACGGTATCGGCTGGGACCTCGAATCCCCCCCGGACGCGACCATACCCGACATCCTCTGGCTCGATCCTCCGGAGGAGGAGGGGGAGGACTAGGTACGCTCGCGGCAAGCTGAGCAAGGCGCCCCCGAGCGTGCTTGATTTCAGCGTCTGTAACTGGGAAAATCGGTGTCCGAAAGGAGGTCACCCGATGAGTAGAGTAGCTGTCGCAACCGGGGTCTTGCGTTGGGCGGTGGAGCGCGCAAGTCGGTCAGGTCGCTCGGTGGATAAGCTACAGAAGAAGTTCCCGAAAATCGGGCAGTGGCTTTCCGGGGAGAGCCAACCGACTCTGCGACAGTTGGAAGAGCTGGCAAAAGCCACTCTGACGCCGTTTGGGTTCTTCTTCCTGCAGGAACCGCCGGAAGATCGGATGCCCGTCCCGCACTTCCGAACGCTCCGCCACGAAGCCCCTAGCAAGCCCAGTCCCGACCTTCTAGAGACGGTCCAGACGATGCAGCGGCGGCAGGACTGGATGCGCGAGTTTCTGATTGAGGAAGGTCAGGACCCCCTCCCATTCGTCAACTCCACTGGAATCGATGAAGAGCCAAGTTCCATTGCACAACGCGTCCGGCACACTGTAGGCTTCGATGATGGATGGGCGGCCGTGCAGCCTACCTGGACGGATGCGCTGGGCCTCTTCCGCGAAGCGGTCGAACGCGCTGGGGTCCTGGTCGTCGTCAACTCGGTCGTGGGCAATAACACTCATCGCAAGCTCGATCCGGAGGAATTCCGCGGCTTTGTTCTGGCGGACGAGTATGCCCCGCTCATGTTCGTCAACGGTGCTGATGCGAAAGCCGCACAGATGTTTACACTCGCGCATGAGCTGGCGCACGTGTTCTTTGGCAGCAGCGCCGCGTTCGACCTGCGTCAGATGCTGCCTGCTGACGATCCGACGGAGAAAGCGTGCGATCGGATAGCCGCGGAGTTTCTCGTTCCGGAGCGCGAACTTCGCCAGACCTGGCCTTCTGCCCAAGATGATCCGGAACCTTTCCAGTCGATTGCCCGCCGATTCAAGGTCAGCGAGATCGTTGCGGCGCGAAGGGCGTTGGACCTGAGTCTGATCAGCAGGAAGGCGTTCTTGGCGTTCTATGACGATTACCAGAAATCGCGCTGGCCGCCCCGCCCGTCGGGAGGCGGAGACTTCTACGCGAATCAGAACCTAAGGGTGGGACGGCGGTTTGCCTGCACAGTTACCCGGGCAGCCAGGGAAGGGAAGCTCCTGTATTCCGAAGCGTATCAACTGACCGGCCTCTATGGCGAGACCTTTGAGCGCTATGCGGCGTCTCTCGAAAGCGGAGAGCGCCATGAATGACGGCTCCAACTATGTTCTTGATGCTGATGTGTTCATTCATGCGGCGCGTTTCTACTACGCGTTCGATCTGCGTACTCCGTTTTGGAATATCCTAATCGATCATGCCCGGAATGGACGGGTTGAGAGCATTGACCGCGTCAAAGTAGAACTGGAGCGAGGAACGGACGAGCTTGCCAACTGGGCACGAGCCGACTTCGCTTTTGCATTTGCCTCAACTGACGAGCAACATGTGATTGACGCATATAAAGAGATCATCGCTTGGGTTCAAGAGCAATCCCAGTTCACAGAAGCAGCCAAGGCCGAATTCGCTGAGGGCTCCGATGGCTGGCTCATAGCTTATGCAATGGTCAAGGGCGCCCAGATCGTTACCGACGAACAGCTCTCGCCCGATGCCAAGAGAAGAGTCCCACTTCCGAATGTCTGTCGGGCCTTCAATGTGAGATGGTGCGGCACTTTTGAAATGCTGCGAACGCTCGGGGTGCGGTTCACTTAGAGGCGCTGCCCGGCTAACACGCTACGAAGGGAGGTGGTTCACATGGCGATAGTGCGAAGACTTGTACGCCAGACGATCGACAGGGACGTGCGGCATACTGAAGTCGAGGCCACGTACACAATTGTGACGGATGATTATGGAAACAAGTATCTTCAGATAGATACTTATGGCTCGGTTTCGCGCAAAGTCCCCGGTAAGAAATCCCAATCGATACGTTTCGCTCCTGAAGCGATCGAGGAACTGAAGCGCATACTGTCTACTCTGTAGCTGCGGTGCGACGAGTAGTGCTCCGGTCCTGCTATAATGGGCGGCGATGAAAGAGGGAACGAGAGTCTTGCGGTACGCATTCGTCCTGTTAATCATCGGGTCTGTTGCTATGGCCTGCGTCGGCGGGGAGCCGGAGTCGCCACGCGCGCCGGCACCACCGTCGCCGTCGAGTCCGCTTCCAGGAATATCTCGTACAGACCCCACATGTGATGGGAGCCGGCGGTTGGCTCAATCCGGGGCGCATCCGACGGATTTCGCATCCCCGCGTTGATGCCTGGAGGAGAATCGGGCGCGACCGGCGCCGCGACGTCGCTCGATGCGCATCCGATCACAAAAAACCACTACGGCGATCAGAGCCTGAGCCGGTCCACTTGTCTTTCGCATGGGTGCTTGCACCTTTGCTGGGGGTTCAATGGGAAACGCATATCAATAATCTACTCCAAGACGGCATCGGCGTCAATGATCGGCGGCACAGAATCTTCGGCCAATGGTCATTCTCACTTCGGGAGACGATTCGGATATAATGGGCCGCCGAGACAACCGCGCTCCGGCGAGCCCATCCGTGCGTTGAGGAGTCACAGAAATGACAAGCCCGCTGCGTTCGCTCTTCATCCTCTCGATTCTCCTTCTTTTCGTTTCCGGCATCGATCGGCCCGTGCAATCCCAGAACACGCCGACGTGGGAGACGGGGCAGCGCGACATCCTCGGCGCCGCTCTCGACTCGATCGGCTGGACGCGCTCCGATCTCGGCTACAGCCCGCAGGGCTACTGGACCAGGTTCCCCAGAGCGCCTTACAAGCTCCCCATTTTCGATTCGCTTTTCGAGGAGCCGATGCGGGTGTACGACTACACCGCGGGTCTGGGTGCGGTCATCGAGCGTGTGCTCGATCCCGAGAGAACGAGCGATCATCGACCCGACGGCATTCCGTCCAACAACTCGATACACAAGCTCCTCGTGCTGTGCGCGCTCGAGGCGCGGGTCGACGGCTTCCGGTCCTATTCCACCAATCTCCTGCCGAGGGTGGACGAGGAGACGCCGCTGCTCGACGCGATCCGCCGCGTCTATATCGCGGGAGATGATCTTCTGCTGAGGATGTCCTTCGGGGCGGAGCCGGCGTGGCCGAATCCGGAGGCGGACATAATCCGGCAGCTTGACGGGGTCGATCCGAAGTTCCAGTTCATCTTTGCGGAGTGCATTCTGAACGCAATGGACGCGCGGATGTGGCGCGAAGAGGCGGTGCGGCGCATTCCGGCGGACGTGATGGAGCAGGTTTTCTACATCCATGATTTCGCGCAGACTCAGGGCGACGGCATTGTCTACTATCCACAGGTGGACGATGCGGCGAGGCTTATTGATGAGCAGAGCATGGCGTACGCGGCGATGAAGCTCGCTCAGGCGACGGAGGACTGCCGCTACGTTCTCGATGCGTATTTGGCCGAGCATCCCGAAGCGGCGGATTTCACTTTTGAGGCAATGACGCCGTACGGGCGGATCGTCGTGGCAGGCTGCGGCGACGATGTTCACGCATTCGATGACTGTTTCGTCCTGATCGATCTCGGCGGCGACGATCTGTACACCGGGCCGGTCGGCGCCACGTCCCGCCCCGACATCGGCGTGAGCCTCTGCCTGGACCTCGACGGTAACGACCGCTATGTGTGCGACTCCGATCGCCCGACTCAGGGCGCAGGTGTCCTCGGCTGCGGGATTCTCTACGATGCGCGCGGCGATGATGTCTATCATGCGAAGGACATGGCCCAGGGCGCGGGTCTGCTGGGCACGGGAATCCTCTACGACGGCGACGGATCGGACGAATACATCATGGAGGAAACCGGGCAGGGGTCGGGGAATTTCGGACATGGGCTCGCGCTCGATTCCGGCGAGGGCGACGATTATTACTACATGTACGGCGAGGGACAGGGATTCGGCGGCTGCAACGGAGTCGGGATTCTCGCCAACTGGTCCGGCGACGAGCGCTACGTCGCCGAGCCGTCCAGCTCGGTCTTCTATCGCGGCGACTATCACAGCGATTTCGTGCTCAATGTCTCCAACTGCCAGGGCGTGGGTTCGGGACGTCGCGGCGACGGCACCGACGGGCATTCATGGGCCGGCGGGCTCGGCCTGATCGCCGACATCCACGGAGACGACAGGTACGAGGCGGGCAATTTCTCGATCGGATGCGGCTACTGGTTCGGTATCGGGCTTGTGTACGAGAAGGAGGGCGACGATGTCTACCGTTCGCCTGTGTACACGCAGGCGTCCGGCGCACATTATTGCATCGGCGCGATTGTGGACGAGGCGGGGAACGACACGCACGACACCTGGGACAAATCCACCTCCGCGATCTCCTTCGCGCGCGACTGGACTATCTCGCTGCTCGTCGACAAGTCGGGAGACGATTTCTACAGGGCGTACAACACCTCGCTCTGCTACGTGAACATGCGCTCCAACGCGTTCTTCTTCGACCTTTCCGGCAACGATCACTACGTCGTGGGCGATCCGCAGCGCTTGCTCGGCGCGGCCGACTGGCAGGACTACGATGCCCCAAATCCCCTCAGCCCGTTCTCGCAGTACTGCAACTCGATCGGGCTTTTCATCGATGCCGGCGGCGAGGATGTCTATGAGCAGTGGACGAAGGAGACCGTGGGCGAAGGCGAGAACGCGGAGACGATCGACCGATACGTGCCGTCCACGATCTACGGCAACAACATGCGATGGAAGTCGCCGTCGCCCGATGACGAGCACTACGGGTTCAACAACTACGGCATCGGCTGGGACCTCGCAGCCGGCGAAAACGCGAAAATCCCCGACATAACCTGGCTGGACCTTCCTCCTGAAGAAGAAGAGAGCGGCTGATTAAGGCCTTGTAGGTGCGGGGCTTGCCCCGCCCTCCTTGATGGCCTGAGCCCGTTACTCCGGATCATACACGACCCTGATGCCGAACTCCTCGTCGAGCCACTTCGCAATCCGTCTCGCGATCTCGTCCCGCGTCTCCCGATATACCTCCAGCTCTCTCGCGGGATCGTTTGTAGCCGAGATCGGGTCGCGTATCGACCAGTGCAGCCGCTTCGCCTCGCCGTCCTCACTCGCAAAAACAGGACAGAAATCGCGGGCGAAGTCGCAGAGCGTGATCACCCAGTCGAACTTCTCCCCCGCGAATTCCTCGATCGAGTTCGTCTCGTGCCCGGTGATGTCGATCCCGACTTCATGCATCACCTGCGCCGCCAGACGGCTTACATCCGGCGCGGGATGCGATCCCGCGGAGACGACCTCTATCCTGTCACCCGCCCATTCGCGCACGAACCCCTCCGCCATCTGGCTTCGGCAAGAGTTTCCCGTGCATACGAAAATCACCCGCTGTTTTCTCCGTTCGTTCATGACGTGGATATTATCCGCGCGGTCACCCTTTCGCAAGCGTTGACACCCCCGGGAGGGTGTACTATATAGTTGGCGTTCCGGGTTATCGCGCCGCCGTTTCGGCCCATGGAGGGAAGCTGACGACATGAGAATGCGACATGCCCTGTTGATCTTGCCGGGAATCCTGCTTGCAGCCTTGACGGCATGTCAGGGCGGGAACAGGAACGAGATCGTGCTTTCCGGCACGATCGAGGCGGAATCGGTTCATGCCGGATCGAGAATAGGCGGGCGTGTCGCCGAGGTCATGGCGGATGAGGGGCTCAGTGTGAAGGAGGGCGATGTGCTGTTTGTCCTGGAGACCGAGGTGCTGGAGGCCGAGCGTGAGCGCGCCGAGGCGATGGTGCGCGAGACCGAAGCCGCCTACGCCGTGCTGGCCGCAGGCGCGAAGGAGGAGGACGTAGCTCGAATGCGCCATGAGGCCGAGGCGCTGAGGCAGGCCTGGGAGCTCGCGCAGGCGGGTCCGCTCCCGGAGGAGCTCGCATCCCTGGAAAATCAGGCTCAGAGCCTGGAGGCGGTATATCGGAACTTGCAGGACGCGGCGGATCGTCTGGCTTCGCTCTATGCCGAAGGCGCGGTCGCCGAAAGGGAGTACATAGCCGCGCGGGAAGCGGCGGAGGCGGCGAGGAGCCAATGGACCGCGGCGCTCGACCAGCTTGACGCGATGAGAAGCCGTCCGCGAGTCGAGGAAGTGGCTGCGGCTCGCGCGAGGTACTACGCGGCCGCCAACGCGGTCCGCTCGCTCGAGATTGGCGCCACGCCCGAGCAGCTCGAGCAGGGGCTCGCCCGCATCACAACCGCCGGGAAAGCACTCGACCGGCTGGACCTGGACATCGCCGAGGCGACTGTGAGGGCACCGTCCGCCGGCGTGATCTCCAGCTTCGATCTCAGCCCGGGCGATTTCGTGGCCCCGGGACAGGCCGCATGCGAAATTGTCGGGATGGAGAGGCTGAAGCTGGTCGTCTACATCCCCGAGAACCGGCTCGGCTTTGTCACGGAGGGGGAGGAGCTTGCGGTCAGAGTGGATAGCTTCCCCGGCGAGACCTTCTCCGGGGTGGTGCTGAACGTGGCGCCGCAGGCCGAGTTCACTCCGCGCAACGTGCAGGTTGTCGATGAGAGAGTGTCCCAGGTTTTTGCGGTGGAGCTCTCACTGAGCAATCCCGACGGGCGTCTGCGCCCGGGCATGGCGGCGGATGTCACCGTTCCGCTGTCTGGCTGAAGCGCGCGCGTCAGCAAGCGCGCACGTCACTACTGAATCTCCGGTTCCTTCCGCACAATGCCAGAAGCTCCGGCCATAGTTGTCGACCACATCACCCGACGTTTCGGCACATTCACTGCGGTCAATGACGTCTCGTTCACCGTCAATCGAGGCGAGATATTCGGTTTTCTCGGTCCGAACGGCGCCGGGAAATCCACCCTCATCCGGGTTCTCTGTGGTCTCCTGGCTCCGAGCGAGGGGAGGGCGACGCTGGACGGGCTGGATGTTGTCAGCCGGATCGAGGAGATACGGCGGCACATCGGCTACATGGCGCAGGAGTTCACGCTGTACGATGATCTCACTGCCCGCGAGAACATGACGTTCTACTCGATGGTCTACGGCCTGAGCGGAGCTCACCTGAGGAGCCGGATTGACGCTGTGGTCGGTCTTGTCGGAGGCGAGGAGTACCTGGACCGGAGGGCGGGCGCGTTGTCCGGAGGCTGGAAGAGGCGTCTGGCCTTGGCGTGCGCGATTCTCCATGAGCCGACGATCATTTTCCTTGACGAGCCCACGGCGGGCATCGATCCGGTCGCGCGTCGCGAGCTGTGGGACCTCTTCTTCCGGCTCGCGGACGAGGATGTCACGCTGTTCGTAACGACCCACTACACGGACGAGGCCGAGCGATGCACGAATGTCGGATATATCTACCAATCCAACCTCATCGCGCACGGCACCCCGGAGAAGCTGAAGATGATGCCCCAGGTGCGGCCCGAGGGCACCGCTCGATTCGAGATCGACGCGGCGGACATCACCAGGGTGCATGCGGTGCTCAGGGAATGGGAGCACACGCGCGACACCACCATCTTCGGCGCTGTGGTCCATTCGCTGCTCGACGCCGAAGTGAACGCGGACGACATCCGGAGCTTCCTCAACACGAAGGGGATTGAGGTCCGGCACATAAGGCCGATCGAGCCGACGCTCGAGGACGTTTTCGTGAGTCTGACAAGGTTCCACAAGGAGCGCGGACTGTCCAGTCCGCATAACGAGCGAAACCAACGCAAGGAGACCGACTGATGTTCAGGGGACTGAGGGCGATTGTGTACAAGGAATTCATCCACATGCGACGCGATCCGCTCACGGTATTCGTCGCGCTGTTCGTGCCGGTGATCCAGCTTACGATCTTCGGATACGCGGTCGACATGGACGTGAGGAACATCCCGACCGTGATATGCGACCAGGATCGGTCGGCCGCCAGCAGGGAGCTGCCCGGGAGATTTGAAAACACGGGCTACTTCAGAATTCTCCACGAGGTCGAGAATCCCGACGGGCTCTATACGAGCCTGCGGAGCGGCGAGGCGAAGATCGGGATTCTCATTCCCCCGGGATTCGGCGAGGATCGATTCTCGGGCACGCCCGCGCAGGTGCAGGTGCTTCTGGACGGCTCGGACATCACTGTCGCGCAGCAGGCGCTCAACACGGCCAACGCGATCGGCCTGAGAGCGTCCCTCACCGAGTCCGCGGCCCGGTTCGGGGTCGCCGACCCGATGCGCAGAATGCCGCTCGACATTCTCCCCAGGCTTCTCTTTAATCCCACGATGCGATCGGCCAACTTCATGGTGCCGGGGCTCATAGGCATACTCCTGTGGATCGTCACTGTCTTCCTGACCTCGGTCGCGATTGTGCGGGAGAGGGAAAAGGGCACGATCGAGCAGCTTTTCGTGACGCCCCTCTCGAGGCAGGCGTTTATCATCGGGAAGCTCCTGCCGTTTGCGCTGCTCGGCGCGATCGAGGCGTGCGTCATAATCTCGGCGGCAAGGTTCATATTCGGCATACCAATAAACGGCTCCGTCCTGCTGCTGGCGTTGCTCACTGTGCCCTACCTGCTGACCGGCCTGATGGTCGGCCTGGTCATCTCGACACGCGCTGCCAACCAGGCGCAGGCCATGCAGTTCTCCGCCCTGACCATGCTCCCGTCCGTCATCCTCTCCGGGTTCATGTTCCCGCGGGCGAGCATGCCCCTGATTATCTACGTCATGACCTTCTTCGTCCCGCTCACCTATTTTCTCGAAATCGTGCGCGGCATCATCATTCGCGGGGCTATCTGGGCCGACCTGTGGGACGAGGCTGCAATCCTGATTGTCTTCTTCCTCGTTTTCCTGAATCTGGCGGTGAGACGGTTCAGGAAGCAGCTCGGATGAATCGCCGGACTCCGACGTCCACGCCGAACAGCTAACCGGTGAACTCCCTGAGCTTCACCGGCATTCTCTCCTCAAGTGACGGCAGACGCGGCAGCTCCGGATGTGAAGGTCTGTCCGAGTACCAGTAGGCGGTCGATGAGTAATCGTCGCTGCGACGGTTCGCGTGGCCGTGCTCGATCGTTACCCTGATGCTCTTCCGGAACGGAATCGGGTCCTCTATGTGATACCGGTACATGCTGATCCGCCCTGCCCAGTTTTCATCCCCTCCGAAGATGATCCCGTGGTACGGCTCCCGTATCTCCTCCTGCGGACAGTACGCGGTGTTGAAATAGTCCTCGCTGCCCGTCCCGTGTATATTCGGCGGCCACGCCTCGCCGTCCACGAAAATCATGTCGTCCCCCTCCCCCCACCAGTTCCATTCCTTCGTGAAACGCAGGTTCGTCACGTGGAGATTGCAGCCGACGTAATGCCCGCGACCTTTCACGTCCAGAATGACGTAATTCCCCGCGCCGTCCGTGTTTGTGCCCTCGGTCAGAAGCTCCATTGTCGTGGCGGCTTCCATTTGCTCCCTCGACCATCCGTCGCACGGATTCTCCCTGCGCCAGTGCGCGTGGAAAGTGAGCAGGCCGTCCGGCAGATTCTTCGCCGGGCCCGCTGAGTAGTCCTCGTAGTCGATGTAGAAATACAGCGGCAGTTCTTCCTTCTCGGTTTCGTTGAGAATCTCGACTCTCATGCTCTCCCTGAACGGCATGGGGAACCAGCAGTTGAGCGCCCGACCTCTGCTCGGACTTGCCGACAGAACGGCGCACGAGTAGTTGGCGACCAGCCCGTGGCCGAGTCCGAAGAAATCCCCGATCGGCGCGACCACTCCGGCCTTGTCGGCGCCGTCCCAGAGAATCCTCATTGCTGTCTTTCGACCGGCAAACTGCTCCTCGGTGCCGTAGGTCATCCAGATGTGATTTACGATTCCCGGACCCTTTATGTCCGCGATGGTGGTCCATTTCCCTTTCGGGATGAAGACGAAGTCCTTGTTGCCTCCGGTCCGATCGAAGGACGACGCGCGTTTCCTCAGGCATTCGGCGGTACGCGCGACCGCAAGGCCTCGTAAGGGGGACAGCCCGACGCCGCGGCTCATCAGCTTCGACAGGTTCTCATGGGCGAAGTGTTGCATTCGGGGCACCTCGATTTGCCGGCGATTGCAGAGTGCCGACGTCTTCCAGACGTCGGGCATCGTGGCGTCTGCTTCAAGCAGACGTTCTCATGCAGCATGTCACCCGAATTAAAAACGCACGACAGTAGTATAGCGCATGGCCTGATCGGCCGATGGTCCGATCGTCGTTGACTACGGTCGGACTTTCTAGTTCAATCGTGTCATATCCGGGCCGGGTACGGCGGCGCTGTGTCGAGCGTAAAAAAGAAACCGTCAGATCTTCTCCTCAGATTCCTCATAGGAATACCTGTGGGAGCCGTCATCGTCAGCATTCTGGCTTTCGGCGAATCGTCGCTGCTCCTGCTGATTGCGATCGGAAGCTGGATCACACTGCAGGAGTACTGGAGGCTCGCCGGGATCGACCACAGGCGCTCCGACTTCTACCTCGCCCGGCTCGGCGAGCTTGCCACGATAGTCCTGCTGTTCGCGACCTGGAGCTATCGGTGGGGAGCGCTCGAGATGCTCCTGGCGGTCTTCCTGCCGCTCCTCTTTGTCGTTCAACTGATCGCCCGCGTCAGGGGCGACACGACCTATCTCCGCAAAGTGGCGATTGTCGCGCTCGGCGTGATCTACATCGGCGGCTTCCTCAGCTTCATCTTCAAGCTTCGCAACCTGCAGATCCATCTCGAGGACATCGGCGCGCTTGAGTTCTCGCGCGCGCTGTTCAAGGCTCCCGACATGATCCATTTCACGCTCTTCCCGGTGCTCGCCGCTTGGTGCTGCGACACCGCCGCGTATTTCTCGGGCAAGTACTTCGGGCGAACGAAGCTGGCCCCGAGCATATCGCCGGGCAAAACGATCACCGGGCTTGTCGGGGGGATGGTCGGGAGCGCGACCGGGGTCACCCTCTATGCATGGCTGATCGGGCTGGTGGGCCAGGTCCAGGTGTATGAGCTGATCGCCTTCGGAGTGCTCGCCGCGGCGCTGTCGCAGCTTGGCGACCTGACAGTCAGCGCGATCAAGCGAGAGGCGCAGATGAAGGACGCGGGGAGGATACTTGGCGCGCACGGCGGGATGCTCGATCGGATCGACGGCTTCCTTTTCGCGCTTCCCGCGACTTACATCTTCTTCCTGTTTGTGCTGGGGAGGTAGTTCCTGCAATCGAATCCGTTTCCGAGCCGCGCGCGGCTCGGAAACTCCCTTTCCGCTCTCGCCCGATGTCTGTGGCACGCACAAGCGCGTGTTCGCGCTTGCGGGTGTGGGTTGTTGTATCACTGACGACCGTCAATGGCGGGTGCTAAGACATGGGCTCTGGCCAGTTGGCCGGACCCCAAACAAACTCCCCGGTCTTGTCGATATAGCCCCACTCGTTCCCAATCCGGACACTCGCGAGACCCTCGGAGAAGTCCCCGACCGAATCGAACTGCGGGTTGATGACATAGTGACCCGTCCTGTCGATATAGCCCCACTTGCCTGTGTAAAGGTCCCCAATCCTGACATTCGCGAGACCCTCGGAGAAGGACCGGGCCTCATTGAACTGCGGGTTGATGACATACTGACCCGTCCTGTCGATGTAGCCATCTTTGTCCCCAATCCTGACACGCGCGAGACCTTCGGAGAAGTCCGAGGCGTCATCGAACTGCGGGTTGATGACCACCTGCCATGTCCTGTCGATATAGCCATACCTGTCCCCAATCTCGACAGGCGCGAGACCCTCGGAGAAGTCCCCGGCCTGACTGAACTGGGGATAGATCACATACTGACCCGTCCTGTCCATATAGCCGTATATGCCCTCAATCTGGACACGCGCGAGACCCTCGGAGAAGTCCCCGGCCTCATCGAACCGGGAGTCGATGACATAGTGCCCCGCCCTATCAACATAGCCGTACTTGCCTGTAAAAATGTCCCCAGCCCTGACGCGCGCGAGACCCTGGGAGAAGTCCCCGGCCCAATCGAACTGCGGCTCAATGACAATCTGACCCGTCTTGTCTATATAGCCCCACTTGCCGCCAATCACGATAAACGCGAGACCCTCGGAGAAGGATCCGACAGCACCGGACTGCGGGTTGATGACATACTGACCCGACCTGTCGATACAGCCATGCTTGCCCGTCTCCCAGTCCCCGATTCTCACGACCGCGAGACCCTCTGAGAAGGGCCAGGCTGCATCGAATTGCGGGGGAATGACTACTTCGCCGGTGGCGTCAATGTATCCCCACTTGCCGTCTTCGTAGATGACAAACAGCGGAGCTTCAGTCGCGGACGCTTCGGCGGTCTCTTGCGTCTCGATCATTTGCCCTTCCTGCGCGCCGGTCGGGGATGCAGAAGGGAGGAACGCCGCAATGGCTGCGATGATGAGAATCAATGTGAGCTTGCCTGTCGTTTTCATTCCTGTACTCCTCCTTGACGGACGGCTCGTATTCTGCCTTATGATAAGTCCCCCGGGCGATCAGATTCAACATGCTAGCGAAAGTCGCGGACCCGCTTGCTTACGCGCGCGGCTCGGAAGCTCGGCATGGTAGCGAAAGTCGCGGACCCGCTTGCTTACGCGCGCGGCTCGGAAACAACGCCGCATCAGAACCGCGCCCGTTAGGGAG